>Ga0209254_10006590_pt1 | contig 10711 bp, 8 predicted proteins | sample FrelakmetDIP11DI_FD_187148 | JGI IMG/M metagenome (GOLD analysis project Ga0209254, IMG submission 187148) | Freshwater lake sediment microbial communities from the University of Notre Dame, USA, for methane emissions studies - DIP11 DI (SPAdes)... | ecosystem: Environmental > Aquatic >... | reverse complement strand
CTCGCGCACCGACTGGGTTCGGCCGGGGATCATGCTGTATGGGGCCTCGCCCCTGTCGGGACACAGTGCCGCCGACCTTGGCCTCCGGCCGGTCATGACCCTGGTCACCGAACTGATTGCCGTCCAGCCTCTGCGCCGGGGGGATGCCATCGGCTACGGGGGGACCTGGCACTGTCCCGAGGACATGTCCGTCGGGATCGCTGCGGTGGGCTATGCCGATGGCTATCCGCGTCACGCCCCGGCCGGCACCCCGGTGCTGGTGCGGGGGCGCCCCTGCCCGCTGGTGGGCCGGGTGTCCATGGACATGATTCACCTGGACTTGCGCCCTGCGCCGGATGCCCGTCCGGGGGACCCGGTCACCCTGTGGGGTGAGGGGCTGCCGGTGGAGGAGGTGGCCGGGCGGGCCGGGACCATTTCCTATGAGCTGCTGTGCCGTGTTACCCCCAGGGTGCCCCGCGAGCAGGTCACGGCATGAGCGGGCAAGCGACCGGCGGGCCGGGGAAGGGGCCGTCTAAAGGTCGGGTCGCCTATGTCTGTAACGCCTGCGGGGCGCGCCTGCCCAAGTGGGCCGGCCAATGCCCGGACTGCGGGGCCTGGAACGCCATCGCCGAGGTCCCGGACCGTCCCACGGGCGAGCCGCGGCGCGGCGGCTATGCCGGCGCGGCCGGTGCGGCCCAGATCCAGAGCCTGTCGACCTTGGCGCCGGAGGCGGTCACCCGCATCGGGACCGGGGTCGCGGAGCTGGACCGGGTCCTGGGCGGCGGCCTGGTCCCGGGCTCCGTGGTCCTGCTGGGCGGGGACCCCGGGATCGGCAAATCCACCCTGTTGCTTCAGGCCTGCGCCGCCCTGGGGGCCGCGGACCCGGTCCTCTATGTCAGTGGGGAGGAATCCCCTCAGCAGGTCAGCCTCCGCGCCAGGCGCCTGGGTCTGACGGGGCAGGGCATCCGCCTCCTGGCCGAGACGTGCGTCGAGCGCGTCCTCGGGGCGGTGGAGATCGAATCTCCCCGGGTCATGGTGGTGGACTCGATCCAGACCCTGTTCACCGAGCTCCTGCCCTCGGCCCCGGGATCGGTCTCCCAGGTCCGCGAGACCGCCGCTCAGTTGGTCCGCTATGCCAAACAGGCGGATACGGCCATCTTCCTGGTCGGACACGTCACCAAGGATGGGGCCCTCGCTGGGCCCCGGGTCCTGGAGCACATGGTGGACACAGTCCTCTACTTCGAGGGCGAGGCCGGCGGACCCTTCCGCCTCGTGCGGGCCATCAAGAACCGCTTCGGCGCGGTCAACGAGCTGGGCGTCTTTGCCATGACCGACAAGGGCCTGCGGGAGGTCAAGAACCCCTCGGCCATCTTCCTCTCACGCCACGAGGTGCCCGTCCCCGGGAGCGTGGTCATGGTGACCCGGGAGGGGACCAGGCCCCTATTGGTTGAGGTCCAGGCCCTGGTGGACGAGAGCCCGCTGGCCAACCCGCGGCGGGTGACCCTGGGGCTGGACGCCAACCGGCTCTCCATGCTGCTGGCGGTGCTGCACCGTCACGGGGGCATCGCGATGTTCGACCGCGACGTCTTCGTCAATGTGGTGGGCGGGGTGCGCATCGCCGAGACGGCGGCGGACCTGGCGGTCCTGTCCGCCGTGCTGTCCAGCTTCCATGACCGGCCGCTGCCCGTGGACCTCGTGGTCTTCGGCGAGGTCGGGCTGTCGGGGGAGATCCGTCCTGTGCCCAATGGCCCCGATCGGCTCCGTGAGGCAGCCAAGCACGGCCTGCGCCGCGCCATCGTCCCGGCGGGCAATGTCCCCAAGGGCGGGGTGGAGGGGCTCGACATCCTCCCGGTGCGCGGGCTGCGGGAGGCCCTGGACGCCCTGTAGATCGGGGCGGGTCCTGTGCGCTGGTGTCTTAGGGTGCTGCTTGCGTGGTAGCCCGGTCGGCAACCGACGTTTGTGCCTGGCCGCCAGATCGGACGACTCGCCCACCGTCGGCCTGAGCACCCCGAGCCGGCTGGGTTTCCCATCCAATAGCGAAGGGCCGCGGGGCTGGGTACTATAGCCAGACCCGAGTCCAAGCCCTTGCGAATCCTAGCCCGAATGGATGCCGATACCCTTCGCCTCATCCTGATTGTCGTCGGTACCGCACTGGTACTCGCCCTCTACCTCTGGGAGCGCAGTCGCGCCGAAGATTTGGACGACGACGGCCTCCCGCTGCCCGACAGCGACAAGCAGGAGCCAAACTTCGGGTACTTGGACGCGGAGACTGAGCCAGCCGAAAGCGAGCTGGCGGATACGGTCACCGAGCTCAAGGGGCAGAGGGAGGCAGCGGCTGTGGCGCGCCTCCAAGCCGCTTCGCGGCGCGCCGCTGCGATCCCGCAGGCCGCTGTGCACCTGGTCGCGGACGCCTCGGTGGAGCCTGAGCCAGACGAGCCTGGCGGGTCCAACACCCTGATCCTTCAGCTCGGCATCCGGGCCAGGGCAGAGGACATGCAGGGCCCGGATATCCTCGATGTGGCCGCGCGCTGCGGGTTGCGCCCTGGCGAGCTGGGGGCTTTCCACCACAAGGTCATGGTCAAGAACAGCCACTCGGCCACGATCTCCGGGGTTCGATGGGGGGACGAGGAGGACGAGGACGAGGAGGGCGAGGAGACCCGCACCCTCTTCAGCATGGTCAGCATGGTCAAGCCGGGGGAGTTCCCCTTCGACGCCATGGAGGACTTCCGCACCCGCGGCCTGCTCCTCTTTGCCGTGCTGCACCGTGGCCCGGACAACCTGCAGGTCCTGGACGACATGATCGCCGCGGCCCGGCGCCTGGCCGATGAATTCGATGCCGAAGTCCTGGACGAACGACGCAAGCCCCTGACACCCATCATGGTCGACGTCCTGAGGGCCAGGGTGTTGCACTTTAACCGCAACCCGGTGGTCGCGCGCCGATGAGCGGCTCCGGGGCGTCGCCCCCCCGCACGGCCGGTGATCCGGCGGCGCAGGCGGAGGCACTGCGGTCGCTGATCCGCCACCACAACTACCTTTACTATGTCCTTGACGCACCCGAAATCCCGGACGCCGAGTACGACCGCCTGGTACGCGACCTTCAGGTCTTGGAGGCGGCCCATCCGGAGCTGGTGACACCGGATTCCCCGACCCAGCGCGTGGGGGCCGAGCCCCGCTCGGAGTTCACCCAAGTCCGCCACCGCCTGCCCATGATCTCGCTGGACAACGCCATGGACGACGTTGAGTTGGCCGATTTCCATCGGCGAGTGACCGAGTCTCTCAAGGGCGGGACCGAGGTGGTGTACACCGCCGAGCCCAAGCTCGACGGCCTGGCGGTGAGCATCCGTTATGAGGACGGGGCCCTGGTCCAGGCCGCCACCCGGGGTGACGGCACGACGGGGGAGGACATCACCCAGAACGTGCGCACGATCCAGAGCGTCCCCCTGCGCCTGCTCGGCGAGGATTGGCCCGCGGTGCTGGAGGTCCGCGGCGAGGTCTACATGGCCCACGGGGGCTTCGAGCGGCTCAACTCGGAAGCCCGGCGCCGCGGGGACGAACCCTTCGCCAATCCCCGCAACGCCGCCGCCGGGAGCCTCCGCCAGCTCGACCCGCGCATCACCGCCAGGCGTCCGCTCACCTTCTGCTGCTACGGCTGGGGCGAGACCTCGGTGCGACTTGACGACAGCCAGTTCGCGATGATCCACCGCATCGCCGGCTGGGGGGTGCCAATCTCCCGGGAGCTTCGCCAAGTCAGGGGCCTGGATGCCTGTCGTGCGTACTTCCACGATTTGGGGCTTCGCCGCGACACCCTGGGCTACGACATCGACGGGGTTGTGTTCAAGGTGGACCGCCTGGCCGATCAGGCCGCTTTGGGCGCCACGGCCCACCACCCCCGCTGGGCTGTCGCGCGCAAGTTCCCGCCCCAGGAGGCGCTCACGGTCGTGGAGGCGGTGGAATTTCAGGTTGGGCGCACCGGGGCCGTGACCCCTGTGGCCCGGCTCAAGCCGGTTCAGGTGGGCGGCGTCACCGTCTCCAACGCGACCCTTCACAACATGGACGAGGTGCGGCGCAAGGATGTCCGGGTGGGAGACACGGTGTACGTCCGTCGGGCAGGAGACGTGATCCCGGAGGTGGTTCGCACCCTGCCCGAGCGCCGCCCGCCTGGGGCCGTCCCGGTGGAGCTGCCCAGCCAGTGCCCGGTCTGCGGGTCCGACGTGGTCCGGGGGGAAGGCGAGGTTGTGGCGCGCTGCTCCGCCGGGCTCTATTGCCCTGCCCAGCGCAAGGAGGCCATCCGCCACTTCGCCTCCCGACGGGCCCTCGACATCGATGGCCTGGGCGACAAGCTCGTGGATCAGCTCGTCGCGCGCGGCCTGGTCCGCGACCCGGCAGATCTGTTCGCCCTGGACGAGGCGACCCTGGCCGGGCTGGAACGTATGGGGGGGAAGTCTGCCCGCAACCTGCGCGCCGCCCTCGACAAGGCCAAATCGACCACCTTCGCCCGTTTCATCTTCGCCCTGGGTATCCGCGAGGTGGGGGAGGCGACCGCCCTGGCCCTGGCCGGGCGTTTTGCTGGGCTGGACGAGCTCATGGCCGCTCAGGAGTCGGACTATGTCCGGGACGTGGAGGGGGTCGGTCCCGTGGTGGCGGGTCACATCGTCAGCTTTTTTCGCCAGCCCCACAACCTGGAGGTGATCGCAAGGCTGCGTGCAGCGGGGATTGGCTGGGAGCCACCAAGGCCGGTATCGACTGATACGACGGCCGCGGCCAAGGCCGCCATGGTTGCCGGCAAGACCTTCGTCATCACCGGCACCCTGAGTCGCCCCAGGGACGCCATCAAGGCCGAGCTGCTGTCCCTTGGGGCCAAGGTGACAGGCAGCGTCTCCAGCAACACGGACTATCTGGTTGCGGGGGAAGAGCCGGGCTCAAAGCTGACCAGGGCCAGGGAGCTGGGGGTTCAGGTGTTGGACGAGAAGGGACTTGCGGCCCTTCTCGGACCCTGAGGCCGGATTCGGTGTGCGTTTCGGTCCAAACGCCGGTGTAATCGGCCCGTTGCGGCCCCACTTCCGCAGGCCGGCGCTATCCCGGCTCGGGGCACGGGCCGGTTTGGAATCGAAACAACCTCTGTCCAATTTCCCCATTTTTCTTTAGGCTTAGGGCGGTTGACGATCGCAGGGCGGATGCTGTGCGCAAACCAATTCGGCCGGATCCCTTCACTACAGGCCAATATCATGTCAGACCTCTCCGTCGAGCAACGCATCCTCATCGCCATGCGCAAGACGCTGGGCGCCATCATCAAAGACGTCACACCCCCCGCGGGGATGCGTCACCCCTTCTCCGAGGCGACCATGGAAGACGTGCGCCAGTGCCTGGCCCTGATCTCCGCGCGGGAGAAGGAGCTGGCCGACGCGCAGGGCCGCGGCGGGGAGAGGCCCTACTACAGCGATGAGCCGCAGAAGGCCCAGGTGGTGCCGATCGCTGGGATCGGCAGGGGCGGGCGGCGTGAGACGGAGTGAGGCCATGAGCCGAACGTGGGCGCTGGCGCCAGGTCGTGCGGGGGCCGTGGGGGCAATCCTTTTGGCCCTGGGGCTGGCCTGGACCGCCCCGGTCCAAGCCTTCCAGTGGCCGTCTCGCGAGGCCAAACCCGAGGCCCCGCAATGGGGTTATTCAGGGGAGCTGGATCCGGCGCACTGGGGCGACTTGTCGGCGGAGTTCGCCGCTTGCAAGGAGGGCAAGACCCAGTCGCCCATCGACATCCGCTACGGGCAGCGCATGGACTATCAGCCCTTGTCCTTCCAGTACCGCAGCGACACCCTGGCGGTGACCAACGACGGCCATAGCATCCGGGTCGATGCGGGCCCGGGCAGTTTCCTGACGGTCAACGGCCGCGAGTATGCCCTGCAGCAGTACCACTTCCATACGCCGAGCGAGCACGGCATCCAGGGTGCTCGGGCGGACATGGAGGTGCATCTGGTCCACCGCGACGCCCAAGGCCGAATCGCCGTGGTCGCAGTGCTGATGAATGGCGGCCGACGGATCAACAGCACCTTGAAACGGATCGCCGACGCCCTGCCGCGGATCGCCGGGCAGAGCTTCTACGGCCGCCAGGTGGCCACCAACCCGCTGTTTCTCCTGCCGCCCGAGCGCAGCTACTTCTCCTACCCAGGGTCTCTGACGACGCCCCCCTGCACCGAGGGTGTGGACTGGTTCGTCATGGCCGAGCCGGTGGAGGTGGACGCCGCCCTGGTGGCGCGCTTCCGTCAGGCGATGGGCGACAATGCGCGCCCGCTACAGCCCGACAACGCCCGCCCCGTGCTGCGTTTCTCGCGGCGGTAGATCCCCGTCCCGGCTCGCCGGGTTGGACAGGTCGTTCGGCTGGGGGCCCGGAATCAATGGGGCCCCTTGGCATCACCCCTTCTGCTCCCAAAATCCACCGGCCGGTTTCTGGCGGACGGTGTCCGCGGATTTGCAAAAGGCCTTTTCGGCAAGTAAGCCTTCCGCAGAGAAGAGTCCCGTGGCGATGCCATAGAGCACCAGGATCTTTCGCTCTTGCTGGCGCTGGTCGCATGAAACCTTGTGCCGGTGATAGCATCGCGTCCCCGCCAGCGGGGCCGGATGCGCCCCCCAGCACCTGAGGGACCTGCCCATGTACGCGACGCCCGAAACCGATGACGGCTGGGTCACAGCCTTGCGCGGGCGCGACGGCGACGCCCTGGTGGTCGACGCCCGCTTCGCCCTGCCCGCGCCCTTCCGCAGCCTGGTGCGCGGCCGGGAGTCCGAGTTGCTGTTCGCGGCGCGCAGCCGCCTGGCGCGGCTCGGGATCAACATCACGCCCCTCGACGAGCCCCAGTTCAACGGCCGTTATTGTGATCTGCGACTCTCCGTGGTCGCCGCCATCCGCGCCTACGGTATGGCGGAGCATCTCGACCGCCTGGTGGTGCGGGGCTTGAGGGTCGGTCGCCTGGTGTTCTGCTCCAAGGCCAGCCGGCTTGGCTCCACCGAGATCCACGACCTGATCCGCGACAACCAGCTCCAGGTGCCCGCAGGCTTCTCGCTGAACGCGAACGGCTACCTGATCCTGCGTCCCCAGCAGCAGATTTTCCGTTTTTCCCACCAGCTTACCCCCCAGGAGGTGACCGCTATCGTCAACCACGCGGACGGTAAGGACCTCCTGAACCGGCTGCAGATACGCGAGCGGGTCGACAACATCGAGCTGGCCCCCAACGACGGCTTGGTGACCGCCTGCACCATGTTCCTGCACCGCCATTACGTGGTGCTTCAGAATCTGGACGATTCTCTGGGGTTCCATCTCCAGGCGACGGTGCTGGACCCGGTCTCGACCCGCGGGACCAATATCTATCTGGAATTTATCAACCGCTCGGATCAGCTCATCGTGAACCCGACGGTGGCCGCTACCGTCCACGAGGCCATGCGCCTCACGCCGGAACGCCGCTACTGGCACGGGGGGCCGGCCGCCGCAGTGGGCGACGGACCCGATGACGGCGCCTGCCTGATCGAGGTCTTCGACCGCCTGGAGGGCGCACCCCTCTTCGGGGGTGGATCCCACCGCCTGATGGCCGTCTCCACCAGGCCCCAAGACCTGCTCACCGGTGCCGACCCCGACTATGTCTGGGCGCGCCCGGACACCCCCGCGAGCCCGGCGATCGAGGCCGACAGCGTCCGGCCCGAGGGCGAGTTTGCCCAAGAGGCAGATTCCGACGGCCAGGCCGCCGCCATGCTGGGCACCCTGCCCGACGGGACCGGCGCCACCCTGCTTCTGGGTTATTTCCCGAACCTGATCGAGCATACCGAGATCTGCGCCGCGGCCCTGCGGCGCAAGGTGGCGCGGATCATCTTCCGCCGTCCCTCCTTCGAGCACGGGGTCTTCCTGTCCGACCGCGACCACGGCCGACTGGCGGACTACGAGGGGCTTGGTCTTGAGGTCTTTTGGTGCAACGAGGCCCGGGGCCACGTGGTGCGCCACGTCTTCCGTGGTCTCCGCGGGTACTTCACCGCCCCCGACAAGGTGGACCGCTTCCGCTCCACCCTGGTGTTTGCCATCTATGGCTCCATCAAGCCCCTGAGCGAGCCCGAGATTGCCTGCGCCGAGCGCCTCATCGAGAACCTGCGCGGGCTTTTCGGCAGCGACATCGGCATCCTCACCGGCGGCGGTCCCGGCTCCATGCAGCAGGTCACCAACACGGCCCACCGGCTCGGGCTGATGGTTGGGTCCAGCTTCATCGAGACCCAGGACCAGGAGACCAACAAGTCCGCGGACTTCTACCAGACCTTCCAGGCGCGAAGCCGCCAATCCCGCCAGCGCTGGTTCGAGATCGCGAGCTTCCACATCTTTCTGGTGGGCGGGGTGGGAACCCTGGAGGAGATCGGCCTCACCCTGACGGACATGAAGCTCGGCGTGATCGAGGCCAGCCCGGTGGTCTTCCTCGACAGCTCCGGGGGCGATTTCTACTGGGACGGATTGCGCTCGCAGCTCGCGCGCATGGTCCGCGAGCGGCGCATGCCCCAATGGCTGAACGACAACATCCTCATGACCTCGGACCCGGACGAGGTCCCCCGCTTCTACAAGAAGGCGCTGCGTCTCGGCTGACCCGCAAGGTCAACACCGCGGCCGGACACAAAGCGAGGAGAAACAGACCTTGGGCAATCAGCTCGATCAGCCACCCCGGCGGGAGGTCGTCACGGGAGTCATCCTGGCGGGAGGGCAGGCACGCCGAATGGGCGGGCGGGACAAGGGATTGGTGAGTTTTCGCGGCCGCCCATTGGTGGACTGGGTGATCGCGGGACTGAGACCTCAGGTGGCGGTCTTGGCCATCAATGCCAACCGTAACCAGCAGGCCTATGCGGCGTTCGGTTATCCCGTCATCCCCGACCAGATCGAGGGCTTCCAGGGCCCGCTCGCAGGGTTTGCCAGCGCGATGGCGGCGGCGGATACCCCGTGGATCGTCACTGTCCCCTGCGACGGGCCCTTCCTGGCCCCTGACCTGGTGGAGCGCCTGTGTGCAGCCCTTGTAAGGGCCGGCGCCGAGATCGCCGTGGCCACCGACGGCCAGCGGATGCAGCCAGTCTACGCCCTGCTCCCGGTGGCCCTGGCGCCGAGTTTGCACGCCTGCCTCGCGGCTGGCGAACGCAAAGTTGACCTCTGGTATGCCCGACACCAGGTGGCGCTGACCGATTTCAGCGACCGGCCCGAGGGCTTCGCCAATATCAACTCGGAGGCGGACCTCGCCCTCCTGGGAGAGGGGGTCCTGCCTTGAGCCTGAGCTGCCCCGTCCCCCTGCTCGGCATCTGTGCCTACAGCGGTACCGGCAAGACGACCCTCCTCAGCCGGCTCATTCCCCTTCTGAAGGAGAAGGGGCTGCGCCTGGCCTTGCTCAAGCATGCCCACCACCGCTTCGACATCGATCAGCCGGGCAAGGACAGCTACGAGCTGCGCAAGGCGGGAGCCGACCAGGTGCTGATCGCATCCCGCCACCGCATGGCGCTGATCAAGGAGTGCTCTGGATCGTCCCAGGAGCCCCAGCTCTTCGACCTTCTGCCCTATGTCGATATGCGCGATCTGGACCTGATACTGGCGGAGGGCTTCAAGCACGAAGCCATCCCCAAGATCGAGCTCTACCGCCCTTCCCTGGGCCGCCCCCTGATCCATTCGCAGGACCTGGACGTGATCGCCGTCGCGAGCGACGCCTCCTTTCCCCTGGCCCGGGACCTGCCCGTCCTGGACCTCAACCGCCCAGACGAGATCCTGCGGTTTGTACTCGCCTGGCTCTCGGACCGGAGGGCCTCCGCCGTGCCAAGCTGAGGATAAGGTTACTGCGCCACCAACTCGATGCGCCGGTTCATGCCTCGGCCTTCCTCGGCGGTATTGGGTGCAATGGGGGCGAGACTGGCGATGCCCTGGGGACTCAGGCGTGTCGGGGCGATCCCGGAGTCCCGGATGAGGGCGGCCACCACCGCCTCCGCCCTGCGGCGGGAAAGGTCGAGTTTGTCCGCCAGGCCTCCCTGATTGTCGGTATGGCTCACCACATAGAGCGACAGGTCCGGCCGATCCCTCAACAGCCTCGCGATCTCCTCCAATTGGTCATGGGACTCGGGTTTGATCTCCGGCAGATTCGAGTCGAAGTAAATCCCATAGACCGGGACGTGCCCGTCCAGGTCGATCCCCTGAGCCAGCTCGTCGGCCCTGAGCAGAATCAGGTGTTGCTCCGGGCCCAGGCTGATGACCTCCTCCACGAAGGCCGCCGCCGCTTTGCCCACCTCGGGGGCAGCGGGGTTGTCCTGATGGGCGACAAGGACGAAGACGTACGCGCTGCCGTCGCTTGCCGGTCCTTTGGCCACCAGGATGCGGGGCTCGCGCACCGTGTCCTGGGCGAAGGCGCCCGCCGCTGCCGGCGGTGCCAACAGACGTTTGCCGTAGGCATCGTTCCAATACACGGCATCGACCCCGGCCCCGCAGGAGGTGAATCCGGCACACTCGAACAGGACCTCATAGCCGAGGTTGGTCAGGGCCTTGCGGTAGGTGCGTATCACCTCATTGGAGCTTCGCCCCGGGGGGATGGCATAGATGACGCGGGCGTGTCGGCCCTCCAAGCGGACGGAGCTCTCCCAGAAACTGACGTCCGGATCCGCGTTCCAGGCGGCCAGGGGCAGGATCGTCTCGTCGGCTTCGCCCGACTGGCAGCCGAGGATGCGTGCGCCCTCGAAGCGCGGCAGGGTCGAG
>Ga0209254_10006589_pt1 | contig 10713 bp, 4 predicted proteins | sample FrelakmetDIP11DI_FD_187148 | JGI IMG/M metagenome (GOLD analysis project Ga0209254, IMG submission 187148) | Freshwater lake sediment microbial communities from the University of Notre Dame, USA, for methane emissions studies - DIP11 DI (SPAdes)... | ecosystem: Environmental > Aquatic >... | reverse complement strand
GGGATGGCTTCAATCACCCGTCCGGCTCCGACTCTGACCGGTGTTGGACGGCAAGAGACGTTCACCGTTGCTTTATGGCAGGCAGGTCATCGGCCAAAGGCGACAACGGCCTTTCGATTGACCACGTCCGCTGTACTCGCAAGACCGGTCGTTGGCTCGCACGCATACGGCATCACGCCAGAAAGCGGCCGCACGAAGCCCATCTAAGTAGCCTAGCGTGCGGCCGATATTCCCGGTGCTAGATCTCGGTCTGCTCCGAGATTTCCAGTGCGTCATCCACCTCAATCCCAAGGTATCGAACGGTGCTCTCCAGCTTGCTATGGCCGAGCAAGAGTTGGACAGCCCGTAGGTTCTTGGTTCGCTTATAGATCAGTGTCGCCTTGGTCCGCCGCATGGTGTGCGTGCCATAGACCGTCGAATCGAGTCCGATGGCGGCAACCCACTGATGCACGATGCGGGCGTACTGGCGGGTAGAAACATGAGGCGATTTCGCCAAGCGACTGGGGAACAGATAGTGCTCCGGCCTCAAATTCGCCATTTCGATCCATGCCAAGACGGCAGACCTGGTCGGCTCGGTCAATTCGAACTGCACCGGGCGTTGGGTCTTTCGCTGCACGACCATCGCACGGGGCAACACTTGGTTGCCGTGCGTCACGTCCCGAACATGCAGGTTTACTAGATCGCAGCCACGCAGCTTGCTGTCGATTGCCAGATTGAACATGGCCAGGTCGCGAATCTGGTGTTCGTTTTGGAGGTGGATTCGGATGGCCCAGATGTCCTTGGGCTTGAGGGGTGGCTTTTGGCCGACCAGCTTGCCTTTGTTCCAGGGTTCCCGAGATTGATTGGATTCCATGTCAGACTCCTTCGTGGTTGATGGGAGTCCGATTGTGTTGCCGAGTCGCAGACGGCCGCTTTCAGTGGGGCATGTTGGATGCGTACAATCGACCAAGAACGACCGGTCAGGGTTGTCGTCTTATGTGAGCGCTATCAACTAGATATAGTCACTCCGTCCTGTTCTGACCTTTTTTCAGTTTAAGAGTGGTGGGTTCTAATTCCAGGCGCACCGATCTGGCTGACTTCAGCTTAATAAAAGCCGCTGAGTGCACCTGAAACTGCCGGATCACCGCTCACCCAGGGACTCACCGATTGTCTTGGTGATCGGTTTGGTGAGATAGCGCAATACCGTATTGCTGCCGGTTCGGATCTCCACCGTAGCGGTCATTCCCGGCTGGATGTCGATGCGCTGGTTGCGCCGGCTGACCAGATGGTGCGCACGTGTTTTGATCTGTACCCGGTAAAAGGGCTGCTCATCGCCGCGCACTTCTTCGTTCAGGGTGTCGGCGCTGATGTAAATCACCTCCCCCAGGAGCGTGCCATAGAGGGTGTAGTCATAGGCATCGAGCTTGACGCTCGCCGGCAGGCCTGGCCGGACAAAGGCGATGTCCGCCGGCTTGACCTTGGCCTCAATGATCATGTCATCGTTCAGCGGCACGATCTGCATGACCTCTTCGCCCGGCTTGGCCACGCCGCCCAGCGTGGTCAGGCGCACGTTGCGCACCACCCCGTCCATGGGTGAGCGGATTTCGGTGTAATCGAGTTGCTCCTTGCGCTGGGCGAGAATTTGCAGGACACCCGCAAGGTCTTCCTGAGCCTTGGCCAGATCGGTCTGCGTATCCTGCAAGTACTTGTTGCGTCGGTTGGTGATCTGGCCATGGATATCCGCAGCCTGGCGCTGGAGTTTGAGTATTTCGGCCCGGCTCACATCGCCGGTCTTGAGCAGGGGCAGGTTCATGTCGAGTTCCGCCTTGATCAGCGTCCGCGATTGCTCCAGCGCACCGATTTCCTCGTTCACGGCAGCCTGCCGTTTATGGAACAGCGCCAACTGCGTGGCGCGAAATTCCGGGTATTGCTCCAGTTCCGGCGGGAACTGGGGTGAGCCGCCGAATATCTCGGCATTCAGCCGGGCAACGGTGGCTCGCAGCGCGGCCGCCTTGGCAGCGCTTTCCAGGTAACCAGCCTCGGTACGGGTCTTGTCGAATCGCGCCAGCAGTTCACCGCGCTTGACCACGGCGCCTTCGCGTACCGGCAAGGCAGCCAGCACCCCGCCATCCGGCGCCTGGATCACCTGGTTGCGCGAACTGGCAATTACCTGGCCATTGGCACGCGTGATCTGGTCCAGTTCCGCCCAGTTGGCCCAGACCAGGAACCCGGCAATGGCCAGCGCAGACCCCCATATCAACATCCGGCTTGTTCCTGCTGTCTGCTCGGTCTTCATGCCAACTTCTCCTGGGGCACCGGCTGGGGTCGACCTGAAAGTTTCGCCAGCACGGCATCACGTGGGCCGTCCATCAGAATGCGTCCGTTTTGCAGCACGATCAGCCGGTCGAACAACGGCAACAAGGCGGTTTTATGCGTCGCCGCCACCAGGCTTGCGCCTGCGGTGGTGATTTCGTTCAGCAAATTGACGATGCGCGCCTCGGTCACTGAATCCATTGCGCCGGTCGGTTCGTCCAGCAGCCATATTTGGGGTTTGGCCAGCAGGGTGCGGGTCAGCATGATGAGCTGCTTCTGCCCGCCCGACACACCGCGCCCGCCCTCCGTAATCACCAGCGCCAAGCCCTTGGGTTGGCCGCCGATCAGCTCGATCAGCCCGGTGCGCTGCGCGGCCTGCAGAATCGCTTCGTCGCCGGGGTCGGGCAAACCCAGCAGCAGATTGTCGCGCAGCGTGCCGCTGAACAGGCGGGCATCCTGGGGCAGGTAGCCGACCGATTCGCGTGCCACCGCTGTAGCGAGCAGCGCCAAATCCACGCCCCCCAGGAACACCTTGCCCTCGGTCGGTCGAAACAGTCCGGAAGACAGCTTGAGCAGCGTGCTTTTTCCCGAACCGATGGCTCCGAGCAAACCCACGCGTTCGCCCGGCTTGATGTCCAGGCGCTCCAACTCGAGCGCCGGGCGTGGCGCCATGCCGTAGGCAAAGCGCACGCGCTCGAAGCGCAGTCCGCCTTCCAGCGTTTGCGGCGCCAGCGCGTGATGCGCACTATCCGCTTCACTGGGCAGGGCGATGATTTTGTCCAGCCCCTCGATGGCGGCACGGGCGTGCGCCCACTGCACCATCACGCCTGGCAGTTGCACAATGGGCATCATCGCTCGGTTGCTGATGATGGTGCATGCCAGCAAGCCGCCCATCGTCAATTCGTTGATCGTGACGAAATAAGCCCCCAGCGCAACCAGAGCGATATAACTGAATTGCTGGAGGGCGACCGTGAGGTTTTGTGCCAGCGTCGAGTAGGTACGAATACTTTGATCCGACTCGCTCGTTTCAGCGACCAGATGATTCCAGCGTGCCTGCAACTTCCATTCCGCACTGTTCGCCTTGAGCGATTCCGCGCCATCCACCGCTTCAACCAAAAGCCCGGCCCTGCGGTTATTGCCATCCAGGTTGCGGCGAGTGTGTCGTTGGATCGCACGCTGAAACACCAGCCCGGCCACCAGGGCGATCGGCAATGCGATCAGTGGCACGGCCACTACCCAGCCCCCCACCAGCGCGATCACCAGAATGAAAAACAGCGCGAAAGGCACATCAGCCAGCACAAACAGCGAAGTTGACGCCAACACCCCGCGCACCATCTCGAAGCCCTTGACCTGCGAGGCCAGCGTGCCTACCGAGGCGGGACGCGCCTCCATGCGGATGCCCATCATGCGATTGAAGAACCATTCGGAGAGCTGCTGATCGATGGCATTACAGGCTCGATCCACCGTATGACTGCGCACCTGCTTGAGCAAAAACTCCAGACCCACCGCCAGCGCCACGCCGACGCTCAGCACCCACAGGGTCTGAAACCCCTGGTTGGGAATCACGCGATCGTAGACCTGCATGCTGTAAATAGACGTCGCCAAGGTCAGCAGGTTAACCAGCCCGGTCGCCAGCACCGCCTCCAGGAACACACGCTTGCGCGCCAGCAACGCCTGCCAGACCAGGCCAAAGGCACGCGGTGCAGAAGCAGAGTCCTCCGAGCGACGCGGCAGCGAAAGGCACTCCACGCCGTCGAGCTTTTCCAAAGACAAGGTGGAACCGTCCAGCCGTTCGGCGCGCCATAGCCCATCGGAACCCCGCCCCTGAACCAGAATCCAGCCCAGATCGGCGCGCCAACCGGCCAGCGGCAGGTTGGCCGGCGTCGGGTCGCGCAATCGCGCGGGGTCGCCCTCCAGCCCCGCAGCGCGCCAGGCCTCGGCGAACAGCACGGTTGCGCTCAATCCTTCGGGCAAACTGGCGAGATCGCCGAGGCGCCCGCCGGCAACACGCTGTCCCGCCAAGCGCGCGGCCTTGTCGATCAAGGTGGCGATATCATTGTTCATGGTCGGGTTCCAGTAGGTGCGGCCGTCGATAAGTTTACGCGCCGGGTCATTGAACGGCTCCTGCTGTGCGGGTCAGCGTCCCGGTTTGCGCGCGCAGCCGCAGGCTGGCGGCCAGCATCTGGGCACGTGCATCGTCCTCTGCCAGTTCCGACTGCGTGGCCTCGCGCACTGCGTTCAGCACGTCGATCCAGGTCTTGCGGCCCGCAGTGTATTGGCGTGCATAGGATTCGGACACCTCGGTGGACATGGTGCGCGCCTGATTGGCGTTTTCCAGTCGCAGGGGGGCGGCCACCCACTCGTTCCAGTCCAACGTGACGCGCTCGCTCGCATCACGCTCGGCCGCCTCGCGCGCCATGCGTACCGCCTCGCGCCGGGCAACGGCTGCATCCGCGCCGGATTTTGCCGACAGCCCCGCGCCGGGCTGCGCCAACAGCACCAGCATGGCGCGGTTGTCCAGCGTCGCCCCCAAACTCTCCAGTCCCGCCGTGCTTTCCAGGCGCAAAGCCAGTTGCGGCATATAGACCGAGCGTTTGGAGGCGATCTCGGCATTGGCAGCCTCCTCCTCAAAGCGCAGTCGCTGCAGCGTCGGCGAATAGGCCAGTGCCAGAGTCAGTGCAACCTCCAGGCTTGCCGGTGTGCCGGTCTCGCTCATGCCCCGCGCGACGAATGCCGTCACCGGCTGGCCGGCCAATTGCGACAGTTGCGTCAGGGCATTGCTGAGCGCCTGAGTGGTCACGGACAGCTCATTGGCTGCCGCATACAAACGCGATGCCGCCAGGCGCTGGTCCGCCAGCGGGCTGACTTCCTGCGTCACCCGCCGCTGGATCATCGCAAGTAGCTTCTCGTGCGCCTTGACGCCGGCCTGGCTGTGTTGCTGCCGGGCGTGCTGCCGCAGCGCTTCGATGGCCGCAGCAATGACCTTGAGCGTCAACTCCTGCCCAGCCTCATTCAGCGCTGCACCAGCGGCATCAAAGCGGCTGCCCGCTGCATCAATGTCGGCGCTGATGCGCCCGCCACTCCAGATCGGTTGATCGATGCGCAACAGACTAACGCCGCCGTTTTGCGTGCTCGCTTCCAGGCTGGGCGTCGGGTAGCGCTGCCATTCGGCACCCTCCCGATCCGCCTGAGCGGCCGCCTGGGCAGACTGTTTGCCCCGCACCAGCGGATGGCTGGTCAGTGCTGCCTGCATCACCTGGTCGAAATTCCAGACGGGCTGCGCCTGAGCCGAAGCGGCCACGAGGGCCAAGATGGCCACGGATAACATCCTGAGTTTCATTGTGATTTTATAAGGTGGTGCCTAAAACTGCTTTTTATGGGGGGTGCAATCGGCATGACAGCCCCGCTCTAGTGACAAATCGCTGGTGACAAAAAGAAACCGTCCGCTCGCGCGGACGGTTTCATGCAACGACCCGGCAGAGCCGGGCATCCGCTGTTATACGTGCGATACCCAACTGCCAGCATGCCATGCGTTGAGTTGAGCCAGCGTCACCCCGCTCAGCACAAGACCGGTTTGCGTCACCCCTGCGGTCGAGTCGCCATCGTAAACCACCAGCGTATCGGTACCGGAGACATTATTGACGGTAAACGTCGTGCCAACATAATTGCCCTGGGTCATGAAGAAGCCCTGGTCGGTCGCCCGACCGTCAGTGGGCAACACGCTGTTGGCGGGTGTCTCCGATGCGGTGCCCATCCAGGTCACGTTAGGTGCGTTGGAGTTTTCAGCCGCGCCCAGGAAGAAGCCATCTCCGCTGGACAGATCTGTGATGCGATCAGTTCCACCGGCAAAGCTGAAGGTGTCGCCATTGTCGAAGATGCCGTTTCCCAGGTTGACGTCCCCTACTGGTGAGTCGCCCTGATCGAAATCGTAATCATTGAAGTCGCCCACACCGCCGGTCATCGTGTCCGCTCCAGTGCCGCCCCTAAAGAAGTTTACAGCCCCCCCCGAACCGATGAGGATGTCGTCGCCGCCGTAACCGTTGAGATCGTACTCACCTGCGGCAAAGACACCGGCATTGCTCAGGTCGATGGTGTTGTTGCCGCTCGACCCTTCGGCCGTGCCGCCATAGCCGAGCCCATCGTCGCCCACTAGGACATTACCCAGCGCATCGCGGAGGCTATTGCTTACGTTCGTGCCGGTGTAGTTGAGCAGCACCCAGTCGGAAGCCGCCAGGGTCGCATCGGTGTTGATACCCATGCTGGTGGTGCCGCTGATGGAGATGGGGGTGCCGCCGCTGTTGGTGACACTGGTGATGTTCATGGCCTCGGTGCCATTCTTCAGCAGCGTCAGGGCAATGTTGGTGTCGGCAAAGGCGTTCTCCGCAAACTTGAGGTCGATGCCATCATTGGTGACGGCGAAGTCGACCGGAATGGGCCCCGTCGTGTCCTGCAACTGTACGACATTCAGGCCCGCAGTCGTGCCGAGCGTTGCGCTGGCGACGTTGATGAGATCGGCGAATTTCACCAGGGTGTCCGGCACCGCCGCGCCAGAAAACAGCGTGCCGTTGTCCTGGAACACATAGAGCGAGTCGACGGTGCCACTGTCATCCGTGTCCACCTTGAACGCCACCGTTGTGCCGGGGGTGGTGATGTTGGCCGTGAGGTAGGCGATGGCGTTGCTCAGGTTGGTGTTGTTGATCGTAATAGGCGCATTGCTGGCGTTCTGGAAGGTGACGATTCCGCTCGCGATGCTGTGGGTGGCCAGCGACCCTGAATCCGCGCCGTTTGCGTTAGTTACGTTGGCAGCGATGACTTGCGACTGCAAGTTCAGCACGTCGTGGTTGCCGAGGGTGGCGGAGCTGATGTCAAAGCCGGTGCCGGCAGGGCTGGCGGCCGACCCTTTGATCACGTCCATGGCGTTCGCGTTGCTGGACACATTATCAATGCCGATAACGATCGTGTCGCGGTTATAGGCGACGCTGCCGCCATTTTCCACCAGTACGATGATGTCCGCGCCCTCTCCGCCGGTGAGGGTGTCTATGCCACCGCCATCGACGAGTTTGTCATTGCCACTGTTACCGGTGAGCGTGTCGTTCCCGCCATTGCCGTACAGCATCGTAAAAAAGCCAGAACCATGGTTGCTCAGGTCAATATTGCTGCCAGCCGAACCGCCAAACCAAATTTCGGCCGAACTCACCGGGTTGCCGGAGAGGTCGGTGAGATTACCCCAAGTCGCATCGTAATACGCGCGCACGACATCCGTGCTGACCAGGTTGGTGTTGGTCGTGAAGGTGATCGTGCTTGTACCCGAGCCGCTGATGACGTTAGGCGTTATAACGGTTGGATTGAGCCAACCCCCATTTCCGTCGTTCAGATCGGGATTCTTGTGCAGGGTCAGTCCATTGGCGCTCAAGGCTGTCACCGCTTCATCAAACGAAAAGCTGATACTTTCAGTGGGATTGGCCGTTTCAGTGAAACTGGCTCCGGTGTTGATGGGGGCCGTGTAGTCGTTGGCCGCAGAGCCATTGTGCTCAATCCAGTTAGAGCCTGCGTAAGCATTAAGCTGGGACAGCGCCACCCCGCTCAGCACGATGCCGGTCTGCGTGATGGCAGCGCTGGCATCACCGTCGTAGATGACCAGGGTGTCGGAGCCGCTTACCGTGTTCACGGTGAAGGTGCCGCCGACGTAATTGCCCTGCACCATGAAAAATCCCTGGTCAGTAGCGAGGCCATCTGCGGGTGTGAATCCCATGTAGGTGTTCGCTGCCAGGAAGGGACCGACATCCGGAATCGCCGCCTCAAAGAAAAAGTTGTCCCCGCTGGACAGGTCGGTGATGCGATCCACGCCGTTGGCGAAGGCAAAAGAGTCGCCCGTATTAAGCTCTTCGTCGTCACCCAGGATCAGGTTCGTTACCGCTGGAGAGTCCCCCTGTTGGAACCGGTATTCATCTCCTCCGAAGGTGGTGCCGGAATGCCCGCCTCCCGTCATCGTGTCTGTGCCGCTGCCGCCCCAGAAAATATCGCCACCCGCAGAGCCGATGAGGGTGTCATTCCCGGCATAACCGTTAATGTCGTAGTAGTGCGTGCCACCGCCAAAGCCGGCCAGATTGATGACCGTGTCACCGTTCCGTCCTTCAGCAAAGCCACCCCAATCGGGTTCGGTATCACCCGGCAGGAAATTACCGGCAGCATCACTGAATCCGGTAGCGATGCTGGTTGCGTTGTAACTTCCCAGCACCCAGTCGGTGTCAAGCAGGCTCTGGTTGGTATTGATCGTTAGGGTAGTTGTGCCATTAGACGTGCCAAAGTTGGAGATAGTCATGGCTGTGGTGCCATTCTTCAACAGCGACAACGCGAGGCTGGTGGTGGCAAACGTGTTTTCCATGAAATTCAGGTCAACACCATCATTCGTGACCACAAAACCCACCACCTCGGGTGCCACGCCATCCACAATCTGCAGGACATTTGCGCCTTCGAAGGTGCCGAGGATCACGCTATCAATACCGACAAGCTCATTAAACAAAATGCCAGTGTGTGGCATCGCATAGTTATTAAACAATGGAACCGTGCCGGCGCGCTGAAATACCACCAGCTCGTCTGCGCTACCATTGCTATCAGAATCGATCTTGAAGGCGACCGTTGTGTTCGTCGAGATATTTGCGACCAGATAGGCGCCAACATCGTCAAAATTACTCGCATCGGTGAGCGTAATGGCGTTGCCCGATGCGTCTTCCAGGGTAATGATGCCGCCGCTAATGCTGTGCTTGGCATAAATGCCAGAATCAGCGCCGTCGGCATGGCTCACGCCAGCCGCAATGATGTTGGTCGGCAGGCTTAGTACGTCGTGGTTAGTGGCCGTGGCGGAGCTGATGTCGAAACCATCGATGAAGTCCCCCGCGCCTGCAATGCTTTCGGCAATGTCGACCTTGACCACATCGCGCTGGCTATCTGCAACCAGTTTGATGACATCTGCGCCATAGGCACCCTGGAGCGTATCCATTCCCGTGCCATCGACCAGGGTGTCATCGTATCGCGTACCAAACAGGGTGTCGTTGCCGCCGTTGCCGAAAATCGTGACGGGGAAACCTGAATTAGGCCCCAAGTCAAAATTATCCAGGTCGATGTTGTTGCTCCCCGACCCGCCGATGAAAACTTCTCCGGAACCAAGGTCATTGCCGGCCAGGTCATGCACGGTACCCGGGCCTGCATCGTAGCGCGCGCGCACCACATCCGCGCCTGACAAGTTGAAGCCGTCCGTGCCGTTTGCGGTGCTGCTGGAAGTGAACGTCCACGTGTTGGTGCCCATGCCGCCAGTGGGCGTGGGGGTCTTTGACGCCGTACCTTGAAAGTCATTCGCCACCGATGCATTGAGGTACAGGGTCAATTCACCCGGAACGTAGCCGCTCACAGTCGCCGCTTCGTTGAAGGTCATCGTGAATTGGGATGAAGTCGGGGCGCCATTGGCAAAGCTCAGGCCGGTGACATAGGGTGCGATGGTGTCTGCTGCCGTGCTGAAATTCAACGTGCTTGCGTTGGTGATGCCGGCATAGGCATTACCTGCCGAATCCCGCAGCACACCCGAGGCCATCTGCACGTTGTAGTTGCCACTAGCCAGCAGATCAGCCGTCGGGTTGATGGTGACGGTGTTGCCCGAAATGGTGACTTGCGAATCCCCTACGGCAATGGTGCGGGTGTCGCCTGCGCCATTACTGATGACAATATTGCCCGCGCCTGCCGTCACGTTTTCGTTGAAGGTCAGCACGATATTGTTATTCACCGCTACGTCGATGGCATTGTCGGCTGGGGTGCTGGCGCTGAGGGTCGGCGCGGTGGTATCGACCTTGTATCCGACGTTGTCGGCGACGAGGACGTGGCTGAGTGTGACGTCGTTGCCTGCAGCATCCTTCAGCGTGCCGCCGTTGAGCGCAAGGCTGTTGGCAGCAATGCCGATGCCGTTGGCATCGGTTTGCGCAGCGAGGATGGTGTAGGTGAAAACCAGCGCGGGACTGCCGCTACCGGACGCGTAGTTGGCCTGCACGGTACTGCCACCGATATTGAGCGCCAGTTGCGGGGTGCCGGTGACGAGGGTGGCCTCGTTCATGGTGACGGTGACGCTGACGATATCGCCCGCATTCAAGGTGCTGTTCGATAGACCCGTGGCTGAGGTGATGGCGATGCTGCTGACGGCAGGGCCAGTGGTATCGCCGATCACCGTGAAGTTGCTGGTTGCCGCGCTGGTGTTGCCGGCCACATCGGTGGCCTTGGCGTTGAACTGATAGGTGGTGCCGTTGGCAACCGTCGCGCTGTAAGTCCAGTTGGTGTCAGTGACGGTGGCTGCACCCAACAGCGTGACGCCGTTGTAAACGTTCACCGTCGCGCCCGCTTCGTTGGTGCCGCTGAGCACCAGGGCAGTGTCGTCTG
>Ga0209254_10006588_pt1 | contig 10714 bp, 12 predicted proteins | sample FrelakmetDIP11DI_FD_187148 | JGI IMG/M metagenome (GOLD analysis project Ga0209254, IMG submission 187148) | Freshwater lake sediment microbial communities from the University of Notre Dame, USA, for methane emissions studies - DIP11 DI (SPAdes)... | ecosystem: Environmental > Aquatic >... | reverse complement strand
CAACAACGCCACCAACGGGGTGGTCTTTTCCACCCGCAGGGCTTCGGCGGGCGGCTACCTGCGCATCCAGGCCTGGCGCTGAACTTTGTCAGGGAGGGGAGGGGGGACCTTCACCTTATTAATTGAAAGGAGTTTCTTATGGGACGTACACTGCCTTCGATCACGATGGCCTTCCTCCAGGAGGAGGAATCCTTCTCGCGCTTCCGCCGCGCCCTGCGCCGCAGCGACCAGATGGCGCTGGATGAGCTCTTCGCCGCCGCGCGCGCGCACCTGGCCGCGGCCGCCTACGCCGCCAATGCGCTGCCGATGGAGACCTTCCTGCTGGCCATGCTGCTGGAAGAACATAAAGAAGTGCTGCGGCTGCGCAACCTGCTGGAACGGCTGGAGGCAAGGATGGAGCAGCTGTATTCGGGAGTAGAAAAGTGAAAAGGATTAAAAAATGCGTATGAGACTCAAATGTGAATTTGTTCGGTATCTGTAATTAGAAAGTGGAGAAGCAAATATTTAATATTGTTATTAATAAAAACAGGTATAATTTCAAATAATCATTCATAATATTAATCAATATTAAATTCAATAATGATGATTATTTTGTGGGAGTAATTGTCATGGCTCAAAAAGAGATTATTAGGGCATACCAGCGAACGCATCCTTGGATTAATTTTCATTTCAACATGAACGAATTGGGTCATTCGATCTGGCTTCTTTTGGGAGAAGCGAAATCCAAATGCGATCACGTAAAAGGTGCACCATTGTTGCCAGAAACGATAGAGAAAATGTTTAACATTTATTTAGCGAAAGGGGCTTTGGCCACAACGGCTATTGAGGGGAATACATTGACTGAAGAAGAAGTCGAAAGACGGATAAAGGGACAACTTGAATTACCATTATCGAAAGAATACCTTGGAATAGAAATTGATAATATTGTTCAAGCGTATAACGAAATTGGGAAAAGATCTTTAGTTGAAAAAGAACCTATTACCCTAAGTGTTGAAGGAATAAAAGAATATAACAAACTGGTTCTGGTAAATTTGCCATTGGAAGAGGGGGTAATTCCAGGAAAGATTCGAACTTATTCGGTTGGAATTGCAGATTACCGCGGTGCCCCTCCGGAGGATTGTGATTTTCTATTAAATGAATATGTGAAATACTTGAATGACGGATTTAGCTTCATTGAAGATCGGAAGGTAGTTTATGGAATTCTAAAAGCAATTCTTGCTCATCTTTATTTTGTCTGGATACATCCTTTTGGTGATGGAAATGGTCGAACCGCCCGATTAATCGAATTTCAGATATTAATTTCAGTTGGAGTCCCGGCTGTCGCAGCACATCTACTCAGTAATCATTACAACGCCACGAGAACGGAATATTATCGGCAGCTACGTATGACCTCCAAATCTAAAGGTAATGTAAACGATTTTATCGGGTATGCCCTACAGGGATTTGTAGATGGTTTAAAGAGTGAAATTGATTCCATCCAAGCTCAACAAATGAAAGTTCACTGGATTAATCATATTTTCAACTCTTTTTCTGGTAAAAACCTGCTCACGGATAAACGACAACGAGATTTACTGCTCGAGTTGACAAATCATATAAAAGATTCCTACCCGGTTAAAACCATTCGACACACATCACCAAAAATCGCCGAGATGTATGCTGGTAAAAGCGATCTCACCTTAAAAAGAGATTTACAGATCCTCCAGGAAATGAAATTGCTGATCGTAGATGGCGATAATTACTCATTGAATTTATCCATTCTGAATATTTACATGACTCCCTCCAGAGGCTGATTTTCTCCCACGATTGATTTTTTTCGTAATTTGTGTAATAATTCATAATTAGAATATACGTTCTAATTCTGTGAGACATCGTCTTGACAGCTTGTTTTCCGATGTGGTGAAAGTTAAAAGCGAGGAGTGTATGCTAGCGACTGAAGCATACAAAGCCGAGGTGATCAGATGGGATTAGAGTTCCCCCTCTTTTCGAGCATGTAACCACGATAAGAATTGGTAGATATGACCGCTGAATTTTCCGGCTGGCTGCTCGATCTCTACGAGGATGCGCACGACGGGGTGGTGCTCTGGCTGATCGGCGAGGATGGCACCCGCCACCGCCTGCGCCAGCCCTTCCCGGTCACCTTCTATGCCGCGGGGCCGCCCGCAAGCCTGCGCGCGCTCTGGCGCTGGCTGGAAAAGCAGCCCGAGGGGGTTGGGCTTGCGCGCGAGGAGCGGCGCGATCTCTTCCTGCCCGAGCCGGTGACGGTGCTCTCTGCACGGGTACCCAACCCCGCCGCGCAGACAGCGCTTTTCAAACGCGTTTCGCAGTCCTTCCCCGCACTCACCTACTACGACGCCGACCTGCAGCTTTCGCTGCGCTACGCGGCAAAAACGGGCGCCTACCCGATGGCGCGCTGCCGGGTGGAGGCGGATGAGGATGGTGTCATCCATGCCATCGAGGCGCTGGATTCGCCCTGGGAGCTGGACCCCGATCCCGCGTCCCTGCGCGTCCTTTATATGGAACCGGACTGCGACCCGAACCATTCCATCCCAACCGTGCTCTGCGTGCGCTACGAGAAGCATGAATACCGCCTGCCCTTCGAGCCGGTGCGCCCGCTGCTCATCAACCTGCGCGCCCTGCTCGCGCGCTACGACCCCGACCTGATCCTCTCGCGTTTTGGGGATACCTGGCTGCTGCCGCACCTCTGGGAGCTGGCCGCGCAGCACGGCTTCACCCTGCCGCTCAACCGCGAGGAGGGCCGCACGCCGCTGATCAAGAAGGAGCACACTTATTTTTCGTATGGGCAGATCATCCACCGCGGCAAGCAGATGCACCTCTTCGGGCGCTGCCACATCGACCAGCGCAACGCCATGCTGTGGGGCGATTACGGGCTGGAGGGCACCATCGAATCGGCGCGGGTGACCTGCCTTCCGCTGCAGGTGGCGGCGCGCGTCTCGCCCGGAACGGGCATCTCCTCAATGGAATCGCTCACCGCGCTGCGTACGGGGGTGCTGGTTCCGTGGCACAAGCAGCAGGCCGAAAAGCCCAAGACGGCGCTCGACCTGATCCACGCCGACCAGGGCGGAATGGTCTACGCGCCCATCGCGGGGCTGCACGCCAACGTGGGTATGGTGGATTTCGTCTCGATGTACCCCAGCATCATGGTGCACTGCAACATCTCGCCCGAGGTGCCCGCGCCCACCGAGCTCGGCGTTTCCGACCATCCCCCGGGATTGGTGCCGCAGACGCTGGGTCCGCTCTTAAAAAAGCGCATCGCGCTCAAACAGCGCGCGCTCAGCCTGCCGCTCTGGGACCCGCGCCGCGATTACGACAAAGCCCGCTCGCAGGCCTACAAGTGGCTGCTGGTCACCTGCTTTGGCTACCTGGGCTATAAGAACGCGCGCTTCGGGCGGATCGAATCGCACGAGGCGGTGACCACCTGGGGGCGCGAGGCGCTGCTGTGTGCCAAGGAGGCCGCCGAGGACCTGGGCTTCACCGTGCTGCATATGTACGTGGATGGGCTGTGGGTGCAGAAGGAGGGCTGCGAATCCCCGGCCGATTTCAACGACCTGCTGGTGGAGATCTCGGCACGCACGCACCTGCCGGTGGGGCTGGATGGGGTCTACCGCTGGGTGGCCTTCCTGGCATCGCGGGTGGATGCGCGCGTGGCGGTGCCCAACCGCTATTTCGGCGCCTTCCAGGATGGCTCGCTGAAGGTGCGCGGCATCGACGTGCGCCGGCACGATACGCCCGTTTTCATCGGGGATACCCAGATGGCGATCCTGGAGTGCTTTGCCGGCGCGCCGGATGCCGCCAGCCTGCACGGCCTGGTGCCGCGCGCAGTGAGTATTTTGAAGAAAAGATTGAAAAAGCTGAAGGAGGGCTCGGTGCCCTTGGAGGACCTGCTGGTAACCCAGCGGCTCAGCCGCGAGATCGCGCAGTATAAGGACCCCTCCCCGGCGGCGCGCGCCGCGGCGCAGTTGGAGACGATCGGTCAGCACGTGCGCCCGGGGCAGAAGGTGCGCTTTCTGCTGCTGCGGGGTGGCCCGGGGGTGCACGCCTGGAACCTGCCGGCTTCGCCCGAGCCGCAGCAATTGGATTTTGCCCGCTACCGCGAGCTGACCATCCGCGCAGCCAGCAACATCTTCGCGCCGCTGGGGATCAGCGAGGGGTTATTGAATAACCTGGTGGGCGGGGAGGGGGTGCAGGAGCGGCTGGAGGGCATGGAAACCGTAGGGCGGGCTCTTGCCCGCCGGGTAGGCGATTTACGCGGGGAGTGGCTGGCGCTGCCGGAGGGGGAGGATCTTGTAAGGCGGGCTGATACCCGCCGGGATGAGATCTCAGAAGCCAGCCGGAAAGCCGTGGCAGAGCGGGTGGGGTTTTAATTTTGTAGGGCGGGCTCCTGCCCGCCAATTTCCACGCATGTGATTACCGTAGGGCGGGCTTATGCTCGCCGATTTCGATTTTGGCGGGCAGACTTCGCTTGCCCGCCCTACTTTTTCAGATCAGCCAGGTGTTCTTCCACTGCCTGGACTTCCAATTTCAGCTCCATGAGGTAAGCTTCCAGGTCAGCTATCTTTTCCGCCTTGGTCTGGTAGCGCCGCTCAAAATGCCCGCCGTGACAGCCGCAACCACAACCGCCATCGGAATGGCAATCGCAATCGCATGTCTCGCCTGTTTGACAATTACATTCTTCACACATTTTGGATCTCCTTTATTTTAGGAATACTCTATTGTAATCCGTTAGATATCGTTCCAATGAGGAATGTGTTTGTAATTTTCGGCCTGTGTCTCGAGGGGTGACAGATCTTCAATTTATCTCTCCTGGAGGGGTGACAATTGTGGAAAAGGAGGTCTCAGTTGCCAGCTGGAAAGCTGTGGCGGAGAGGGTAGGGTTTTAGGGTTGTGAAATAAAGAATTACAGGCTGTCTGATCTTAAATATAATTAGAGGATCGAATCTACCCGTTAGCGTGAAATTCGGGCATGTGAATATGGGATAATTCAGGTATCGTAAGGAAAAAATGGGAGGGATGATGGCAAAAAAATCGTATTCGTTTCCGGTTTGGGTATTAATCGTGCTGCAGGCATTGCTTGGAATAGGGGCCATCATAAGCGGGGCGATGCTTGTGATCGCACCGGATGGCAGCGCGATGCAAATGCCCCGAAGCCTGATTGAAGAAACACCGTTTCCAAATTTCCTGGTCCCGGGCTTGATCCTTTTCATCTTCGTGGGGTTGTTCCCCTGCTGCGTGGCGTATGGGTTGTGGAAAAAACCTGCCTGGAAATGGCCGAATGCGATAAACCCTTTCAAAAAGTATCACTGGGCTTGGACCGGTTCCCTGGCTGCGGCGGTGATCGTGGTGATCTGGTTGACCGTAGAATTGAACTGGGTTGAGTACGACTTCCTGCACACCACGTATTATATTTGGGCGGGCTTGATCCTGCTTCTCACTTTGCTTCCGGGCACGCGAAAAACCTATTTAGCGTAGCCCTCGGAGGATTACAGCCGCCAGCTGGAAAGCCGTGGCAGAGCGGGTGGGGTTTTAACGGTATTTTGAGAACTTCTTTGACTTATTTCAAGATCATCCATATAATTATTACAGAAAAATCACTCCTCTGATGGTGAGAGTCGGCTATGCATGCCGTGCTCCTGACACCAGGACGCAGCTATAGAGGGGTGATCATTTCTTTCATTATGCATGCGCTGGCCAACAGAAAATAACTTCTTGACGATTTGATCAGCTTTCATATAATCAGACTTAGTAAACCCGCCAAGCCTCCATCCGCAAGGATATGCTCAAATGTGGCGGGTATTGATTTCTGGGGTGGGATTCATCATCATTGAAGAAAACATGCTAGACATGATACTAAATATATGATATACTCTGCATGTGATTAAATCCTTTACCGGCGCGGAAGAAGAGCGGATCTTCAACGGGTATCGATCAAAGCATTTTCCAATGGAAATTCAGAATACCGCCTACCGGAAACTCAGGATCATCCACAATGCCAAAGACATCCGCGACCTGAAGGCATTACCCGGCAATAGATTTGAGATGCTTGGGCGAGAGCGAAAAGGGCAGTGCAGCATTCGGATCAACGACCAGTACCGGGTATGCTTCCGTTGGGCTGAGGAAGAAAATAATGCGTATGATGTGGAAATATCGGATTATCACTAGAAGAGGTTGACTATGAACACACAGAAAAAAGATTTCGGGCCGCTGCACCCGGGCGAGGTGTTGATGGAGGATTACCTGGCCCCCGCCGGGATAAGCCAGACGCGCCTGGCGCTCAATATGCGCGTCTCCCCGCAGAAGATCAATGATATTGTCAATGGCAAGCGTGCTGTCACTGCCGATACTGCCATCCGCCTTGGACTGGCAATCGGCACCACGCCTGAATTCTGGCTTTCGCTGCAGATGGATTACGACCTGCAGACGGTGGAGATGAATGAGGGGACCCGGATCGAAAGAGAAGTGCTGCCGCTGTTGGAAAAGGGATAGGGAGGAAGTTTAGATAAAAAACCGGCCACCCAAACGGTGACCGACCCGGGACACGGAAATTCCCTCGTTTTATTTGCGCAGATCGGCCAGGTGTTCTTCGACTGCCCGGACTTCCGTTTTCAGCTCCATGAGGTAGGTTTCCAGGTCAGCGATCTTTTCTGCCTTGGTCTGGTAGCGCCGCTCAAAGTGCCCGCCGTGACAGCCGCAACCACATTCGTTGTGGGAATGGCAATCGCAATCGCACGTCTCGCCTGCCTGACAACCACATTCTTCACACATTTTGGATCTCCATAATTTTTGAATTTAATCTATGAGATTTTCCTTCTTTCAACCAATAAATAAGAGTTTTTGCCCCGCCTTTACTCACGACATGAAAAGACATTTCTTCATTCGTATAATTTTGGAGTACTGAGTTAAGTATCTCTTCAGATGATAACAAAATTGAATCAACATTTTCTTTTCGAAATGAAGGCAATAGGTTCTTCTTGAAATAAACAACAGAATCATAGTCACGGTGCCCCACTCGCTTATTTCTCAATTTTCTTATTTCTTTGCATTCAATTCTAAATGTAGTTATTCTTTCGTTTAAACCAGGAAATGGACTATGCAGACGCAGGTCGGTCACCATAAATATTAACGACATTAATATTCTATATTAATTACTTTATCTCAAATCCCCATAACCCAAATCGATCATCCACTGGCAGAGAACCGGTCCGCCGTGGCGGTCGAGCTCCTGCTTATCCGGAAAGCCGGTGAAGCCGCGGAAATAGCCGTTGGGACCGGTGAGCTGGTCGATCGCCGCCTGCGATAACTCGGCATCCCCGACGGCGATGGCGTGGATGTGCACGGGTGATTCGGGATAAACCTCGCTGTAATTGCGCAGCCAGGCGGCGAAACCCGAAGCGCGCAGGGCGTGGATGAGCGGCTCCACTTCATCCCACAGCACCACCCATTCCGGCAACTGGATCACGGAAAGATCCACTGCCCCGCCGCCCAGGTGGGTGCCGAAGCTCAGCTCGCCGTTATCGTGGTAGCTGCCCTGGGTGATGGCCTTGCCCATGATATCGATCGGCCCGCCGTAGAGTTGCGCTGCTTGCTGCAGCATGGCGTAAGTACGCGCGTTCAGGGTCCAACCATTCACCCCCATGCGAGAGTAATCCTCGGGTGGTTTCCAGCAGCCGGATGGCTCCGGGGTGGGGGTGAGGGTGGGCGTCGTGGTAGGCGTGGGGCTGAGCGTGACCGTGGCGGTCAGCGTTGGCGCTAGCATTCCGGTAGGAGTGGGCAGCGGGGTGGGAGTGGGTGCAGGGGAGAAAACCCCGCAGCCGCTGAGGAAGATGCAGAGGATGAATGCAGATAGGTTTTGAAGGGAATTCATCGAACCTTATTCGGATCCCCTTTATTTTCTCATATTTCAGGAATATCGTTGACCAGCACCACGCGGTAACGCGCCCGGTTCTCCTTCACTTTCTGGATCACCTCATTCACCTGCGACATGGGCATCAGCTCGACCTTCGGCGTGATCTTCTGCGCGGCTGCGAAGGTAAGCATCTCCCGCATGGCGTCATGGTTGCCGAGGAAGGAACCCGTGATCGAAAGCTCATGCGATAACAGGTCTCTCGTTTTGAACGACATGCGCGGGAACCCGACCAGGACCATCCGCCCTCTTTTCTTGAGGGTATCCAGGACCGGTTCCCATTCCATATCCCCGGGAACGGTGCAGAGCAGAAGGTCGAAATAGAATTCAGCCTCTTCCAGTCCTGCCTGGTCATCCAAAAGGAGGAATTGGTCCGCCCCAAAGCCAACTGCTTCGGTCTTTTTATCTGCTGAGGTGGAAATGGCCGTGACCTCGTACCCGAGCGCATGAGCGAACTGGATCGCCAGGTGTCCCAATCCACCCACGCCGATGATGCCCAGCTTCTGGGGGATTGTTCCTGCATATGCCTGGAGCGGGGTGAAGACCGTGATACCGGCGCACATCAGAACAGCCGCGGTTTCGGAAGAAAGCGCGTGCGGCAGAGGGTAGGCGAAGCGGCTGTTGACGACCACCGAAGAAGAAAAGCCGCCGTAGGGCACCCATGTTGCACCATCAATGATATCCAGGCACAGGTTCACTTCCCCGAGCTTGCACCACTCGCATTTTCCACAGGACCGCCCCTGCCAGCCGATCCCGACCCGGTCACCTTCCTTCAAACCGTTCGGGTTTTTCCCCACCTCCGACACAATCCCGGCGATCTCGTGACCGGGAACGAACGGGTACTCGGTGATGCGGTAATAATCATCTATGGCGGAAAGGTCGGTGTGGCAGACGCCGCAGTGGGTAACAGCGACGCGCACATCCTGCTCACCCAGCCTTGGGGGTGGATAAAATAGCGGCTCGAGCGGCTGCCCCTTTGCCTTCGCGGCGTACCCCATGAACGTTTTGGTAAACATGATCAAGCCTCGCTTTCTGATGGAAATTCTTTCCCGGAGGAATGGAGGCTTTGATGTTCGGATGATTTTTTGGGTTGAAGTTCTAAGGGATCGAATTTCGATCTATACCTTGATTATTGCACGGGATTTCGCAAATTACATTTGAAATTATCGAAGATACCCGTTCCACTCCGGGGAAAATGCCTTAACCAGAGAATCGAACAAGCCCGCAGCCATATCCACCCGGTAGCCCTTGAACAAATGCTCCTCGCCCGGGTAAAAAGCCCAGATCTCTACTGTTTCGCCCTCTTCCAGCTCGATCAGGATCTTATCCCGCAGGCGCTTGTTCATGGGCTGAAAGGTACCCGCGTAACGGTGGTCAGTATGCTTGTAGGCGTCCATCCGCGCTTCGAGCGGTAGGCGGGAATACTCCAGGAACTTGATCTTATCCCCGATGACGAAGGCGTAGATGAAATTACCGCGCTGGTCTCGTTCAGTAAGATCAACGGTCAGGTTCAGCTCTGCCAGCTTCCAAACGCCAACCCTGCGGAAGCCAAGCTTGGTGAATTCATCCATTTTTTCGGTCATATATCACGCTCCTATTTCGCAGGGGTTTCCCAGCCCAGGCAGTAATCCACCGTGGTGGAGTCCGTGATCATGATCGGGTAATACGGGAAGGTGACCCCGGAGCAATCGCAGGTGCGGTTGGGTTTATCCTCCCAGCTCTCGTGAGTATCGCAGGAAGTTGGCCAGAGCAGCCAGCCCACCCCGAGGCAGAGCAGCAGGAAGGTGATGACGATGAACCAGGACCGGTCCGCTGCCCAGCGCGCCGCCCGGTAGTAGAGCCAGGTGCAGGTGAAAGTGCCCAGGGTAAGCAGGAGCGTATTACACAACATGTAGAGGATCTGGTCCAGCCTGCCCGGGAAATTGAACATATAACGGCTGGAAAGTTCATTGGAAAAAAGATAGAAGTAGTGCACCACTGGGACTGCCAGCACCAGGCTCCACACCCACCAGAAGAAAACGAAACCGAAGAGGACCTCCACCCACAGGATCCCCTTGCGGAATCCGCCCGGGCTGCCACCCGTCAGGGTGCGGTCTTTCTTCAGAAGAAGGTAGAAAAGTCCCCATCCAGCCAGTAGCGTGAGGAAATTCACGACCGGAAGGATGAGCGCCGTGGCCAGCGAGAACCCGAAGGGCGAGATGATCATGATGAAGACTGCCAGCAGGAAGGGCAGGAAGATTACCCCGTTTATGAAAGCCATGGCGGGAGTGAAAACGAGCGCGAGAAGAAAAGCGCGAAGCAGGCGAGTGGAGTGAGGGTTGTGCAGCTTCCCCGCCCGACCCCAGCCCAGAGTGAGCAGCAGGCCCGCCAGGACGAAATAGATCACCAGGGGCGTGATGAAATAGGAACGAGTCAAGAATAGGACATAATTGTTGACCGGGTTCACACGCCACCTCCAAAGAATACTTGAAATCATTATAACGATTTATCCAAAGGCTGAATACCAGCCACCCCGCCGGACGCCGATCCCGGCGTGGAAATTCCAACCCCCGCCTCCTGAGAGTATAATTACAATATATCCACTCCCACGGAGGGACTATGCCAGAAAAAAAGATCCGAATCCTGATCGCCAAACCCGGCCTGGATGGGCACGACCGCGGTGCCAAAGTGGTGGCGCGCGCCCTGCGCGACGCCGGCATGGAGGTGATCTACACCGGCCTGCGCCAGACCCCCGAGATGGTGGCCGAGGCTGCCCTGCAGGAGGACGTGGACGCCGTGGGGCTTTCCATCCTTTCC
>Ga0209254_10006587_pt1 | contig 10716 bp, 13 predicted proteins | sample FrelakmetDIP11DI_FD_187148 | JGI IMG/M metagenome (GOLD analysis project Ga0209254, IMG submission 187148) | Freshwater lake sediment microbial communities from the University of Notre Dame, USA, for methane emissions studies - DIP11 DI (SPAdes)... | ecosystem: Environmental > Aquatic >... | reverse complement strand
CATTGGCTGCGAGAAAAAGCAGGACGTCATCAAAATCGGCGTCGCAGGTCCCATGACAGGCGACCAGGCAAAGATGGGGATGGACTTTAAAAACGGAGTGACGCTTGCCGTGGAGGAATGGAACAACAGAGGCGGCGTCCTCGGAAAGAAGATTGAAATAGTCATCACCGATGACCAGCACGATCCGAAGCAGGCTGTCTCCATTGCAAACAAGATGGTCAATGACGGCGTGGCAGGGGTGATCGGGCATTTCAATTCGAGCTGTTCTCTCCCGGCATCAGATGTCTATAACAGGGCGGGGATTCCCGTCATCACTCCCGGCTCAACCAACCCTCTGCTGACGGAAAAGGGGTACAGGGAGGTATTCAGGGTATGCGGCAGGGATGACCAGCAGGGGAAAATCGGGGCCGATTTTGTGGTCAATGCACTCAAACTGAAAAACGTTGCCGTGCTCCATGACAAAACAACCTATGGGCAGGGACTTGCCGATGAGTTCAGGAAGTTCCTCGGCGGCAAAGTCAATGTCGTTTACTACAGCGCGATTGTACAGGGAGATAAAGACTTCAAGATGGTATTGACAACAGTCAAGAGCAAAAACCCGGAGCTTATTTTTTTCGGCGGTATTTATCCCGAGGCAGGACTCCTTGTGAAACAGGCAAAGGAGTTGGGGTTGAACGCGCCGTTCATGAGCGGTGACGGCACCATTGATCCGAAATTCATAGAGATCGCCGGGGTCTCCGCAGCTGAGGGAACGTTCCTCACCTTCAGCCCCGACCCGAAGAATATCCCGTCTGCCAGGGGTTTCATCGAACAATACCGGGCAAAATTCGGCGACATCGGGCCTTACTCTATTTATGCATACGACGCCGCCAATATCCTGCTGAGTGCGATAAAAAAAGCAAACTCGACCGATGGGAAAACGATCATCGATGCATTGCACGCCATGGAATTCAATACGGCGCTCGGAACAATACGGTTTGACCAAAAAGGCGATGTAACGGTTTCTCCGTATGTCGTGTGGATAACAAAGAACGGGAAGTTCGAGGAATACTGGAAACCGTAATATACGGCAGGATTCAAGCGGAAAGGGTTCGAGGATTCCAGTGGACCCTTATCCGTCAAATATTCCAACCCCTCCTTTGAGGGTCTCAAAGAAAAAAGCTGTGGAGGTGATTGAATGAAGATAGCGGTGAACACCGGAGGCGGAGACGCACCCGGACTGAACGCAGTGATAAGGGGCATTGTTCTTGCCGCATCCCAGAAGGGGTGGGAAGTGTTCGGCATAAAATACGGCTATCGTGGCCTTATTGATGCAAAACAGATTATACGCCTCACCCCTGAATATGTCTGGGATATCACCAACATCGGAGGCACAATCCTCGGCACGGTAATCAAAGGCGACCCGTTCAACTATCCGAAAGAAAAACCGGATGGCAGTATTGTTGAGACTGATATCTCCGACACTGTTGCCGGAAATTTCAAAGCATTGGGGTTTAATGCGCTTATCGCGATAGGGGGAGACGGCAGCATGCGCATTGCGAATCAGTTCCTGAAGAAAGGCATGCCTATTATCGGGGTACCCAAAACAATCGATAACGACATCAGTTCCACAGACTTCACCTTTGGGTTCGATACCGCGGTAAACACTGCTACTGAAGCGATAGATAAACTGCATACCACTGCAAAATCCCATGACAGAGTTATGGTAGTTGAGGTTATGGGCAGATATGCGGGGTGGATTGCGTTACATTCGGGCATCTCCGGATCAGCCGATGTTATTTTAATACCGGAAATACCCTTTGATATAGAGAAGGTCTGCAATAAAATAAAACAGCTTTCTCTGATTGATCAGAACTATGCCATTGTGGTTGTCGCAGAAGGAGCAAAGCCCATTGGCGGTGATATCACTATCGCCGAAGGAGTCAAAACAGGGAATGAAGTCAGGCTTGGGGGCATTGGGAGGAAAACAGCCGAAGAGATCATGAAGAGAATCGGGAAAGAGACGAGGAATATTGTCCTCGGGCATTTGCAACGGGGAGGCGCACCCACTACCTTTGACAGACTACTTGCTTTGAGATTTGGCACCGCAGCTATAGAGTTTGTTGAGGCCGGGCTGTTCGGAACCATGGCGGCACTCCGCTCAACAGAGATCGTCGCTGTGCCGATTGAAGAGGCAATCGGCCAGATGAAATCGGTGCCGATGAACTCCGACATACTGCGAACCGCACGGTCACTGGGAATAAGTTTCGGGGATTAACAATGCAGAAGAGCAGACGCAGCATTCTCGCTCATTCTCGGTCCGCCTTCGGCGGCCCTCCGAGGTAATGAATTTTCCCCGACATTACGTCGGAGCAAATTCATTAAATCCGCTCCAATGCCACATCTGCTCTTCTTGCGAAAATTTCATAAATAATCCGGATTAAAGCATCGCTTCCAACTCGGCGATGCCTTTTTTCATGTCCTCCGGCAAAGGACTTGAAAACTCAAGATGTTCCCCGTTTTGGGGGTGAATGAACCCTAACACTTCTGCATGCAGCATTTGTCGCGGAAAACGTATCGTCCCGCTCCTTTTTGTCTCTATTTCTGTCTTTTTCCCGTACGTCCTGTCCCCCAGCACCGGATGTCCGATTGAGGCGAAGTGAACCCGGATTTGATGCGTCCTGCCTGTCCCGAGCTTTGCCTGAATCAATGTGGAATTATGAAACCGTTTCAGCACCTTCCATTTCGTCACCGCCTCCCTGCCGATATTCACGCGGGTAGACATTTTTTTTCTGTCAGTAGCCGAGCGTCCTATCTTCAGTGCAATCTCCCCTTCGTCCTGAACAAAATTCCCGTATACTAACGCAACATACTTCCGGTTGATTGTCCTCTGCCTGAACTGTTCGATAAGGTGATAATATGCTGCATCATCGAGGGCTATGACCATCACCCCCGATGTGTCTTTATCGAGCCTGTGCACAACACCCGGCCTCAATGGCCCTCCCGTGGCTGCAAGCTTCCCGCAATGGTATGCTACCGCATTCATCAGTGTTCCCTGACGGTGACCCGCAGCCGGATATACGACCATGCCCGCAGGTTTATCCACAATAATGAGAGCCTCATCTTTAAAGAGGATGGTTATCGGTATATTTTCCGGGATCAGCCCCTCGCCTTTTTCTGCAATTTCCGTTACAGAAATACTGTCGTTTGATTTTATTCTGTAGTTCTGACTGACGGGTTTGCTATTGACCAGAACATCCCCTTTCTCTATGCGCTTCTGTATCTGAGAGCGGGTGATGCCAATTTTCCCGGCGAGGAAGGTATCTATCCTTTCGCCTGCCTCTTCTTCCGTGATGGCTATAGTACGAATGGACACTACCCTATTCCTCCAGTCTCATTGAGGCCTGAAATAGTGCAGGTCTTCATATTTTCCATTAATGCAGTTATCATCATGAAAACACCTTAACCGAAAGTCTAAGCAGATAGAAGCCGAAAATCAACATCTTTTTGCTGCAGTTTTTATGGTCAGGTCCGCCTCCGGGCATGTTTTCGAGCGGTACGTTTTGACAGCCCGGCATTTTACTGTTGACAATCTGCCTGCTTTCTGGCTTGTTTGAAATAGCGAAACGTCCGTTCTTTGTGATATTCAATGCAGTTGTGCATTTCCGAAAAGGTAAACCTTGGGGAACTGGGGGGCACAAAGCCACGGGTCCTGCAAAAAGGACAGCCGGGCTGCCGAAGAAACAGCTCTTCTCCCATTTTCCACGGAGCACGAAAAGCCTGTTTCTTGAGTATGAGACAGGCTTTTTTATTTTGAGAGAAGGAAGGAGGCAACAGCATATCTGCTTACGAAGAAGTACGTTGATGGGGGATCTGAATGACCGTAGAACGCAGCACAAAAAAAAGGAGGAAACCACACAATGAAAATAGTATCTGTTTTATTGCTGCTCATTTCCGTTCATATCATTTTTGCAGTAACCGCATCTGCCGATCCCAGGATGGAAACAAACGATAATTTCTGTCATTTCATTCTTAATGCCGCGAATACCGATAATGAAGTTTTCCTCGCTGGCTGTGATTCAGTAATCACCGTAGTTGAAAAAGTCGCTGGCGCAGGTGGGGTTACTGCCAAGTGTGAAGAGAACAATTACATGGCAAGCGGGTACGCAGCAGTTACGAAGACAGTGCCGCAGGCAGCCGCTCCGATACCACCGGGGACCACACTCAAATTCACTTCGAGTGATACTGATACCCCCTGCACCATGGTCGAGAGCAACGGCAGGCAATACCGCTCGCATAAATGGCAAAGCGTTATCAAAGTCGACCGTGCATATTCGAGAAACCCGGTCAAAGTGACTTACGAGATATTCTGCCAGGAGGGAGTACAGTAAGTAGATTCAAAGAGCAGGTAGCCGCAGGACTGATCGTCCTGTGCAATATGTCATTCAGGTCCCGCATCAAGTGCTGCTATGCAGATTGGGAGAAAGAAAGTTGTCAGATCAAGTCTGCAAAAATTTCCTTGACATGAAAAATGGTTGTTGGGTATAGTTCATTCATGTTTAATCTGTTGAAGGCAATTATGGTCCTTAGAGGCGCCTGGCATTTTGAGGCCGTGGCCGAAGGGGGATTCTCTTAGCTTTCAGCAGAAAATAACCCGACTCACTCAAAGGCCACGGAATAAACCCCGTGGCCTTTTTTATTTTAGCGAAAAGGAGGAAAAGTCATGACATCTTTCGAAAAATCTCAATGGTCAAAGGGCTGCTTTGCGCGGGAATACAGGGACAAGGCCGATATCTATGTCATAGAACGGGCAAGGATGTTGAACATTTTAAAATCCGTTTACCGGCACTTCCTGAAGAATAAAAGGAAGAAGAACATTCTCGACCTCGGCTGCGGCGATGGGATTGTTTCGCATGAGCTGCTGAAAACCGAAGGGCCAGTTTCAGCAACATTACTTGACGGGTCTTCCGGCATGCTTGAGGCCGCTAAAGTGCGGCTGAAAGATTTCAAGAACGTCCTTTACGTGAAGGCAGGGTTCCAGGAACTTTTGAGGAAAGAAGTCCTGCATAAAAACTATGATTTCATCGCGTCTTCACTGGCGATCCACCATCTGACGATGAAAGAGAAAAAGGCCCTCTTCAGAAAAATATATCAGCACCTTTGTCCGGGCAGGTATTTTGTGAATATCGACTGTGTCCTTGCCCCGTCAGAGACGTTGGAGCAGCTGTATATGTCCATGTGGAAAGAATGGATTGATGAAAAGAAAAAGAGTCTGGGGATAAACGGAAATTATTTTGACGACATAATCCGGAGATACAAAGACAACAAGGACAACAAGCCCGATACACTTGAAGTCCAATTGGACGCATTAAAAGCAATCGGCTTCAAAGATGTAGATTGTTATTATAAATACGGGATATTTGCGATGTTCGGGGAGAGGAAATAAATTTCAGCGCCCCTCCACAATCCTTATCTCCTCCTCCGTTAGACCATAGAGCTCATATACCAACTGATCGATCTGCCGGTCAGTTGCGTCGATCTGACGCTGAAGCGAAGTTCTTTCGTGGTCGGTCTTGTCTTCGGATAGTCGCTTGTTGAGCATAAGCATTCTATCGACAAGGGAGACAAGCCTGTCATATCGTGCTTTTTCGGCATGGTTGTTCAAATTTGCAAGATGAATGGGAATCTTTTCAAGGTAAGATTGATTCATATCGTCCGCTAAATAATTTGTGCACCAGAAATTTATCAGCGATGAGGCAAGAATGGCCAATAGATATTTTAGGTCTGAGAGATTATCGGATGTTGATACAATTACCTGCAATGTCTTCATCCCAGCAGAATTCGTCCTTTCATCCAGTCCGCATACGATCCGCTGTTTCCATCGCATTTTTTGAATTCTGATGATCCATATCTTTGGATGTTTGTACAAAGATTCTGTTTTATTCGACGTAAGTGAAGCGGCTGAAATACGCACACCTTCTTGAACAGAATATCTCTCTACATCCTGAGGAATTACCATAAAGAACTTTCCGTTTGCCTGTTCGGTCAAGGCTGTTTTGCTACCTTCTTCACCACGCGATATCCGAAAGCGGTCATGCATTTCTCTCAATGGTTGACACTTTTCCAATTTGGGGATCAGATGTTGCTCCTGTTCTGTAGCCAAATATCCGACGATCATTTTCGGACGTTTTAACCAAACAGATTGCATTACCACAGCATCTTCGTCCCACTCTCCTCTACCGAATTTGTCTAATCGTTCTTCTGCCGAGACGATGAACCTGCTGAGTTTTCGATGACGCACTATAGAATCAACATCTGCCTCACCTTTTGCAAGTGTAGATACTAAGCACCAAGTATCACGAACCTTTGAGAAAACGGGGCCAGTTTCGATCAATTCCTGTACCCACGTCTTTTCAAGAAACAGCTTGCGCGTCAATAAGTGATCGTCTTTACGAAGAAAGGTATCGGGCGTGATATACCCAAGTACGCCCCTGTTTCTAAGGCGGTTCAAAGAACCTTCAATAAAAACTGCGTAGGAATCAATATTACTTCCTTGTGCTACCTGATAGAACGCACGCAGATATTGCTGCTCTTGCGCGGTGAAGTCTGCGCCCCAAGGCGGATTCCCTATCACTGCATCAAACCCCCCTTTATTTCCCCCCTTGGTAAGGGGGGACTGAGAGGGGTTCATGATCGCGGCAAATTCTTTTTCCCAGTCGAAGACATTGATTCGATACCGTTCTTCATCATCCAGCATGGTCTGCTGTTGGTAAAAATCCGGGCCGATGAGGGAATTGCCGCATTTAATGTTGCTGCCGAGATCCGGAAGGGCACGCTGATGGAACAAACGGAATTCCGTTGCAAGGGAATAACTGCTCTCTCCTTCGAGGACTTTGAGGAGCAATGATAGCTTTGTCACTTCCACAGCCTGGGAGTCGATGTCTACGCCGTAGATGTTGTTCAGGAGGATGCGCTTTTTCTCTGCCGTGGTGAGATGCCAATTTGGGGTATGGGCATCGGGCGATGGATCTTGATAAATCGCAGGCTGCCTTGCCCTTGCCCATTTTTCAGGATCGTTTTCGATGTACCATTTCAAATGCCAGTCAATGAGATATTGATACGCTCCGAGCAGAAACGAGCCGGACCCGCAGGCCGGATCGAGGACCTTCAGCCCCTCAACTTCCTTAGGTTTCTTGCCTTCGACCAACTGCCCCACGGTATTTTTGACGATGTAATCAACGATGTACTTTGGGGTGTAATAAACACCGCCTGCCTTTCTGACCTCCGGTTTTTCCTCCACCCTTGCTTGATGTCCCGCAGTCAGGCGGATGACCTTGCCGAGGAACTGCTCGTATACCTGACCGAGGATATCGGCGGACAGCACGGAAAATTCATAAGGGCTTTCAGGATAGTAAAGCCGCCTGATTATGTCTTTAAGCGGCTTGTCGTCAACGGAGATGTGCGGGGTGAGTTTATCGGGCTCCTCATGCCGGTCTTTTTCTTTCTCAAAATGGAACAAACCAGAATTATACCGGTCATCGGCCTGGCTAAAAAGCTGCACGAGCCTCCTGTAGACATTCGTGCCGTTAAGCTGCATCTGGAGTCTGCCGTATTCCTCGATTCCCCGGTCTTCGCAGATTCTCAGGAATACGATACGGTCTATGGTGCGCTACACCGCAAAGTTCAGTTCGCGCTGTGAGAGGTCTGCATTGCGCAGCGCTATATTCCGGGCGAGCATGTCGCGCCAGTCTTCTATCTCGGAAAGAAAGGCGTCGTCAACTGTCGCCGTGCCTTTTTTGAGTTTGGAGGACTCGGCATACTTGTCAAACGAGCCCTTTAGCAGGGCGTCCCGTGAAAAAATTGAAACGAGTTCATCCCATCTTGCAGAATATTCCTTATAGGTCAAGTACAGCACTCTTCCAGCGGATGCTTTGTCGGTCTGAGAAGGCTTAATGCGGCAGTCGTAAACAGCGAATTCCTGGAAATCCGTCAGAATGCTTAGAGGAAGCTTTGCAGACCAGGCGTAACGCCTGAGTTGGAAGGCAGGGCTAACATCCTCCTTGAGATTGACCGACGGCTTTTTCGCTTCAACAAAGAATTTCTTGGCGCCGCCGATGCGGAAGCAATAATCCGGGGCCTTGGTTGCGCCGCCGATTTTGAGGGCGTCTTCGTGGATCACATCCTTATAGGCCTCAGCGTAACCCAGTTTATTCACCACGTCCCAGCCCAGAGCGGTAAAGAACGGATCGAGGAACTCCCTCCTGAGCTGTGTTTCGTTATATTGCCCGGACAAGTAAGATTCGCAGTTCCGGTCAAAACGTTCGATCAGGTCAGTGATTTCGTTCGGCAACCCCATTAGTTTCCTTTGCAAAGAAGAAATGCACCCGAAAATAAAAGAAACGAGGGTGGATCATGTCTTGTTACTGGTATTTCGCGTTTTTCTATCACATCAATTTTCCCTCTTATACTCTCTGAGAACCGGTCGCAATTTGAGATCGGTTCGGAGTCATAGAAAAGGGATAGGCTACTTTTTCAGCACAGAAAAAAAGTGGCCCGTTCCTTTGTTTTCCTCCATGTTATTTCAAATCCTGCTCGTCCGGCTGTGATATGCGTCATATAATATTGAATTTCAATATCCATAAGTTAAGATGCTTTTAAAAAATAGCTTTCATTAGGGAATTTCTTTCAACATTCAAATATTTGGAAATGTCTTTAAGAATTTCGTTTAACGTGCCGATTTTCAGAGGATCATGTGCTGGAATGGTTATGTGGTGTTCAAAGCCCATGTGCATACTGGTCAGTCGCAGATGACTGCCTGTCTGCCTTGTTATATTGTATCCGAATTTATTGAGCAGGGTTGCCAGGTCTTTGCCTGAAAGATCCCGGGGAAGCTTAGGCATAGGTAAAAACTTCTTCCTTTACCTGATGAAGTCTTATTACTTTTGGTATCTCCTCCTCCGTCTCGAAGTGGCACCTGACAGCGTCTTTGATGTTCTTCTTGATCTCGTCGATAGTATTGCCCTGTGTGAATATCGACAAACCAAGGGCACGGGCAGTAAACCCGCCTTCGGGGTCCTCCTCCAACATAAAAATAATCTCTTTCATGCGTACTCCTTTTCGTAAGCTCGTTTCAACTGAATTCTATCAAAATATGCTTATTTATGCCATACAAGGAAATTATTTGCATCTGCTACGCGCCTTTTATCCTCTTCTCCACCTGCGTACAGAGCCCGTGGATCATCTTCAGCTCCCACTCTGTCAGCCCTGCCCTGCCGATGAAATGCTTCAAATTCCTCATGATGGTTTTCTCAAGGTCGCTGTCCCCTCTCGGTGCGTAGTCAAGAAGTTGGAGCGTGGCCTGTATATGTCTGTACAGGTCTTCGACTGCCTCATGTGTTACGAATTCCGGAAATGCTGCCTTATACGTTTTCTGGCTCAGCTCATAGGCCACGAGCAGGACACTCTGCGCGAGGTTTAATGATGGAGATGAATGATCAGAAGGTATCGTTATCAGGAATCCGCATTGTGCGACTTCATGATTGGTCAGGCCATTCCGTTCCCTTCCGAAAATAAGAGCGAGCTTGTTCTTTCCGGCAGCCGCGATGATCTTTCTGATACTCTCTTTGACGGGGATAACCACCCCCCTTGTCCTGCCAGTCCTCCTTGTAGTGCCGACAACGAATTGCTTGTCCCTGAGCGCAGCGCCGAGGGTTGCATATACCTTTGCATTTTCCAGAACGTCGGTGCCCTGGCACGCCATCTGTCTGGCCTCCTCGGCAAGATGGTCCGAAGGCTTTACCAGCTCAAGGTTTCTAAACCCCATGTTCTTCATCGCTCGTGCAGAAGCGCCGATATTGCCAGGCTCTTTGGGCTCCACCAGGATGAATGAAATATTATCTTTCCAGGATTGCATACATGTTTACGCCATTACCGCATCTATAATACTATATTCGTACATGCAGGAAGTATTGAATGAGGAGAGAAAACTGGGGTATACTGTCTTCACGCGAATATAGAAACACGCAAACTCAAGTTTGCGGCTACATAATGATTTATAGTTGAAAGGAGATCCTATGGAAAAGTTCCTTCTTGATAAAGACGATACCGCCCTGTTGATTATCGATATCCAGGAAAGACTGGCGACAGTGATGAAGCAGAGGGAGCCGGTTGTCAAAAACTGTATCCATCTGGTCGAGCTTGCAAAAATGCTTCATGTCCCCATTGTAGTAACCGAGCAATATCCGAAAGGGATCGGACACACTGTTGAGGAGATAACGCATGTGTTGCCTGCATACCAGCCTGTCGAAAAGCTGACCTTCAGCTGCTGCGATGAACCATCTTTTTTGCCCACGATAAAAAGCCTGAACAAGAAAACGCTCATCCTCACCGGCATGGAAACACACATCTGCATCCTGCAGACATGCATCGGGCTGCTGCAAAGCGGGTTTAATGTTCATATCGCAAAAGACGCCGTATGCTCGCGCACAAAAGAAAACTGGAAGACCGCCTGTGAATACATGAGGGATGCGGGAGCTGTCATCACCTGCACAGAGACAGTGTTATTCCAGCTTCTCAAGACAGCAGGGACAGAAGAGTTCAGGACGATTTCAAAAAGAATCAAGTGAAAAGGAGCGGTGGTATGGCTGATAGAACGATAGCATTACTCAAGGAGCTTACTGAAGCGCCGGGGATTTCAGGGTATGAGGGGGAGGTCCGTGAGATCATACGACGGCACCT
>Ga0209254_10006586_pt1 | contig 10717 bp, 10 predicted proteins | sample FrelakmetDIP11DI_FD_187148 | JGI IMG/M metagenome (GOLD analysis project Ga0209254, IMG submission 187148) | Freshwater lake sediment microbial communities from the University of Notre Dame, USA, for methane emissions studies - DIP11 DI (SPAdes)... | ecosystem: Environmental > Aquatic >... | reverse complement strand
GACGCCGAAGTCGGCGAGCACGCCGCGCGGGTCCTTGACCGCCCGCGACCGATACGGCGCCGATTTGTACCAGACCGGCGGCAGCCCGAGCATGTCCCATGGATAGCACGAGCAGAGCGTGCACACCACCATGTTGTGCTGGGTCGGCGTGTTCTCGACCGCGACGAGGTGATCGCCAGCCGGATTGGCGAGCTTCAGCGTGCCAGTCGCCTGCGAGGCGTCGGCGAGCAGCGCCCGCTTGAACTGCGCATCGACCCATGCCCTGGCCACTACCTGCGCGCCGATGTGCGGCCCCACCTTGGTCTCGTAGGTCTCGACGATCGCGTCCAGCGCGGCCGGGTCGACGTAACCCTTCTCGGTCAGGACCGTTTCCAGCGCCCGCACGCGGAGCTGGACCGCGGAGAGCTCCGAGCCGGTGTGATCGTGGTCGTGTTCGGTCATGAGTTCAGGCGGGAATCGAAGAGAAACAGCGGGCGCGCAGACGATGCATGGGGTCAGATCGCATCGGCGAACATCCGCTCGAAGTCCTCGCGCGTGCACCGGCGCGGATTGGTCTTGTGACAGGTGTCGTTGATCGCCACGTCGACCAGCGCCGGAATGTCGGCGCGCGTCACAGGTCGCTGCGCGGTCATCGCGGAGAGCGTTGCCGGAATGCCGAGGTCGGCCTTCATCTTCGCCAGCCACGCGATGAAGGCCTTGGCGGCCTCCTGCTCGGCCATCGCACCGGCGCCGGCGACGCCGGCCACGCGCGCGAGCTCGGCCATCTTCGCGCTCGCCGCCGGCAGGTTGAAGCGCATCACGTGGTCGATCATGATCCCGTTGGCGAGCCCGTGGTGGAGGTCGGCCACCGTGGACAGCGCGTGGGCGCAGGAGTGCACGGCGCCCAGGTCCTTCTGGAACGCGATCGCGCCCATCAGCGAGCTCATCAGCATGTCGCTGCGTGCGGCGAGGTTCCTGCCGTCGCGAAACGCGATCGGCAGCGCCCGCGCCGCGATGCGCACGCCTTCGAGCGCGATGCCGTCGCACAGCGGATGGTACTCCGGCGACAGGTACGACTCGACATTGTGCGTGAGCGCGTCCATGCCGGTGGCGGCCGTGATTGCGGGAGGAAGGTCGAACGTCAGCTCGGGGTCGGCAAACACGCATTTCGCCAACAGCGCGGGCGAGAAGATGATCTTCTTGATGTGCGTCGTGTCGTCGGAGACGACCGACGAGCGGCCCACTTCCGATCCGGTGCCCGCGGTCGTCGGCAGCGCGACGAAATAGGGCAGCGGCCGGCCGATCGGCCGCACCTCGGGATGGTCCCACGCGTATTCGAGAATGTCGCCCGGGTGGCTCGCCATCAGCGCGATGGCCTTGGCGACGTCGAGGGCTGCGCCGCCGCCGAGGCCGATCACCGCATCGGCGTTGTGCGCCTGGTATGCGGCGGCGCCTTGCTTCACCTGGCTGCGGACGGGGTTGCCCCAGATCTCCGAGTAGACGGCGACGTTGAGGCCCGTCAGTGTCGCGACGAAGTCCGCCAGCAGCGGCAGCGGCGCGATCCCGCGGTCGGTGACGATGAGCGGCCGGGCAATGCCCTCCGCCTTGAGGTGGTCCGCGACCAGCTTGCGGGCGCCGGGTCCGAAGTGGATGGTGGTCGGAAAGCTGAAACGGGTGATGGTCATGGTTGCGCCAGAAAATGGATCATGTGGTTCTTGTCGAAATAGGTGTCATCCACCCGAATGGCCCGCGGCTCGATGCCGAAGGAGCGAAAGCCGAACTTCTCATAGAGCCTGCGCGCGGCGACATTGGTCTCGGTGACGGTCAATGTCAGCTGTGTGAGACCCGGCTCGCGCCGGGCCTCGCCGAGCAGATGCGAAAGCAGTGCCGAGCCTATACCATGGCCCGCGCGCTCGCGTGCAACGTACATCCCGAACACCTCGCCCTTGTGCCGAATCTTGACCCGCGGTTCGCGCAGGAGCCCGATGGCGCCGACCAGGGCGCCTTCGACAAAGGCACCCCACATCCGACCACCCGCCTCGGGCGCCAGCCGCGCCTCGGTCACCGAAGGCGGTTTCGCCGCCTCCTCGTCGTGCCCGGAGGTGAACGCGTCCGGATGCTCCTTCAATCCGCGCAGTCGCAGCTCACGATACACCGCCACGTCGTCGGGCCCGAGCCGGCGGATCGCGATGTCAGATGATCTCAAAATAGCGCTTCATCTCCCAGTCGGTGACGGCGTCGAGCCATTGGCGCCATTCCCACTCGCGCGTGGCCGCGTAGTGGTCGACGAAATCGTCGCCGAACCAGTCGCGGGCGAGATCCGAATCGCGAAAGATGCGCGTCGTCTCGATCAGCGTGCGCGGCGCGCGCGGAGTGTTCTCGGCGCCCTGGTTCGTGCCATGGATCGGCTTGGCCGTGAGCTTCAGCTTCTGCTCGACGCCGGCCAGCCCGGCTGCGAGCACCGCGGCGGCCGCGAGGTACGGATTCATGTCGGCGCCGGGACAGCGCGTCTCCAGCCGCGTGGACTTCGGCGAGCCGGCGATCACGCGGAAGCTCGCCGTCCGGTTGTCCACGCCCCACGTCGGCTTCACCGGCGCCCAGAAGCCGTCGACCAGGCGCTTGTAGCTGTTGATCGTCGGCCAGTACATCGGCGCCAGTTCCATCAGCCCGGCCACCTGCCCGGCGAGGTAGCTCTCGAACAGCCTGCTCATGCTGTTCTTCCCTTTGGCATCGTAGAACAGGTTCCTCTTGCCGTCCGACAGCGACTGATGGATGTGGCCCGAGCAGCCGGGCAGATGCTGATTCCACTTCGCCATGAAGCTCGGCATGATCCCGAAGCGCGAGCCGATTTCCTTGGCGCCGGTCTTGAACAGGATCGCGCGGTCGGCGGCCTCCAGCGCCTCCGAGAACAGGATCGCCGCCTCGTAGACGCCGGGGCCGGTTTCCGTGTGCAGCCCCTCGATGGGCACGCCGAAATCGCCCATCTCGCCCATCAGCGCGGCGAAGAACTCGCGGTTCGCGTTGGCGCGCAGCAGCGAGTAGCCGAACATGCCCGGCGTGATCGTCGTCGGGCCCACGCCTTTCTTGTCGGCCCACGATTGCGGCGTCTCGGCGAAATTGAACCACTCGTACTCCATCCCGCACATCGGCATCAAGCCGAGCTTCTCGGCGCGTTTCAGCACGCGCTTCAATACCTGCCGCGGGCAGATGGGGAGCGGCACTTCCTTGCCGTTCCTCTCCGCGACGAATTCGCCGAGGAAGAACGGCACGCCACCATCCCAGGGCACGGTGCGGTAGGTGCCGAGATCGATCTTGGCGAGGACGTCGGGAAAGCCCTTGTGCCAGCCGGTCAGCGTCGTGTTGTCGTAGGTGACGTCCATCATGTCCCAGCCGAATACGACATCGCAGAAGCCGAAGCCGCTCTCGGCCGCCGCGTAGAACTTTTCCTTGTGCAGGTACTTCCCGCGCAGCACGCCGTCGATGTCCGAGACCGCGACCTTGACGCGGTTGCCGGGCGTGTTGCGGACCGCGGCGATGACCTTGGCGGCCGAGGATGGGGTCGGCATCGGTTCCTCCGGAGCGGGGGCGGCGGTTTGCGCTCGAATCACGAGAGGCACCGCCGGCCGGTTGCCGCCCGTTCGCCTCAGGTTGGCATTCTAGCGCAGGCGGGGAGGGCGGGGACTGCACACGGGGGAAGCGGCGCCTGGGCGAAATCCGGCGGCTTCGCTTCCCGCCGACGGGTCCTCGGTCGGCCGATCGGGACGGCGGTCGAGCAGCCATCGCGCGTGGCCACGGGGGTCTTGCATTTGGCGGAGTTCCTGTTTATATTATGCCAATGTCATCGCCGATCACGGCGGTGCGTGCGTAGTCTGTAAAGGGCAAACCCAGTGAAAGCTGGGGGCGCAAAGTCACCGGTCTAACGGGCAACAGGCCCCACGACAGCGGGATTGCCGGACGAGAATTGGGATCGTGTGCGGCGGCAACGCGGCACACGCCTGCAAGCGGGAAGGGTGTGTCGACCGGGGCGGCTTGGCCCGGTGCACCGTCCAACCGCACTCAGCCGAATCGCTTCGTAGCCTGGCCCAGGGGACCACGTTACAGGAGCGATTCGATGCAACCGCAGCCGCGCAGTATTCTTCTGTTCGTTATCGCGCTGCTGCTGCTGCCGCCCCACGCGGCGATGGCGCGGCGCACCACTCCGCCAGGGCCCGCACCAACGACGACGACGACGACGACGCTCGCAAGTTCGCTCAGTCCGGCACCGGCAGGGGTGAGTGTCACCTTCACCGCGACCGTGGTTGGCGCCGCACCCACCGGCAGCGTCACCTTCACCGATGGCAACGTGGCGATTGCCGGCTGCTCCCAGGTCGCACTCAGCGGCAAACGCAATACCAAGAAGGCCGCCTGCAGTACGAGCGCGCTGGCGGCGGGAACCCACAGCATCGTGGCGCGTTATGACGGTGACCCCGCCAATGCCTCTTCGAGCAGCACGGCGCTGGCACAAGTGATCGGTGCACCCGTGGGCACGGCGTCGAAGACGACACTCTCCAGTGCGCCGAATCCGGCGCCTGCAGGAGCGATCGTCGCCTTCACCGCGACCGTGACCGGCGCGGCACCCACCGGCAGCGTCAACTTCGCCGAGGGGGGCACGTCGCTCACCGGTTGCGCGGCCGTGGCGCTGACCGGCAGCGGCAACACCAGGACCGCGGCCTGCAGCACCAACACGCTGGGGGCGGGAACGCACAGCATCAGCGCGAGCTATGGCGGCGACGCCAACAACACCAAGTCGGCCAGCGCCGCGGTGACGCAGACCATCTCCAGCCCGCCGCCCACGTCCTTGCCCGAGAAAGACGCCGCGCGTCTGCTGCAACAGGGCACCTGGGGCGCGACCCTCGATGAAATCAGGCGCGTCGCGCGCGTCGGTGCCGATGCCTGGTTGGCGGAGCAGTTCGCAACGCCCGCGAGCTCGTACACGGCCTATGCCGAGCAGAACATCGCCCAGAACAAACAAGGCGCCAACAATTGCACCGGGACCAACATGCAGAACGGGTGCCCGTGGCAAGTGAACTCCCCGGCGTTCTACAAGCAGGCCTTTGAAGGCCCCGACCAATTGCGCCAGCGCGTGGCCAACGCATTGCTGCAGATTGCGGTGATCTCCATCGCCAACGGCCGAATCAACGATGCCGGTACCGCGATGCCGAATTATCTCGACCTGCTCGGCAAGCATGCCTTCGGCAACTTCCGCGACCTGCTGAAGGACGTCACCCTGCACCCGGGAATGGGCATCTACCTCGACCTGCTCGGCAGCACGCTCGAGGCGCCCAACGAAAATTACGCGCGTGAGGTGCTGCAGCTGTTCTCGATCGGCACCGTGCTGCTGAACGAAGACGGGACGCCCCAGAAAGACGCGCAGGGGAAAACCCTGCCGACCTATGACGAGGACGTCGTTCAGGGTTTCGCCAAGGCGTTCACCGGCTGGCACTTCGCCGAGCAGGATACGACCAAGTCCTGGAAGTTCTACTGGCCCGACACAAAATGGACCGTGCCCATGCAGCCCTGGAAGGCGCGCCGCTGCCCGCAGGACGGGCGCTGGCCGGCCGGCAGCACAACGAGCTGGTGCGACCTCGGCAACCCGGCCAAGTCGTATCCACCGCCGCACGATCCCGGCGCCAAGACGCTGCTGCAATACCGGGGGGCACCGTTTGCCACTCTTCCGGCAGGCCAGACCCCGGAAATGGACCTGGAGAACGCGATCGACAATATCTTCAATCACCCCAACGTCGGGCCGTTCATCGTCAAGCCGCTCATTCAGCGCCTGGTGACGAGCAATCCCACGCCCGGCTACGTGCAGCGCGTGGTGAAGGTTTTCAACAACAACGGCAATCGCGTGCGCGGCGACATGAAAGCGGTGGTGCGAGCCATCCTGCTGGACAGCGAGGCGCGCAGCGCAACCGTGGCCGCAGGCAACACGTTCGGCAAGCTGCGCGAGCCGGTCGTCAAGTTCCTCCATTTGCATCGTGCGTTCAATGCGCGCACCAGCAGCGGCTACTACAACATCTGGGATCTTTCCGATCCGGAAGACCTCGGGCAGGCGCCACTCAAGGCACCGTCCGTCTTCAACTACTACGGCGCGGACTTCTCGCCCGCGGGGCCCATCGGACAGGCCGGCCTGGTCGGGCCCGAGTTCGAACTCATGTCCACGTCGGTGGTCTCCGGCTTTTCCTCCTTCACCAACTGGGCCGTGGTGGGCGGCTTCGGCCGGTACGAAAGCGACACCGGGAAATGGATCAAGCCCGACTATGACCGTTACCTGGTCGGCACCACGGGCACCCCCGCACTGGCGGACAACCCGCAAACCATGGTGGATGAGCTGGACCTGCTGCTGACCGCCGGCAATCTCAAGGCCAAGTTCAAGAGCGATCTGGTCGCCGCGCTCAACAAGGTGACGCGCAGCGTAGCCGCGGATCAGCGCAACGATCGCTTCCGCATCGCCATGTGGCAGATCATTCACTCCGCCGAATACGCGGTGCAGCGCTAAGGAGCCGCCATGAAACGCCGCCACTTTCTCCAATCTTTATCTGCCTTCGGTGCCGCGCCGCTGCTGCCGCAATTCCTGTCGTCGGCGATGGCCGCCGACACCTCGGGCTACAAGGCGCTCGTCTGCGTCTTTCTGTATGGCGGGAACGACTGCCACAACACCGTCGTGCCGTTTACCACCGCCGAGTACAACGCCTATTCAGCCGCGCGCGGCGGCCCGGCGGAAACCAACGGGCTCGCGTTGCCACAGGGCGCGCTGCTGCCGATACTGAATAACACGTTGGGTCTGCATCCGGCGCTGACCAACATGGCCTCGTTGTTCAACGTCAGCAAGAAGCTCGCGGTGGTCGCCAATACCGGCGTCCTGCTGGCGCCGACCACGCTGGCGCAATACAAGAACAAGAGCGTGCCGTTGCCACCGCAGCTGTTCTCCCATTCGGACATGCAGTCGCACTGGCAGACCATGCGTGCCGATTACCCTGCGGATACCGGCTGGGGCGGGCGGCTGGCCGACTTGTTCCGCCCGGCGGCCACAGGCAAATTGCCGGTCTCCGTGAGCCTCGGCGATGGGGGCGTGTTCATGAAGGGCGACGCGGCGTCGGCCTATCAGGTCACGCCCACGCGCTACCGGAATGGGAGCATCGACAACGAGTCCCGCATTGCCGTCGCTCCGCGTGCCGATGTGTGGTGGAACTGGACCGGCTCCGACCCCCAGGCCTTGTTTGTGGGCAACACCCGGCTGATCCGCTCCAACGTGATGGAAGAGCAGTTTGCGGACGTGATGGAGAGCGCACTGGATATCGGGCAGTTCGTGTCCGATGGGATGTACACCACAACCACCGCCAACGGCAAGACGACCTATACCCTCAAGAACCCCGTGCCGGGAACCTGGCCCACCACCAACCGCCTCGCCGCCCAGATGCACTCCGTTGCGTCCATGATCGCCGCAAGGCAGTCATTGGGCGCATCACGGCAGATCTTCTTCGTCTCCCTTGGAGGTTTCGACAATCACGGCGATCAGTTTGGCCGCGACGCCAGCACCGGCAACAAGACGCTGCTCGCGGGCAAGCACCATGACCTGTTGCGGGAGTTCGACGAGGCCATGAAAGTGTTCTACGACGCCACCGTGGCCATGGGGGTCGCCAGCAACGTCACCACGATGACCATGAGCGACTTCGGCCGCACCCTCAAGTCCAACGGCCAGGGATCGGACCATGGCTGGGGCGAGCACCTGATGGTGATGGGCGGCGCGGTGAACGGGGGCCGCATCGTCGGCCAGATGCCGCCGGTTACCCTTGGTACCGACGTCGATGTCGGTGAAGGACGGTTGCTGCCGACAACCGCATCGGATTCCTACGCCGCGAGTTTCGGCAAATGGCTGGGCGCGACCGATGTCGAACTCGACGTCATCTTCCCCAACCTTGGGCGCTTCGCCACGCGCACCCTCGACCTGTTCGCGTAGGGCCCCGTGGGCGCGGGCTTGCCCGCGCTCCCCCATCGCCGATGCGTTAGTCGTCGGGGCGTACCTGCGGTCACCTGAAATCGATGCTTTCGCCGCAACCTTGCGGGAGGTGGCTCGGCGCCGCTGCGAGCGCCTGGGATAAACTCCGCAACCAGGAGTCTGCCTCATGCCGCGAGGATCTCGCGTGGCCGGAGCTTCGTTGCCATGATCATCATGCCGCCCACTTCGACCTGGTGCTCAGGAGTTCTGCCGCGCAATTCGCTAGGCCACGCGACGTGAGACCCGCCTCGGAAACACCTGCATGACGCACGCCACGGCGCTGCTCGCGCTGCACGCCGCCGTGGCGCTATTCGGTTTCGCGGGGCTTTTCGGCAAGTGGCTGGCGCTGTCCCCGGTCGTCATCGTCCTCGGTCGGACGGCCATCGCCGCCGTGGCGCTCGGCATCCTGCGCCTGCGCGCCGACGAGCGCGCGCCCTTCGACGTGCGCCTGATCGCGAACGGTGTCGTGCTGGCCGTGCACTGGCTTTCGTTCTTCGCGGCGGTCCAGGTTTCGACGGTCGCGGTCGGTCTCCTGGGTTATGCGTGCTTTCCGCTGTTCACGCTCGCGGCCGAGCGCGTGTTCCTCGCGCGCCGTCTGCGCCGGCGGGAGGGCATTACGGCGTTGCTGGTCACGGGAGGACTGGTCCTGCTGGTGCCGGAGCTTTCGCTGTCGAACCCCATCGTGCAGGGGCTAGGGTGGGGGCTCGTGTCCGGTTTCACGTTCGCGCTCATCGTCGTGATGAACCGGCGCTGGACAGCCTCGCGGACGGCGACCGACATCGCGTTCTGGCAGAACCTGCTCGCCGCGCTGGTCCTGCTCCCGTTCATGTGGGCGGCCCCATGGGAAGTCGGTTCGATCGGCGCGCGCGAGATCGCACTGCTGCTTGTGCTGGGGCTCGCATGCACGGCGCTTTCGCACACGCTGTTCATCGGTGCGCTGGCGGCGGTCAGCGCGCACACGGCGAGCGTGGTCGCGGCCCTGGAGCCGGTGTACGGGATCGTGCTCGCGTTGGCGTTCCTGGACGAGGTTCCGGGTCCGCGGACGCTCGCCGGCGGCGCGCTGATCGTCGCCGCGGCCGTGGTCGCGACGCGGCGCTCGCATCTCGCCACGGTTGGCTCGCCGCCGCGGCCTCGGTAACGCCGCGAGCATCCACCGGGACTGCGGTTTGCACCATGTGCAGCTAGGTGATATAATGTCTTGGTGCTTAGACACCAAGGTGCTGACCATGACCCGCCTGACCATTAGCTTGAGCGACGAACGTCACCGCGCGCTGCGTGAGGCAGCCGTGAAGCGGCGCAAGACGATCGGGCAACTGATTGAGGAAAGTCTCGAGTACTACGGGATCAAGACCCAGCGCAGCGCGGAGGAACTCGTGGCTAAAGCGCGTTCACGCGCCGCGCTCGGCGAGGCTGACGCCGTGCGGCTCGCGGTCGCAGAGACGCGCGCCGCCCGGCGGCGATGAAGCATTCCGCCGCGGTCATCGACACGAATGTCGTGGTCGCAGGCTTGCTGACCGCAAGTGCCGATTCCCCCACGGCGTGGATTCTCGACGGCATGTGCCGCGGCGCGTTTCCGTTCCTGTTGTCGGCGGCCCTGCTGGCTGAGTACCGGGAAGTTCTTTTGCGCAGGAAGATTCGTGCGCTGCATGGCCTCGGCGAGCGAGACGTCGACAGTCTGCTGACGACGCTCGCCGCAAACGCCATCGTGCGCGAGCCGGCGCCGCGAACGGGAGCGCCGGACCCGAAGGACGATCACCTGTGGTCGCTCGTCCAGAGCGAGAAGCGCGCGGTGCTCGTAACGGGCGACCGTGCATTGGGAGAAAATCCGCCGCCCCGGATTGTCGTTCTGGCGCCACGCCAGTTCGTCAACCTTTTTGCTGCCTGATTCAGGGTAGAATTTCCCGCATGCAGATTGGCATCGTCGGACTCGGCCGCATGGGCGGCAACCTGGCGCGCCGGCTCGCGACGATGCGCAAGGGCTTCGGCGGTCACGCGGTCGCGGCCAAGGTTCCGCAGCCGTGATCGTGGTGCTGATGGGCGTGTCCGGCTGCGGCAAGACCGCGGTCGGAGAGGCGCTGGCGGCCGATCTCGGCTGGCCGTTCTTCGACGGCGACGATTTCCATCCGGCGGCCAATGTTGCCAAGATGGCGGCGGGGACGCCGCTCACCGACGCCGATCGCTGGCCCTGGCTCGACCGGCTGGCCGCCGAGATGGCGGCGATCAATGCGCGCGGCGCCGACGCGGTGTTCGCGTGCTCCGCGCTGAGAGAGGCCTACCGCAATCGCTTCCACCGCGGGGGCGACCTCCGCTTTGTCCATCTAAAGGGCGACTACGACACGATCGCCGCGCGCATCGCCGCGCGCGCGCATCGCTACATGCCGCCGAGCCTGCTCGCGAGCCAGTTCGCGACGCTAGAAGATCCGCACGACGCGATCGTCGTGGACGTGCGCGATACCATCCCGACGCAGATTGCGAAGATCCGCGCCGCACTGCAACCTGACAGGAAGACCGCATGAGCGACGATAAGCACAAGCCGGCCACACGCGCCGTCCATCTGGGCCGCAATCCGCGCAAGTTCCTCGGCGCGGTCAACACGCCGGTGTTCCGGGCCACCACGATGCTGTTCCCGACCGTCGCCGATCTCGAGCAGGCCGCGCTGGGCCAGTACGCGGGCATCGGCTACGGGTTGCACGGTCTGCC
>Ga0209254_10006585_pt1 | contig 10717 bp, 12 predicted proteins | sample FrelakmetDIP11DI_FD_187148 | JGI IMG/M metagenome (GOLD analysis project Ga0209254, IMG submission 187148) | Freshwater lake sediment microbial communities from the University of Notre Dame, USA, for methane emissions studies - DIP11 DI (SPAdes)... | ecosystem: Environmental > Aquatic >... | reverse complement strand
CATGGGGAGAAGGAAAAACCTTAGATTTAGATTACCGCCGAGATAGAATGATTAAATCAGTTAAACAATTTTTTGAAAGAGGATTTAAAAGAATATAGGAAAAACGTTTAAAATAATAAAGTATTCATATTTTTTGTATGCATGATGTGACACTTAATAAATTAATTGAAGAAATCAGAGAAATTAAAGAAAGACTTGCTGCGATTGAAAAAGAACAAAGAATGATGCGCGAAGATATACTATCAGGTAATCCTCTTGAAAGAATGCATAGAAGACTGCTAAATACAAAGTCTGAAAATATTATTGAAAAAAATGAGAAAATTGACGACGATATTAAGATTGAAATTTAGTATCAAACTCGCCTTCATCGATTAGTTTCTGTATTTGCTTTGGTTTTTTACCTTCAACAGTTATACCCATAGATGTACATGTCCCAATTATTTCCTTGGTTTTTTGTTTAAGTGCTTTACCAAGTAAGTTGTTTTCTTTCATCTTAGCTACTTTTATTGCTTGATCAACTGTAAGATTACCAATTTTATGAGTACCTGCTGACCCTGATCCTTTCTCAATGCCTAATTCATTTAGAATTAATGATGATGCGGGTGGTGTACCTACTTCTATCTCGAAGTTTTTGGTCTTAGGATCAACTTTTACTTTTATAGGAACTTTCATTCCCTGGAATTGTTTAGTCTTATCATTAATTGCGTTTATTATTTGCATTATGTTTACGCCCAGTGGACCGAGCGCAGGACCTAGTGGCGGACCTGCAGATGCTTTTCCTCCATCAACTAATGCTTTTATGGTTTCTGCCATATGTCATTTCACTCCTTTTTTTCTTCTTTCTTTTTTTCATCTTCTTTTCTTTTGATAACTCTTACTTGTTCACCACGAACAGTTATTGGTATAGGCACAACTGATTCGAAGAGTTCGACTGTGATTTCCTCTTTTGTATCATCAATATGTGTAACCTTTGCTGTTTCTCCTCTGAAAGGACCTGAGACCATTTCTACTACATCGCCTTCAGTAATTTTTGCTACAGCAGAAGCAGGTACTAGAAAATGTTTAATCTGCTCAAGTGGAATATCTCCTTCTAGAATGTTGCGAGCATAAGAAATGGTTTTTATCATTTCTTTAATTCTTTCTTTTTCGTATGCTTCAATAAATAAGTATCCTCGTAATTCAGGTGTTACGAGTATGGATGGGATTTTTATTTTTGATTTAGCAGCACGACTGTTTATCATATCTGCTGTGTTTTGTTCTTTTCCAACCTGTGTTTTAATTGTAAATATCTTTGTTTTTTCTTCGTTTGTCTGAATAAAATCAGGATTATTCATATTTATTATACACCTTTTTAACTTAAACCTAAAAGATCTGATATCCAAGGAACAACCATAGTTGCAAATAAGAAAACTAGGAAACCTATACCGCCTATTAATATCATTCCTAGACCAGTGATTTTTGATGTTTTGCTAAATTCATCATTTGTTGGTTTATGAGTCATTTTTAGAACACGCCCATATTTACCTTTACCGATTCTATTCCTTTTTGCCTCTAAATTGTTTTGCAGATCACGAGCACGTTCAATTATTTTTTTATCACTTCGAATTGTTTTTTCACGATTAAAGAGTTTCAAGTTATAGCACCTCTAAAACCTAATGGGCAAAATAAATAGTTATATATAAAGAATTTGGCCTAAATTAAGAAAAAAAGAGGGGTTTAGATTTATTTATGCTACAAAATCAATGCCAAATTCCTTGTTTTCATAGCTTCTCGGAGCTGGTCCAAGTATCTGTTTTGATTTAACACCAGTTATTACAAGCATTGCACGAATGTTTCTTTTAAGATTTGGATCAACTGTTGTACCCCATATTATTCTTGCATTAGGATCAATTCGTGAATAGATTTCTTGTACAACACGCTCTGCTTCGGATATTGTCATATCTTCTCCACCGGTGACATTTACAAGTGCACCAGTTGCTTCTGATATATCAACCTCAATTAATGGTGAATTAAGAGCTTCAATAACAGCATTTACTGCTTTATTTTCCCCTTCTGCTTCTCCTAAACCTATCATTGCAACACCACCACGTTTCATGATGGTTTTAAGATCAGCAAAATCTAGGTTAACAAGACCGGGTTTAGTAATCATCTCAGTTATACCTTTAATGGAACGCATGAGTACTTCATCTGCGACTTTAAAAGCAGAATTAAGTGCAAGATTTGGAACGATTTCAAGTAGTTTATCATTTGGAACAACAATTACTGTATCACAGATATCTCTAAGGCGATTCAAACCTGATTCTGCATTCTCCATACGAATAATACCTTCAACGTTAAAAGGAAGTGTTACTACGCCGATTGTAAGAGCACCTGCTTCTTTTGCAAGCTGTGCTACTACTGGTGCTGAACCAGTACCTGTACCACCACCAAGACCACATGTGACAAAAACCATATCTACGCGACCAATTGCATTACGAATATCTTGCTCACTTTCTTTTGCAGCTTCTTCCCCAATTTGAGGTAATGAACCAGCACCAAGACCGCGTGTTAGATGACGACCAATCAACACTTTATGAGGTGAATCTGCTAGAAGTAAATGTTGAGCATCAGTATTTAACGATATTAACTCTGCACCTGTAATACCACTTGCAACACAACGAGAAATAGTATTTGTTCCAGCGCCACCACAGCCAACAACTTTTATAATCGTTGTAAGACTAGATAAAACTGCTTCTAGTTCTTTATCAACCATATTTCTAATATTAGTATCACGGGTCAATGAAGGATTTAAAGTATTGTTTTTCTTCTTTTTACGTTTAGTTTTTTTTGGTATTATATTTGTAGAATCAGTCTTGTTTTCATTTTCATTAGCTACTATGTCTTCTATAATATTTTCCATAATAAATCACCAAATCCTCTCAATAATAATCCCATCTCTTACGTGAATTTTTATATTATTATCAATATTGTAAACCGATTTTAATTATTAAATATTTGCTTAAAAATCTAAATAACTTCGAGAGAAAAATCAATATTTTTTACTGAGTGTGTAATACATCCAAGTGATATTCTATCTGCAAAAGATGCATATTTTTTGATATTTTCTATTGTGATTCCTCCAGAGATTTCTATCAGTATTTTACTATTTATTTTTCTTATTTTTATTGCAGTTTTTTTTGCAGATTCAGGTTCGAAGTTATCTAACATTATCACATCGACACCGAGTCCTGCGGCTTTAATTGCATCTTTTTCATTTTCAACTTCTATTTCTATGATTTTATCTTTAATTTTTTGTTTAATAGTTTTTATTGCAACCTCTACAGATCCCACTATTTTAAGGTGATTATCTTTTATCAGTATCGCATCATAAAGTCCCATGCGATGAGGCTCTCCACCACCAATCAAAACAGCTTTTTTTTCATATTTTCTAAAACCAGGTGTGGTTTTACGTGTTGCAGCAATTGTAACATTTGGGTTAATTTTTTTAACTATGTCTACAAGTTTTTTTGTCTCTGTCGCAATACCGCTCATCCTGCCAAGTATGTTTAATACAAGTCTTTCTGCTTTTAGAATTGATGTTGCTTTACCGTTTAACTCTGCAATAATTCCATATTTTTTAATAAAATCTCCGTCATTTGAAAAAAAGTGTGTTGTAACTTTAAGTTTTTCAAATATTTTTTTTACTTCTTCAACTCCTGCAACAATACCTTCTCCTTTTGCAATAATTTTTGCTTTTGAGAACTCTGAAGTAAACAATGAATCTGATGTTATATCTCCTCCATCACCTAAATCCTCTTTAAGAAATCTGTTTATATCATCCATAACAATATTTTTTATATATGACGGGTGTTTTAAGGTTTTGGTAAAAACATGAAACTTGGAATTATTGGCTGTGGTGCTATTGGTACAGATGTTGCAGTTTATGCAGATAATATGAATGAAATCGAAAAAATCTATCTTTTTGATATTGATAAAAAAGCAGAGGAGAAACTTGTAAAAAAGATACATAAAGCAAAATGCAAAAATGTTAAAGATTTTTTAGATGACGTAGATGTTGTTTTTGAGGCTGCTTCTCAGAAAGCTGTTACTGAATATGCAGAAATTGTATTAGCTGCAGGTAAAGATCTTATTTTAATGAGTGTTGGAAGTCTTTTTGATGATAAATTCAGAGTTAACATTGAAGATATTGCAAGGAAAAAATACTGTAAGATTTATGTTCCATCTGGTGCAGTTTGTGGAATTGACGGTATATTGTCTGCAAGTATTGATAAAATTGATGAGGTTACCCTTGTAACTACTAAATCTCCTAAATCTTTAGGAAAAGATTTTGAAAGGCGTACTGTTGTTTTCCGTGGTAATGCTAGGGATGCTGTAAAACAGTTTCCTCAGAATATTAATGTTGCTGCAAGTTTGTCTCTTGCCGGGGTAGGGTTTGATAAAACTCGTGTTGAAATAGTTGCAGATCCGGTTGCTACTAGAAACAGCCATAAGATTCTTGCTCATGGAGGTTTTGGTAGACTTCGTGCAGAGATTGAAAATATGCCTAATCCAAATAATCCAAAGAGCAGCTACATGGCTTCACTTTCTGCAATTGCTACTCTTAAAAGAATTACTAATCCAATACAGATAGGGGCATAATTAACTACATATATTTACGTTGTAAGTGCATAGAAAAAAATAATTTTGTATATTAAATACTATGGAGATTTGATAATGAAATTCGAAATAAAAGATAGAGACGCAGCAGGAAGAATCTGCAAATTCACAACAAAACATGGAACAGTTACAACTCCAAATCTAATGCCAGTTATAAACCCGAATAAAATGATAATTACTCCAAAAGAAATGAAAAAACTTTTTGGAACAGAAATTGTAATTACGAACTCATATATAATTAAAAAAGATGAAAAATTAAGAGAGAAAGCACTTAAAGATGGTGTGCACAGTCTAATAGATTTTGATGGTTCTATAATGACTGATTCAGGTACGTTTCAATCATATGTTTATGGGGATATAGATGTTGAACCATTAGAAATTGTTGAATTTCAAAAAAATATTGGAAGCGACATTGGAACAATTCTTGATGTTTTTGGGACACCGGATCAAACATATATAGAAGCAGAAAAAGGTGTTAAAGAAACAATAAAACGTGCAAAAAAAAGTATTATAATCAAAGAGGAAATGATTCTTGCAACACCTATTCAAGGTTCGATTTATCCTGATCTTAGAAAAAAATGTGCAGAAGAAGTTTCTAAAATAAACTCTGATTTCTACCCTATTGGTGGAGTAGTTCCTCTAATGGAAAATCAATGGTATTCTGATCTTATAAATGTTATACTAAGTACTAAAAAACATTTGGATCCTAGTAAACCAGTTCATCTATTTGGAGCAGGACATCCTCTTATTTTTCCAATTGCTGTCGCACTCGGCTGTGATTTTTTTGATTCTTCAGCATATATCAAATACGCAAATGATAACCGTTTAATTTTTTCATGGGGAACAGAAAAACTAGATGACATTACAGAATTACCATGCTGTTGTCCTGTTTGTTCAAGTTTTACTGCAGATGAAATAAAAAAACTACAAGAAAAAGAAAAAACAAAAGAGATTGCAAAACATAATTTATATGTTAGTTTTGCTGAAATTAAAAGAATTAGAAATGCAATTTCTCAGGGTTCTTTATGGGAACTTGTTGAAACTAGAGCTGTTGAAAATCCTTATCTTTTACAAGCACTTAAACTTCTAAGAATAGATGAAAATAAGAAATGGTTTGAAAAATCTGAAACGATTACAAAAAACAAAGCAATGTTTTATACCGGTAGTCAAACGTTTCATAGACCTATTGTTTACAGAACTCATAAAAGATTATTAGAGCGCTTTATAACCTCTTCTAAAGATTTTATTGTTTTTCCAGAAGCTGGTAAACCTTTTTCAGCTTTTTACTCAGATGAAATAAAACAAATTTATAAAAAAAATAGCACAATCAATATTATTGTTGATTCATCTCTAGGTGTAGTTCCTGTTGAACTTGATGAAATGTATCCTTTTGCGCAATCTGTTTTCCCTGAGTTTATTGATGACGAAACTGAAAAAGCAATTACTAATTTTTTTAATTGTTTTACAAAAAATAGTAATGTTATTTGTTGGACTGGATTTAAAACATTAGATGAAATCCAACCTAATGAAAAAGTTTTTAGTTTTGATATAAGACGTATAAGTACTATTGCTGATATGCAGTTTTGTAAAGGTGCAGGACATGCTTTACTCAACGGAAAAGTTGATATTGTTAAATCTAAAAAAACTGGTAAAATACGCAATATTTATTGCAATGGTAAACATGTTTTGTCAATGCGTGCAAGTGATGGTATGTTTACATTGAAACTCGATGGAGCAAAAATACTTCATAATAGCTTTAAATATCCTCATCTGAGAGTTAAAGTTAACAGCGATGCTATTGCTTTTGTAAAAGAAGGAAAAAGTGTTTTTGCAAAGTTTGTAAAAGATTGCGATTCCGAACTTAGACCTATGGATGAATGTCTTATTGTTGATGAAAAAGACAATTTATTAGCTGTTGGTAGATGTATTCTGAACAGAGAAGAAATGCTTTCTTTTAACTATGGAATGGCTGTCAAATTAAGAGAAAATTTAACTATTGATAACAACTAAGGTGTCTTATATGAATCGTTATAACAGCGGTTTTATAGAACCTCCTTGGGTTATGGGTTCACCTAAAGAAGTAATGGATTGGATTGAAGCAAGTCATCCTAGCAAAAAAGAGGATAAACACAAGTTTGAGAAACAATACTTGACTAATCTACATATTAAATTTGATTTTGATGTTGAAAAAAGGATAGTTAAATCTACTTGTATTTTTTGTAGAATAATTGGTTTAAATAAGATTGAAGAAGATTTTGAAATTCTCTCAACAACTGAACTTATTCTTCGCGGCCTTGCAAAAGCTAAATTTAAAAATGCTGCAAAAATCGTTGTTGATGATAAAACGTTGTATGATCCGCCTGAGAAAAATTTTGATATACGTAAAACTATTGAAAATTTAAGTGATTTTTCAGAATATATCTCTAACGCACATAGTGTTGAAGTTATGGCGATTCTTGATGATGTTGAAAAAGCTGAAGCAATAATTAAAATTAAAAGAATTCATAGGAAAAAAGAGCATTCTGTTGATATAGAAATTAAAGGTAAAATAAGAAGTGAAATTTATCATACTTTTTTGAATTATATTAAGGAAAATATAGGTTTAAAAGAAGAAGAGTTTAATTCGACAAAAGACGAGCATTAAATGGACAATTTTAAAAAGATTTAATTGTTTTGTATAATCCCTCAAATATGGAGGAACTACGAAAATGTCTAAAAAAACATCTAAAATATCTGGTTTTTATAAACTTCCGGTTAAAAAAAGAATAGAAATTGTAAAAAATTTTTCTGATTTATCTGAAGAGGAGACTAAATTGTTTTCATCATACCTTGACATCCAAACAGCAGATAGAATGATAGAAAACGTACTTGGAACCTATGAGCTACCACTTGGTATTGCTGTTAACTTTTTGATAAATGGTAAAGAATATCTTATACCAATGGTCACAGAAGAATCAAGCGTGGTCGCAGCTGCAAGTAACGCTGCAAAAATAGCTTATATTAAAGGTGGTTTTAAAACCGAATGTTCTGAACCACTTATGATTGGTCAACTACAGCTTTTAAAAGTTGATGATGTAGTAGATGCTGCTCAAAAAATTTTGAAACATAAAAAACAACTTTTGGATCTTGCAAACGCTCAAGATAAAGTTCTTGTAAACTTTGGCGGAGGTGCAAAAGACCTCGAAGTTAGAATTCTTGATAGTCCAATTGGTAAAATGATTGTTGTACACATAATAGTAGATGTACGCGATGCTATGGGTGCAAATGCAGTAAACACTATGTGTGAAGCATTAGCCCCAATGCTTGAGGAACTTACCAGTGGAAAAATTCGTCTTAAAATCTTATCAAATCTAGCAGATAAAAGAATTGTAAAAGCTAAAGCAGTCTTTGACAAAGAAGCAATGGGTGGGGAAAAAGTTGTAGATGCATTTTTGGAATCATATACTCTAGCAATTATAGACCCATATCGTGCTGCTACTCATAATAAAGGAATAATGAATGGTATAGATTCGTTAATTATTGCAACGGGTAATGATTTTCGTGCAGTAGAAGCAGGTGCTCATGCATATGCTGCAAGAAATGGACAATATACTTCTCTTACAAATTATAAAAAAGATAAACATGGAAACTTAGTCGGTGAAATTGAACTCCCTGTCGCAATTGGAATAGTTGGTGGTGCAGGAAATATCCATCCTAAAGCAAAACTCTGTAAAAAAATACTTGGGATAAAAACAGCAAAGGAATTATCTGAAATAGTTGCAGCTCTTGGTCTTGCACAAAACTTTGCTGCAGTATTCGCATTATCTACTGTTGGAATACAAAAAGGACATATGAACCTTCATGCAAAAAATATCGCGGTTATGGCAGGGGCTTTGGGTAAACAAATTGATGTTGTATCAGAAAAACTTGTAAAAGAAGGAAAAATAAAATTAGATCGTGCAAAAGAAATATTAGAAGAAATCAAATAATATGCTCAGCGATATCTTCTGGTTCACGTTCGCAATAATAGCACTTTATTCTAGGTGGATCCTTGCTTATCACTTTAAATCTTGTTTTAACAGGTTCTTTTGCATTAGAAACACAAGTAGGATTAGAACAAGAAACAATACCTATTATCTCATCTGGCAGTTTAACTTTAAATTTTTTTGCAACATCATAATCACGTATAATATTTATAGTAGCTTTTGGACATATAAGTGAAATTTTATCAACTTCGTTAGACTTTAGTTCACGATTCTCAACTTTAACAATGTCTTTTTTACCCATTTTACTATTAACATTCATTGCGACACTAACAACAGAAGAACTATTATTTTTTGGGATACAAAGTATATGCAAAACCTTGACAGCATAACCAGGAGTAATATGGTCGATAACAGTACCATCTTTTATTCTTGGTATCTTTAAATCCTTCTTTTTAAAACCTGGAACTTTTAATTGCTTCTTCATATTTTTTTCCCCCCCAATACAAGTGAAAGAAGCGCCATTCTAATAGGGACACCATTAAATGCTTGTTTAAAGTAAATAGCATAAGGCGTACTATCGACTTCGGGATCTATCTCTGTAATACGTGGGAGAGGGTGCATAATAATTAGACTTTCTTTAGCATTTTTTAAAAGTTCATTATTGATCATATAAGAACCTACTACCTTGTTATATTCTTCAGCATCCGGGAATCGCTCCTTCTGGATACGTGTAGCATAAAGAACATCGGCATCTTTTATTGCTTTCTCTAGACTAGATGTCTGGGTAGGCTCAACACCAAGTTCTATACATTCACTGATAACCTCTTTAGGCATTTTCAAACTAGTAGGTGAAACAAAAGTTAACTTTGCACCATAAACTGAAAGAGCATAAGCGAGAGAATGAACTGTACGACCATACTTAAGATCCCCTAAAAGAATTACATTATTCTTATCGATTTTTTTCTTCTCAGTTTTAATCGTAAATAAATCAAGTAAACATTGGGTAGGGTGCTGACCGGCTCCATCTCCAGCATTTAACACTGGTGCATATGCAAACTCTGCTGCAAGACGAGCAGCACCTTCTTGAGGATGCCTTACAACAATTACATCACTAAATGAATCAGCCATGCGAATTGTATCTGCAAGACTTTCGCCTTTTTTCTGAGAAGTACCACTTGGATCAGCAAAACCTATCACTCTTCCACCAAGTCGGTTCATAGCTGACTCAAAACTTAACCTAGTTCTAGTACTAGGTTCAAAAAAGAGACTAGATAATACTTTTCCACTTAGAATATCCTTATATTTTTCTCCTTTAGCATATGGCAACATTTTTTCAGCATAAATAAGGATATAATCAATTTCTGTTTTTGAAAAATCTTTAATAGATATTATATCTTTTCCTTTGAAATTCATTCTAATCAAAAAAAATGAGATACAAAACAGGCTTAATAAACTTTTTAATTGAAAAATTGGTTAAAATAAGGAAAATTTATTAATATAATAAGATTCTTATACTATTTTGAAAATATTTGTCAATTTGAGATATGATATTTAAAAATTCACTAATAAAGCTATAAATATTATTACTTTAATTGCGAGGATTAGAAAATGTCATCTGGAAAAACCTCCAAAAAAAATGGGATAGAAAAATTACGAATATTACTTGACGAGAAATTAATGAGAAAATTAAATCCAGAGGATAAAAAATATTTAATTACCTTGAAAAAAAGACTAAACGAATCATCTGGCAGCAATATAGTCATTAAAAAAATAGTTGAACCCCCCCAAACAGAAGAATATTCCTTAAAACCAAACATTGTAATTCACATAAAAAAACAAGAGGTTACACCCCCACCCAAGATAATTGTTGAAAAAAAATCGATACAAGAAGAATCTGAACCAATTTTTAAAGAAGTAATTGAAGAAAAAAAAATTTATGATGATTTAATAGAAATTAAAAAAGTTGAAATTAAACATCCTGAATTTATAGAAGTCAAACCAAAAACAGCTAAAAAACAAAAAAGCAAAAAAATAATTGAAGAAAAAATAGAAGAGTTAACCGAATGGGAACCTATAGGAGAAAAGGAAGAACAAGT
>Ga0209254_10006584_pt1 | contig 10717 bp, 10 predicted proteins | sample FrelakmetDIP11DI_FD_187148 | JGI IMG/M metagenome (GOLD analysis project Ga0209254, IMG submission 187148) | Freshwater lake sediment microbial communities from the University of Notre Dame, USA, for methane emissions studies - DIP11 DI (SPAdes)... | ecosystem: Environmental > Aquatic >... | reverse complement strand
TCAACCAGGGCGGATCACGTTTTACAGTTTCCTGGCTCACAGTGAGAGTCCTCAGCGGGGGCGGCGCTTGATCAGCAGGCGCCTTTCGATTTCAAAAATTTTGTCGGCGATCTTGTCTTTGCCGGCATCGCGTTTGGTGTCTTCTTTAACAAACAGGTCCGCGCCATATTTTTCCAGGGCCGCAGCGGCGGTGATATTCTTCACGCCAATTAATTGCATGCTGACCAGACCGTAGGCATCGGCGCCGGCTACATCCTCAACTGCCAGGATGCGCGACAGGGCGCCAACCGTATCCCCGGCAAAGGCGGGCTGTGTGTGGTAACCCTCGGTAAAGCCCAGCTCCCACACCGCATTTTCGCTGACATCGCGGCTGGCGAGGCCCTCGAGCCAGGCAAACACCAGACCGCCGTACACGATAGGCTCGCCGCTCATCTTGCCGGACTGCGCTGTGGAGAACAGGCGGTCGAAGTGCAGGGGATGACTGTTGCCTACCAGATAGGTGAGCGCCATGTGCTCTTCAGTAATGGTGCGGCCGTTGGCGTGCACGATAATGTCGCCCGGCGCAAAGTCTTCAAAATACGTATTGGGACCGGTAAGTCCGCTGCTGATGAGAGGCTTGCCGTTCAGCGGCAGTTGCAGCAGCGGCCTGTTCGCGCCGGGAAAAGCCACCGCGACATTCGGGGCGGGTGTGGTAGGGGGCCGTGTGCCGCGCCAGCTGACCATGATCTTGCGCTCGTACTGTAGTACGACCTCATCATGCTGGTTGACGGAGACCGTGCGGATGCGGGTGATGCCTGGCTTGTCTGGCCCCCGGTCCTTGCGTTCCAGCACCTTGGTGAACGCGCGCAGGGTATCGCCAGGGTACACCGGCCGCAGGAACTGCACCTGGTAGTAACCGAGATTGGCTATCGCCTTTTCAGAATCATTCTGCACGCCCAGCGACAGTGTGACATTGAATACCATCTGCGGGCTGCCGGGCAGATCGTTAAAGCCATGGGCCCGCGCGTAGTGCGCATTTAGGTACAGTGGGTTGGCCTGCATGAAAGTACGCGCGAAAGTGAGCATATTGCTGGTAGTGAAGGTGAAGCCGCGCGGGTGCTCGAACACCTGTCCCGGTTCCAGTTCATCCAGGTAACGGCCGTAGTGGGGCTGGCGCGTTTTTTCCAGCGCAACGGGGATGCCAGCAGACAGTTCAGCTTGAGGCGTCAGTTGAATGGTCACACTCATGCACAACTCCTCAGTCGGCCTTTTCCACCAGTGCACGCGCGATCACTTTCAGGGCCAGGGTTTCTTCCGCGCCTTCAAAGATGGACAACACCCGGGCATCGGCGAAATAGCGACTGACCGGTGTCTCTTCAGCGTAACCCATGCCGCCATGAATCTGCAGTGCTTCCCGGGTCAGCCACTCGGCGGTCTTGCTGGTGAACAACTTGGCCGCGCTGGCCTCCATGTCACCGGAGCCCGCGTCCATCAGCTGCGCCACATCGTAGGTGATCTGGCGACAGGCCAGTAGCAGGGCAGCCATGCGGGCCAGCTTGGCCTGGGTGAGCTGGTAGTGGGCGATCGGTTTGCTGAACACGATGCGCTGCTTGGCGTATGAGATGGCCTTCTCGAACGCGGCGCGCATCACACCAACCGCGCGCGCCGCGGTCTGGATGCGCCCGCCGGCGAAACCGGCCATGGCGTAATAGAAACCATTGCCCTCGCCATCAGTACCTCCGAGCATATTAGCCGCAGGCACAAAGAAATCGTCAAAGAAGAGTTCGAAGGAGTGCATGCCGCGGTAGCCGATGGTGGCGATGGCGCGGCCGGTGAGTTTGCCGCCCGACTCGGGTGACACTTCAAAGTGATGACCGTCACTGGAGGGCTTCTCCACCAGGAACATGGAAAGCCCGCGATGACCCAGAGCCATGTCTGGACTGGTGCGGGCCAGCACCAGCAGTACACCGGCCTTGCCGCCGAAGGTACACCAGGTCTTGGCGCCGTTGAGCAGCCAGCCGCCGTCGGTGGCGGTAGCCTTCAGTCGAACACCCGCAACATCAGAGCCGTAGTTGGGTTCGGTTACGGCAACCGCGCACAGCGGTTCGCCCACGGCCAGTTGCGGCAGCCAGAGTCGCTTCTGTTCTTCAGTGCCGCCCTTGAGCAGCGCGCGGGCGAGAATTTCGGGGCGCGTAATCAGGCTGCCGGCGGCACCCAGTGAGCCGCGAGACAATTCCTCGGTGACCACGATCATGCCCAGCGTATCTTCCCTATCGTCTTCCTGTAGCCCTCCGTAGCTGGCCGGAATTGACAGGCCGAACATGCCCATCTCGCGCAGCGGCTGCAGAATCGCATCGGGAATGATGAGGTCCTCGCGATGGATCTCTTCCGCCAGCGGCGCCACGACATCGTCAGAAAAGCGGCGGAACGTATCGCGCATCATGGTGTGATGTTCACTGAGCAGATCGGGCCCCAGGTCGCCATCCAGATCAAGCACCGCCTGGCCGATGGCGGCAATATTTTGCGCCGCAAGTTGGTGTGACAGAAAATCCGCTGCCGCAGGACCTGTGTCGATTGCGCTGATGTGTGCGTGAGCAAGTCCGAAATCAGCCGGCCGGGTGCGCAGGCGGTGCAGTGTGTTGGTAATCGCCTCGGCGCAAAACAGGGAGGCCAGCTGCACAGTAAAGGCATTCGCAGCGGAAGCCTCTGCGACGAGGCGTGTAGCGTGTGCCAGCAGGAAGCGTGCAGCAGTACATTCAGACCAGCTGAGGGCCAGTTCGTAACAGACCAACTGGTGTTCGTCCAGTCTTGCCGGAGAAACTCGCTCGCCTTCCGTTACCTGGGCTTTCAGCGCAGACAGCGCGCGGTCGATTAACTGAGTCGTAGCAGCCAACATTGAGACCGCTTGCTCCAGCTGTTGCCCGTCGTGGTGTGGCACATCAGACATGATTGATCCTGCTCATTGATACTATTCAGGGTAACTACTTGTTAAGGGGCGGGATTTCACCGGTTTCAGACAGACCCAAAACGGTTTAACCATGCAGACCAGTGATTTTAGAGCCTCACCCTGTTTTAGACAACCGTCGCGTGAGCCATCGAAGTTATACGCACACAGTGAGCAGCGGATCAGGATAGGCGTGCTTGCCCCGTCGCTATCGCCTTCTGTATCCTTGGCGGCCTTCTTCAGACTCTCCCGCCACACCTGTATAGGAATCGCACCATGAACATCAGGCCACGTCGCTCGCTGCTGTATATGCCAGGTTCCAACCCCCGGGCGCTGGACAAGGCGCGCACCCTGCCTGCCGATGGCCTGATTTTCGACATGGAAGATTCCGTGGCCCCGGATGCCAAGCAACTGGCGCGGGAGCAGATTGGTGCGGCGCTGGCCGAGGGAGGCTACGGCCATCGCGAACTTATTGTGCGTATCAACGCTTTATCGACGGAGTGGGGCGCCCAGGACATCCAGGCGATCAGCCGCTTTCCCACCGCGCCGGATGCCGTGCTCATTCCCAAGATTGATACCGCCAGGGATGTGGTCGAGGCCATTTCTGCGTTTGAAAGCGCAGGCTGTCCGGACAGTGTCGCGATGTGGATCATGGCCGAAACGCCCCTGTGCATTTTAAATATTGCCGAGGTCGCCGCCGCACATCCGCGCCTCAAGGGCATGGTGATGGGAACATCGGACTTATCCAAGGACACGCGAGTGCGGCATACACCGGATCGGCTGGGCTTTATCAGCGCGCTTAATCTGTGTGTCTATGCCGCCCGGGCCCACGGCCTGACGATTATTGACGGTGTGCAGCTCGACCTGCAGAACCAAGAGCTGTTGCGCGGCTCCTGTGCGCAGGGCCGGGACCTGGGCTTCGATGGCAAGAGCCTCATTCATCCCAACCAAATCTCCGCCGCCAATGCCACCTTTGCACCTGATGCAGCGGAAATCGCGGCCGCCCATGAGATTATCTCGGCCTTCGAGCAGGCCACAGCACAGGGCAAGGGCGTGGTAGTGGTGAACGACCGACTGGTGGAAAATTTGCATGTGGAAGAGGCGCAGCGGCAACTGGCGCTGGCAGCGGCGATTGCGCGGCTTGGTTGACGCGCGCCACAGTTCATTCCTGCTATCAGCTTCGACCAGGAAAGCCTCTTCGCCTGCTTCTCCGGATGCGGGTCCAACCGATACTTGCAGGCGAAGAGGCTTTCCTGGTCGGAGCCTTTTGGATCTACTCAGCTAAATGTGCAGCGAGCGCAGTTCGTCATCCTCTACACTGAACCCCCACAGTGCATCAAACAGCTCCAGGTGCCTGAGTGTCGAGGCGCGTGAATTGGGCTCGTAAAACGCGTCGTGATCGCTGTCACCCGGTTTGTACAGCACGCCGTCCCGGTCCCTGATTACCACGGTTTCATTGTTCCACTGTGGATGTTCTTCGAGCTTGCGGATGTGTACGGTGCTGGGTAATCGGCGCGCCAGTTGCAGCAGCCTGTGACCGTAATTTACCAGTGGGCGCGAATCGCTGATCAGGATGCGCACCTGGGTCTGTCCGCTGCGTCGCGCCAGCGCGCTGATTGCATCCACCAGCGCGCTGTTGTCAAAGGCCGCGTGGTCCAGTTGCGGGCTGAGTATGCAAATGTAGCGCGAGGCACTCTGGCAGAGCGAGACTGCATACTCATCAAATGGCTTGGGATATTTAATACCGGTGACATAGTCGTTATTGGACATAAATAACTCCACTTTCCAGCAGATAGTCTAGCAGAGCGACAGCGCCGGGATTGGCCAGCGCATGTTCCAGGTCCGCTGCGTCCAGGCGCCAGCTTTCGCACAGGATAAGCAGGCTCGGTAGTACAGCCTCATCGAAGACACGGCACTCGCCGTTGGCAAACACCAGTATTCCTTCAGCCTCATGCTGCCACGCCAGCTTGGCAGCGGGCGAGAGTTCAAGAAATTGCGCGCCGTCCTCGAGCAGGGCACGTGCTTCGGCCAGATCGTCGTCATCCTGTAATGGCGTGTAACGAGGTTCAGTAATCAATTCCCCAAACCACCGGTTGCCGCTGGCCTGATCGAGAGCTCCCTGTAACTGGGCCAGCGCCCGTTCCAGATCGCGGGGATGAATTTCCCCGGGGCGCGTCACTGGTGACCGCCCGGCGTCGCGATAGAATTCATCCGGTTCCAGTTGCGCCAGCAGTTGGTCCACCCAGCGTGAGACTATGTCCGTTATACGGGGGGCCCGGAAGCCAATGGAAAATGTCGTGCACTCGCCTCGGGCGATTCCCCAGTGGGCATAACCCGGCGGGACATACAGCATGTCGCCCTGCTGCAGTAGGTGTTCTTCAGAAGACGCAAAAGAACTCAGGATGCGCAGCTCCTCGTGGGGCAACAGCGGCGAGGATTCATCGCAATACGGTCCCAACTGCCACAGCCTCTCACCTTCCCCCTGTAACAGAAAGACGTCGTAGTTGTCGAAATGCGGTCCCACGCTGCCGCCGTCGGTTGCATAACTGACCATAACGTCATCCAGGCGCCACTGGGGAATAAAATCGATCATCCTGCGCAATGCTGCGACCGCGGGAATATAGTGATCCACCGCCTGCACCAGCAGCGTCCATGGCTGTTGGCGCAAAAAATCGGCCTCGATGAAGGGGCCATGGTGTACTTGCCAATTGTTACCGCGGCATTCGATGAGGCGCGATTCCACGCTTTCCTCCAGCGCCAGCCCCGCCAGTTCATCACTGCTCACTGGTGGCTTGAAGTCGGGAATGGCATTCCTGATCAGCAGTGGCTTGCGCTGCCAGTACTGAGCGAGGAATATCTCTCTATCCAGATTCAGTTGCCAACTGCCATTCATCTCTGTCACTACTCGATGGCCTTCGCCTGGGCCACGGCGTTACCGATATAGCTCGCCGGTGTCAGCGCGAGTAGTTCCTTGCGCGCACGTTCGGGCAAGTCCAGTGTCGCCACGAACGCCTGGATCACCTCCCTGCTCATGTCCTGTCCCCGGGTCAACTCCTTGAGTTTTTCATAGGGCTTTTCGATGCCGTAGCGGCGCATGACGGTCTGTATCGGTTCTGCCAGTACCTCCCAGCTGTCATCGAGATCCTGGGCTAGGCGGCTTTCATTGAGTTGTAATTTACCGATGCCCTTGAGGCTGGACTGGTAGGCAATCAGGCTGTAGCCGAAACCGACGCCCATGTTGCGCAGCACGGTGCTGTCGGTGAGGTCGCGCTGCCAGCGACTGATCGGCAATTTGGCGGCCAGATGACCCAGCACAGCATTGGCCAGGCCCAGATTGCCCTCCGAGTTTTCAAAATCGATGGGATTGACCTTGTGCGGCATGGTGGAGGAGCCGACTTCACCCGCTACCGCCTGCTGCTTGAAATAACCCAGTGAAATATAGCCCCAGATGTCGCGGTTAAAGTCGATCAGGATGGTGTTGAAGCGGGCGATAGTATCGAACAACTCCGCCATGTAGTCGTGGGGCTCGATCTGGGTAGTGTAGCCATTCCACGTCAGGTCAAGTCCTTCTACGAAATGCTGCGCGTTAGCCTGCCAGTCTACCTGCGGATAAGCGATAAGGTGAGCGTTATAGTTGCCGACAGCGCCGTTGATCTTGCCCAGGTACTGCACGTGTTCAAGCTGGCTGAGTTGTCGCTTGAGCCGTGCGACGACATTGGCGAGTTCTTTGCCCATGGTGGTCGGACTCGCGGTCTGGCCGTGTGTACGTGAGAGCATCGGTGCGGTCGCCGTATCGTGTGCAAGAGCGCTCAGCGCCGCAACGATCTGCGCCATGGCGGGCGCCAGCACCTGGCGGATGCCGTCGCGCAGCATCAGGGCATGGGACAGGTTGTTGATGTCTTCCGAGGTGCAGGCGAAGTGGACAAACTCTGCAACGGACTCCAGCTCCTTGTTACCCGCGAACCGTTCCTTGAGAAAATACTCGACCGCCTTGACGTCGTGGTTGGTGGTTGTCTCAATATCCTTGATGCGGCGTGCGTCCATCTCGCTGAAACCATCGAGGATATGTTCAAGCTGGCGGCTGGCTGTCCCCGACAGGGGCGGCACTTCGACAATATCCTCGTGGGCGGCCAGACACTGCAACCAACGTATCTCCACAAGAATCCGGCGCTTGATCAGCCCGAATTCACTGAATACCTCGCGCAGGGCCGCTGTTTTACTCCCGTAGCGTCCATCGATAGGCGAGACTGCGGTGAGCGCTGACAGATCCATGCATTTTTCCCTCTATGAAAGAAGTGATCTTACACCACGCCCAGTCCGCGCGACAGGTTCTGCGAAGCCTGCAACAACTTCTTGCGCTGCAGCAACAGTTTCCACCGGCTCCCACCGAGTTGGCGCCACAGAAAAGCAGCGCGAATGCCGGCCAATAGCAGGGCGCGGATGATGTCGGCGTTCCTGGAATCCTGCAGGTGCTGCGCGCTGCCGGTAACCTTGATACGAAACCGCTGATGGCTCAGTGTGTCCTGATAAATGCCGGAAATGCTGTGGCACAGTTCGCCCACATTGTTGGAAAAATGCTCCGCGCGGAAACTGGTATGTTCAAGTCGGGCGCGGACAACTGCCATCATATCCGCGTTCGCAGCAAACTTACGCTCGAGGTAGAGTAGACTGAAGACATAACGCACCAGATCGTGGTTCTCCCGGGCATTTTTATCTGCCAGCAGGTTGCTCAGATTATGCAGTCCCAATTTGACACCGGGGATGCCACCGTAGATCTCCGGGGCGCTATCGGGGTTGAACACGAACAGACTGCGAATGGATGTCTCGAGAAAGTCCAGCGGGTAACTACCGGTTTTGGATATCTGGTCGACCAGGCGAGCCGCTTGCGCCACGCCGGCCAGGGCAATAGCCTGTTGTTCCAGATTTGAGAGAGTAGTCTCGCTCATCTAAGATCCTGTTCTCTCAATAACACCGCCGCCAAGGCAGCATTCACCCTGGTAAAACACTACAGACTGGCCTGGCGTTATCGCCCGCTGAGGTATCTCGAAGTCCACGCGGTAACCTTGTTCGGTGGAGTGACTAAGAGTACAGGACTGGTCCTGCTGTCGGTAACGCACTTTGGCAGCACAGTGCAGTGGCAGTTGTGGCGGCACACCTGCCACCCAGTATATCTGCGCAGCGTACAGACTCGATTTGAACAGGGCGGGATGATCATTGCCCTGGGCTACCACCAATACATTGCGTGCCAGATCCTTATCCACTACATACCAGGGTGTTTCCTCGCGCTGTGCCAGTCCGCCAATGCCAAGACCCTGGCGCTGGCCGACAGTGTGGTACATCAACCCCTCGTGCGTTCCCAGGACCGCGCCGTCAATACTGTGGATTTCACCGGGCTGCGCCGGCAGGTACTGTTGCAGAAAATCCTTGAAACGGCGTTCACCGATAAAGCAGATACCGGTGGAATCCTTTTTTCTGGCCGTGGCAAGTCCATATTCCAGCGCCAGCCGCCGCACCTCGGGCTTCACCATTTCACCGAGCGGAAACAATGTCTTTTCCAGCTCTGCGTGGCCTACCGCGTGCAGGAAGTAACTCTGGTCCTTGTTGGCATCCACACCCTTTAATAGCGTGCTCTTGCCATCGGATTCACCACGGCGCGCGTAGTGTCCGGTAGCGATATAGTCCGCTTCCAGTAGCATGGCGTAGTCGAGAAATGCCTTGAACTTGATTTCCCGATTGCACAGGATGTCGGGGTTGGGGGTGCGACCGGCCTGATATTCCGCCAGGAAATGTTCGAACACATTATCCCAGTACTCTGCGGCAAAATTTGCACCATGCAACGTGATACCCAGTTTGTCAGCGACCGCCTGGGCATCGGCAAAATCCTCTTTGGCCGTACAGTATTCAGTGCCGTCGTCCTCTTCCCAGTTTTTCATGAACAAGCCTTCCACCCGGTAGCCCTGTGCTTTTAGCAGCAGGGCAGCTACCGACGAGTCGACACCGCCGGACATGCCGACGATGACCTTGCTGGCGTGGTTCAGGCTCATGGGCTGAGTATTACATCCAGGGGGAAACAAACGCCCTGCCGATGCCGCTCGATCACGGCCAGAGCGAGAGGGCTGCGCATTCTCGCAGACCGCGCGAGAATTGCGTCATAATCAAGCCAATGCACAGCATGGATGTCAGGGTCGAGTTCAGTATTTTTTACGTGCTGCAGTGGCGTGGCTAAAAACGTGGTGCGGAAATATGTTATGCCAGTTTTTGGTGCAAGGTGCAGCGCTATACCAAGCACACCTTTTAATTCAATGCTCCAGCCTGTCTCCTCCAGTGTTTCACGCAGCGCAGCCGCAGTCATCGACTCGCCTTGCTCAAGGTGGCCAGCGGGTTGATTGAACACCAGTTCTCCACTGGTTTTATCTCGTTCCTCCACCATCAGGTATCTACCGTCCTTCTCGATCACACAGGCAACGGTTACATGGGGTGTCCACTGGTTCATTTATTGATTACTCCATGGTTGTTTGCGCTGTGTAAAAACGCCGCGTATGTCCAGAGTCAGTTCACGGTACTGTCCCGGCTGCAGATCTTCAAGGGACCATTGCCCAATTGTGGTGCGCACCAGCCGCAGCGTTGGAAAGCCAACGAGTGCTGTCATACGACGAATCTGGCGATTGCGTCCCTCCCGGATGGACAGTTCCAGCCAACTGTCGGGCACAGTCTTGCGTGTGCGAATGGGGGGATTTCTATCCCAAAGGGGGGGTGGCGGTACTCGCCTGGCGCGGGCGGGCAGGGTGGGACCATCATTCAGGCTGACACCCTCGGTCAGTCGTGCCACAGCGTCCTCGTCGAGCGTACCTTCCACTTGCACCAGATAGGTCTTCCACTGTTTGTTCGACGGGTTGGCGATCTGTTGTTGCAGGCGACCGTCATCCGTCAGCAATAACAATCCTTCAGAGTCGTAATCCAGGCGTCCGGCGACACGGCAAGCAGGAGCGCACACAAAGTCGGCGAGAGTTGCTCGTCCCTGCTCGTCGCTGAATTGACTCAGCACGTTAAAGGGCTTATTGAACAGGATGAGTCTGGCCATTTGAAAAGTAGTCAGTAGTTTAAAAAAATTACGTGTTGGCACGGCAGCGGTAGCAAACAACCATGTTACAATCCCCGCCGCGCTTTTTCAGGAGGTTCAGCATAGCATCCCCTGATTTCCAAAAACCCCGCAGCATCGGAGTATATTATGGGCTACAAGCATATTCAGGTTCCTTCAGAAGGCGAAAAAATTACCGTCAATGAAGATTACAGCCTGAACGTCCCCAACAATCCTATCATTCCCTACATTGAGGGCGATGGTATCGGCATTGATATTACTCCCGTCATGATCGACGTGGTCAATGCCGCAGTCGACAACGCCTACGGTGGCAGCAAGAGAATTTCCTGGATGGAAATATACACCGGTGAAAAAGCAGCAGAAATGTACGACGGTGACTGGTTTCCAGAGGAGACTCTGGATGCGATCAAGGAGTACCTGGTTGGGATCAAGGGTCCACTGACCACGCCGGTGGGCGGTGGTTTCCGCTCACTCAATGTCGCCCTGCGACAGGAGTTGGATCTGTATACCTGTCTGCGACCCGTGCGCTGGTTTGAGGGCGTACCGTCTCCGGTCAAGAATCCGGGTGACTGTAACATGGTGATCTTCCGTGAGAATGCTGAAGACATCTACGCCGGCATTGAGTATCAGGCCGGAACTCCCGAAGCCCAGAAGGTAGTCGATTTCCTCATGAATGAGATGGGGGTCACCAAGAT
>Ga0209254_10006583_pt1 | contig 10718 bp, 7 predicted proteins | sample FrelakmetDIP11DI_FD_187148 | JGI IMG/M metagenome (GOLD analysis project Ga0209254, IMG submission 187148) | Freshwater lake sediment microbial communities from the University of Notre Dame, USA, for methane emissions studies - DIP11 DI (SPAdes)... | ecosystem: Environmental > Aquatic >... | reverse complement strand
CGCCTAAGCCACCTGCTCCTAACCACCCCTGGTGTCATTATGGCAGTCATCTCAATGGCAAACCCGTTCAACAGGCTACTAATAATGGTTCAGACTAAAATGGGTTATCAATCCCTTGAAAGGGGACATCTCTACTTTGTAGAAAAAGGGACATTTCTACTTTGGGTTGACAGGTTTCGTGGAAAATATCCAGACACCATCTCTACGGTAAATAATTGTAAATAATTCGCTTTTGGATAATTGCTCAGGTGATAAGACCCCTCCCCTGGATCCAATATAAACATAGTGCAGTTGATCGGTGGTTAGAAATTCCCACAATGCTGACGGATTATAGCTAAAGTTTATTACTTTTTGACTTTGTTCTTTAATCATCTTACTTCCGGATCCCAAACCATATAAAACCGGTGGTGGTAGGGTAGATCTCCCGGACAATGGTGATATCCAGTAACCACCATCACTACCTGCATGTAATCCATAACCCCAAACAAATGGATTAATTACGATGGTTTCGTTCTCAGGGATATTCTCGCTTATCCAATCTATGGCAGGTAAATCTGAATTTCGGGAGAGGATGGTAATCGGATTTATTATTGTAATTAATTGCTTTGATCCAGAATATGCTAACAATATAGTGATAATAATTATTGCTACCATGAAAGGAGCCATCAGCTTTATGGGAATATAATATTTCCATTGAATAAGTAATTGATCGATAAAATAACCACCAAGGACGGAAATTGGAATAAATAGCATGATTTCCACGGAGGTATTATTAATTAGACCTCCTCCGGGAATACGGAGTGCATCGAAATTGGCAATCAGGAACAGTAATACTATCCAAACCATAAGCAAGTAGGTGAAACGTTTTTGTTCAATCATCCCCCAGATTAGACCGAGTCCTGCAAACACCAGAGTATATTTACCAAGAGCAGCGGTGACATAAGACCAAGAAAAATCATGGAAAAATCTTACTGAACTCGTTCCATTAATTCTGATCAATGGTAAGATAGTACTTTTTATTGTCTGCGTAAACCATGGTAGGACTAATAAAATAGCTATAAAAATCATAAATAAGGTTAAAAGCAAGACCTTCTTTTTACTCGACCCTGGCTGACCTTTCTTAATCAATACGAAAATAATATAATATGAAAGGATAAGACACCCAAGGAATCCAATAACACGGTAATGGACTAAAAATAAACCTGCTGAAGTGATTGCACTCAAAAAGCTGATCCAATATATTTGTTTTCTTGTCTTCCCGTCCATCAGTAACTTGATAATTGCAAAGGCGGCGGGTAAAATTAATAGACCGGTTAATTCGGTATATCTTCCCCAGCTCGTGTAATAGCTTGGCATCGGAGTAAGGAAACCTGTGATAATGGCTGCAAATAATCCTGCAACAGAACTCTGAGTCAACGTTTTTGTGAACAAATACACTGAGAATATTGCTAATGCATTTAAAACCTGGCCTAATATCAATAATGATTTATCAATACTAAAATTTGTTAACCAGGTAAATACTGCAACAATACTATGGAATCCTGGGTGATAGGCCGTGGGATTTATGTCCATATAAGGTAAATAGCTAGTAGGATAGGAGCCCAAAGATAAGATCATTCGAGTGATCAGGGCATGGTGGACCGAATCCACCCATGCAGGTGTTGCAAGGTCGCGCACCATGATCATTCGAACTGAGAGTGTACCAAGAAATATCAAGCTTATTGTTAAAGGAATGGCTAGGCGATGCTTGGATCCATTTTGAGGAGGAGGCTGCTCCTTTTTTGAATCGTTGTTTTCTTTTACAGTGGCTTTTCTTATAGTAATGAAAGTGTAGATTAAACGAACGAATAATAAAGCGATAAGAAAACCTGCGATATATAAAACACTATTCCCTGTCCATTTGATATTTAATTTGGTTGTCCATAACATCATTACTGGAATCAAGCCAAGACTGATCCCAATTGATAGTGCCGTCTGTTCTCCAAAATCAAATCGCCTATGTAATCCTGAGAAGTCCAAAAGCAGCCAGCCGGGTAGCCAAAGCATGACTAATAAAGGGAAAACAAGCCAGATAACAGTTACCCATCGCTTAAAGTCTTGAACCAAAGAATCAAGGTTGTAATTGTAGCTTAACCTAAAAGCTATATCAGCGATTATTGGTTGACCATTAATATAGACCTGTCCATGGGGATATGCATCTTCTTGGCGACCATTGATTTGGGAAGATCCCGAATATGTTGTCAGCTGTATGAAATACCTTTCATTAGCAGGATTATTTTGATTTGGAATCTGGATGGTGAGTGGGATATTATTTCCTGAAATTGGTGCAAGGATAGAGGTTTCAAAGACTGGAGAAACATCCTCTGGGGAATGAAACAGCTTGAAGTTGATCGAATTTTGTTTCCCATTGTCAGATGCATTTCCCTGCACAGAAGACGTGGTGAGCCATATCGTAATTCCGTTTAGGTCAGGTCTTCGGGAGATGAGGGATTGACCGATGACAGTATGATCATCAAGTGTGCCAATCGTATCTGATGTAAACTCTTGTGAGGCTTCAGGATCATTGAAAGTCACACATCCTACCATGGTAAATGATAGGACAGTGAATAGGAGAATTAAACCGAACAATCTTACTTGTGACAAGTTTATAAAGGGTGGTGTTGATTTAATATTATATGGACGAGTATTTTCCATTGGGTAAACTTGATCGCAGATACGCTACAATAAATCCGTCAATATCCCCATTGAGAACACCCTGAGCATTACCAACCTCATATTCTGTGCGATGGTCTTTGACCATTTGGTATGGATGAAGCACATACGAACGAATTTGACTTCCCCATTCCGCTTTAATATACTCACCACGCAGCTCAGCTAAGGTTGCTACTTGTTGTTCTTCTTTTATTTCCAACAACCGTGAGCGTAACACGCGCAGAGCATTTTCCCGGTTTTGGGTTTGGGAACGTTCATTTTGACATGTAACTACGAGACCGGTTGGGATATGTGTGATCCTTACCGCGGTAGCATTTTTTTGGACATTTTGTCCACCTGCACCTGAGGATCGATATACATCGATGCGTATGTCATCGGGATTTAGTTCAATTTCTGATTCATCCTCAACTTCGGGTAACACTTCAACCAAAGCAAAAGATGTATGTCGACGATGAGCTGCATCGAATTTAGATAACCTGACCAGCCGATGGACACCTTTCTCAGGTCTGAGGTACCCATAAGCATAGTCACCCTCAACTGCGATGGTTACACTTTTTATCCCTGCTTCCTCGCCTTCACTGACATCGAGGATTTCTGTCTTAAATCCTTTATTCTCAGCCCACCTCAGATACATTCGCTCCAACATCTCAGTCCAGTCTTGTGCATCCACTCCCCCAGCACCAGAATGGATTGCGAGGAGAGCATTACTCTGATCGTATTTTCCACCTAATAAGACGTCAAATTCCCTTCGTCCCAGATCAATTTCAATCTTGTCTAATTCAGCTGATATCTCGGAACGTAATGATTCCTCTTGTAACTGAGCCAATTCCAATATATATGCAATTCGTTGTGATATGGTGTTCCAATCATCCACAATATTTTTTAATGAGGCTAATTTTTTCATTACTCGCTGAGCTGATTCTGGATTCTGCCAGAAATCATTATTTTCAGATAGTGCTTGGAGTTGTGCTATTTCTATTTCTTTCGCAGGTAAGTCAAAGACGCACCAGTAAACTTTGAATTCTTGACTGAGCGGAATTAAGTCTTTCGATTAGATCTTGCATGAATGTATACTCCCCGATGTTTATTGACTATTCCTGAATAATCCCATGGATAAACATATCCGCATCAAAAGGCTCGAAATCCTCTGGTTGTTCACCTAGCCCGGCAAAAAGGATGGGTAAACCCAGTTCCTTTTGAATTGCCAGAGCCATGCCACCTCGAGCAGATGTATCCAGTTTTGCTAGGATCACTCCAGAAATGTTCACAGCATTTTTGAAGGCCTTCGCCTGCTGTAAAGCGTTTTGACCTGTGGTAGCGTCCATTACAAGCCAGACGGCATGAGGTGCTCCTGCAAGGGCTTTACCAACTACCCGGTGTACTTTTTTCAGCTCTTCCATCAGGTTATAGCGAGTATGAAGGCGCCCTGCAGTGTCAATTATAGCAATATCAGATTTACGTGAAATTGCTGCCTGGACAGTATCGTACGCAACTGCAGCTGCATCACCCCCGAGTTGACCACTGATAATTGGTAACTTTAACCTCTCTGCCCATACTTCCAGCTGGTCCACTCCTGCTGCACGGAAAGTGTCAGCTGCCCCTAAAATTACTTGCATGCCCTGGTTTGAATACCATTTTCCCAATTTAGCGATGGTGGTTGTTTTACCTGAGCCGTTTACACCCACAATTAATATAATTGAGGGTTTACTCGAAAAATTGATTGGAGGTGAATTATCTAGATGAGAGCGCAACTCCTCAACCAACATATTGTTTAAATCGCCTGTTTTAGTAATGCCTTCATGATCAACGCGATCTTCCAGCTTATTAACGATGTTTAGGGTCGTATCAACACCAATATCAGCATTGATGAGAAGTTCTTCCAATTGCTCCCATGTATCTTCCGAGATCTCAGTTGCACCTAACAATGTAGCCAACTGCCCAAAAGTCGCTTTACTGGTACGCGCAAGCCCAGTCTTCCATTTTGTTAAAATATTATTCATAAGTCGGATATTATAACATGTGGAGGTTTCGGGGTTTATAATTGTCTATCAGCTTGGAATTGGAGGCATGCATGCGAGATTATTATTCTGTCCGATGGTCAGATGGCGTATTGAAAATGTTGGACCAACGATTACTACCGGATGAAGTGATATATCGAGATTATTATAAATGCAGGGAAGTAGCAAAAGCCATCCGTCAAATGGTCATTCGAGGAGCACCAGCTATTGGAATAACAGCTGGTTTTGGACTGGCGTTAACCGCGTTTCATAGTAAAGCTTACCAGAAGGATAAGTTAGTAAAGGAATTAAATGATTCAGCAAATATATTAAGGAAATCACGCCCGACAGCAGTTAATCTATTTTGGGCGATTGATAGAATATTACAGTTAGTCGATCATTCAAATGAGATAGGCGTTGATCAAATAAAGAAAATGGTTGTTTCGGAAGCACAAAAAATTGCAGATGAAGATGTCGAGATGAACAAAAAAATCGCGGCGAATGGCCAACAATTCATTCCTGACCATGCCAATTTAATCCACCACTGCAATACGGGAGGGTTGGCAACAGGTGGTTATGGTACAGCGCTGGGTATAATCCGTGCTGCTCATGAAAGTGGTAAGATAATTCATGTATATGTTGATGAAACCCGACCCCGCTTGCAGGGATCTCGGTTAACTTCCTGGGAATTAAAACAATTGGATATCCCTCATACAGTCATCGTTGATGGTGCAAGTGGATACATAATGCAAAACACCAAAATTGATGCCTGTATCGTTGGATGTGATCGAATCGCTGCAAATGGAGATGTGGCCAATAAGATTGGTACATATAATCTGGCGCTGGTGGCATATGCCCATGGAGTTCCATTTTATTCCGTTGGACCAACCACAACAGTTGATTTATCTGTTGCCAGTGGAAAGGATATCCCAATTGAAGAAAGATCGGAGCGAGAAATCACCCACATTGGTAAAATTCAGATAACCCCAGATGATGTTTTAGTGGCTAATCCGGCGTTTGATGTCACACCTGCAAAATATATATCCGCAATAATTACCAATCAAGGTGTGGCGTTTCCACCATACAAAGAATCCCTTAACAAACTAATGAATGGATAAAAATACCCATGGCACAGAAATTAACCCATATCGATGATACTGGAAAAGCGAAAATGGTCGATGTAAGTAATAAAGGGGAAACTGAGCGAATGGCTGTCGCTCGAGGGGAGGTAGTTATGAAGCCAGAGACACTTGAAATTATTCGTGTAGGAATGACCAAAAAAGGGGATGTTCTAGGAGTTGCTCAAATTGCTGGTATCATGGCTGCAAAACGAACATCAGAGCTCATCCCTTTGTGCCATCCATTGCCTATCTCTGAGATCAAAGTTGACCTGACCCTTGAATCCGGTTTACCAGGTGTACAAATCACTTCGACTGTGAAAGCAGTCTCAAAAACAGGGGTTGAAATGGAAGCACTAACGGCAACCGCAGTAGCAGCGTTGACGGTTTATGATATGGTGAAATCTATCGAAAAAACTATGCGGATCCAAAATATTCGTTTGGTAAGAAAGACTGGTGGAGTAAGTGGAGATGTGTTGAATGAGTAATCACGCAAAAGTATTATTCTTTGCAACTTTACGAGAGAAAACTGGTGTTCGCGAGACATCAATTGAATTTGGTAGTGGTGCAAATATATTGGATATAAAAGTGTTATTACTAGAAATGTTCCCCAATTTAAAAACAAACATGGATTCAATCATTGTTGCGATGAACCATGAATTCGCTTTTGATGAAAACCTCGTTCCTGATGGAGCAGAAATCGCAATTTTTCCACCAGTAAGTGGTGGTGGGTCCGAAGCTAAGATATATCCAACCATCATTGCCTTGGTCGATCAGGAAATTGAAATCAATCAGATGCTTGAACAGATTACTTTATCGAGCACTGGTGCAGCCTGCGTTTTCTCGGGAATTGTGCGTGGGGTGACAGGGCAAAACGGATCCCATCAAACAGATGAACTTGAATATGATGCATATCGGGTTATGGCTGAATCAAAAATGAAGCAGATATCTGAAGAAATTCGATTTCGGTGGAATGATATTGAAAGCATAGCACTGGTTCAACGAATTGGGAAACTCAAACCAGGTATGATTTCAGTAACTATTATTTGTACATCCTCCCACCGTGATTCAGGGATTTTTGATGCAGCAAGGTATGGAATTGATCGTCTTAAGGAGATTGTGCCGATATGGAAAAAAGAATTGAGTAAAGACGGCGAAGTATGGATCGAAGGTGATTATTATCCACAAAGAGGGGAATAATATTTCTTGACGTCGTTTGAACCAATTTACTTTTATTGTGAATGAAGTAAGAAATACAATCCATCTTCTTTATCGCTTATAATATGGAAGCGAGCTTTATCATTTTTTATTTGGAACTAATGGATCGCCAGATACTCGGCATTGGCAGGGCGTCTGACGCTCCCTGAGTTCTTAGGAGATGAATTATGGATACATTCACAGGGAGCAGTGATCTTGAGGAATCACCCCAAACTTTCGCACAACGGATTGGCTTGTCTTTTAATAATATTGGTCTATTAACGAGAGCCCTAACTCACCGCTCGTATTTTAATGAACACCGAGATTCAATTGAGGATAACGAGCGCCTTGAATTCCTTGGAGACGCTGTATTGGATTTCTTGGTAGGTGCGTGGTTGTATCATCGGTTCCCAGAGATGGCTGAGGGACAACTGACCAGGCTAAGAGCGGCTTTGGTGGGTAATGAACAACTGGCGGAATTTGCGAATGGATTAAACTTGGGTGCTGCCATGAGATTAGGTCATGGTGAAGCTGAAAATGGTGGACGGGAACGTTTACCTTTGTTAGGATCTACCTTTGAGGCGGTAATCGGGGCTTTCTATCTGGACCAGGATATTTCGCAGGTCTGGAAATTCATGGACCCAATGCTTGAAACGAAGGTAAGATTTATCATTGCGAGCCAGGTAGAACACCACCCCAAAAGTATATTGCAAGAATGGTCACAATCAAAAGGATTTGGGACACCAGTGTATCATTTGGTGGGTGATAGTGGACCAGACCATGATAAAAATTTCGAGGTTGAGGTGTCCGTTGATGATATTGTTTATGGCATGGGTATAGGTCACAGCAAACAAGCTGCCTCGAAGGATGCGGCTAAACATGCACTTGAAAAACTTGGGATAAGGTAGTTTTATGCCAGCTCGACTTAAATCATTTGAATTACACGGTTACAAAACATTTGCTTCCCGGAGTGAATTCCAATTCTCAGATGGAATTACTGCGATCGTAGGTCCAAATGGATCTGGGAAATCAAATATTGCTGATGCTCTTCGATGGGTATTAGGTGAACAATCATATGGTTTATTGAGGGGAAAGAAAACTGAGGATATGATCTTCTCTGGATCTGAAAACCGTCCCAGGGCAGGTATGGCTTCCGCAACAATCACTTTTGATAATAATGACGGTTGGCTACCGATTGATTTTGTTGAAGTTGGGATCACCCGAAGAGCTTACCGTGATGGAGAGAATGAATACTTATTAAACGGTCAACGTGTACGCTTGAAGGATGTATCTGAAGTTTTGGCTAAATCTGGATTGGCTGAGCGAACATATACGATCATTGGTCAAGGACTTGTTGATGCTGCTTTGGCATTGAAAGCTGAAGATAGGCGACGTTTATTTGAAGAAGCAGCTGGTATTGGTTTACATCGCACCCGGCGAGAAGAGGCAATCAAGCGCCTCGAAACTACCCGTCGAAATTTGGAAAGAGTCCATGATATTTTAGCTGAGCTTCAGCCTCGGTTACGTAGTCTTGAGCGCCAAGCGAAACGAGCCCAAGAGTATGACCAAATGAAATCCGATCTAAAAATTGTGTTACGCGAATGGTATGGATATCATTGGCATCATGCTCAAGCGGAATTAGTTGAAGCACAAGTTACAGCTAAACAGCAGGAAGATGCTTTAACTGAGGTTCAACAAAACCAACATGACCTTGATAAAAAATTAAGTGAATACCGTTTAAATATCAACGAACTTAGAGAAAAGTTAAACGATTGGCATAAGGAGTTAACTTCATTACACCAACGACGTGAGAGTATAAGCCGGGACCAAGCAGTTAATGGTGAAAGATCAAGATTGTTGCTTCTTCAATTGGAACAAATTTCCAGGGAGCGAACAAGTGCGGAAGAAGAGGTTGGGATCCAGCAAGACTTGATTATTGCATCAAATCATGAATTTGCTCAATTAGAATCGGTTTTAAAAGAAGCGCACCAATCTGTCTCGGAGTCTTTGGATAAGTTATCCGCAAGGCAACAAGAGAGATCGATTACTGAACGAAAAATCCTTTCACTTCAACAGGAAATAACAAGAATAACAACTCGTACGACCCAAAGACAAGCATTACTATCGGAGAAAGATACCCATATAAATCGATTGAAGGATGCCTTACAAAAAATTGACCAGGATATTTTATCTGCTGAATCTGAATATTCTTCCGCTCAAGAACTGTTAAATACCACTCTTATTGAGAAAGAAGAGAAAGTAAAGAATGCCGAAACGATCAGAACAGAATTGCTATCCTTCCAAGCTAAATTAGCAGCCTTGGAAGTTGATCGAAAGGTATTAAGTGAAAAGTTATCTATTCAAAAAACAAAAATCTCACAGCTACAGGCAGAGATCAATGTGCTTGAAGATGCAGATAAGAGTCTGACAGGACACGAAGAAGGAGCACGCATCCTTATCCAGGCTATGAAAGATAATAAGATCGAAGGGGCGATTGGGTTGTTAGGGAACAGTTTATTAGTACCTGAAGAGTATGAGACTGCCATCGCAGCTGTTATGGGCGAATATATTGATTCGCTGGTTCTAAGATCAATTTCTCACACAGATTTGGCAATGGATCTCATTGATAATGAAACCACCAGAGGGTCACTTTTCCCCCTGGATGTGATCGCTTCCACAAGACCATTAGCATTAGACTTAGCCAAAGCTCCAGTAGAATCTGGAAACATATTTGGTATAGCGGCAAATTTTGTTATAGCTGAAACCCAATTAAAACCGGTTATTGATTGGCTCTTTGGACATGTAATTATCGTGAGGGATCGTAAAACCGCACGTACCATCCTGGCTTCAAGAGATTGGCGTGATATACCAAATTTACGGGTGGTTACATTAAAGGGTGAGATGTACCTTGCCAGTGGTCCTGTTATAACTGGGGCATCGGGTAAAAGTTTACTTGCCAGACCCCGACAACAGCGAGAAATAAAAACTATCCAGGAGCAAACGATAGAAGGATTGGTAAATCTAGAAAATCAATACCGTGCTATCGAAATAGATATTGACGAATTTCATAAGAAAGAAAAAGAAAGTAACGAAAAATATAATTTTGCAATAGAACTTGAAAAATCAACAACTGGTAAGTTAAACAAGCAAGAATTACAAATTGAAAAAATACAACACGACTTACAATGGCATTATGATCAAAAAAATAGATACCAGGTTGATCTTGAAAATGAGGTTCTTGAGCAGGCAAATATAAAAACTGAGATTGCGAATTTACTGGAAGAATCTCATGAAGTTCAGCTGGTATTGGAAAGCAATATCAACACGCTAGATGGGTTACCTCTGGAAGAATTGCAAACGCAATATTCATACTGGAACACAAATGCTGCGGTGTTTGAGCAGGCATTATTAGATGGAAGAAATCGTCAGCAAGAGAAAATCATACGGTTACAAAAAGTTGAAAATAACCTCTCGGAAATCATAACGCGATCAACTCAACTTGACCTTGACATCAAAACCCTGAATGAGAACACGGCGGTATGTTCTGGGGAGGAAACTCAAATTGCAGGGAAGATTGAAGAGTTAGGAAAAGTAGTAGATCCATACGAGGATAAGCTAAGTACCTTAGAGAAAGAACATACTAGTCTATTGTCCACCGATACAGAGGCACGGCAGGTATTACGGGCTGCCGAAC
>Ga0209254_10006582_pt1 | contig 10718 bp, 11 predicted proteins | sample FrelakmetDIP11DI_FD_187148 | JGI IMG/M metagenome (GOLD analysis project Ga0209254, IMG submission 187148) | Freshwater lake sediment microbial communities from the University of Notre Dame, USA, for methane emissions studies - DIP11 DI (SPAdes)... | ecosystem: Environmental > Aquatic >... | reverse complement strand
GAGGAACATATCAACGCGGCCAATCCGGGGATCAAGGGGTTGAAAGTCGACTTCCGCAACGGGGTCGCTTCTCTGTCCGGCGAGGCCCAGTCCGCGGAGGCGGCGCAGAAAGCGGCGCTGATGGCCGGCAACATCCAGGGCGTGGAATCGGTCAACGTCGAAGGCCTGAAGCTGCCCGGCGGGGTCTCCAGTGCCCAAGCCCTGGAATCCTTCGGCGACACCAAGTATTACGTGATCCAGTCGGGCGATACCTTGTCCAAGATCGCCAAGCAATTCTATGGAGATGCCAACCAGTACCCGAAAGTTTTCGACGCCAATCGCGAGGTGATCAAGGAGGCCGATCTGATTTTCCCGGGGCAGAAAATCCGCATTCCGGCCTGAAGCGGCGGTGCCGCCAACCCGTGCAACGGGAACGATTTGGCCACGCACCCGTAACGGGCGCATTTCCTCAGCACCGGAACCGGCATGCCCGAGAGCCGGTTCCGGTGCCGGGAGGCCATGTCGAACCAAATCCAAGAAAAATAACCGGAGGGTAGCAACATGGCAATCAGTCTGATGGATACGGTCATGGACCAATTGAAGGGTCCGGTGTTGGAACAGATCGGCGGATGGATCGGTGAAACTCCTGAAAAAACCAAGGCGGCTGCGGACGGGATCGTACCGAGCCTGCTCTCAAAATTGATCGATCTGGTGGCCAAGCCGGATGGGGAGGAGAAGCTTTCCGAGGTGTTCAACCGAACGGATGACTCGATCCTCGGCAAAGTCGGCTCCGTGTTGAAAGGAGGCACGGCCGAATCGGTCTCGAAGGCGGGCGGCAGCCTCTTGACCACGCTGTTCGGCGACAATCTGGTCACCGATCTCCTCTCCGGCATTGGCAAGGTGGCGGGACTCGGTTCCGGTTCGGCCAAGTCCTTGCTGGGCTTTCTGGTGCCCATCGTGTTCGGCGCGGTGAAGCGCCTGGTGACCAGCAAGGGCTTGAGTCTCTCCTGGCTGATCAAGCTGATGCTGAGTCAGAAGGACAGCATCGCCAAGGCACTGCCGAAACTGGCGTGAATGGACCGCACTGTGGGGCTTCCGGGATCTCCCCGGAGCCTCGCCGTGCCGAGAGAGGGATGCGAAGTCCGCGCGCGACGGACACGGGGTCGGCGGCTGTGGCTGCTTACGACCAGCCGGGTTCTCGGCGCAGCTCGAGGATCTCTTCGCGCCAACCCATCACCAAGCGGTCGGTTTCGGGATCACCTGAGCGGTCCCTGACGAACCGCTTGCGGAAGGCCAGTTCGTGCTGGGCGTTGACGATCGCGGCCGCCGTACGTCGGTTCTCGCCGTGAATGCGCCGGGTCTGGAACATCCCCTCGCGTTTGATCTCATCGTACTCCGCGGGCAGCACGACCGGCTCGGCTTCGGCGGCGAGTTCTTCGCGTATGACCCGCAGTTCCCAGCGTCCGCTGCGCCACAACAGCCACAGCATCAAGGCCAGAAAGGGACCCAGGACCAACAGATTCACTCCGCTCATCGCCAGCCAGGCTTCGAGCAGCGTGGTCTCCGGCGGCGGGGTGGGCTGGGCGGGCGGGGCATGCCCCGCCAGACTTTCGGTCATGGTGACGACCAGCGGCAGCAGGTTGTTCACCATATGAGCGCCGATGGCGACCAGCAGGCCCAGTAGCGGCGCCCCGTAGCGCACCCACACCGATCGGGTCTGCCGCGCCAGTCCCACAAACAAGCCGAACAGCCCGGAAAACAGCGCATGACCGGCCAGGCCGAACAGCGCGAAGCGCGCGCCGAGTTGAAGCTCCCACGGGGCATCGCCGAACTGCGCGTAGCCTTGGGCGACGTATAAAGGGGCCTCGAACCAGTTGAAGCCGACGCCGACCAGCGCGCCGTAGATGAACCCGTCACGCATGTTGTTGTACTCGGCACGGAGCAACAGGAACAGCAGCACGATCCCCACGCCCTTGGTGAATTCTTCGACCAGCGGGCCGGCGATCGGCGCGCCGATCATCAGCGCGGCATCATGACCGAGCAGCTCTTTCACCTCCGGATTTTGCGAAACCCACTGGCTGATCGACGCCAGGATCGCCTGGTTCAGCGGCAAGGCGGTACTGGTCGCGATCAATCCTCCCCACAGGAACGCCACCGCGCAAAGCCACGGGGATTCCCGCTCGCGTCGGTCCAGCCACCAGAGGATACCCAAAGGCACCAGGGACAGCAGGGTCGCCGCCAGCAGACTACGGAGGAAAACCGACGCCCCATCGGGCCGCAGGCCGTTCAGCAGCAGGCACATCGTCAAGGCGGAAAAGGCGAGAAGCAGGATCAGCAGCGCGGCCAGGGAAAGGGCAACGCCGCGGCGACGAAGCGGCGACCCGAGGAACAGTCGGTCCCGATCGCGTTCAGTTAATCTTTTCAAGGGTGATCCGGCTCGTTGTTCGTTCCACGGGCTTTGAGCGCTGAGTCAGCGTTTCTTGCGTGACAGCCGCTTCGCGTTGCTCGTTGCCTTGGCGTGGATCGGTTTCACCACCGAGTGGGCGACGCGAGGGGTAATCGACATCGCCCGGCTGCTGGCGGACAACAGATCGATCGGAGCCTTCATGAGACTCCAGGGCGCCGTGAATGCTGTCACTGGGTTGAATAGGTTCGCCATAGCCCACCACTGGCGTAGCGCGGTGTTCGCCATCTGCTGCTGAAAGGTCACGATCTCGTTGGCCGCGTTCATCCAAGCCTGAGAAAAGGCGACGACCTTCTCCGCTCCCATCGCCGCATATTCACGCTGGTCGACTGGGGTCGGGATAGAACCCGCCCGGGCCATCCGGGCAGTCCGATGAGTGATCACCTGCGGTGCCGCGACCATGGTTTCCGCTGCCTTGAGGCAGGTCTGCCACCACAGAGCCATAGGAGTGCTGCTCGCCCACAAAAGGTTGAAAAAACGCGTGGCATCATTGTTCATCATGGACTCCCGTGATCTCCGTACGGATCGATTGACACTATCCGCCGCTTCACGCTCCAAATCTCATAACGGGCCAAAAAACCCAAGCGGACGCAAAATTATCTCCCACCCGCGACAGCGCGGAAAGCACGAGCGACGTTACCAAACGTCTGGTGCCGGCCGTCCTCAGGAGATGCGCCTACTTAGCTCAAGGAATACGTCAAGCCAACAACGATGCGTCCGAGGTGGTAGGCATCGGAGCAGTGGCCCGGGTCGCGGTTCATCGCTGACCGCAGACCGCAAGTCGCCGGGCGGCTTGGCCGGCCCGCGGGGAGCTGATACAGTGCGCCGGTACAGACCCGGTGAACTCATCACCCCAACCACTGACCACTTGGAGAATGTCCCATGAATCTCACTAGTTTGTTGATCTTCCTGGCCATCGGTGCGGTTGCGGGTTGGCTTGCCGGCGTGTTGATGAAGGGCCGGGGTTTCGGCCTGCTTGGAGATATGGTGATCGGCATCGTCGGCGCCGTGGTCGGCGGATACGTGTTTGGTCTGCTCGGTATTCAGGCAGGAGGGCTGGTCGGGTCGATCATCACGGCAACCGTCGGTGCCGTCGTGCTGCTGTTTGTGGCGGGGCTGATCAAGAAAGCGGCTTGACGTAACTAAGCTCTTGATCCGACGATCGGCACGATAGACAGGATCTCCGGATGCGCGCTTAGGTCGTCCGGCCCAATGGGCGTTTGATCTCATAGACCATCGTTCCGGGCGGTATCGTCGCGGAGTCGATTGATAAGCGCTGGGGTGAACTGCTGGGATGGACGCGGCCAAGGCGCCGGAGCTGGATCGCAGTGGTTTCGCTGCGCCTCCCCCCATGTGCTGGACTGGACTTACCGCCCTAACGGGTCTGCGTCACTGAGAGATCTGCCGATGAACAACGTGAAAGTATTTGTGCTGATCGCGGGCCTAACCGCGCTGCTGGTTGCCGCCGGCAATGCCGTTGGCGGTCCGCAAGGCGCCATGCTCGGATTCGTCGTTGCCGCGGTGTCGAATTTCGCGATGTATTTCTCGTCGGCGTCGATGGTTCTTCGATCCTATCGCGCGCAAGTGGTCAGCCCCGAGCAGGCGCCGGAACTTTACGACATGGTCGATCGCCTGCGGCAGCGGGCCGGGCTGCCGATGCCCACGGTGGCCATTGCTCCACACCGCCAGCCGAATGCGTTTGCCACCGGCCGCAACCCCGAGCACTCGGTGGTCTGCGTCACGTCGGGGTTGCTCGACGTACTCTCCGCCGATGAACTGGAAGGGGTGCTGGCCCACGAACTAGCCCACGTGAAGAACCGCGACATGCTGTTGCAGACCTTCTCGGCAACGTTGGCCGGCGCCGTCTCCAATCTGGCCCAGTTCGCGTATATGACGGGCGGCCGCATCGATGACGGACGGAATCCGGCGGGAGGTCCCTTGATGGTGCTGTTGGGTCCGGTCGCTGCAATGTTGATGCAGTTTGCAATCAGCAGACAACGGGAATTCGAAGCCGATTGGGTCGGTGCGGAGATCTCCGGACGCCCATTGTCGCTAGCCACCGCGCTCAGCAAATTGGATCGGGCGGCCCACCGTATACCGATGTCGATCCCGCCGGCGGTCGCGCCGCTGGCTCAGGTGAATCCTTTATCCGCGTTCGGCGGAATGGCGCGGCTGTTTTCGACGCACCCGCCGATCGAGGAACGCATCGTGCGGCTTGAAGCGATGGCGGCACATCGCTGACTGGCACTTGCCGCGACCTGCCGGGCCGCTGCTTAGCCTTCGACCTGGTATAAACACAATCTTTGTTAGGAGAGACGACCATGAGCATCTTCGATGACCTGTTGAAAAATGCCTTAGGTGGCGAAGCCGATCCGGCACCGACGCAGACCCATAACCTCCTTCAGGGCGCGCTCAATCTGTTGAACAGCGCCGGCGGCGTACAAGGTATCGCCGAGAAATTCAAACAGTCCGGCCTCGGCGACCTGGTCGCTTCGTGGGTGGGCACCGGCGAGAACAAGCCGATCAGCGCTGAACAGATCTCGAGTGTGCTGGGTCGAGACAAGATCGACGCCTTAGCGCGACAAGCCGGTATCCCGGTCGCGAAAGGAGCCAGTGCGCTGGCCGAGGTGTTTCCGTCGCTGATGGATAAACTGACGCCGGACGGCATTCTCCCGGACAAGAGCCAGCTGATGACGATCGGTAAAGTGATTCTGGGCGGACTCGGCGTGGCCGCGGCCGCCAAAGCCGCGGCCTCGGTGTTCGGCAAAAAGGACGAGGAAGCGACGGCGGCCCAGGCCGCGGCGGAAGCTGCCTCGGCGCAGTCAGCGTCATCCGCTACCGCTCAAGCTGCTCCGGGCGGCGCGGGCACCGCCTCGTACACGGTAGTGAAAGGAGACACGCTGTCGAAGATCTCGAAGCACTTTTACGGAAATGCCAACCAGTGGAAACGCATCTTCGAAGCCAATCGCGGATTGCTCAAGGACCCCGACAAGATTTTCCCTGGGCAGGTTCTGCGTATCCCTTAAGCGAAGATTTTGAGCTTGGGGCCACGCTACGGGTAAAGAAGGTGCGGGCGACCCCGCCTGATGGCGCGTGGGCCAATGGCCAGGTAAGGCTGCTGATCAAGAGGGCCATGGCCCACTAACCCGATACCGTGGCGGAAGCCAAGGCGGGGGACCTTGGAGAAAAGGGCATGGGATCGACGTCCCGGAATGAAGTCCGCACAAGGTAACGGCTGATCGGGTCGAAGCTGAACGAAAACCACGACAGTTTGGATCTGCTTGTGAACGGAACCCTTTCTTTCAAACATCGCGCAGGCGTCCTCATCGCTGTGTCGCTCGCGGCGACGGTCGTCGTCTTTGTCCTGCCCGCTATTCCGCAAGATCCGAGCTATCACAACTTCGCGGATCAGCGCGCATCGTGGGGCATCCCGAACTTTTGGAATGTCGCGAGCAATCTCCCGTTTTTGTTGGTGGGGTTCGCCGGACTTCAGGCATTCGTCGGCAGACCGCCCCGCGGCTCGCTGGAGAGTCTTCGCCCAGCTTATCTGACCTTCTTCGCGGGAATCGCTCTGATTGCTCCGGGATCGGCGTACTACCATTGGTCGCCGGACAATGGATCCCGGGCGTGGGACCGTCTACCGATGACCGTCGCCTTCATGGCCTTCGCCGCCATTATCATCGGCGAATACATTTCCGAGACAGCGGGACGGCGAGCCCTTTGGCCCCTCGTGCTGATGGGCATTGTTTCTGTTTTCTACTGGACCGTGCCCGAATCCCTCGGGCGCGGCGATTTGCGTCCCTATGGTTTGGTTCAGTTTCTCCCGATGCTGGTGATCCCATCGATCATGCTGATGTTTCGTTCAACGTTTACGGGATCGCTCTACATCTGGGGCATGTTGGCCGCCTATCTGGACGCCAAACTGGCCGACCACTTCGACGAACACATCTTTCGAATGCTTGCTCCGATCAGCGGCCATAGCCTGAAGCATCTCGTATCCGCTCTGGGGGCCTACAGTTTCTTGTGCGCCGTTCGCCGACGGCAACTGCGAGGCCAGTTTCATGAGTGAAGATGAAGGAACTCTCCCGACGATCGTGACCTGTGGAGACAGGCGGTCGCCATTTGAATGACGCCCGATGTCTGGATTTGATACTAAGCTCCCAAGGCCGGGCAGGTCGACCTTCGAACCGCGCAACTAGTCCAATGAAGAGAGATATTCATGAGCTCCGATTATCAGTACGACCCGGCGTCGACCCCGTTCGTTGCCACTGCGCAAGGCTATCACCCGAACAACGCCCTGTGGCTCGCCGCCGCCGCCAATCTTGCCTATGAGGACGAAAAGACCATTCGTTCCGTGGTGAGGAAATGGGGATTCGACCGTTTTCGGTTTCTCCACGGCAGCAGTCACATCGAGAGCAGCGGCGTCTCTATTCCCGTGGACACGCAGGGTTACGTTTGCCGCGGGTCCGAGGCTCTGCTCATCGCGTTTCGCGGCACGGAGGTCTCGAAGATCAAGGATTGGTTCACGGATCTGATGGCGATCGCGGTCCTGGCCCCGAGCGGCGTAGGCAAGATCCACAAGGGTTTTGCCGCCGGGCTCGGCGCGGTCTGGCCGCAGCTGGAGCAGGCACTGGCCGAGCAATACGACGGGCAGGTGCCTATCTGGATCACCGGCCACAGCCTGGGCGGCGCGCTCGCGACGCTCGCCGCGTCGCAGCTTCGGTTCAACGCCAACCTTCCGGTACAGGGTCTTTACACTTTCGGCCAGCCGCGCGTCGGCGACCGGGAATTCACGAAGTTCTTGAAACTGGCCCTGCTGGGGCGGGTTATTCGTTTCATCAACAACAACGACATCGTGCCACAGGTGCCCTCGCCGGGGATATTGCTGAAGTATTGGCACGGTGAACGGGAGGCGCGATTCGACCCGGACGGGAACTTGATCCTGGATATCTCCTGGTGGATGCGCACTCGGTCGCAGCTGAAAGGCGCCATGAAGGACGTGCGCAAACTGGGGATCGATGCGTTCGCGGATCACAGCATGGACCGTTACGTCGGACTCATGCGCAAGCAAACGTCGGCATCTGGGTCGAGGGATACGGGTAAGAAATCGCATGCAATGCAGCCAACCACATAGGCGTTGTCGACCCGGGTGAGTAGCGAAGGGCTGCGGGGCGTAGCCGAAGCCTTGAACCTGCGAACAGCGGGGCGAACCGATGCGCTCCCGCCCCCTTCCCAAACCCGCACCGGAGCGACCATCAGGCCGAACAACGAAATGGATGTCGGCAAGTCGCCCTTCAGGAAGCGGGCGACATGGGCAACTTATGTTACCTGTCCGTTCACCCGGTCGAGCAAATCCTTTCCAGTCCTGAAGTGCAGCGAAGATCTGTTGCCCGCCGCTACCGAGGTACCCGTTTTCGGGTTTTGCTTCACGGTGGGCGGGTGATAGCAAACCGAGAATCCCCCAAAGCCCCGGATCTCGATACGCTGGCCGACACAAAGTGTTTCAGCCATCTGTTCGATCAGTATCCGTGTGGTCCTCACCCGTCGCCGCTACTCTTCCCAGGATAACGGTACATCGACCGCTCGGTCCCAGCAGGCGATACGGGAAATGCAGGCGACGTGTATCATAAAAAAGCGTCGATACATGACGACGCATGGGTGAGAGACCGCTTGGGATGAGAATTACAACGAGGAGAGGTCATGACTAGAGCGCCCAGAGTTCCCAGAGCACCTAAAGAGGCTCCGGAGGCGATCAATGAGGCAGTGCCAACGCCGGCATCATCAACATCGACATCACAGACTCTGGAGACAGTCTTGAATTGGTTCCATGCAGTAGATCACTGGTCCGTTGCGGGATACGACAACAAATTACCCCGGTGGGTCTATCTCGTTGCCGCCCTGATCCTCATAGACGTTCTGTGATGCGGCACATCGTGTTGTGGCGCCAATGGGAAAGCTGACGGTTTCAAGGGCCCGGCGCGTCAAGCCCACGAAACCCGGTCGCCCTCGATCGGTTGGTGGCTTGTGCGCACGGCGCGCGTTTAGGCGATATGCTGTGAGCGCACATGAGGAGGAGGTTGACCATGAAATTTCCATTGTCGGTTCTGATGCTGCTCGCATGCTGTTTCGGTCTATATAACCAGGGACTAGCCCAGGCGGCGGCTCCGAAACCCAACATCATCTTCATCATGGCTGATGACCTCGGCAATGCCGACCTCGGTTACCGAGGCGGGGAAGTCAAGACGCCCCACATCGACCAGCTGGCGACCGAAGGGGTGCGGATGGAGTCGTTCTACGGCCAGCAGGTCTGCACGCCTTCCCGGGCCGCTCTGATGACCGGGCGCTATCCGATGCGGTACGGTCTGCAGACCCTGGTCATTTTCCCTAGCCACACCTATGGTCTCCCGACCGATGAGCGGACTCTGCCGCAGGCGCTCAAGGAAGCCGGGTACCGGACTTACATGGTTGGCAAGTGGCACCTCGGCCATGCCGACGCGAAATACTGGCCGCAGAACCGCGGTTTCGATCACTTCTACGGCAACGTGATGGGCGAGGTGGACTACTTCACGAAGGAACGCGGCGGGGTGATCGACTGGCAGCGCAACGGCAAGTTTCTGAAGGAGACGGGCTATTACACAACGCTGATCGGCGACGAGGCGGTCCGGCTCATCGACGCGCACGATCCGAAACAGCCGTTCTTCCTCTATCTGGCCTCTCTGGCGCCGCATGCCCCGTATCAGGCGCCCAAGGCTTATGCCGATGCCTACGCATCGATCAAGGAAGAGAAGCGGCGCACCTACGCCGGGATGATCACGGCGCTGGACGAGCAGATCGGCCGCGTCGTCCAGGCACTCGACAAGAACGGTCTCCGCGATAACACGTTGATCCTGTTCGCCAGCGATAACGGCGGTGTCACCAGCGCGTTGTTCGCGACGGGCGCGCGTTCGGCCGAGGAGCGCAAGGAAAGCGGCGGCGTCGGACTCGGCGAAAAGCCCCCCGCATCCAACGGCGGATTGCGGGCAGGTAAAGGCTCGCTCTACGAAGGCGGCGTGCGGGTGCCGGCGTTCGCCAACTGGCCCGGCGTGCTGAAGCCGGCGACGGTGAACGGACCGGTGCACATGGTCGACATCATGCCGACCTTGCTCGGCTTGGCCGGCGGCAAAGGCAGCGCGGATCATCCGTTCGACGGCAAGGACGTGTGGCCGAGCTGGGCCGAAGGAAAACCCTCGCCACACGAAGACCTCCTGATCACCGTGGAGTCATTCCGGGGCGCGGTGCGCAAAGGCGATTGGAAATTAGTGAAGGTGGCCTTGCTACCCGGCAAGACGGAGCTGTTCAACTTGGCCAAGGACCCCGGAGAGACCACCGATGTCGCCGCCCAGCACCCGGACGTGGTCAACGACTTGGAATCCCGGCTGCTCGCTTATGCCAAGGAGCAAAAACCCAGTGAATGGATCAAAGCCCAACCGGCCTTTCTGGGCGCGCAGGGCAAAACTATCGTCGATCCCGATTTCGACATCGACGATGCCGGCCTGCCGCACGAAAGAGCGGCGCTGCCTAGGCGCAACTAACCTCCGCCCCGCCGCAATCGTGTCCGATACGGTAGCGTCCCATGTTGGTGAACGACATATCAACGCTTGCGCCGGTACCGGAACGCGGCGCCGAAGGCGTGCTAGCCTGGCTGGGAACCGAGTTCGGCGACGTGACGCTGCTCATCGACGGCAAACCGGCCGGGGAATTGAAGGACATTAAAACAGCGGCGCCCGCGGGAAACGGATTTCTGTTCGGCCGGAACACGGGAACGCCGGTCAGCCACCGCTACGAGCCGCCCTTCGCGCTTACCGGCGGACTCGACAAGCTAACCATCGAGACCGCTCCGAATGTCCCGTGGGCGTTACAGCCACTGGTCGTTGGGCTTGCCCGTGTCGATCGGCAACCGCGATCGGCGACCGAGCCGCACCCAGGAATCCGTTTATCTTTTGGTATACCAAATTCAGTATCATGCGAACGATTGGCAACCAGGCATCGGCGCGACATCCCATGCCTTCCATAAATCCTGCACGAAAGGAATCGTGCAAACCGGGGCTGGCGCACGCCATTCTTGGCTTGGCCGGTTTTTTTTGGGGTTTCAACCATCGAGGCATCGACACATGCGGGTATTGAGACGTGAATGGATGAGGAGCCTGCTGGCTCCAGTGATCGCCTTGGGTTTGGCGGCAGGGTGTACAAAGTACAACCCCACGACGGGCCAAAGCGAAATCGACTACGGCGCGAC
>Ga0209254_10006581_pt1 | contig 10719 bp, 9 predicted proteins | sample FrelakmetDIP11DI_FD_187148 | JGI IMG/M metagenome (GOLD analysis project Ga0209254, IMG submission 187148) | Freshwater lake sediment microbial communities from the University of Notre Dame, USA, for methane emissions studies - DIP11 DI (SPAdes)... | ecosystem: Environmental > Aquatic >... | reverse complement strand
CCAATTAGAAGACTAGCCGCGTGGCTGCTGCTGCGTGATGCAGTGGATGTTGCCGCCGCCAAGCAGGATTTCGCGCGAGGGCACGCCGATGACCTTGCGGCGCGGGAACAGCCTGGCAAGCGTCGCCTTCGCCGCGCGGTCGGTGCGGGGATCGAGCAGCGGCATCACGATGTGCCGGTTCGCGATGTAGAAGTTCACGTACGACGCGGCCAGTCGTTCACCGGCCGGGCGGTGCTTGCAGTCCGCCGAGCGTTCGATGCCCGCCGCCTCAGCCTCGCTCATGTAGAGCGGGCCGGGCTGCAGGATCTTGTGGATCTTGAGCCCGCGGCCGCGGGCGTCCTTCGCCTTCACGAGTACCTCGAACGCCGCCCGCGAGATGTCGTACTGCGGGTCGTCCGGGTCGTCGCACCAGGTCAGCACGATCTCGCCCGGGCGCACGAAGCAGCAGAGATTGTCCACGTGCCCGTCGGTCTCGTCGTTGAAGACGCCGCGCCCGAGCCAGATGATCTCGCGCACGCCCAGGTAGCGCTCGAGAAGGCTCTCGATCTGCGCGCGCCGCAACGTCGGGTTGCGGTTCGGATTGAGCAGGCACTCCTCGGTCGTCAGCAGCGTGCCTTGCCCGTCGACGTGAATCGCGCCGCCCTCGAGGATGAACGGCGCCCGGTAACGGACTGTCGACTCGATCTCGAGCACCTTGGCCGCGACCTGGTCGTCGAGTTCCCAGTCCAGGTAAGCGCCGCCCGCCTTGCCGCCCCAGGCATTGAACATCCAGTCGACGCCACGCACCCGCCGTTTGCGGTCGACCAGGAAAGTCGGGCCGACGTCGCGCATCCAGGCGTCGTTGGAGGAAATCTCGACGACCCGCACGCCCGCCGGAAGCATCGCGCGCGCCGCGGCGAACTGCCCGGCACAGACGCACATTGTCACCGGCTCGCTCCTGGCGATGGCCGCGGCGACGGCCGCGTACGCGCGCTGCGCGGGCCGCGCCTGCTCGCGCCAGTTGTCCGGACGCTCGGGCCAGAGCATCCAGGCGCCCGCGTGCGGTTCCCACTCCGCGGGCATCCGGAATCCGTCCTTTGCGGGCATCGGCATGGCGGCGATTCTAATCGACAGGGTGATATCATTCGCGCATGAGCGAAAAAATCCGCGTTTCGAACGGCAAGCTGCAGGTTCCTGACCACCCGGTCATCCCCTTCATCGAAGGCGACGGCACCGGTCCCGACATCTGGCGCGCGAGCGTGCGCGTGCTCGACGCAGCGGTAAAGAAGGCCTACGGCGGCAAGCGCCAGATCGAATGGAAGGAGGTGTACGCCGGCGAGAAGGCGAACAAGCTGCTCAACACCTGGCTGCCCGACGAGACCGTCGCGGCCTGCCGCGAGTACCTGGTCTCCATCAAGGGCCCGCTGACGACCCCGATCGGCGGCGGCATCCGCTCGCTGAACGTCGCGCTCCGGCAGATGCTCGACCTGTACGTGTGCCTGCGGCCGGTGCGCTGGTTCCGGGGCGTGCCCTCGCCCGTGCGCGCGCCGGAAAAGGTCGACATGGTGATCTTTCGCGAGAACACGGAGGACATCTACGCCGGCATCGAGTTCGAGGCAGGCTCGGCCGAGAACGCGAAGTTCCTCGCGTTCATGAAGGAGCAGTTCCCGAAGTACTACGGCAAGATCCGTTTCCCCGGATCGAGCGGCATCGGCATCAAGCCGGTCTCGCGCGAGGGCACCGAGCGCCTGGTGCGCGCCGCGATCGAGTACGCGGTCGCGAACAAGCGCAAGAGCCTGACCTTCGTGCACAAGGGCAACATCATGAAGTTCACGGAAGGCGCCTTCCGGAACTGGGGTTATGCGCTTGCGGAGAAGGAGTTCGCGGCCCAGACCTACACCTGGGACCAGTGGGAGCGCACCCGCGCTGCGAAGGGCGACGCTGCGGCCAACGACGAGCAGAAGAAAGCGCTCGCCGCCGGCCGCGTGCTCGTCAAGGACGCGATCGCCGACATCACGCTGCAGCAGGTGCTGACCCGCCCCGAGGACTTTGACGTCATCGCGACGATGAACCTGAACGGCGACTACCTCTCCGACGCGCTCGCCGCCCAGGTCGGCGGCATCGGCATCGCACCGGGCGGCAACGTGAACTACGAGACCGGCCACGCGGTGTTCGAGGCCACCCACGGCACCGCGCCGAAGTACGCCAACCTCGACAAGGTCAACCCGAGTTCGGTGATCCTGTCGGGCGAGATGATGCTGCGCTACATGGGCTGGATCGAGGCCGCCGATCTCGTGCTCTCGGCGATGGACAAGACCATTACCGAGAAGGTCGTCACTTACGACTTCGCGCGACTCATGGAAGGCGCGACCGAAGTGAAGTGCAGCGAGTTCGGCGACGCCCTGATCCGCAACATGGCTTGAGCGGCGCGCGCACCGCCGACTGCGCCGCCGCGATCGTCGCGGCTTTCGCCCGTTACAACGCCGAGTTCCGCGCGATCACGCGCCGCGCGCCCGAGCGATTCGAGAACCGCGACTGGAAGGGCAGCCAGGGCGACGTCGTCGAGCGACTCGAGCTCTATTCGACGATGGTCAATGCGACGGTCGCCGAGCTGCGCCGGATGCTCGGCGACTCGGCGCAGGACACGGTGCTCTGGACCGGTATCAAGGCGGTCTACGCGCGGCGCATCGCCGCCCTCGCCGACCCCGAATTCCTGAAGACCTTCTTCAGTTCGATCACACGGCGGATGTTCGACACCGTCGGGGTGGACCCCGCGGTCGAATTCTTCGCCCTTGAGCTCGACCCGCTGCGCGGCGCCGACGCCGCCCGCGTCACCGAGCACTACGTCAACCGCGGCTCGCTCGACCTGCTGTTCGAAGAGCTGCTCTCCGATTACCGCTTCCGCACGCCCTGGCGCGACTTCGAGGGCAGCGTCGGTCACGTGACCGCCGACGTCGAGCTGAAGCTGAAGAGCCTCGGGGAGACCCGCGCGCTGCGCGAGATCGAGGTGATCCGCCCCGTCTTCTACCAGCTCAGCCGCGCTTACGTCGTGGGCCGCCTGCACGGGGACGGCTGGACTCTGCCGCTCGCAATCGCCTTCCGCAACTCGCCGCTCGGCGTACTGGTCGACGCCGTGATGCTGTCCGTCTCCGACGTCTCCATCCTTTTCAGCTTCACGCGCTCCTACTTCCACGTGGACCTCGAGCGCGTCAGCGATGCCGTGCAGTTCCTGCACCAGGCCATGCCTGCGAAGCCGGTCTCGGAGTTGTTCACCGTGCTCGGGCGGGCCAAGCAGGGCAAGACCGAGCGCTTCCGCGAGATCTTCCGGCATCTCGGCGCGACATCGGACCGCTTCGTTCGGGCGCCGGGCGAGCGCGGCCTGGTCATGGCCTGCTTCGCGCTCGAAAACGCCGACGTCATCTTCAAGGTGATCCGCGACCGGTTCCCGGCGGTCAAGAACGTGCGTCGCGAGGAGGTCATGGCGAAGTACGACCTGGTCTTCCGGCACGACCGCGCCGGCCGGCTCGTGGATGCCCAGGAGTTCAAGCGAATCCGCCTGCCGAAGGCCCGCTTCGAGCCGGGCATGCTGCAGGAACTGCTCGAGGAGTGTTCCGAGAACGTGCAGGTCGAGGGCGCGGACCTCATCGTCAACCACGTCTACATCGAGCGGCAGATGACCCCGCTCAACCTGTTCGTCAGGAGCGCAACGCCCGAGCAGGCCGAGCTCGCCGTGATCGACTACGGGCAATGCATCCGCGACCTCGCCTACACCAACATCTTCGCGGGCGACCTGCTGCTCAAGAACTTCGGCGTCACGCGCCATCACCGCGTGATCTTCTACGACTACGACGAGCTGTGCCGCGTCACCGACTGCCGCTTCCGGGACGTGCCCGCGGCGACCTCCGACGAGGACGAGATGCGGGCCGAGAGCTGGTTCTACGTCGGGGAGAACGACGTCTTCCCGGAAACCTTCCTGAAGTTCCTGGGTTTCGAGGGCAGGCTGCACGAGGCCTTCGTCGGCAAGCACGGCGAGGTCCTCGATGCCGGCTGGTGGCGCGCCCTGCAGGAACGCCTCGCCACCGGCGACCTGGTCGAGGTCCTCCCCTACCACCCGCACCGCGTGCGGGTGGCAAGCAGCATATGAATGAGGTGGTCGGTTAGACCATGTTGAAAGTGGGCCTAAACAGGCGCTTACCGCATGGTCAGGTGATTATCTGGCTTGAATTTGGCTGGGCGCCGGTCCTTTTGGCCACGGTGTTCTTGACTCCATTCGAGTCAGGGCTGGTGCTACCAGCAAGACATCTGTGGGTATCCCGGTGCATTCTTCGCGCGTGGGAGAAGGCTCAAGCGGTTGGTCCACCCATCGAGCTCATCGCAAGATCAAGATCGCCGCTGTTATCCAGGCGGCGCCATTGAGTCCCAGCAACGCGTTGCACTCGGGCGGGCCTCGCGCTGCGCGCTCGTCCAGCCGGTGAGCGCGGACGTCACTCGAACCAACCATGCAGGAGGACTTATCATCAAAATGCCTAAGACATGCGATTCGCTATCGGCAGAGTCAATCAAACGAAAAGGACGAACAAATCATGAGTAACATTGCTGGCCAAGCGAAGCTATTCTTCGAAGCGTGCGAGACCGGAAAGGGATGGGATGGCTGCAAGGCATACTGCCACCACAATGCCTCGTTCTCAGCTCAAGCTGGTGCCCTATCGGGGATTAGCTCCCTGGAGGGTTACTGCAACTGGATGAGGGACCTGCTTACCCCATTACCTGATGGCCGTTACGAGCTGCGCTTCTTCGGCGTAGACGAGTCGCGCAATACCGTCGCGGCATATGCAGTCTTCCACGGAACGCAAACAGGCCCTGGCGGCCCGGGTGCACCAACTGGAAAATCGATCGCCGCCGACTATGTATACGCGATGAAGTTCGACGGTGATCGAATAGCTTCCATGACCAAGATCTGGAATGACACCATCAGCCTGCAGCAACTTGGTTGGGCCTAGCGCATGTGACGCCTGACCAGTCGTTGGAGCGGAGGCCGACGCGCTCGCTTGCGCGGTGATGGCAACGACCGGTCACGCACAGACCGCGCCGAAGATGAAATTGAGCACGGACATTCCGCCGGAGATCACCACGCCGGACTCGGTCGAGCCGCTCATGGATGCCAAGTCCCTCTGGCTCACCGCGAACACCGACACGGTTTACGCCCCGACCTGGCTCGACCTGAAGAACGGCCGGATGTTGGTGGAGAGTCCGCCCAACACGCTCGGCATCTTGGACGACTTCAGGATGCAGTACGTGACCGGCATGGGAAATGCGGGACGGGACAAGCCTCAACAGGGCGTTTGAATTTCCTATGCTCACTGGAGTGTGTGATGATCCGCGCCATGCTACGCACATTACTGATCGTGTTCGTGTGTGCCCTGGTCACCGTCGCGTGCTCGCGGCAACCTTCACCCACTCCCGCCAAGCCCGGCACGGTCGCAATCGTCAACGCCAGGATCTGGACTGGCGACGATGCGCAACCGTGGGCGCAGGCACTGGTGATCGATGGAGCGACGCTCGCGCTCGTCGGCACGAACGAGGCCGCTCGCCAGGCGAATGCGGCGCAAGTCATCGATGCCGGCGGCCGCTTGGTCGTGCCGGGCTTCACGGACGCGCACGTGCACGTCCTCCAGGGCGGTTCTTCACTGGCCTCCGTGCAGCTGCGCGATGCGCGCACGCGTGAGGAGTTCGTCGCACGGATAAAGGCGTTCGCGGCGACTGTGCCTGCTGGCACGTGGATCACGGGCGGCAACTGGGATCACAGTCTCTGGGGCGGCGAGTTGCCGACGCGCGAGTGGATCGATGCGGCGACACCGGATCACGCCGTGTGGATCAACCGGCTCGACGGACACATGTCGCTTGCGAACAGCGTCGCGCTCAAGCTTGCGGGCATTACGCGCGCGACCGAGGACGTCGCCGGCGGTGCGATCGTGCGCGATCGCAAGGGCGAGCCGACGGGCGTTTTGAAGGACAACGCCATGACGCTGGTCAATGCGGCCGTGCCTGCGCCGTCTGCGGAGATGCAGGACCGTACGCTGCAAGCTGCGATGAAATACGTCAACGAGCAAGGCGTGACGACGGTTCACAACATGGGAACGTTCGGTGACCTCGAAGTGTTTGCACGCGCTGCGAAAGCGAACACTCTCACGACGAGAATCTATGCGGCCACGCCGCTCGATCAGTGGGAGAAGTTGCGTGATGCAGTTGCGGCGAAGACGTACGGTGGCGCAGACGGTCGCGGCGACGAGTGGCTCCGAGTCGGCGGGCTGAAGGGATTCATGGACGGCTCGCTCGGCTCGCACACCGCGGCCTTCGATGAGCCATTCGCGGACGCGCCGAAGGATCGGGGCCTGCTCGTGAATCCGCCGGAGAAGATGTACGAGTGGATCTCCGGCGCCGACAAGGCCGGCCTGCATGTGATGGTCCACGCGATCGGCGACCGCGCCATCGGCCTGCTGATTGACATCTTCGAGCGCGTTGGGAATGAGAACGGCGCGCGCGACCGCCGCTTCCGCGTCGAACATGCGCAGCACCTGCGCGAGCGGGACATCCCGCGTTTCGCACAACTCGATGTGACGGCGAGCATGCAGCCGTATCACGCAATCGACGACGGCCGCTGGGCCGAGCAGTTCATCGGCGAGCGAATCGCGACGACCTATGCGTTCCGTTCACTGCTCGACGCGAAGGCCCGTCTCGCATTCGGCAGCGACTGGGACGTCGCTCCCGCCACGCCGCTCGAAGGAATCTACGCTGCCGTCACTCGCCGCACGATCGACGACAGGAATCCCGACGGCTGGGTGCCGGCGCAGAAGATAACGGTTGAAGAAGCGCTGCGCGCTTACACCGCGAACGGTGCATATGCCTCGTTCGATGAATCACGCAAGGGGACGCTGGCAGCGGGCAAGCTCGCCGACCTCGTGCTCATTGATCGCGACCTCTTCAACATCCCACCGGAAGATATCCGGAACGCTAAGGTGCTGACGACAGTGGTTGGGGGCGAAATCGTCAGCGGCGGCTGGCCGGTGTTCTAACTGCAGCCGACTCGACATCGAGAACTTCAGCCCGGATCCGAACAACGCCTTCTTCGCCACCGGCCCGCACGCCGGGCACAAGGTGGCGACATCGTCAGGGATTTCCCAGGTTCCTTGGATACCTTCAGGTTCTGGTTCAACATCGTGACACCATGAGCCAGCTTACAACCGGTTGCAGCGGACGGCGCTGCCGCGCCGCGGCTGAACCGGGGCGTTAGGTGTCATGGCGTTCGTTCGAGTGCTATCCCCGCAGTCGGAGCCCGAACTTGCAGTTGTGACATCGCTCCTGGAAGCCCATGGCATTCCGGTCTTCGTCCACGGCCGACACTTTGGAAGCCTCTTGCCCGGCCTGCATATCGGCGACTACAACTCGCAAAGCATCATGGTTCCGGAGGAGCGTGTATCAGAAGCTCTGGAGCTGCTGGCGGATTTCCGGCGCGGCGGTTCCGGTACTCATCTTTGAGGGGATCTTGTTGGGCTGGCTCGTCACTAGTCGACTACCCGATCCAGCGCCGCCTCCAGGTCCTCAATCAGGTCGTCAGTGTCCTCGATGCCGATCGAGAGCCGGACCGTGCCATCGCCGATGCCCGCCTTCGTCAGCAGCTCCGGGCCGAGGCCACGTACTTTCAGGAGCTGCGGCGGCATTACCAGCGATTCGACCGAACCGAGGCTCGGCGTGATCGCGAAGAACTCGAGTGAGTCCACGAACGGCTGCACCGCCTCCGCGCCGCGCGCCAGGTCGAAGGTAACGATCGAACCGAACTCCCGCATCTGCGCGCGCGCGAGCGCGTGGCGCGGATGGTCCGGCAGTCCCGGGTAGTGCACACGTGAGACCGCCGGATGCTCCGCGAGGAACTGTGCAATGCGTAGTGCCGACGCCGCCTGCGCCTCGTAACGCAGGTAGTACGTCTTCATGCCGCGCATCACGAGAAAGGCTGCGTGCGGGTCCAGCAGAGGGCCGAGCAGCACGCCCTCGCGGCGGACCACCTGTGTCAGCTCCTTGCGCGCAATGACGGCGCCGCCCATGACGTCGCCGTGGCCCGAGGCGTACTTGGTCAGGCTGTGCACGAAGACGTCGATGCCATACTGCCCATGGTTGTGGAAGCCCGCGAAGGTATTGTCCATCACGGTCAGCGCGCCGGCCGCGTGCGCGGCCTTCGTGAGGCGCGCGATGTCGGCGATCCGGGTGACCGGGTTGGTCGGGGACTCGAAGTACACGAGCCTGGTCTTGCGCGCGGCCAGCTCGCGCTCGATGCCTTCGTCATCCTCGATCGAGAGCATCGCGTGCGTGACGCCGAGCCGCGCAAGCGTCCCGCGGATCAGGCCGAGGGTCGGCGCGTAGGTCTCCGCGAAGCACAGGATGTGGTCGCCGGCGCGCAGCTGCGAGATCAGCGCGGTCGAGACCGCCGCCGCGCCCGAGCCGGTCGCGACGCAGTCGTCGCGCTGTTGCAGTTCCGCGAGCAGCAGCTCGAGCTGGCGCGTCGTGGGATTCGCGCGACGCGTGTAGAAATAGCCCTCGCGCTCGCCGCGATTGAAGCGCAGCGTCTCCTCGAGGCTCTCGAAGGCAAACTTGACGCTCTGGTGGATCGCGCCGACGAGCGGGCGGTTATCCGCCGGCAGCGGCGCTTCCGGCGGGTGATTGACGCGCGTTCTGCCTTTCATCGCAGGCGCGTCTTCGCCGTCAGACCCGGGTGATCCAGCCCGCCGGCGTCGGGATCTCGCCGCGCTGCATGGAAACGAGCGCTTTGCGCAGTCGCTTCGTGTGCGGACCGACCTCCCCCGTACCGACGGCGAACTCGCGTCCGCCCTCGCGCACCAGCATGCCGACGCCCGAGAGCACGGCCGCAGTGCCGCACAGCGCGGCCTCGCCGTCCTTGACCCAGGCGAGCATCTCGTCGACGCTGAATTCGCGCTCCTCGACCGCGAAGCCGAGCTGCGGGGCGATCGTGAGCAGCGAGTCGCGCGTGATGCCGTGCAGGAACGTGGTGTCGAGGCTGCGCGTCAGGATCTTTCCCTCGCGGATCAGCAGGAAGTTCGCCGCGCCGGTCTCCTGCACGGAGCCGCCGGGGCAGAACAGGACCTGGTCTGCCTGGTGCTGCTGGCGTGCCGTCAGCGTCGGGCCGAGCGCCGCGGCGTAATTGCCGGCAGCCTTGACCTGGCCCATCAGCGTCGAGGCGCGCGTCAGCCTCTCCTCGACATAGATGCGCAGCGGCTTCTCGCCGTTCGCGAAGTAGTCCCAGACCGGGCTCGCGAGGACGACCAGCATCGCCTCGGTCGCGGGCAGGGTGGCGCCGCCGATCGAGGCACCGGTGCCGAACAGCGTCGGGCGCAGGTACAGCGCGCCCGGGGCCTCCGGCACCTCGCCACGCACGCGGTCGATGACGCCCGACACCATCGCCGCGGCCTGCGTCGCGTCCGGCTTAGGCAACATCAGGCAGTCGGCGCTGCGCTGCAGCCGCGCGATGTGCCGGTCCATGCGGAACACGTTCACGCTGCCGTCCGCCCAGCGGTAGGCCTTGAAGCCCTCGAAGCAGGCGCTGCCGTAGTGCAGCGCATGGATCGCGGGCGACAGCTCGAGCGTCCCGTACTTGCGGAACTCGTGCTGCGACCACTTGCCGTCCTTCCAGGTTGCGACCGCCATCTGGCTCGCAAGCACCGCGCCAAAGGCCGGGCGGGCCGTGGCATCCGTGACGTTCGTCGTCGGCATGACCTGTGCATTCATCGCTGTCAGTCCTGTATGAAGATGGTGGCGGGATGCTCGAGCTTTTCCTTGAGCGCCTGGATCATCGCGGCAGCGTCGAAGCCGTCCACGAACCGGTGATCGAACGAGGACGATAGATTCATGATGCGGCGGATCGTGATCGCCCCGTCCAGGACGACCGGCCGCTCCACGGCCTTGTTGACGCCCACGATCGCGACCTCCGGGGCATTGATGACCGGGGTCGAGGCGATGCCGCCGAGCCTGCCGAGGCTCGTCACCGTGATGGTCGAGCCCGTGAGCTCTTCGCGGGTCGCCTTGTTGCTGCGCGCCGCCTCGGACACGCGGCGGATCTCGGCCGCGAGGTCGTGCAGCGAGCGGGCCTCGGCGTGCTTCACGACCGGCACCTTCAGGCCGTCGGGCGTCTGGGCCGCGACGCCGACGTGCACCGCCGAGTGGCGCAGGATGAGGTTCCGTTCCGCGTCGTGCAGGGCGTTGCACTGCGGGAACTTCTCGAGCACGCGCACCAGCGCGGCGACCAGGAACGGCAGGTAAGTCAGCGAAGGCGTTCCCTTCGGCTGGCGCGCGTTGAGATACTGGCGGAGCGACTCGAGTTCAGTGACGTCCACCTCCTCGACGTAGGCGAAATGCGGGATGTTGCGCTTCGCCGCGCTCATGCGCTCGGCGATCACGCGCCGCACGCCGATGATCTTGATCTCCTCGACGCCTTGCCGCCGCGCGGCAGCCTGCGGTCGTGCGGCACCGCCCTGGCCCGAGATCGCAGCCTCGATGTCCTGGGCGGAGATGCGCCCGCCCGGGCCTGTGCCGCTGACGCCCGCGAGGTCAACCCCGGCGACATGCGCCTTGCGGCGCGTGGCCGGCGACGCCATGACGCGCGTGTCGGTTGCGGCGGGCGTCGCGGCGGCCGTCGAAGCCGCCTGCGGATTTGCAGCAGCCGCCGGCGGCGGC
>Ga0209254_10006580_pt1 | contig 10720 bp, 7 predicted proteins | sample FrelakmetDIP11DI_FD_187148 | JGI IMG/M metagenome (GOLD analysis project Ga0209254, IMG submission 187148) | Freshwater lake sediment microbial communities from the University of Notre Dame, USA, for methane emissions studies - DIP11 DI (SPAdes)... | ecosystem: Environmental > Aquatic >... | reverse complement strand
CGTCTATTCGCATTCGCACATCGATCATTTCGGCGGCGTGCGCGGCGTCATCGACGAGGCCGACGTCAAGGCGGGCAAGGTGCAGGTCATCGCACCCGCCGGCTTCATGGAAGCGGCCATCTCGGAGAACGTCTACGCCGGCAACGCGATGATCCGTCGCGCGATGTACCAGTACGGCATGCTGCTGCCATCAAGCCCGTTCGGCCACGTCGACCAGGCCATCGGCAAGCGAGCCTCCTCGGGCACCACGGGCCTGATCGCACCTACGCGGCTCGTAGCCAAGGACATAGAGGAAATCGTCGTCGATGGCGTGACGATGGTGTTCCAGAACACGCCGGGCACCGAAGCGCCGGCCGAAATGAACACCTGGTTTCCGCAATACAAGGCTTTCTGGGCGGCCGAGAACATCACGGCGACGATCCATAACATCTACACGCTGCGCGGCGCACTCGTCCGCGATGCGCTGCAATGGTCGAAGTACATCAACGAGGCGCTTTACCTCTTCGGTTCACAGGCTGACGTGATGTTCGCGGCTCACACCTGGCCCCGCTGGGGCAACGCGCGCATCCAGGAAGTCATGCGCACACAGCGCGACGTGTATGCGAACCTGAACAACGATGTGCTGCACCTGGCGAACCAGGGCGTGACGATCAATGAGATCCACAACGTCTACCGCCTGCCCGCCAGCCTGCAGCAGGACTGGGCTGCGCGCAGCTACCACGGGTCGGAAGAACACAACAGCCGCGCGGTCATCAATCGGTACCTCGGCTACTGGGACGGCAACCCGGCCACGCTGGTGCCGTCCTCGCCGCGGGATTCCGCGCCGCTGTACGTCGAGATGATGGGGGGTGCAGACAAGATCGTCGCGAGGTCCCGCGAACTGTATGCGGCCGGCGAGTATCGGCTGGCAATCGAGTTGCTGAACAAGCTCGTGTTCGCGCAGCCCGCCAACCAGGCCGCCAGGAACCTGCTCGCCGACGCCTTCGAGCAGATGGGCTACCAGAAGGAAAGCTCCAGCCTGCGCAACAGCTTCCTCGCGGCCGCGCTCGAGTTGCGGTCGGGCATTCCGAGCGGCTTGATGCCGCGGTCAGCTTCGCCGGACACCGTGCGTGCCATGACGACGGAACTGTGGCTCGACTATCTGGGTATCCTGCTCGACAGCCGCAAGGCTGATGGGCTGGCGTTCAAAATCAACCTCGTGACGCCCGACAATGGCGAGCAGCATGTGCTCGAGCTCAGCCATGCGACGCTGACGAACATCCAGGGGTTCCAGGCGAAGGACGTGGACCTCACCATCACGATCAACCGGGCCGACCTCGAGCCGATCATGATGCGCCAAGCGACGTTCGCCTCCCAGGCCGCGGCCGGCCGGGCGAGCCTGGCCGGCAATGCAGGCGTGCTGCAGCAACTGATGGCGAGCCTTGGCGATTTCGATCAGTATTTCGAGATCATGCCGGGGACCAAGGCGGTCGTCGCGGCCCCGTCGTCACCCTGAGCCGCTTCGCGGTTTGCCAGAGGAGAGTCTTGGTCCGTGTCACGGAGGAAATCCCACGCGCAGCAGCAGTCCGCAAAGATCAGCCACGCTCCCGAGCCTGACGTCCCTGCAAACGGGTCGAGCCGGACGACAGCGTTGCGGGTCGGCGCGTTTGCGGGTCTTGCGCTGCTGGCCGTGGCTGCCTGGTATCTCTTCGCAGGGCGTCAGCCTGACGAGCCCGCGTCTACGACAGGAAGCGAGACGGCTGCCACCGCGGCCACATACGTAGGCTCGCAGTCCTGCGCGCAATGTCACGCGGCCGAATCGAAGGCCTGGCAGACCTCGCAGCACTCTGTCGCCATGCAGCACGCCACCGGACAGACGGTGCTGGGCAACTTCAACGACGCGACCTACAGTTTCCAGGGTGTCCAGTCCAGTTTCTTCCGGCGCGACGGCAAATACTTCATCCGCACGGACGGACCCGACGGCCAGCTCGCGGACTTCGAGGTCAAGTACACGTTCGGCATCGCACCGCTGCAGCAGTACCTCGTCGAGCTGCCCGGCGACCGGCTGCAGGCCGCCTCCGTGACCTGGGATGCGCGTCCGCGCGAACAGGGTGGCCAGCGGTGGTTCCGCCAGTATCCGAACGAGAAGGTCGACCACACGGACGAACTTCACTGGACGCGGCGGGCGCAGAACTGGAACTTCATGTGCGCCGACTGCCACTCGACCGGGGTGAGCAAGGGCTACGACGCGGCGTCTGATTCGTTCAGGACGACATACGCAGAAATCCCGGTGGGTTGCGAGGCGTGCCACGGGCCCGGCTCCGCACACGTCGAATGGGCCGGGCGCAAGGGCACGGAAGCAGGCAAGGGCCTGACGGTGCAGCTCGACGAGCGACGGGGCGTAGCGTGGGTCCGCGACGGGGCGGGCAAGCCCGTGCGCAGCAAACCGCGCGAGTCCGAGCGCGAAATCGAGGTTTGCACCCAATGCCATGCGCGTCGTGCGCAGATCGCCGAAGGGTACGAGCCTGGGCGTCCGTTCATGGATCACTACCTGCCTTCACTGTTGACGCCTCCGCTGTACCACGTCGATGGCCAGCAGCGGGACGAGGTGTTCATCTGGGGCTCGTGGCTGCAGAGCAGGATGCACGGTGCAGGTGTCACCTGCAGCGATTGCCACGACCCGCACACGCAGAAGCTGCGTGCGCCGGGCAACACGGTGTGCGCGCAGTGCCACGATGCGTCGAAGTACGACGCCAGCGCGCATCACCGGCACCAGCAGGGAGCGGGAGGCGCGCAGTGCGTCAATTGCCACATGCCACAAAACACGTACATGGTCGTCGATCTGCGGCGCGACCACAGCATGCGTGTGCCGCGGCCCGATGAAAGCGTGGCACTCGGCGTGCCCAATGCCTGCAATGCGTGCCACACCGACCGCGATGCGAAGTGGGCGGCCAAATCGGTGCACGACTGGCTCGGCCGCGACGCTGCGGGTTATCAGACATTCGCGTCGGTCTTTCATGCCGCCGAAGGTGGCGAGCCGGCTGCACTGGACCAGCTCGCCGGAGTTGCCGGCGACACGGCACAACCCGCCATCGTGCGTGCCTCGGCGCTCGCGCGACTCGCCGGCAGCGGCCAGTTCACGCGCGACTTCGCGCAGCGCATGTCTCAGGACGCCAGTCCGCTGGTGCGACTGGCGACGGTGCAACTGGCTGACATGATGCCCGCCGAAGCGCGCGCCGCGGTTCTTGGGCCGCTGCTCGGTGATGCGACGCGCGCCGTTCGCATCGAGGCGGCGCGGTCGCTTGCGGGCGGCCAGGACCGGCTGCCGCAAGACCTGCAAACACGCTGGGAGACGGCGTCGCAGGAGTACGTTGCAACCCTGCAGTACAACGCGGATCGGCCTGAGTCTCGCGTTGCGCTCGGGGGTTTCCGGGCGACATCGGGCGCAACCGACGACGCCCAGGCGCAGTTTGCCGCCGCGATCCGGCTGGACCCGGAGTTCGTGCCGGCTTACGTCAATGCGGCAGACGTGCTGCGCGCGCAGGGCCGCGACCAGGAAGCCGCCGACATGCTGCAGCAAGGACTGCAACGCGTGCCAGCGAGCGCCTCGCTGCATCACGCGCTGGGTCTCGCACTTGTTCGACTGCGGCAGCCGGAACTCGCGCTGTCGTCGCTGCGGCGTGCCGTCGAACTCGATCCGGCGACTGCGCGCTACACATACGTCTACGCGGTGGCGCTGCATTCGACGGGACAGGCGGAGGAATCGATTCGCCGCCTGCAGCGAGCCACCCAGCGCTGGCCTTATGATCGCGACCTGCTGATGGCGCTGACGTCGTTCCAGCTCGAGTCAGGCAAGCGCCAGGAGGCGCAGGCGACAGCCCGCAGACTCGTGGCCGCCTATCCGGCAGACCCGCAGGTTCGCGTTTTGGCAGCGCAAGCGCTTGGCGAGCAGCCGCCCTGATCAGTTCGAAGCGCTGTCGGCGAGGTTCGCGCCTCGCAGCTTCTCCGCCGAACCGATGCCGAGCCGCTTGACCAGCTGCATTGCGTCGCGCATCGAGAGATCGAGCGGCTTTACGCGCGACGCTTCCACGTACATGACGTTTCCCGACATCGGCGTCGGCGACGCCGGCAGGAAAATGACGCGCCAGCCGTCCGGCAGCTCTTCCATCTGGTAGCCGAGCATCCACCCTTCGTCGCCGCGCATCAGCACCGGCTGCAAGGCACCGCCGGTCTCGAGCTGGGTCAGGCCGTCGGCCAGCGACTTCACCATGCGGTATTGCGGCAGGCCGCCCAGGAGCGATTCCTCGAACCAGTGCGTGACGCGGCGCCCCGGACCGGTGCGCGCCAACAGCCCCGCGAGGAACGCGATGGCGACCAGGATCGCGACCGCGACGAGCGTGACGACGCCAACGCCGCCCACATGGCTGACTGGCAGCACGGCAGCGAGCGGCTCCGCGATCTTGCCGGCAACCTGCAGGGCGTGCCGCAATACCACTGCGACGAGCACGACAGGAACGAGAAACATCAGGCCGCCCACGAGGGTCGACTTCAGGAAAGATTTGATCGGGTTCACGGGAGCTCCGCTGGCAGTGAAATTCCAGTCTACACTGCGGCTCCCTGCCGCTGACTTCAAAGCCTGTCCATGACTGCACGCCGTCGCCCAATTCTGCTGTCGCAGCGTCCGCGCGTGGCTATCGTCGGCGCAAATTTCGGAGGTTTGCGAGCAGCCCAGGAACTCGGTTCCGACTTCGATGTGACCGTGTTCGATCCGTCGCCGTGGTTCGAATGGCTGCCGAACATTCACGAACTCGTCTCGCGGGCCAAGCGGCCGGCTGATCTGAGGCTGCCGCGCAAGCGGCTCGTGGCCGCAGCGGGTCATCGTTTCGTGCGTGACGCCGTCACTGCCATCGATGCGAAGTGCGGCACCCTGACGACGGCAGGCGGCACGGTCGACGTGTTCGACTTTTGTATCGTCGCCGTCGGCGGCATAAACGCGACGTATGGAGTGCGGGGCGTAGAACGCTACGCCCTGCCATTCAGGAGTGTCGAACAATGCGACTTGATCGGTCGCCGGCTGACGGCACTGATGCAAGGGCGCAAACCACGATCGATCGTCATTGCAGGCGGAGGTTTTGCCGGCGTCGAGGCGCTCGGTGAGATCCTGCGGCGTTACAGGTCTCGCGCTAACCTGACGCTGCACATCGTCGAGGCGGGGCCGGGACTGATGTCGGGTGTGTCACCGAAGATCGACGCCGCCGTGCGCAAGCATGTGCGCGCTTACGACGTGCAGATTCATGCGAGGTCCCCAGTCGCGGCAATCACGCCGGCCGGCGTTCGTCTGCAAGGTGGCAAGCGGCTACGCTCCGACCTCACGATCTGGACGGGCGGTAGCGTAGCGCCTCCGTTGCTGCACGCTGCGAGGCTCGCGCCGAAGCCGCTGCAGTGGGCCCCCGTCCATGCAACTCTGCGCAGTCGCCGCTACGACAACGTGTTCGTGATCGGCGATGCGGCGGCATTGCCGGTGTCCGTTCCGAAGCAGGCATTTCACGCGCTCGAGATGGGCGAATGCGCGGCCGCCAACGTTCGGCGAGCCGCTGCGGGGCGTGCCCTGCGTCGCTATCGGCCTTCGCGCACGCCGTTGCTGTTGGCGTTCGGTGATCTTGATACGTTTCTGGTGGCGGGTCGGTCGGTCGTCGCGAATCCCGCGCTCGCTGCGGGCAAGGAAGCCGTGTACCAGGTGACGATGGTGCAGATCGATCCGCCCTCCAACGTGCACGCGCTCGGCCAGTTGGCATCCCGCGTCATTGGCGTCACGCGCAGGCTCGCGCCATCGAGGTGAGAGGGCCGCTGCTCACTGCCCGCGTGCACGAACGCATGCTCGTCGCGCGGCGTCGCCGTGAACACGTACTCGCTTGTTCGCTCGATCTCGAGCGCTCCGAGACACAGGTCGAGCTCGGTACGAATGAATGGCGCTGGCACGAGGCATCGTACCCGTACCTCGAACGCTGCAGGGAGCGGACGATCTATCACTGGACCGACGCCGCGTTCGAGCCTGTTGCGCGCTTTGGCACTGCGCTGCTCAAACTGGTGCCAACCGACTGGGGCCCACCGACGTTCGAAATCGACGGCGTGAAGATGCTGCCAACCAGGCTGGTCTCGCCGTACGACGATGCGCGCCGCAAGGTTGCCTTGATCGAACCCGGCGGCAAGCGTGTTCTGGATACCTGCGCGGGTCTCGGCTACTTTGCAGCCTGGTGCCTGGAGGGTGGTGCGAACGAAGTGACCTCCTATGAAATCAACCCGGATGTCCTCTGGCTGCGTGCGCTCAACCCTTGGTCGCCGGCGAACGGGCCGGGTCTGGAGGTAATTGCAGGTGATATCAACGCGGCGATCCGTGGGCTCGCGGACGTTTCATTCGATGCCATCCTGCACGATCCACCACGCTTTGGCCTGGCCGGCGAGCTGTATTCGCAGGCCTTCTACGACGAGCTCGCGCGGGTCCTGAAGCCTGGCGGCCGGTTGTTTCACTACACCGGCACGCCGAATCGACTTACGAGCGGGCGCGACGTTCCGCATGAGGTTGAGCGGCGCTTGCGTCGCGCCGGTTTCACGACCCGGATCGAAGGCGATGGCGTACTCGCCGTGCGCGGCAAATCATGCAGCTGATCGCGACCTGTCCGGAAGAAGCCAAGCCAGCCCTCGTCGCCGAACTCGAAGCGCTGGGCGTCACGGAGCTGACGCCGACGTTTCGCGCCGCGCTGTTCAGTGCGACGCCACGCCAGTTCTACGAGCTGCATCTGCGCGTGCGCACGGCCAGCCGCATCCTGCGTGTGCTGCGCGAGGTGCCGGCTCACACGCCGGTGATGCTGCATTCGCAGGTGCGCCGCCTGCACTGGCCCGAATGGTTCGACGCCCGTCACGGCTTCATGGTCGAAAGCACGGGCGACGAGGGCGGCGGGCTGACACCGAAACAGGTCATCACCCAGGTGCGTGAGGGCGTGCGGGAGTCCTTTGCGCGGCTGGGTGAGCAGGTTCCGCCGGTTGATACCGAGGAGCCGAAGGTGGTGATCGTTGCGCACGTCGCGCGCGGTCGCTGCATGCTGAGCTTCGACACGTCGGGCAAGTCGCTGCACAAGCGGGGGTATCGCGAGCAGGGGCATCCCGCGCCGCTGAAAGAAACGCTGGCGGCTGCAATCCTGCAGTTTGCGGGTTACGACGGCAGCGTCGCATTCCTCGATCCGATGTGCGGCAGCGGCACGCTGGCCATCGAGGCGGCGATGATCGCCGTGCGCAAGGCGCCGCAGATCCATCGCAAGAAGGGCGAATTTCTCTTCGAGTGGCTCGCGGATTTCGACCGCGCGCTCTGGCGCGAAACGCAGGACAGCATCCGTGCCGAAAAGCTGGACGCACCGCCGTGCGTCGTGGCGGCGTCCGACATCCGGGTCGAATACGTCGACATGGCACGCAAGAGCGCGCTCAAGGCGCGTGTCGAGAAGTACATCCAGTTCGATGTGGTGCGTGTGCAGGACGTTGCGCCGCCCGCGCCGACCGGCCTGCTGGCGACGAATCTGCCGTACGGGGATCGTATCGGTGGCGGCGAAGCCGAGGTGCGTCAGTTGTACGAGGAGTTTGGCGACACGCTGAAGCAGCGGTTCGCCGGTTGGCGCGCCGCCGTGCTCGCGGCCAATGCATCGCCGTTCAAGGCGATCGGGCTCAGGCCGTCGCGAACGATCAACCTGATGAATGGCAGCATTCCGTGCCGGCTGCTGTTGTTCGACCTCTATGCCGGCAGCCGGCGGGCCGCACCGTCTGAAACTGCGGCGTCGTCGCTCCCCGCCCCCTGAATACACGCCGTCAGCGCGCCAAGCCTGCCAGATTGAGGCGGGCTGCGGTCGTGCTAGGCTGCGCTCCTGTGCAGCCTGGGGGGGGGTAGACGCATGGAAAACACTGCTGCCAAAGCCGCGCGCTCACGCTGGATCGCCGAACGCAGGTTTTTCACGGGCATGGCGATCGCAATGCTGCTTGTCGCCTACGTCGGTTTTGCGCGGTCCTTTTTTCTGCGGCCATTGTTTCCGGAGTGGCCGTCTCCGTCCGAACCGATCTTCTACGTGCACGGTGCGTTTTTCTCGGCGTGGTGCGTGCTGCTTGTGATTCAGGCGATGCTGGTCGGCGTCGGCCGCACGGACGTGCATCGCAAGGTCGGCATCCTCGGCGTGATCATCGCGCTGGGCATGGTGATCCTCGGGGTCGCTGGTGCCCTGATCGCCGCCAACCGACCGATTGGCTTCCACCGCGTGCCCATCCCACCGCTGCAGTTCCTGATCGTGCCGCTGTTCGACATGGCGTTCTTCAGCGCTTTCGTCGGTTTGGGCGTCGCCAACCGCACCAATCCGCAGAGTCACAAGCGCTTGATGGTGCTCGCGACGGTCACGCTGCTCGCCGCTGCATTCGCGCGCTGGCCGTACGTGTGGAAGCTCGGCAACCCGTTTGTGTACTTCGGCCTGGCGTATCTCTTCATCGTCGCGCTCGCGCTCTGGGATTTCCGCACGCGCGGCAACTTGCACCCGGTGACCCGCTGGGGCGGACTTGCGCTGATCGTGTCGCTGCCAGCTCGACTCGCGCTTTCGGGCACCGCCGCGTGGCTTGCATTCGCCACCTGGCTGACGGGACTCGCGCGCTGAAAAGGCGCGTCGACGCTGGCAGGTGCAGGGGAGGTCGCCCCGCCGCGCTGGTGGACTGAACCCGCAAGATGTGACTTGGTGGTAACAGCGCGGCGGAGCTAACGCGCAGAGTGAAACCCACGCGCGCGCCCGCATTCTGCGGGCTGCAGCGTCGCGAGTCCAGTGTTGCGTCCGATTTGAATGCGAACGCGAGTCAGGCGAACACGAGTTTTTCGATGTGTGCAGCCGCACTCGCCGCGAGCGAGCGCAGGTCGTAACCGCCTTCGAGTGTCGAAACGATGCGTCCCTGTGCATGTCGATCGGCGATGCCACAGGCAACTTCCGTCACCCAAGCGTAGTCGGCCGTCGTGAATCGCAGGTGCGACATGTCGTCGGCGCCGTGGGCATCGAAGCCCGCCGAAATCAGCAGCAACTGCGGCGCAAACGTCTCGAGGGCGGGCAGCCACTGTTGCTGTACGGCTGCGCGGAACGCATCGCTGCCGCTGCCCGGAGGCAATGGACAGTTGATGATGTGTCCAGGCAGCGTGGATGGATTCATGTCCGGCCACAGCGGGTACTGGTACGACGAGCACAGCAGGACCCGTGCGTCGTCCTTGAAGATGTCTTCGGTGCCGTTGCCCAGGTGCACGTCGAAATCGAGGATCGCCACGCGCTCGAGGCCGTGGTGGTCGAGCGCGTGGCGCGCCGCGACCGCGACATTATTGAAGAAGCAGAAGCCCATCGCCGTCGCCCGGGTGGCATGGTGGCCGGGTGGCCGGACGTTGCAGAAGGCGCGTGCTGCCGCGCCCGTCAGCACCAGGTCCGTGGCCAGCACGTTGGCGCCGGCGGCGCGCAGCGCGGCCTCGAACGTCTCCGGGCACATCCAGGTGTCGGGATCGATGTGCGCGAGGCCTTCGGCGGGAGACCGGCTGGAGAGGTCCTGGACGTAGGCGAGCGGATGCACGCGGATCAGCTGCTCGACGCTGGCGCGCGGCGCCTCGCGATGCAGCAGCACGTCGTACAGGCCGCGCGCGTGAAGTTCATCCTCGATCGCGTTGAGTCGCGCCGGCTGCTCCGGATGGTGGTCACCCATGCGGTGCAGGTGACAATGGGCATGAGTCACGAAGGCGACTGCCATGGGCGGCTCCGGTTGCGGTGACCCGCAATGATCCAGCAAACGCTGGAGGCTAGCATTTGCGAGTTCTGCTTACCTCCAAGAGTACACTTGAGCCATGACCGCGAAACGCATCGAGGCCGTGCTGCGCCCGGCGTCCGTCGCCGTGGTCGGCGCCAGCGCCACGCCCGGTTCGATCGGCGACGTCCTGTGCCGGAACCTGCGCGAAGGTGGCTTTCGTGGCCCCGTGTTTTACGTCAACCCGCGGCACGCGTCCATCGGCGATTCGCCGTCCTATCCTGACGTGCGCTCACTGCCGCAGGCGGTGGATGTCGCGATTATCGCCACCCCTCCGTCTACCCTGCCCACCGTGCTCGAGCACTGCGGCGAGCGCGGCGTGCGCGGTGCCATCATCGTGTCGGCAGGCTTTCGCGAAGGTGGCGAGGCGGGCGCGGCCTGCGAGAGCTCGATGCTGCAGGTCGCGCGCCGGTACGGCCTGCGCCTGCTCGGACCGAACAGCTTCGGCGTGATCCGGACCGACAACGGATTCAACGCCTCCTGTGGCGCGGCGCTTCCCAAGCCAGGCCGCCTCGCGCTCGTGTCGCAGTCGAGCGCGCTGTGCGCGGCAACGCTCGACTGGGCTCGCTCCCGGCACGTCGGCTTTTCGACGGTGATCTCCACCGGCGTCGGCGATGACATTGGCTTTGGCGACGTGCTCGATTTCCTCGCGCGCGATGCGGCGACCGATGGAATCATGCTGTACCTGGAAGGCGTCGGCGACGCGCGCCGCTTCATGAGTGCGTTGCGGGCGGCCGCGCGCGTGAAGCCCGTCGTCGTCATGAAAGCGGGGCGTTCGCTCGAAGGGCGTGGCAGCCTCGCCTTCCACACGGGCTCGCTGGTGGGTGGCGACGATGTCTTCGACGCGGCGATGCGTCGCGCCGGCGTGCTGCGCATCCGCGATTTCAGC
>Ga0209254_10006579_pt1 | contig 10720 bp, 11 predicted proteins | sample FrelakmetDIP11DI_FD_187148 | JGI IMG/M metagenome (GOLD analysis project Ga0209254, IMG submission 187148) | Freshwater lake sediment microbial communities from the University of Notre Dame, USA, for methane emissions studies - DIP11 DI (SPAdes)... | ecosystem: Environmental > Aquatic >... | reverse complement strand
ACTCCCGACTCCCGACTCCCGACTCCCGACTCCCGACTCCCGACTCCCGACTTTCGATTTTCGATTTTCGATTTCTTTTTGACTCCCGACTGCCGAATTCACAGTAATTATTGCCTTTTTGTTCCTCAAAACTGCCATCTTAGCACCTTTTTCCCATCGGCATAAGTATTGATTATCACAATTAAACAATTAAAAGAAAAAATCATGGGAAAAATAATTGGGATTGATTTAGGTACTACCAATAGCTGTGTATCGGTTATGGAAGCCAACGAACCTGTGGTCATTGCCAATGATGAAGGGCGCAGGACAACCCCTTCTGTAGTGGCTTTCCTTAAAAACGGGGAAAGAAAGGTGGGTGACCCGGCCAAGCGCCAGGCAATTACCAACCCGGTAAATACCATTTCAAGTGTGAAACGTTTCATGGGACGGAGGTTTGACGAAGTAACTGAAGAAATGAAGCATTGGAGCTATAAAGTTGCAAAAGGTGACAATAATACCGTCAGGATTGATATCGACGGTCGCTTGTATACTCCACAGGAAATAAGTGCAATGGTTCTTCAGAAAATGAAGAAAACCGCAGAAGATTACCTTGGACATGAGGTAAGTGAAGCGGTGATTACCGTACCTGCCTATTTTAACGATGCTCAGCGCCAGGCAACCAAAGAAGCAGGCGAAATTGCAGGCCTCAATGTTCGCAGGATTATAAATGAACCCACTGCCGCCGCACTGGCATATGGCCTCGATAAAAAGCATGAAGACAGTAAGATCGCTGTATTTGACCTGGGTGGCGGAACTTTTGATATTTCCGTACTTGAGTTGGGTGATGGCGTTTTTGAAGTGAAATCAACCAATGGTGATACTCACTTAGGTGGTGACGACTTCGACAAAGTGATTATGGATTGGCTGGCTGAGGAATTCAGGAAAGAAGAAAATATCGACCTTCGCAAAGACCCGATGGCATTACAACGCCTTAAAGAAGCGGCCGAAAAAGCCAAGGTTGAATTGTCTTCTTCCTCAGAGACAGAAATTAACCTACCCTATATAACCGCTGTAGATGGCGTGCCAAAACACCTGGTGAAAAAACTCAGCCGCGCTAAATTTGAGTCACTGGCAGACAGTTTGTTTGCACGTTGCCTTAAGCCCTGCGAACAAGCCCTGAAAGATTCCGGAATCTCTGTTTCCCAGATCGATGAAATAATCCTCGTGGGTGGTTCTAGCCGCATTCCAAAAGTGCAGGAAATAGTAGAAAAATTCTTCGGTAAAAAACCAAATAAGAGTGTTAACCCCGATGAAGCAGTTGCAATTGGAGCAGGAGTTCAGGGTGCCGTACTCTCAGGTGAAGTAAAAGATGTATTGTTGTTGGACGTTACACCACTTGGCCTGGGTATCGAAACGATGGGCGGAGTTATGACTGTCTTGATTCCTTCAAATACGACAATTCCAACTAAGAAATCTGAAGTCTTTTCAACAGCGTCAGACAATCAGCCCGGGGTTCAGATTCATGTTTTGCAAGGTGAGAGGCCTATGGCTAACCTGAACAAGACTTTGGGAATTTTCAACCTGGATAATATTCCGCCGGCTCCAAGAGGTGTTCCACAGATTGAAGTAACCTTCGACGTGGATGCAAACGGTATTATGAATGTAAGCGCCAAAGACAAAGGAACAGGTAAAGAACAACGTATCAGAATTGAAGCCGGAAGCGGACTGACCAAAGAGGAAATTGAAAAAATGAAGAATGAGGCGAAGGTTAACGAAGCTGCTGATAAGGAAATGAAAGAGCGGGTAGAGAAACTGAATACCGCAGATGCACTGGTTTTCCAGACTGAAAAGCAACTGAAGGAATTCGGCGATAAAATTCCCGCTGATAAAAAAGGTGCAATAGAAACCGCGTTAAACCAGCTGAAAGAAGCTCACAAACTGCAGGACCTTGCTGCCATTGAGACAGGTACAAAATCCCTTAATGATGCATGGAACGCTGCGAGTCAGGACATGTACAATGCTACACAGCCCGGCGCAGAAACTCCCGGCGACGGACAGCCGAAAACCGAAACAGCCGGTGCGGAGAACGTAACCGATGCCGAATTTGAGGAAGTGAAATAAGCGATAGATACTACAAGAATGATGAAGCCCTTCAGTTTTCTGCGGGGCTTTATTATTTAAATCTTTCGCTACAATCTCAGGAATTGACAAATGCTCAATGTCGGGCATAAAAAAACTCCGGCTTCCAGCAGCCGGAGTTGAATTTTTTCGGATCTCTTTCAGCTTTACATTAATAATGCTGAACAAACCAGGATTACAGCCATATATAAAATGGCCAATCCAACGATTTTGAGATTTTCAGTGTACATAGTAACGTTCTTCATGCTACAGATTTTAAAAGTTAAACCATGATTAGGCCAATAGCCTGGTTAGCTTTCGAAAAGGGGAGGGATTAATCTGATTAACCGGCAAAGGGAGAGCCGGTGCCTAAGTTCAGGGATTACAGGCTTTATAAAAACGTCAGCAAAAACACTCTATTGCATCAATGGATGCGATTTTTCCCTTTTGACCTGTAAATGCATATGTAATACTTTGCAATTTAACGACTTGAGAAGTAGAATTTTTTTAAAAAACTTCCATCCAGGTATGGTCTGCGAGGAGTTTAACCGAAGCAACACTGCGTTTGAAGGGGCCAGCCCCGCCGCCCCATTCTGAAGGACTAATAATGGAGAGCAGGTAACTTCCATCGTTCTTTTCGTAGAGATAATAGTTCTGGCCAATGACCGGGCTAAAATTCAGTTTAGCGCTGTAAATTATGAGGGAAAGCTCTTTTCGCTTATGGATTTCCTGGGCCTGCAGCGCCAGCAATTCAATTTGCTTGCGGATCTGGTCGAGTTGCATATTGGTCTGCTCTTCCATGGCCGTTAGCGACTTGTGCCTTATCACGCCTTCTTCAGTTGGTCTGATCACTGCCCCTGATACGGAAGCAGCATAGGGAAGAACACTCATCTGTTTGTGGTAGTATTCAATATCCGTGTACGGTTCGCTGTTAGGCTTTTGACCTTGTTGTGTGATTCGCAAGTATCCATTGGGCATGATATCGTAGAGTACTCGCAATACCTTTTCACCCCTACTGAAAAAAGTGGTTTCCATAGAAATGCCATCGATGAAACTGGAACTTACCTGGTCAGCAATCTCCATATTTTCGATCTCATGAATCTTGCCATCTGGAAAAAGATGGTATTGAGATGAAAATGCCTGGTTTTCAAAAGACACCCAGTTCATTTCTATAGCGAGCAGGCGTTCGCTTTCAACTGTGTGAATTCGATAGGTTCCTGACTTTGGTCTTTGTCCAAATCCATATTCCCCTTTTTCAGGGAACAATTGCCAGGAGGACAGAAAATTATATGCCTGAACCATGTATAGCTGCCATTTTCATTAACGAATGCAAGCTATAATACAAAATTAATACGTAAAGGTTTTAGGTTTTACAGAATCACTGCAAAAGTGTGAAAGAAACGGGCTGGTTTTTCGCCTTCCTTTGATCGTTTGCCCTTACCTTTGCCGTCGCTATGACACAAGAACAGATCAAGTCTATGAGGGACCGTATCGTTGTCCTGAGGAGGTTTCTTTGACGTCACTAACCGTCAATATAAAATCAACGAGGATAAACAGCGCTCCCTTTCTCCGGGGTTCTGGGACGATAATAAGCGTGCCACAGAGATCCTGAAAAATATCAAGCTGAACGAATACTGGCTTCACCTGTACGAGGATACTGAATCTGCCGTTGAGGATTTTGCTGTGCTTTTCGAATTCTGGAAAGATGGAGAGGGCACTGAAGAAGAAGTGAAAATGGCCCATACTAAAGCGATGAAGGCCATCGAAGAAGCAGAATTTAAAAGTACGCTCAACCAGCCGGAAGACGAACTTCCTGCCATTCTTCAGATAAATTCAGGAGCGGGAGGAACTGAAAGTCAGGACTGGGCGGAAATGCTCGCCCGGATGTACCGGATGTACGGACAAAAGCAGGATTGGACTGTTACCGAACTCGACTGGCAGGACGGTGACGGTGCGGGCATTAAAACCTGTACGCTGCAGTTCGATGGGCCTTTTGCTTTTGGCTTCCTCAAAGCAGAAAGCGGCGTACACCGTTTGGTTAGGATATCCCCGTTTGACAGCAACGCCAGGCGGCATACTTCATTTGCTTCCGTATACGTATACCCGCTGATTGATGATACCATTGAAATTGATGTTAATCCGGCCGATATTGAATGGGCTTTTTTCAGAAGCGGGGGATCGGGCGGACAGAATGTAAATAAAGTAGAAACTGCGGTAAGGCTTACGCATAAGCCATCCGGAATAATTGTGGAGTGCCAGCAGGCAAGGACCCAGGGTGAGAATAGGGAGAAAGCCATGACTATGCTTAAAAGCAGGTTATACGAGGAAGAAATGCGCAAAAGGGAAGCTATTAAAAACGCCAATAATGCCAGTAAGAAAAAGATCGAGTGGGGCAGCCAGATCAGGAGCTATGTTTTTCATCCGTACAAAATGATCAAAGATCACCGAACCGACTATGAAGTAGGAAATATTCAACCTGTCATGGACGGAGAACTGGATGGTTTTATTAAAGCATATTTGATGATGGAAAAAGAACAGGAAGCATGAAAAGTCGCCAGTAGCCAGTCGGCAAAACAGCCGCAATTAAAAGCCAACGCAAAATTGAAGTACTTTAAAATAATAATCAATGAGTAACGGAACTTTCTACCTGCCCATGCCAGTAAATGAACCGGTATTAATGTATGCACCAGGTTCACCAGAACGTAAAAGACTGAAGGAAGTACTTGCAGAACTGAAAAAAGAAAAAATCGATGTACCCATGTACATTGGTTCTGAAGAAGTGAGAACAGGTAAGAAATCCGCCATGCATCCGCCACATGAATTAAAGCATACCCTCGGCTATTTTCATGAAGGTGAAGAGAAGCATATCACAATGGCTATAAATGCCGCTCTCAAGGCTAAAGAATCCTGGGAAGCGTATTCATGGGAAAGTCGCGCCAGTATATTTTTAAAAGCGGCAGACCTTATTGCCACCAAATACAGGCCATACATTAATGGTACCACCATGCTCTGCCAGAGTAAGAATGCATACCAGGCAGAAATCGACAGCGCCTGCGAGCTAATTGATTTCCTTAGATTTAACGTGCATTTCCTGAGTGAAATTTATAAACAACAACCTATCAGTTCACCGGGTATCCATAACCGCTTGGAATACCGTCCGCTGGAAGGATTTGTATTGGCAATCACGCCGTTCAATTTTACCGCCATCAGCGGGAACCTGCCTACATCTGCAGCATTGTGCGGAAACGTTGTGGTATGGAAAGTGGCTCATACTCAGGTTTATTCAGCGCAAATGATCATGCGCATTTTAAAGGAAGCGGGCTTACCGGATGGCGTAATAAACCTGGTCTATGTTGATGGGCCAACTCTCGGAAAAGTGTGTTTTGCCCACCGCGATTTTGCCGGCGTGCATTTCACGGGATCAACAGGTGTGTTTAATCACATGTGGAAAACCATTGGAGCTAATATGGGTACCTATAAATCATACCCCCGTATCGTTGGCGAAACCGGTGGTAAGGATTTTGTAATGGTACATGAAAGTGCCGATGCGGATGTGGTAGCTACAGCATTGTTACGCGGTGCTTTTGAGTACCAGGGACAAAAATGTTCTGCGGCATCCAGGGCCTATATCCCTTCAAACCTGGCCGTTGCCGTAAAGAAAAAACTGGTGGAAGGTGTAAAGAGTTTCAAGATGGGTACCGTAGAAGACTTCAGTAATTTCATTAATGCTGTGATAGACGAAAAGTCATTTGACAAAATCAAAGCGTATATTGATAATGCGAAGAAAGATAAGAAAGCGGAAGTGATTGCGGGAGGTAAATGTGACAAGAAAAAAGGATACTTTATTGAACCTACTGTTATTGAAGCAAAAGATCCGGCTTATGTGACTATGTGTGAAGAGATTTTTGGCCCTGTGTTGACGATCTATATTTACAAGGCTGATAAATTTGAAGAAACACTTGAATTGCTCGACAAGACATCACCTTATGCACTGACAGGTTCAATCATTTCAAAAGACAGGGCAGCGGTTGAACTTGCTACTCATAAACTGAGAAATTCAGCGGGTAATTTTTATATTAATGACAAGCCAACAGGTGCCGTAGTTGGACAGCAGCCGTTTGGCGGGGCAAGGGCTTCAGGCACTAATGACAAAGCTGGATCCATATTAAATCTGTACCGTTGGTTGAGTGCAAGGACGATCAAGGAAACGTATAATCCGCCAACAGATTTCAGGTATCCTTTTATGTCAGAGAAATGATTTAACCCACCCACCTTCGCTATTGCTTCGGCGGGTAAGAAAGAAACGAATAAGTAAATGTCGGACAAAATAACCATCATGGATAAGGATCAGCTCAACCTGACCCTGAAGCGACTGGCACACCAGCTGATCGAAAATCATTATCCATTTACGGAAACCTGCTTCATTGGTATCCAGCCAAGGGGAGTGCCTTTAAGCGATTTTATAATCGACTATATCCGGCAATTATATCCGGAGGCGGAACTTAAATATGGTAAGCTGGATATTACTTTTTATCGTGATGATATCCGTCAGCAACTCCATGTTCCCAGTGAAACATTTTTACCTTTTTCGATTGAGAACAAAAAAGTGGTTCTGATAGACGATGTATTGTATACCGGGAGGACAATCAGAGCAGCCATGGATGCACTACTCGACAACGGAAGGCCTTCAAAGGTGGAACTTTGTATTTTAGTTGACAGAAGGTATAGCCGCCAGCTACCCATTCACCCGGATTATTGCGGGAAAGCCATTGATTCCATCATCACCCAGAAAGTAAAAGTCTATTGGGGTGAAGATGCAAGGGTCATTCTGTATGAAAATATTTGATAAAGCGGTCAAATCCCCTGATATGATAAATAATTTCCTGAATTGTTTTCTAATCTTTTAACTTCGACCCCTGATGCAACTCAGCACAAAACATCTGCTTGGCATTAGAGATCTCTCCGCCCAGGATATACAGATAATATTAGATACTGCCACCCAATTTAAGGACGTCCTGCAAAGGCCGATCAAGAAGGTTCCTTCTTTACGGGATGTGACCATTGTAAATCTATTTTACGAGAATTCCACCCGGACTCGAATCTCATTTGAACTGGCTGAAAAAAGACTCAGCGCCGATACCATTAACTTTTCTTCCAGCGGGTCATCTGTTTCAAAAGGTGAAACACTATTGGATACAGTGAATAATATCCTGTCTATGAAAGTGGATATGGTGGTTATGCGTCACAGTGCCAGCGGGGCCCCTCATTTCCTGGCCAAACATATTCCGGCTGTCATTGTAAATGCGGGTGACGGAATCAATGAACACCCCACCCAGGCCTTACTTGATGCTTTTTCGATCCGGGAAAAACTGGGGGGATTGGAAGGAAAGAAAGTTGCCATAATAGGCGATATCATGCATTCTCGTGTGGCCCTGAGTAATATCTACCTATTGAAAAAAATGGGTGCTGAAGTAACCGTAGCTGGTCCGCCCACACTTATCCCTAAACATATTCAGGAAGCTTTCGATATACGGGTTGAATACAATGTGCGTAATGCTTTACAATGGTGTGATGTGGCTAATGTGCTTCGCATTCAACTTGAGCGACAGAACCAGGTGCTTTTTTCCTCTCTTCGTGAATATAGTCTCGCCTTTGGAATCAGTAAGCATTTGCTTGATTCGCTGGATAAGGAAATCTTTATTATGCATCCAGGACCGATCAACCGGGGCGTTGAACTCGACAGTGATGTGGCAGACAGCAGGCAATCACTTATTCTCGACCAGGTGGAAAATGGGGTAGCCGTTCGCATGTCGGTGCTTTATCTTTTATCTGGGAAAAGGGATAATAATTGATTTATCATATCTTCAATTAATGCAAAGAATATGTTTATTTCCCGGTACATTCGACCCCATTACGCTGGGCCATGTGGATATCATACAAAGAGCGGTTCCTCTTTTTGATAAAATAATCGTTGCCGTAGGCATCAATACCAGCAAAGCACCGATGTTCAGTGCAGAACAAAGACTGTTGTGGATCGAAGAAATTTTCAAAGCAGAACCGCGTATTTCCGGTGCGGTATATGAAGGTCTCACGGTTGAATTCTGTAAACAAATTGGGGCAAAATTCATTCTCCGTGGCATACGTTACGTAAGTGATTTCGAATATGAAAAAACCATTGCCGATGCAAACAGAACTCTGGATCCGGGTATCGAGACAATTTTTCTTACTGGTGAACCAAAATATACTTCTGTGGCATCTACCATTGTGAGAGATATCATTAGAAATAAAGGAAATGCATCTCCCTTTCTCCCTGATGTTGTTACACGTTCCATAGAAGAAGGTGCGGCTCAACAATAAAAATATATTTCAATGGCCATTTGGTTTAAGCCATTTTCAATCGATGAAATAGAGAATCTCGAGCGTGAAGATCATATGGGATTCTTTTTGGGTATAAAATTTACGCGTGTTGGTAATGATGAAATAGAAGCCAGGATGCCGGTGGATAATCGTACTAAACAACCCTATGGCATACTTCATGGTGGTGCCTCAGTGGTATTAGCTGAAACCATTGGCAGTTTTGCTTCCCACTATGTCATTGATAATTCTAAATATCAGGCTGTTGGGATGGAGGTAAATGCCAATCACCTCAGACCGGTAAGAGATGGTTTTGTTACAGCAGTTTGCAAACCGGTTCACCTGGGCAAATCTAGTCATGTTTGGGATATCAGGATTTCAGATGATAAAGGCAAGACAGTTTGTATTAGCAGGTTGACAGTTGCGATAATTCACCGGTAAATGAAAAGCCCCGAATGATTTCTCAAATTATGCCCGATTTATGAATGACTTCGCGGATTGAAGGATAGGCGAGTGGCAGGATTTTTTTGATTGAGTCTGCATTCATCCAAACTATTTCGGTGATATCTTCTTCTGTTTGTGGAATCAGTGTGCCATCAGAATTTGCCTCCATGTTATACCAATATGATTCCTTAAGGATATTTTTGCCAAAATCATTGTAGGTGTGAAAGGTAATACAAAGCGGGTCTTTTAATGTAATATCAACCAGGCCTGTTTCTTCCTGCATTTCCCTAACTGCACACTGTTCAAGGGTTTCGCCTTTATCCAGTTTGCCTTTTGGCAGGTCCCAATATCCCTTTCGAAAGATAAAAAGATATTCCCCCTTTTCATTTTTTACCAATCCACCGGCGGCCTTTATAATGGTAAAATGCCTCCAGAATGTTTTTTTCAATTCCTCCAGATTGGGGTGCAGGATTACTCCGGCATGAAAACCAGTTTTTTTTATTTCATGTAAAAGGGAATTGACAGCATGTTTGTCGAATTCATCAATGAATACCGCTTCCGGATGATGGAGTATCTCATCAATTTCTTTATCCCGTAAATCACATAGATAAACCGGTTTATTTCCAAAATAAATTTTTAGATACATAAATAAATTTCTGATTTTGACATTCTACCTTCAATTTTGTGTCATGACTAACGAAAAAGCTGTTGCGGAAAAGTTATTACAAGTTAATGCAGTAAGGTTAAACCCCCAACAACCATTTACCTGGGCATCCGGCTGGAAAAGTCCGATTTATTGTGATAATCGAAAAGTACTGGGTTTCCCATACGTCAGGGATTTTATTAAAAGCGAATTATGTAATGTGATTTTTGAACAGTTCCCGGATGCCGAACTTCTGGCAGGTGTAGCCACTGCAGGTATCGCCTGGGGAGCAATGGCTGCCGACCAATTGAAACTCCCTTTTATCTATGTCCGGCCAAAACCAAAGGAACACGGATTAGGAAATCAAATAGAAGGATATTACCAGTCCGGACAAAAAACATTGATCATCGAAGACCTGATATCGACTGGAAAAAGCAGTTTGCAGGTTGTAGATGTAGCTCGGGCTGCCGGTCTTGACGTAGTTGGAATGGTATCCATTTTTACCTATGGTTTCAAGCAGGCAGACCAATTTTTTGCCGAAAAAGGTGTGAAATATATTTCCCTGACAAACTATGAGACGTTGATTAATCTGTCTCTGGAAAAGGGGAACATTACTATTGATTTGCAGAACACTTTGTTAAATTGGCGCCAGGACCCGGCTAACTGGAGAGGAATTGAATAATTTTAGTTTCAAATCTGTCAAATGAAAAAAAACTGCATGCTTTTACTTTTGGCTTTTGGAATCGGTTTAAGTGTTTCAGCTCAACAGAAAAAACCACTGACTGTTAAGATTCAGACCCCCGGTTTGCAATGCGATGAATGCAAGAAAAGAGTAGAAGATTATCTTAAATATGAAGAAGGTGTAACCAAAGTTCTGGCTTATCCAAGAAGTAAATATGTGAGTGTTACCTATTATGCAGATCGAACCAACATTGAAAACATCAAAACAGCCATTGCAAATGTTGGCTATGATGCTGACGATGTTAAAGCTGACGAAGAGGCCTATAAGAAGTTGCCCAAGTCCTGCAAAAGGGCCGAAGACGGCGGGCATAAAAAGAATTGAGCAGGATTTTGAGGATTTGATGGATGAACAGGATGGATTATGAAGATTTATTAAGATTTTTTCAATATTTAAGTCATCATTTGATTCCAAAACCCCGTTAATTTTCCAAAACCTCGTTA
>Ga0209254_10006577_pt1 | contig 10722 bp, 9 predicted proteins | sample FrelakmetDIP11DI_FD_187148 | JGI IMG/M metagenome (GOLD analysis project Ga0209254, IMG submission 187148) | Freshwater lake sediment microbial communities from the University of Notre Dame, USA, for methane emissions studies - DIP11 DI (SPAdes)... | ecosystem: Environmental > Aquatic >... | reverse complement strand
ACAGGTAGGTGAATTTCCAATTCAAACTTCGGAACAAGTACAACCTACTCCAACTCCACAACCCGGTCAAGAGCAGGCACCGACTTCCGCTCCTAAACCGGATATCATTACCCTGATTGTTAGACCGCAGGATGCAATAGCCTTGAACTATGTCATGGCGGCTCAATCCAAGACAGCAGCTCGATTATCTTTGGTCTTGAGAAGTTTGAATGATACTTCAAGAGAAAACACGTTGCCTGTGACTTTACAATTTCTTTTAGAACAATATCAAATTCCTGTACCCGCTCGATTACCTTATAGCTTGAATCCAAAAATCGATGAGTTAATTACTCCTTGATTCTATACTTTCATTTTATTGAAATACTTTTAGAGAAATTTGATGCCAAAAGATGATAAAAAAGTAAGTATCCTTATCGTCGATGACGTTGCTGAGACGCGAGAGAATATTCGTAGGCTCCTTCAATTTGAAAACGATTTCGATGTAGTTGGTTCAGTAGGTACTGGACGAGCGGGGATTGACTCAACAAAAGAATTAAAACCAGATGTTGTACTTATGGATATCAACTTGCCTGATATGGATGGGATTCAGGCAACCGAACTCATTCGGCAGAATAATCCAGCTACTCAGATTGTGATTCTCTCGGTTCAGGGAGACTCCAACTACATGCGCAAAGCAATGTTGGCTGGAGCACGTGATTTCATAACCAAGCCTCCTTCTTTAGATGACCTGAATTCAGCAATTCGACAAGCAGGTAAAATGGCACATATCGAAAGAGCTAAGTCTGTGTTGCCTGCTGGTTTACACGGTTCGACTCCGGTTTCTCCAGTTTCTCTGTTGTCATTAGGAAAGATCATCCTTGTATACAGCCCAAAAGGTGGGACGGGGGTGACTACCTTAGCAGTTAATCTTGCCACAATATTACACAACGAAGAATCACCAGTAGCCCTTGTAGATGGTAACCTTCAGTTTGGAGATGTGGCAGTTTTCATGAACGAACAAGCGCGAAATAGCATACTTGATCTAGCCCCTCGCGCGGATGAGTTGGATGCTGACTTGGTAAATGAGGTGATGATCAAGAATACCGCATCTGGAGTAACAATATTGGCCAGTCCAGCAAGACCTGAATATGCGGAGAATGTAAGCGGAGATCAATTTGCCAAGGTTTTAAAATTCTTATGTAGTATGTATTCATACGTGGTTGTGGATGGTTCATCTACTCTAACAGATGTGATACTGGCCACCATGGAAATCAGTAATCTGATCATTCTTGTAACCACACAGGATATACCTTCGGTTAAGAATTCTAGATTATTTCTGGATCTAGCAAGTGGACTTAGAATAGATAAGAGACGGATTCTCTTTGTCTTGAATCGATTCGATAAACGAATAAACATATTGCCGGAGAAGATTAGCGAGAGCGTCAAACATGAAATAGTCACTGTCTTACCAATGGAGGAACGTGTGGTTCTACCTTCAGTGAATCGGGGTGTCCCTTTTATGTTAGGGGATCGAACTCGAAACATTTCAAAGTGCATGCTTTCACTCGCTGAATTAGTTCGTAAGCGTATAACAGAATTATCTTCTGAAAGAATTGAAACAGAGGCTTTGTTAGCAAGAAGGTAATTTACATTGTTATTAGTTCTAATCTAAAATAGGAATAAATATGTCGCTATTAAGAAGAATTGAGCAGGGACAGAGAAATCCAACACAAACCACAACTCAAGACAGTGAAGAATTACCTCCGTCAAAAACATCCACAACCTCGAGTGATGCTTCTCGCTTATTGAATTTACAGACTAGGCGGGTGGCTCCCCCAGGGGTCTCCGCTCAAAAAGACACTTATCTAGATCTAAAAACACGAGTCCAGAATCGATTGTTAGCTGAATTAGATCCTTCCATGGATATCTCAAAGGTTAATGATGTTCGAGCGACAATACAAACTTTATTCGAGCAAGTTTTATCTGAAGAGAATATTGTCCTTTCACGCCCGGAACGGCATCGATTATTTGAACAAATAACTGCAGAGATACTTGGTTTTGGTCCTCTTCAGCCATTCTTGGAAGATGACACGATTACTGAAGTTATGGTCAACGGGGCAAAGAATATTTACATCGAGAGAAATGGAAAGATATCACGCGTGGTGGTCTCCTTTGAAAGTGACGAACATGTCATGCGAATTATTGACCGAATCGTTGCTCCAATGGGTCGTCGTATTGATGAGTCAAGTCCCTATGTTGATGCCAGATTACCTGATGGTTCGCGTGTGAATGCCATCATTCCTCCTATCTCTCTCGTTGGACCTGTTCTTACCATACGAAAATTCTTTAAAAGCCCCATCACTCTTGAACAATTAATTGGATTCGGGTCAGTTACCCCAGAAGCCCTTCAATTCCTGAAGGCATGTGTAGAATCGAGGCTAAATGTTATCATTTCCGGTGGTACAGGTTCTGGGAAAACCACGTTACTCAACATCCTTTCGCAATTCATTCCAGGTGATGAGCGGATCATTACAATAGAAAATGCAGCAGAGTTGCAGCTCAGGCAAGAACATGTTGTAACACTAGAATCTCGGCCACCTAATATTGAAGGTCGGGGTGAAATAACTATTCGACAGCTTGTAATCAATTCATTGAGAATGCGACCTGATCGAATAATTGTTGGTGAAATTAGAGACGAAGCAGCACTGGACATGTTACAGGCAATGAATACGGGGCATGACGGTTCGATGACTACTTGTCACTCAAATAGTCCAAGAGATACTTTAGCTCGACTAGAGACAATGACTTTGATGGCAGGGATGGAGCTACCAGCAAGAGCAATTCGGGAGCAAATAGCTTCTGCGATAGACGTGGTTGTTCATGAAGAACGATTACGGGATGGTACTCGAAAAATTGTTAATATCACTGAAATCAGTGGTATGGAAGGTGATGTCATTACGATGACAGATGTCTTTCTTTTTGAACAAAGTGGTATAGAAGATGGTAAGGTTGTAGGACGTTTACGACCAACAGGGTTAAGACCGAAATTCATGGACAAAATTGATGCAGCTGGAATACATTTACCAGCTTCGATATTCGGCATTGGCGATCGAAAGAGGTATTAATATTAATCCTTTAAGGATGATTGAGACCTGATGTTAACAATCCTGATCATTGGAAGCGGGTTGGTCTTTGTTCTATTGGTGGTTGGTTTGGTGGTAACCGCGAGTAGTGAACGCTCCATTGTTGAAGAACGACTAGGTAGATATCTTGAAGATGAAACCCAACTTACAGCTCAGCAAGCAGCTGATCGGGCTACTCCAGTTGGTGATTGGTTAGATCGGCGACTCGTCAAATCTAAAATGGGAGGGGGAATTTCGAGGGAATTAGTCCGTGCTGATCTAAAGCTGAAACCTGCTGAATATATTGCCATAGTTGTAATATCTGCTATCTCCCTAGGTTTTATTCTTGGATATATCAACGATCCAAAGCAGCCTCTTTCGGTTTTTGCAGTAGTAGGAGCGCTCATTGGCTTATACATACCTCGTTTTTATGTAAAAAGACTTCAAACTAAGCGACAGCTACGGTTTAATGAGCAGCTTGCCGATATGCTTAATCTCATGGTGAATGGTCTACGAGCTGGCTATTCCACGATGCAGGCAATGGAAGCCATCTCGCGGGAAATGCCTCCTCCGATTTGTGATGAAATTCGTCGGGTAGTTCAAGAGATGCAACTAGGTCTACCTATGGAGCAAGCACTTGATAATTTGATCCGGCGGATTCCAAGTGACGATCTGGATTTAGTGATTACTGCCATGAATGTACAAAGGGAAGTCGGTGGGAATCTGGCAGAGATTCTAGACACAATTTCTTATACAATTAGGGAACGTGTACGTATAAAGGGTGAAATCCGAGTGCTGACTTCACAAGTCATGTATTCTGGACGATTCCTTGCAATGATGCCACTTATCCTGATGTTCGCTTTATATTTGCTTAATCGGGATTATATGATGCAATTTTTCTATCCAGCTACTCGATTGTTCGGATTTATCGCTTTAGGAATAGCTGGTATTCTAATTCTTTCTGGTTACTTTGTAATGACGAAAATCGCTAACATAGAAGTATAGTCATTCAGGAGATGGTGAGGATGATTACTGGTCCATTTATTTTAGTAGGACTTGTATTAATAATAATTATCACTGCAATTGTATTAGTGATTATCGGAATGCGAGATACACATCGATCAGATCCTTTACAACAGCGGTTAGCGGAATACGCTGCCCGTGGTCAGACTGCTTCGATAGAAGAAATTGAGCTTTCTCAGCCCTTTTCTGAAAGAGTTATTTTACCTTTGGCTCGATGGTTGGGTGATTTAGTCATTCGTTTTACTCCTCAAAATGCCCTTCAAGCAACAGCTAGGAAACTTGAACTAGCTGGAAATCCAAGAGGCATGGAACCAGCTACTTTTTGGGCTTTGAGGATTATTATTGCAGTCGGGATCTCTGTTTTTTTCCTTTTCATTTATGGCATAGGAACCTTGGACTGGAGTTGGGAGAGGAAAGTCATTATTTTAGCAGTCTTCGTTGCAATTGGATTTTTCATTCCTGAGTTACTTCTAACCAGTAGAATCCAACGCAGGCAAAAAATTATCCGTAAAGCTATGCCTGATGCATTGGATTTATTAACCATCTGCGTTGAAGCGGGTCTCGGTTTTGATGGTGCGATGCAGAAAGTCTATGAAAAATGGGACAATGATCTCTCATTAGCTTTTGGTCGTGTTATTCGTGAAATCCAACTTGGGAAATTACGGCGTGAAGCTTTAAAAGACATGGCCGACAGTATCGGAATTCCAGAAATGACGAGCTTTGTGGCTGCCGTTATCCAAAGCGAACAATTAGGAGTTAGCCTGGCAAAAGTATTACATATTCAGGCGGATCAGATGCGCATAAAACGACGTCAGCTTGCTGAGGAATTGGCCCATAAAGCACCGATTAAGATGCTAATTCCAATGGCCTTGTTGATCTTTCCATCGATATGTATAGTATTGATGACGCCTGCCATTCTGTTAATGATTAGATCTACGTTAGGCTCTATACTTTTCCGCGGTGGGCAGTAAACCATCCAGAAAATACCATCTATAAATTATAAATAACCTCTACAATTAGTTTTTCATTTACCTGATAAAGAGACTTGAGATTCTATGGTTATGTCAGGATTTGTGGGGAGGTCAGCTTATTATTTATACAAATTAGTGTGGACAAGTATAGACTGGTTATATCCTCCACAGTGTGGCGGATGCGGAACAGATGGATCTCGTTGGTGCCTGGACTGCCAGGTAAAAATCCAAAGGATACCTTCAACAATTTGTCATCGTTGTGGCAGACTGCTCGAGTCGGTGGATTTATGTGATCAATGCCACCGATCCCCTCCACCTTATGTAGCTGTAAGGACATGGGCAGTATTTGGTGGATCTCTAAGAAATGCTATACACCGTCTGAAGTACAAAGGGGATATCGCCCTTGGAGAAATTCTTGCTAGACCCTTGTTAGATATGCTTAAAGCCTTAGAATGGGAAATCGACCTGGTAACACCCGTTCCGATAGGGGTTGCACGGCAAAAAGAGCGCGGATATAATCAAGCCGCGCTGCTGGCTTTACCGGTTGCTCTTGGGCTTTGTAAAAAATACAACCCCCGAGCATTAATGAAAATTCGGGAGACACGGTCACAAGTTAATCTATCTAATCGTCAGCGATATGAGAATGTGATCGATGCATTTCTTGCCCAGGGTGATTGCGTTTCTGGAAAATCTGTTCTCGTGATAGATGATGTTACAACGAGCGGTGCAACTTTGGAATCTTGTTCGTTTGCTTTAGTTAATGCTGGAGCTCGACAAGTTTTTTGCCTTACCTTAGCTCGCTCGGCTTATGATTTGTATTGAATGTTACAGAGTCAGAAGACTAATTAATAACCATTTAATGACTAGTAATTACAATGTCACAACCATATCGATATGGTAATGCAATGATTTTATAAATCCTATACCGGGAGGTCGAAAATGACGATTGATGTTGAGATAATTGGACGTAATTTAGAAGTAACTGATAGAATTCATGAATACGTAAATAAGAAAGTCTCTAAGATAGATCGCTATCTGCTTGGAATTGAAGAAGCCCGGGTCGAATTATCTTATATAAAATCTGCGAGGAGTGCAACGGATCGTCAGGTTGCGCAGATTACGGTTCGAGGTAAGGGATTTATCTTGCGATCTGAAGAACGCGCAGATGATATCTTTGCTGCCTTAGACGCTGCATTGGAAAAAATGCAACGTAGGATTGAGAGATATAAAGGTAAACATTATCGTGGGCGTGGTGATGGCAAATCTGCTGCAGAAGCAGTTGAACAACCGTCAGAGGAGGAGGAAAGTGGAGAACTTGGGCCTGTGATTGTCAGGAGAAAACGGTTTATTGTTTCACCAATGAGCGAGTTTGAAGCAATTGAACAAATGGACCTTCTAGGTCATGAGAGTTTCTTTATCTTTTTCAATGCAAACACAGCCTCCATTTGCGTCCTTTATCGTAGAAGGGATGGCACTTTTGGTCTAATAGAACCTCAAGTTGGATAAAATTAATGGTTATAAATTCAAACAACATCCATAAGTTAGCCGGAGTGTTTCCAGGAAACGAGATAGATAATCATGCACTTCAAAGCGCAATTGAACAATTGCTGAGTGCCATAGGTGAAGATCCTAATCGTGAAGGTCTAAGGGAGACTCCGATTCGTGTTACTAATATGTATGCAGAATTACTTGACGGATACTGGACCGATCCTGTTGCCTTGGTTAACGATGCTCTCTTCGACGTTACCTATGATGAAATGGTGATTGTTAAAGATATCGAATACTATAGTCTTTGCGAGCATCATCTATTGCCATTCTTGGGTCGTACCCACGTTGCTTATCTTCCTCGTGGAAAAGTAGTTGGTTTGTCTAAGATTCCACGGATTGTAGATATGTTTGCTCGTCGATTACAAGTACAGGAGCGAATGACGCGTCAAATTGCAGAATTTATAGATGGTTTGCTTAACCCTTATGGTGTTGCTGTAGTAGTAGAAGGATTACATCTTTGTGCAACTATGCGAGGAGTTAAGAAGCACGGTGCACGAATGACTACTTCCGCCATGATGGGTGCTTTTCGTAAAAGTTTTGCCACTCGACAAGAGTTTTTGGAGAATATCTCGCGCGGTTCTAATCCTGTGCTGTAAGGATCCCTTTAGTTCGTACAATTTCCACACCGACACTGTGAGAATATCTTATTGCATTGGGTTTTACAACCTTGACTCGTACACTTTTCACTTTTTGATACCCTAAAATAGTTGAAGCGACATCTGCAGCTAATGCTTCAATTGTATAATGCTGAGTACTTTCAACTAGATCTTTCACTTCCTTTACCACTCTGCTGTAATCTATAGTATCGTCCAGTTTATCGCTTTCGCCCGCATGAAGTAGGTCTGTCGTTATATATAGACTAATTAAGATTTCTTGAGGTTTCTGCCTTTCCCATTCGTTAACCCCGATCACACCATATATTTTATAATCTTCAATAAATATCTGATCCATTTCTGACCTTTACTATAAATTTTAAGGATTATACCTACAAAATTGAATTCTTGACAATCTCATCCTGTCTGTTATCATGGCTTTGAGCAAGAGAAATAATGGCGTCAAAACAAATTCGATATTTCTTCATTCTCTTTATGGTACCTTTGTATCTTATACTTGCTTGCCAGGTGCCAGAGAAAATCGTCAGATCAGTTTTTCAGAGAACCCCAGCCTATTTAGTTACTCTAGCCATTGGCAATGCAGTGACTTTAGAACTATCTTCTAGTCCTTATCCTACGGATGTGATGACAGGAACTAATTATTCAACATCTGGATTTGATACTGTGTATCCTGGCTCAGACAATTTAGATAAATCAACTGATTCGTTCCCCGGAACTTCACTCACCATGACGATAGCTGATCCCAATTTAATGTCTCAAGGGACATTACAATTTGAAGGCTCAGGAGATTATCCAGGTATCAATATCACTCAAGTTGGAGAAGCAACATTATCTTATCCAGGGTTTGATGAGACTTCTGCTTCTGAGACTTATACTGACGAACCAGTGCAGACCTTCCACTCCACTACCTTCTTTAATGTCCCTTCAATTTCTCCTACTTTTACAGATACTCTTTTTTTAACTCCAACTCCATCTATCACACCAACACCAACGAAGAGTCGGACACCTCTTCCTCCGCCTCCCTGGATAAGTTCCCAGTTACATGCAACAAATCCCAATATTGTAAAACTATCATCTGGCAACTTCCAATTGATAGAGTTCTTTGCTTATTGGAGTGGTCCCAGTCAAGCAATGGCTTCATTTCTTTATGGATTGGAGAATGAGTATAGAGGCCGCATTAATTTCTCTTACCTGGATATCGATAATCCTGCAAATGAGATTTTTAAAGAACAACTTCGATTTCGCATAGAACCTCATTTCTTTCTATTGGATCCTCAGGGGAAGATTCTGAAAGAATGGATCGGATATGTGACCGCGGAGCAGTTTCGTAAAGTTTTCGATAGTGTTTTACAATAGGGTGGTAATTTGAATCAACCCAGGAGATTGAAGTATCTAATAATCCTCATAGGTCCGTTTTTATTGTTATTTCCTGTATATCTTACAGGACGGACCTTATTTTGGGGGACCCCTCTATTGCAATTTATTCCTTGGTGGGAATTTTCTTGGCGGACTTTATTATCAGGTCATTTACCTCTCTGGAATCCCTTAGTAGGGATGGGTGCTCCTTTATTAGCAAATTATCAATCTGCCTTATTCTATCCACCAACTTGGATTTATTTTATTCTTTACCTTTTCGGTGGGGTTAAGATGATGGCTTGGGGGCAAGCGTTATTAGTTTCGTTACATCTCGCATGGGCAGGTTGGGGCACTGCTTTGTTAGTCCGAAGGTTAGGATTAGGCGTTCTATCTCAAGTAGTAGCTGGATTAACATTTGGTCTTTCCAGTTATTTTGTTGCTCATTCCTTGTTCTTGAGCATCAATTCTGCAGTTGCATGGTTTCCTTGGGTATTACTTGTAGTAACTCCGTACGCTGGAAAAGAATTGACTGCCTATCGACTAGGACTCATTCAATTCATAAAAGTTGTGATGGTAGTATCGATGCAATTGTTTACCGGTCATGCCCAAACAACCTGGTATACAATTTTATTTGCCTTATTCTGGATAAGTTTTTGGGCTTTGCAAGATTCTCATCAGATAAGCTTTTCGTGGCAATTCTATAAAAAACCTTCTAAGGTTTTATCTAGGATTTTACAAGTTTTCCTTGCCCTGATGTGGTTCGCAGGTGCAGTTGTTTTTGCATTGGGGATAACTTCTATACAATTGTTACCCACTCTTGAGTATCTGATTCAATCACACCGTTTTTCTGAAGTGGGATTTGATTTAGCATTAACATACTCTTTCTGGCCTTGGCGATTTCTTACAGTATTAGCTCCAAATCTTTTTGGCAATCCTGTTAATGGAGATTATTGGGGCTATGGCAATTATTGGGAAGATACTATTTACATAGGATTATTACCAATACTATTAGCTGTGGGAACTATTTTGCACTATATTATTTTTCATAGGGTGGATTCGAAGGTTTTAGTTAAAAAAGGTTCTAAAACAATTCCCGAACCAGCCAATAGTAATCTTAAATCCCCTGATAATCAACTTCGATCATTGGTTTGGTTTTGTTTGGGAATGCTTATTCTCTCAATAATTCTCGGACTAGGATCAAATACACCAATCTATCCTTGGCTGTACACTAATGTTCCCACTTTTAACATGTTCCAGGCGCCAAGCCGTTGGATATTGTGGGGCGTCTTCTCACTGGTTTTGTTATCTGCTATTGGGATCGAAAATTTGAGAAGACCTGAAAAGTGGGGATTATACTGGATGCGCTTAGGCACAGCTGGTGCATTTGCAATCTCCATCGGTGCAGGGATTACCTGGTTATTAATGGGGGATATCAGCCCGAGTTTTATTAGCGCAGCTACTTACTTGGGAATTCTAGGAGTTGGTGCAGGACTTCTATGTCTTTTTGCACCTCCCAAAGAATTGCAATTTAGTAACAACGCAGAAAATGGTAGAGATGTAGAAAGTCGAATAGAATCGCAAAATCTTTCTACAAATATAAGATGCAAGTTACTATGGCAGTTTAGCCCTCCACCTCCTCAAAAATCAATATCTGGTAAGCCTTCTTCAATAAATATCTGGCAATGGGCAGTGATCGTATTCATTGCGGCTGATTTATTAATCATGAATTGGGGTTTATTGCCCGCTAGCGATTTGAGTCTTTACGAGTCATCTCCTAACATCAGATTTGTTAAGTCATTAGTCAAGGATGGACGATTATTTATCCCATCTGGTGATGAATACCAGCTCAAGTATCAGCGTTTCCTTCGTTTCGATACTTTTGATCCCGGTGAAGATTGGATGAACCTTAGATCCGCTCTTTTACCAAATTCAAATATGCTCGATCAGGTAGCGGTTGTCAACAATTATGATCCAATAACTCCTGCAAGATACGCAGAATGGATGGATATGCTCGATCGATCAAATCCAGATAATTCTAAAGAGATGCTTGAGGTAATGAATGTGGCAGTGGTTGAGAAAATTGATAAGTCTCAATCGAATGGTGTGGAA
>Ga0209254_10006576_pt1 | contig 10723 bp, 10 predicted proteins | sample FrelakmetDIP11DI_FD_187148 | JGI IMG/M metagenome (GOLD analysis project Ga0209254, IMG submission 187148) | Freshwater lake sediment microbial communities from the University of Notre Dame, USA, for methane emissions studies - DIP11 DI (SPAdes)... | ecosystem: Environmental > Aquatic >... | reverse complement strand
ATCGCGCCGAGACATCGGCGCGCCGCCTCCCGGTCCGCGTCGCCCTCCCATTGCCAGGCGGCGAGGTGCGGGTGGCGGCCGACCAGCGCGGTCTCGAGCACCGTGCCGGGAAACGGATCCTCGGCAGACTGGGGCAGCAGTGCCAGCCGTCGCGCGAGATCGCGGCGCCGCCAGCCCGCGAGCGGCGTGCCCAGTACCGCCACCTCGCCGTCCGCCGCGGGCCGCAGTCCGGCGAGCACGTGCAGCAGCGAGCTCTTGCCGGCGCCGTTGCGGCCGAGCACGGCCACCACTCGGCCGGCCCCAAACACGGCATCGAACCCATGCACCAGCGAGCGACCCGGCACGCCTACCGCGAGGCCGCGGCACGCGAGCGGCGGAGCGGACGCGCCGGCGCTCACTGCAGCCATCCGATCTCCCGCGCGGTGGCAGGGCCGACGTTCACCTGTCCGAGCGCGTCCGGCACCACGGCTTCGGACGGGCCCAGCGCGATGCGTCCCGCCATGATCTCGGCGACGTGCTGCGGATAGCGCGGCGCCTGGCGCGGATCGCCGAGTCCGTCGGGCACGAGCGGCCGGCCGGTGGCGCGGTCGTACCGGTCGGTGGCGCCGAGCGTGTGCAGCACCTCGTGCGCGATCACCACCTGGTTGCTCCCGGCGGCATCGCGGTCCGCGTACAGGTGGGCGATGGCCATGAGTCCCTTGCGCAGGCCGACGGAATCGGGCGTCGGCCGGTTGCCGTCGCCTGCGTAATACACGGCGAAGACCTGCACGTCCGGCGGCGGTAGCGGGTCGTTCGCCGCCACGCGCCAGGCCCAGTACCGGGTTCGCAGGCTCCACGCGGCGATGTCGAGCGGTCCGGGATCGGCCGGCACCGCCGGCGGCAATTCACCCGCGGCACGCGACAGCCGCAGCCGCACGGGCTCCGCGAGCGCGACGCCGTAGCGCGGCGCCTCGGCCGCAAAGAACGCCTCGACCGCATCGAAGTCCTCGTCCGTGAGCCCGTCGACGTAGCCCGCCACGCCCGGATCCCCGTCGGCGGCGACCGGGTACACCGTCACGCGCAGCGTGGCGTCCCAGTCGGTGCTGCGGCGCCGGTCGAGCCAGGCCCCGAGCGCGACGAACGCCAGCACGGCGAGCAGGATCGCGAGGCGTATCGTGCCGAGGAAGGTGCGGCGCGCCACGCGCTCAAGGAAACAGCCGGGAGTGTTGCCACGGGCCCGGATCGAACCCGGCACCCTGCGGCTCGAGCGTGCGCGTCCACAGTGCCCGGTCGTGGACCCGGAACGGTCCCTCGATCCACAGCTCGACGCTGTCAGGCCACAGGCGGAAGCCGCCCCAGTGCGGCGGACGCGGCACGTGCGTGCCGAAGCGGGCGGCCTCCATGGCCACGCGCTTCAACAGGGTCTTGCGCGAATCGAGCGGCTGGCTCTGCTCGCTGGCCCAGGCCCCGATGCGGCTGTCGAGCGCCCGGCTGGCGAAGTACTCGTCGCTCTCGTCGTCCGGCGAGCGCACCACCGGACCTTCGAACCTGACCTGTCGGCCGAAGGCATCCCAGTGGAGCACGGCGGCCGCACGCGGGTTGGACACGAGCTCGGCGCCCTTGCGGCTGTGGTAGTTGGTGAAGAACACCGCGTAGCCGGGATCGACGACCACCTTCTTGCACAGTACGACACGTACCGAGGGGCGGCCGTCGGGCGTCGACGTGGCGAGCGCCATCGAGTCGGGGTTGGGTTGCGCCTTGCCCGCACGCGCGCCGGCGTACCACTCGGCGACCAGCGGCATCGGGTCGTCGGGCAGGGTGGAGGGCAGGAAGCCTTTGCTCAGCATCGCGATGTCCGGGGGTCGATGGGGGTGTGCCGATTATGCCGGAGCCGCGCCTGCCGCACGTGCATGCGCCCGGCTTGCCGCGTGGACGCGGGGCCGGTAGAAAGAGCTTCCACGAGGCCGGCCGGATCCCGAATGAAGACACTGGAAGAACTGCGCGCGCGCCTCGACGTCCTCGACCGCCAGTTGCTCGAACTCGTCGCCGAACGGCAGTCGCTCGGCGCGGAGATCGCCGCGGTCAAGCGTTCCACCGGCCAGTCCACGCGCGACTTCGGCCGCGAGCGCGAGGTGCTGCTCAAGGCCCGGCGCGACGCCGAGGCGCTCGGCGTCTCGCCCGCGCTCGCGGAGTCCATCCTGCGATCGCTGATCCGCGGTTCGCTCACCACGCAGGAGCAGGCGCGCGTCTCGGCGCAGGGCCGCGGCTCCGGTCGCAGCGCGCTGGTGATCGGCGGTCGCGGCAAGATGGGCCGCTGGATGGCCGATTTCCTCGCCTCCCAGGGCTTCCGCGTCGTGATCGCGGACCCGGCGGGCGAGGTGCCGGGCTACGAATGGCGGGCGGACTGGCGCGAGGACGCGCTCGACGAGGACCTCGTGGTGGTCGCCACGCCGCTCGGGATCGCCGGGCCGGTGCTCGAGGCGCTGGCCACGCGTCGGCCGCGCGGGGTGGTGTTCGACCTGGGCTCGCTCAAGACGCCGTTGCGGGCCGGGCTCGCGGCGCTGCGCGAGGCCGGCGTGCGGGTCACGTCCATCCATCCGATGTTCGGCCCCGACACCGAGCTGCTGTCCGGCCGGCACGTGATCTTCATCGACCTCGGCGACGCGGCGGCCCTCGAGGAGGCGCGTGCCCTGTTCACCTCCACGATGGCCAGCCTGGTGGTCATGGGCCCCGACGAGCACGACCGGCTGATCGCCTACGTCCTCGGCCTGTCGCATGCGCTCAACATCGCGTTCTTCACGGCGCTGGCCGAGAGCGGCGAGGCGGCACCACGCCTCGCACGCATGTCGAGCACGACCTTCGACGCCCAGCTCGACGTCGCGGCGCGCGTCGCGGGCGAGAACCCCGACCTGTACTACGAGATCCAGAGCCTGAACGCCTACGGCGAGGAATCGCTGCGGGCGCTCCGCAGCGCCGTGGAGCGGCTGTATCGCGCGGTGCACGAGCACGACCCCCAGGCGTTCGCCGACATCATGGTCCGGGGCCGCGACTACCTGCGGGTCCGTCAGGCGGCCCAGGAGCCTGCCGGCTGATCAGCCCCTCTCGCCGGTCACGAGCGCTGCCGGATCATCAGCAGCAGGAACAGCGGCACGCCCACGAGCGCGGTGAGGGCGCCGACCGGCAGCTGACGCGGCGCGATCAGCGTGCGCGCCGCAAGGTCCGCCGCCATCAGCAGCACGCCGCCGAGCAGCGCGGAGACCGGCAGTACCACCCGGTTGTCGCTGCCCAGGGTCAGGCGTACGAGGTGCGGCGTCACGAGCCCCACGAAGCCGATGCTGCCGGCGGCGCTCACGGCCGATCCCGTCAGGACCGAGCTGCCGACGAACAGCAGGGCCTGCAGCCGGCGCACGTCCAGGCCGACGGTCGCGGCCTGCAGCGCGCCTCGCGCGAGGACGTTCAGGTGCCTGCCGAGGGCGATGCCGGCCACGGCCCCCGCCGTGACGAGCGCGAGCAGCCACCGCCAGCGCTCGCTTCGGGACAGGTCGCCGAGCAGCCAGAACACCATGCCGCGCAGCTGCGTCTCGTCGCCGAGCGCGAGCAGCAGGCTCACGACCGAGCCGGCCCCGGCCGCCACGACGACGCCGGTGAGCAGCAGGCGGGTGGGCGTCCAGCCGCCCGTCCCCTGCGCCAGCGCGAACACCAGCAGGCAGGCGGCGAGGGCCCCGAGCGCCGCCAGGCCGTCCACGCCGGCCGCCGGCAAGCCCAGCATGATCGCCACGAGGGCGGCGACCGCCGCCCCGCCGGACACGCCGAGCACGTAGGGGTCGGCCAGCGGGTTGCGCAGCAGCACCTGCAGGATCGCCCCCGCCAGCGCCAGCAGCCCCCCCACGGCGAAAGCCGAGAGCGCCCGGGGCAGGCGCAGTTCCATGACTACGTCACGGGCCAGCGTCGGCGCATCCGACCACAGCGCTGCGGCGACCTCGGCCGGGGGCAGCGGCACGCTTCCCGACGACAGCGACAGCCCGAACAGGGCGGCCGCGGCCAGCAGGAGCAGGGCGATCGCGACGGAAAGTGGCAGACGACGGTGCATTTTCGGGCCCGGGCGTGTCGAAGCCTACGGTGCGGCCTGCGCCCGCCACAAGGCGCGCTGCGGCGAGCGCGCCTTGGAGCTGCCGCCGGGATGTGAAAAAATGAGGCCGCGCCTGAGGTTACGGGACCATGAACGACTGCATCGACGCCCACGGATTTCGTGCCAATGTCGGGATCGTGCTGATCCGCGACGGCGGCGATGTGTTCCTGGGCGGCCGCAGCGACGGGCGCGGCTGGCAGTTCCCCCAAGGCGGAGTGGGGCCGGACGAATCGGCCGAGCAGGCCCTGTTCCGAGAGCTGCATGAGGAGGTCGGGCTCGAGCAGGGCGACGTCGAGGTGCTCGCCGCGACGCGGAACTGGCTGCGCTACCGGCTGCCGCGGCGCTACGTCCGCAGGCGGGCCACGCCGCTGTGCATCGGCCAGAAGCAGCGCTGGTTCCTGCTGCGCATGCTCGGCAGCGAGTCGCGGCTGCGGTTCGACGCGACCACCCGGCCGGAGTTCGACAGCGGCCGCTGGGTGGACTACTGGTCGCCGGTCCGCGAGGTCATCTATTTCAAGCGCTCCGTGTACGCGCGGGCGCTGGACGAACTCGGTCGCCAGGCGTTCCGCGACGGCCCGCCGCCGCGCCCGGAATGGTGGTCCGACGCCGTGCTGAGCCCGCCCGCCGGGCCGCGCCGCAGGCGCACCGGGCCGCCCGCCGTGGCCGAGCGGGCCGGCGAATGATGGGCGCGCCGGTGAGCCTGCGCGTCGAGCGGCAGTCGTGGATGTGGTGGCTGCTGGCGGCCGCCGCGGTCGTCGGCGCGGCGCTGGTCGCCACCTACGCCTACCATCGTGGCCGCGTCTCCGCGGGGCTCGACGCCGCCGGGGTCGCCATCGAGCGCCGCGACCAGCTCGGCAAGGTGACGCGCCTCGAGGCGGAGAACGCCAGACTCGGCGCCAAGGTCGCCGAACTCGAGATGGCGCGGCGGCTCGACCGCGAGGCCTACGGGCAGGTCGAGGCCACGCTCGGCGAGCTGCAGGCCCAGCTGTCGCGGCAGGGTGACGACCTCGCCTTCTACCGCAGCATCGTTTCCCCGGAGGACGGCATCCAGGGCCTGCGCATCCAGCGCTTCGAGGTCCAGGACGGCGACAAGCCACGTGAGTTCATGGTCAAGCTCACCCTGATCCAGGCGATGCGGCACGAGAGCGTCGCCGCCGGCCTCGCGCAGGTCACGATGCACGGCATGCAGGGCGACCGGCCGGCGCGCTACACCGTCGGCGAGCTGGTCGGGCGACCCCGCGCCCAGCTGCCGTTCTCGTTCCGGTACTTCCAGACCCTCGAGCAGGCCTTCACCCTGCCAGAAGGATTCCAGGCCTTCGAGGCCGAGGTGCAGGTCCGCTCGAGCAAGCTCCGGTTCCCGCTGCAGCAGTCGTTTCCGTGGAAGGTCGGCGGGCAGTCCGCGCTCTGAAAGCCGCCCGCCGGTGCTAATATCCGCCACCCGGAACCCGGGTCGATGGAGCAGGGACCGATGACTGACCTGGCTGAAGTTGCGGCGCCGACCGACGAGCCGGTGCTGGTGTTCACCGATTCGGCGGCCCTGAAGGTCGGGGAGCTGATCCGCGAGGAGGGGAATCCCAACCTCAAGCTGCGGGTGTTCGTCTCCGGCGGCGGCTGCTCCGGGTTCCAGTACGGTTTCACGTTCGACGAGAACGAGGAAGACGGCGACACCTGCGTCGAGACTCGGGGCGTCAAGCTGCTCGTCGACCCGATGAGCTACCAGTACCTTGCCGGGGCCGAGATCGACTACAAGGAAGACCTCGAGGGCGCGCAGTTCGTCATCCGCAATCCCAACGCGACGACCACCTGCGGCTGCGGCTCCTCGTTCTCCGCCTGACGCCTGTTGGCCAAGCCGACCACGCCGGTCCCTGACGTCCTGGCCGCTGTCGACCTCGGGTCGAACAGCTTCCACATGGTTGTTGCGCGCCATACGCACGGCCAGCTCGTGATCGTCGACCGGCTGCGCGAGATGGTCCGCCTGGCGGCCGGGCTCGACGAGCAGGGGCGGCTCAACCGCGAGTCCGTCGAGCGGGCGCTACAGTGCCTCGAGCGTTTCGGCCAGCGGCTGCGGGACGTCCGCGCCGAGCGCGTGCGTGTGGTCGGCACCAACACCCTGCGCAAGGCGCGGCGCAAGGGGGCATTCCTCGACCGTGCGCGCGAGGCGATCGGGCATCCGATCGAGATCATCTCGGGCGTCGAGGAGGCGCGCCTCATCTACCTCGGCGTTTCGAACACCACGCCGAGCGAGGGCGGCCGCCGCCTGGTCGTGGACATCGGCGGCGGCAGCACCGAGCTCATCATCGGCGAGGGCCTCGAGGCGCGCCGCCTCGAGAGCCTCTACATGGGCTGCGTGAGCATGAGCTCGCGATACTTCGCCGACGGCGTCATCACCGAGAAGCGCATGAAGAAGGCTCGGACCGCCGCGCAGCTCGAGATCGAGCCGGTGATGTCGCGTTTCCGGGGCTCCGAGTGGGAAGCCGCCCTCGGCGCCTCCGGGACCATGCGGACGGCGGCCGACGTGCTTGCCGCGCGCGGCACCGGGCGGGGCGGCATCGACCGGGATGGCGTCCGCTGGCTGATCGAGGAATGCCTGCGCGCCGGCGAGGTCGGCAAGCTGCGCCTGCCCGGGCTCGCGCCCGAGCGGCAGGAGATCCTGCCGGGCGGTCTCGCGATCATGGTCGAGGTCTTCGACATGCTGGGCATCGAGAGCCTGCGCGTCGCGGACGGGGCGCTGCGCGAAGGCCTTCTGTACGACCTCGTGGGACGCCTCACCGACGAGGACGCGCGCGCCCGCAGCGTGCGCGCCCTGGAGGCCCGCTTCCACGTCGATGCGGCCCAGGCGGACCGCGTCGAGGCGACCGCGGCCGCCTTCCTTGCCCAGGTGGCCGATGGCTGGAAGCTCGACGAGCCGCTCGCCGAGATCCTGCTGCGGTGGGCAGGGCGGCTGCACGAGGTCGGGCTCGACATCGCGCACTCGCACTACCACCGGCACGGCGCCTACCTGCTGCATCATGCCGACCTGCCCGGTTTTCCGCGCGAGGAGCAGCAGTTGCTCGCGGCGCTGGTGGGCAATCACCGGCGCAAGCTCGACCTCGCCCAGCTCGAGGACCTGGTGCCGCCCTGGCACCTGAAGGCGGAACTGCTGATCGTGCTGCTGCGGCTGGCGGTGCTGCTGCACCGCGCTCGTGCGCCCCGGGCGCTGCCCGAGATCGCGCTCAAGGTGCGCGGCCGCTCGCTCGAGGTGGCGTTCCCGAAGGGCTGGCTCGCCGAGCATCCGCTGACCAACGCCGATCTCGAGCAGGAGCGGGAGTACCTGCAGGCGGCGGGATTCCGCCTGCGGGTGCAGTGAGCCGCGGCGCGGGGTTCCCCGCGCACGCGCTTCAGCGACGCGCGACCTGCTCGGCCGACGGCGTGCTGGCCAGCCTGAGCTGGGCGAGCGCCGCGCCGGCGGTGGCGCCGAACTCCGCCATGTAACGCGCCGGGACTTCGGTGTTCGGCAGCGCGACGGTCGCCGGGTTCTTGTGCTGGCCGTTCACGAGGTACTCGTAGTGCAGGTGCGGGCCGGTGGCCGCGCCCGTCGAGCCCACGTAGCCAATCACCTTGCCCTGCTCGACACTGCTGCCAGGCCGCAGCGACCGGCCGAAGCGCGACATGTGCGCATACAGCGTCGTGATGCCGCGTCCGTGGTCGATGATCACGGCGTTGCCGTAGCCGCCCTTGCGCCCCGCGAACTGCACGCGGCCGTCACCGGCCGCCCAGATCGGCGTGCCGGTCGGAGCGGCGTAATCGGTGCCCTGGTGCGCGCGGATGCGGCCGCTCAGCGGGTGCAGACGCCGCGGGTTGAAGCTCGAGCTGATGCGCGTGAAGTCGAGCGGGGCGCGCAGGAAGGCCTTGCGCATGCCGCGGCCCTCAGGCGTGAAGTAGCCGCGCACCGCGCCGTCGGCGGACTCGAACCACGCCGCGCGGTAAACGTGTCCCTGGTTGACGAACTCGGCGGCGAGCACGCGGCCGTCCCGGACGTAGCGGCCGTCCTGGAACTTGCGCTGGTAGATCACGCCGAACTCGTCGCCGCGGCGGATGTCGAGCGCAAAGTCGATGTCCCAGCCGAACATCTCGTTGGCGAGCACCATGATCGTCTCGGCCGACATGCCGACCTCGCGGCCGGCTGCGAACAGCGAGGAATCGATGCGCGCGCGGGTCGCGGCGACCTCGGTCTCGAGCGGGTTCTCGACGTAGTTGACCGCGAACCCGTGCCCGGCGCGCGCCACGGAGAGCGTCAGCGTGTTGCTGATGCGGCGGTTGAGCGAGTGCAGCGCGCCGTCGACGTGCGTGAGGGTGATGATGTCGCCCGGCCGGAGCAGGTCCAGGGCCCTGCTCGCGTCGGGCAGACGGCGCAGTTCGGTCAGCGTGGTGTTGTCGATGCCGGCGGCGCGGAAGATGCGGTCGAGCGTGTCGTCGCGCTGCACCGTCACTTCCACGCTGTAGGGCCCGGTATCGGCGGCCGACACCGGCTCGGCAGAGGCCGCGAGCTCGGTGAGGTCGACGGAGGCCGGCAGGTCCTCGGACGCCGGCTTCACGGCCAGGGCGACGGCCGCCAGCACCGGCAGGGCGGCGGTGAGCATCCAGCGACGCCCCGTCCGAACGACGCCGGGCGTGGCGCGGCGCGCGCCAGGGTGAGAATCAATTGACAAGACAGGCACCCCCCGTGTCGAAAACGCGGGTAAGGTAGTTGCGGAAACGCCACGCGTCAACTGTCAAATCGGGTGCTTTTCCCTGTTTCGACAGGTGGTTGCGGCGTGAATGTCAATTCTGTGACGGCGGTCGCCGGGCCGGCGGCGGATTGCCTCGTGGTTGCCGAGTCCCTACAGTCCGGTGGCCGTCCCAGGCTGCCACGACCCGACCAAGATGCTGAGTGTCCAAGACCAGCTCGCCGAGCTGCGCCGTGGCGCGGCGGAAATCCTCCTCGAGGCCGACCTGCTCAGGAAGCTCGAGCGGGGCCGGCCGCTGCGCATCAAGGCCGGCTTCGATCCGACGGCGCCCGACCTGCACCTCGGACACACCGTGCTGATCAACAAGATGGCGCTGTTCCAGCGCCTCGGCCACGAGGTCATCTTCCTGATCGGCGACTTCACGGGCCTGATCGGCGACCCGAGCGGGCGCAACGCGACGCGCCCCCCGCTCACGCCCGACGACGTCAAGGCCAACGCCGCCACCTACGAGGCGCAGATCTTCAAGATCCTCGACCCGCAGCTGACGCGGGTCGACTTCAACTCGCGCTGGATGGGCGCGATGAATGCCGCGGGATTGGTCCAGCTCGCGGCGCGGCACACCGTGGCGCGCATGCTCGAGCGCGACGACTTCGCGAAGCGCTACCGCAGCGGGCAGGCGATCGCCATCCACGAGTTCCTCTACCCGCTGGTGCAGGGCTACGACTCGGTGGCGCTCGAGGCAGACGTCGAACTCGGCGGCACGGACCAGAAGTTCAACCTGCTGGTCGGCCGGCAGCTGCAGGAGGCCTACGGGCAGGAGCCGCAGGTCGTGATGACCATGCCGCTGCTGGAGGGGCTCGACGGCGTCAACAAGATGTCGAAGTCCCTCGGCAACTACGTCGGCATCGCCGAGCCCGCGGACCAGATGTTCGGCAAGCTGATGTCGATCTCCGACGAGCTGATGTGGCGGTACTTCGAGCTGCTGTCCTTCCGTCCGAATGCTGAGATCGAACGGCTGCGAAGCGAGGTCGCCGGCGGGCGCAACCCGCGCGACGTGAAGTTCGAACTCGGCATGGAGATCGTGGACCGCTTCCACGGTGCCGGTGCCGGCGCGCGGGCGCGCGACGAGTTCATCGCCCGCTTCCGGCAGGGCGCGCTGCCCGAGGATCTGGCCGAGGTGACGCTCGCGGCGGAGTCGGGCGCGCTCGGCATCGCCCGCGTACTGAAGGGTGCGGGCCTCGTGGCGAGCACCAGCGAGGCGTTCCGGCAGCTCAAGCAGGGCGCGGTCAAGGTCGACGGCGAGCGCATCGAGGACGGGGCGCTCAGGTTTGCGGTGGGCGCGACGCACGTGTTCCAGGTCGGGAAAAGAAGGCTCGCGCGGGTCACCATCGCGTAAGGGACATGCCTCCGTCTTGGCGCGGGCCCCGCGCCCGCGCAGCAGGGGAGGCAGGTCCGCTCTGAAAAAAGGGAGAATGTCCCCTGTTTTTCAGCATGGCGCGCGTTGTCAAGTCTTGCGCTGCGAAAGGCGCTTGCTGCACGTATTGACGCGGTGCAATGCGCCGCTATACTGCGCGCCCTTCCGCAGCGTCCCGGGTTTTCCGGGGGTCGAGTCGGTCACGCTCCAGGCAGAGATTTCTGCCCGACGGTGTTGACAGTCACGCGGAATGCCGCATAATTCGCGGTCTGCCCCGGCCGAGCCCGTGGGTGCTCTTTAAAAATCGAAACAGGTAATTTGTGTGGGGACTCGCGTCAGGCGTTTGCAAGCGCAAACACGGACCGAGTACCAATTAGCCAGTTAATACTGAAACTAGTTGGGATTCTCTCCGAGCTAAAGTCGCAAGACTTCAAGTGAAGAGTTTGATCCTGGCTCAGATTGAACGCTGGCGGCGTGCTTAACACATGCAAGTCG
>Ga0209254_10006575_pt1 | contig 10723 bp, 12 predicted proteins | sample FrelakmetDIP11DI_FD_187148 | JGI IMG/M metagenome (GOLD analysis project Ga0209254, IMG submission 187148) | Freshwater lake sediment microbial communities from the University of Notre Dame, USA, for methane emissions studies - DIP11 DI (SPAdes)... | ecosystem: Environmental > Aquatic >... | reverse complement strand
CGTCACGACGATCAGCATCACGGCCGTCAGCGTGTCGATGCGCAGCACCCAAGCCGCTTCGAGATCGCCCGACGTGATCCACCTGAGGATCGGCACCTTGACCGCCGCCTTGCCCGCGTCATGCGCAAAGCCGGTCTGGATGAAAACGAACCACGACAGCGCCGCCGCGATCATCATGAGACCGGTGGTGATCACTTCCGACGGCCGGTCTCCGATCAACCGGCCGAAAAGGCCGGCGATGAGCGCGCCCAGAAGCGGCAGAAAGACGATTGCGGAATAGATCATCGCCGTCTCAGCCCTTCATCATGTTGATGTCTTCGACCGCGATCGAGCCGCGGTTGCGGAAGTAGACGACGATGATCGCAAGCCCGATGGCCGCTTCCGCCGCGGCAACGGTCAGAATGAACAGCGCGAACACCTGCCCGGTGATGTTGCCGAGAAAAGCGGAGAACGCGACCAGGTTGATGTTCACGGCCAGCAGCATCAGTTCGACCGACATCAGGATGACGATCACGTTCTTCCTGTTCAGGAAGATCCCTAAGATGCCGAGCGTGAACAGGCACGCCGCCACAGTCAGGTAATGGGCAAGTCCGATTGTCATGCGTAGGTCTTCCCCCCCGGTCCACCGGCGCCGGATCTCAGCCTGTCTGCCGCGTAATGCCCGGCCAGTGCCCCCGGCCAGAACAGGAGTGTCTGCGCGCCGGCCGAAACAACGCCGCGCCGGATGGCCGCCCAGTTGAAATCATGAGCTGCCGCGCTGGACCACAGTTCGATCGCGAGAAACACAAGCGGCAGCACCCACACCAGAATGCGGATCATCGGCATGATCTTTCCCGGCACGGCGTAGGTGACGAGCGCGCTCATCACCGCCGCAGCCAGGAAGAACCCGAGTCCCTTGAGCAGCCAACCGGTCATCTCGGTGCCTCCGACGACGGCACCACCGCCCCACCCGACGCCACCTTCACGACCTCCAGGCCCGTGGCCGGCGTGCGCGCGTTCTGCGCCGCAATCGACTGGCGCTTTACACCCTCGCGATGGCGCAGCGTCAGCACGATGGCACCGATCATGGCGACGAGCAGTACGAGGCCGGCGGCCTGGAAGAAGTAGACGTACTTCGTATAGAGCACGCGCCCGATCTGTTCCGTGTTTGTCAGCGTCTCCACACCCGGCGCCGGGGCGGGCATCGAACTGGGCAGCCCGCTCGCCGCACCCGTCACGAAAAGCGCGATCAATTCGGCAAGCACGATGCCGGCCACCAGAAGACCGACCGGGGCATTCTTGATGAAACCCGCCCGCAACTCGGCAAAATCGACGTCGAGCATCATGACGACGAACAGGAACAGCACCGCCACCGCGCCCACGTAGACGATCACCAGCAGCATCGCGAGGAATTCCGCCCCCAGCAGAATGAAGAGGCCGGCCGCATTGAAGAACGTGAGGATGAGAAAGAGAACAGAATGAACCGGATTGCGAGCGACGATGACCATCGTCGCCGACGCAATCGCCAGCACCGCGAACAGATAGAAAAAACCAGCCGTCAGCATCTCGTCCATCCTTGTCCCCCCGCCCCGGTAGCGAAGCAGGGGTCAGGCTGAAAAGCGGGACTTGAGCCCCGCAATCAGCCCCTTTCTGTCCATCACCTGTACTTGGCGTCGGCCGCCATGTTGCGCGCGATCTCGCGCTCCCAGCGGTCGCCGTTCGCCAATAGCTTGTCCTTGTCGTAGAAGAGTTCTTCTCGGGTCTCGGTGGCGAATTCGAAATTCGGCCCCTCGACGATGGCATCCACCGGGCAGGCTTCCTGGCAGAGCCCACAATAGATGCATTTTGTCATGTCGATGTCGTAGCGCGTCGTCCGCCGTGTCCCGTCATTGCGGCGCGGACCGGCCTCGATGGTGATCGCCTGCGCCGGACAGATGGCCTCGCAGAGCTTGCAGGCGATGCACCGCTCCTCGCCGTTCGGATAGCGCCGCAGCGCGTGCTCGCCGCGGAAGCGCGGACTGACCGGCCCCTTCTCGAAGGGGTAGTTCAAGGTCTTCTTCGGCGCGAAGAAGTATCTCATCGTAAGGCCGAACGCCTTTACGAATTCGATGAGAAACAGCGATTTGACGCCCTGCGCGATGTTCATGGATCAGTTGGCCTCAGATCAATCGCTCGGAAACACGAACCAGCCGACAGCCGCGCCGCCGGCCGTAAACAGTAGGAGATCGAGGAGGGCCGTCGATCTCAGAAGAGCTGCAGTGCGCTGGCCGGCCTCATCCGGTCTCGCAACGCTGATCCGGTCAGCAAGCCGGCGGATGGCGGCGAACCCGAAGAGTCCGACACCAAAGCCAATGGCCAGCCCGATCAGCAGGTTCGTCACGACACGCCCCCGAACTGAACAATAGCCGCAACGATGACCACGGCGGCCAGCGACAGCGGCAAAAACACTTTCCAGCCAAGCCGCATCAGCTGGTCGTAGCGGTAGCGCGGAACCATCGCCTTCACCATGGCGAACATGAAGAACAGGAATGTCGCCTTCAGAAGGAACCAGATGATGCCGGGCACGGCATTAAGGGGGAAGATGTCGACCGGCGGCAGCCAGCCCCCGAGGAACAGGATCGTGCCCAGCGCGCACATTGTGACGATCGCCACGTACTCACCGAGCATGAACAACAGGTAGGGTGTCGAGGAGTACTCCACCATGAAGCCCGCGACGAGTTCCGACTCCGCCTCCACGAGGTCGAACGGCGGGCGGTTGGTTTCCGCCAGCGCGGAAATGAAGAAGATTACGAACATGGGCAGAAGGACGAGCCAATGCCAGTCCAGGAACGAGGCGGGCAATCCGGCGGATGTTCCGATGCCGTTGGCCTGCGCGCGTACGATTTCGGTCATGTTCAGCGAGCCGACGAGCAGCAGCACCGTGATGATCACGAAGCCGATCGAAACTTCGTAGGAGACCATCTGCGCCGCCGAGCGCAGGGCGCCCATGAACGGATACTTCGAGTTGGAAGCCCACCCGCCCATGATGACGCCATAGACGCCGAGTGAGGAGATAGCGAGGATGTAGAGGATGCCGACGTTGAGGTCGGAGATCACCCATTTGCCCCAGCTGTTCTCGTTGATCGGGATCACGGCCCAGGCCGCCAGTGCGCACACGGCCGTCGCGAGCGGCGCCAGAAGGAACACTCCCTTGTTGGCGCCGGCCGGAATGACGGGTTCCTTGACCGCGAACTTGATGAGATCGGCGAACGATTGCAGCAGCCCCCACGGCCCGACCACGTTCGGTCCCTTGCGCAGCTGCACCGCCGCCCACACCTTGCGGTCGAGCAGAAGCAGGTAGGCAATGATGATGAGAAGCCCCGTCAGCAGCGCAAGGCTCAGCCCGACGTTGATCGCGAGCCAAATGGCGCTGTCCCAGAGGGTCGACGACTGATCGGACATGTTCGCTTTTGCCCTTCCTTACTCAGCCGCCGAAAGCTTCTTGGCCGACGCTGCATGGCGCAGTGCGCTCAACTCTGCCATCACCTGAGAGGCACGCGCGATGGGGTTCGTCATATAGAAATCCTTGACCGGCGAGCGCAGCGGCTCGTCTCGCATGACGCCCGCACGCGAAGCGAGAACCTCGATCGCTCGAGGGTCAGCCGCCGTCACCGTGCTCAGAGCCGCGAGCCCCGGCACCGCAGCGTACATCTTCGCCCGCAGCTGTTCCAAAGTGTCGAACGCCAACGGCTTGCCGATTTCCGCTGAAAGCGCCCTGATGATCGTCCAATCCTCGCGCGCCTCTCCCGGCGGGAACACGGCTCTCACCGTCTGCTGCGCGCGTCCTTCGGTGTTGACGTACGTCGCGCTCTTCTCCGTGTAGGCCGCGCCCGGCAGAATGACGTCGGCGCGATGCGCGCCGCGATCGCCATGGCTGCCCTGATAGATCACAAACGCACCCGGCGCCACGTCGATCTCGTCCGCACCGAGGTTGAACAGAACATCGGCGCCGCCGGCCGCCATCTGCTGCGCGTTGAGCCCGTTCGGCCCTGGCACGAAGCCAAGGTCAAGGCCAGCGACCCGCGCCGCCGCAATATGCAGCACCGAAAACCCGTTCCAGCCCTCTTTCACCGCGCCAAGCTGCAACGCGGCCTTGGCAAGCGTTCCGAGGATCGCGCCCCCGTCGGGCCGCGACAGGGCCCCGGTTCCAACCAGAATGAGCGGACGCTCCGCCTTCGCGGGCGGCGACTGCAGGAGCCGCGTGAGCGCGGACGGCTCGACCCCCAGATGCGCATACTTGAAACCAAGATCGACGGCTTCGCCGATCAACGCCACCGAGACGCCCGGCTGGCGCGCGCGGCGGCGCAGACGGGAGTTCAGCACCGGCATTTCAAGACGCGGGTTGGAACCCACGATCAGGATGGCGTCGGCCCGGTCGATGCCCTCGACGGTCGTGTTGAAGAGATATCCGGCGCGCCCCGCGGACGGATCGAGCGCTTCGCCCGCCTGCCGGCAGTCGAGGCTTGTGACCCCCAGGCTTGCCATCAGTTCGCGCAGCGCGAACATCTCTTCGGCCCCCGCCAGGTCTCCGGCGATCGCACCAATCTTCGCCGGATTTGCCGATTTGAGATGCTGGGCCACCGCATCGAGTGCTTCCGCCCACGAGACCGGAACGAGCCGCCCGTTCTTGCGCAGGTAAGGCCGGTCGAGACGCTGCGTTTTCAGACCGTCCACCACGTGCCGCGTCTTATCCGATATCCATTCCTCGTTCACCGCATCGTTGTTGCGGGGAAGGATCCGCATGACCTCGCGTCCGCGGGTGTCCACGCGAATGGCGGACCCGAGCGCATCCATCACGTCGATGCTTTCGGTCTTCTTCAGTTCCCAGGGCCGGGCGTTGTGCGCCCAGGGCCGGTGCGTCAGCGCGCCGACGGGGCACAGATCGATCGCATTGGCGCTCATCTCGGTCAGGATGCCCTTCTCGAGATAAGTCGTAATCTCGGCATCCTCGCCGCGCCCGATGAGGCCCAATTCCTCCACGCCCGCGATCTCGGTCATGTAGCGGACGCAGCGCGTGCAATGAATGCAGCGCGTCATCACCGTCTTGATGAGCGGACCGATATACTTGTCCTCGACCGCTCGCTTGTTCTCTTCGTAGCGCGAGCCGCCGACTCCGAAGGCCATCGCCTGGTCCTGCAGGTCGCACTCCCCACCCTGATCGCAGATCGGGCAGTCGAGCGGGTGGTTGAGAAGCAGAAACTCCATCACCCCTTCGCGCGCCTTCCTGGCCACCTTGCTGGTCGTGAACACCTTCTTTGGCGAACCGTCACGGTTCGGCGGCAGGTCGTTCACCAGCATGGCGCAGGATGCGATCGGCTTCGGACTGCCTTCCACCTCCACGAGGCACATGCGGCAGTTACCCGCGATCGACAAACGTTCGTGATAGCAAAAGCGCGGAATCTCGGCGCCTGCGGCCTCACACGCATGCATGAGCGTGGTGCCGTCCTCAACCTCGATTTCCGTGCCGTCGACGATGAGCTTGCGTGCCATGCGTCTTTCTCGTCCCAATAAATCCTCAAGCCGCCGGCATCTGCCCGCGGCACCGTGGTCTACTCGGCCGCTTCCCTGTGTCCGCTGTGATACGTGTCGATCCGCTTTTCAATTTCGCCGCGGAAATGCCGGATAAGTCCCTGCACGGGCCACGCGGCGGCATCTCCAAGCGCGCAGATCGTATGCCCTTCGACCTGCTTCGTGACGTCGAACAGCAGATCGATCTCGCGCTTCTCGGCCCGGCCTTCGGCCATTCTTTCCAGAACGCGCCACATCCATCCCGTACCTTCCCGGCACGGCGTGCACTGGCCGCAGCTCTCGTGCTTGTAGAAATAGGAAATCCGCGCGATCGCCCGCACCACGTCGGTCGACTTGTCCATCACGATCAGCGCCGCCGTACCCAGGCCCGACTTCACCTTCAAAAGCGCGTCGAAATCCATCGTGAGGTCCTGGCACAGCTCCGCCGGGACGAGCGGCACCGATGACCCGCCGGGGATGACGGCAAGCAGGTTGTTCCATCCCCCGCGCACGCCTCCTGCATGCTCCTCGATGAGCTGGCGCAGCGGAATGCCCATCTCCTCTTCGACGACACAGGGCTTGTTCACGTGCCCGGAGATCTGGAAGAGCTTCGTGCCGGAGTTGTTCGGCTTGCCCAGCGCCTCGAACCACTTCGCACCGCGCCGCAGAATGTCGGGCACGACCGCGATGCTCTCCACGTTGTTGATCGTCGTCGGCGCACCGTAGAGACCGACGTTGGCGGGAAACGGCGGCTTCAGCCGTGGCTGCCCCTTCTTGCCTTCCAGGCTTTCCAGAAGTGCGGTCTCTTCCCCGCAGATATAGGCGCCCGCGCCATGATGCAGATAGAGATCGAAATCCCAGCCGTGGACGTTGTTGCGTCCGATGAGCTTTGCCGCATACGCTTCATCGACCGCCCGCTGCAGCGCTTCGCGTTCGCGAATGTATTCTCCGCGCAGGTAGATGTAGCAGGTGTGCGCCCGCATCGCGAACGAGGCGAGCAGCGCGCCCTCGATCAGAAGCTGCGGGTCGTGCCGGAGAATTTCGCGATCCTTGCACGAGCCGGGCTCCGACTCGTCGGCATTGATGACGAGATAGCTCGGCCGCGGATCGGCCTTCGGCATGAACGACCATTTGAGACCAGTCGGAAACCCGGCCCCGCCGCGGCCCCGCAATCCCGACTGCTTCACCTCGTTGATGATCCAGTCGTGCCCCTGGTCGATGAGAAGCTTGGTTCCGTCCCACTGGCCGCGTTTCATCGCGGCCTTCAGCCCTGGGTCGTGGAACCCATAGAGGTTCGTGAAGATACGGTCCTTGTCGGCCAGCATGGGCATTGTTTGCTCTACCTCCCGGCGCCGTCGCTGTCGTCCGGCCGGGCGCCGTATGCCTGCGGTCCCTGAAGCCGCGCCAGCTGGGCGAGATTTGCAAGCTCGCTGGCGGAAATGGGTTTGCCGCCGGAGGCCCGCGCCTCCAGCTCCTTGACCATGCCCGAATTCGCCATCGCCGCGAGCGCGGCCGGATGCACGAACGGCTTCGCGCCCGTCTCGGATTGAGCGGAAACGCAAGCGGAAGCGGCAGGCGGAGCCGACGGAGCGGGCGGCGTGGAGGGTGCGACCGGAGCCGCAGGCGCCACCGGCGGAGCCGTGCCGCCCCCCGAAAGGCGCTTCTGCCATTGACCGATGCGCGAGCCATCATAGAGCGCGGGATCCGACAACGTCGTCGGCCCGCCTTCGGGGCAGGACGCCGTCCGCCCGGTTTGCGAACCCGGTGTAGGCGCCGTTCCCGTTGCAAAGGCGGCCAGAATATCGTCCAGGAGCTCAGGCGTCAGGTCTTCGTAGGTGTCGGCGCCGATCTGAACCATGGGCGCGTTCGCGCACGAGCCCAGACATTCCACCTCTTCCCACGAAAACGCCCCATCGGCCGACAGGTGGAACGGCTCTTCTGCGATCTTCTTCTTGCACACCTTCACGAGGTCTTTCGCGCCCCGAAGCATGCACGGAGTCGTCCCGCACACCTGCACATGCGCCTTCGACCCGATGGGCGCCAACTGGAACATCGTATAGAACGTCGCGATCTCGAGCACGCGAATGTGCGCCATTCCAAGAAGGTCGGCGACGGCACGGATCGCGGGTTCCGTAATCCAGCCGCCGATCTGCTCCTGCGCGCGCCACAGCACCGGTATGACGGCGGATGCCTGCTTGCCCGGCGGATACTTGGCGATGGTCGCGTTCACCCAGGCAAGGTTTTCGGCCGTGAACGCAAAGTGCGCGGGCTGATCCGGATGTAGGCGGCGAACGGCCATGCGCAGCTCCCAGAAGCGTCAACCCGTCCCCGGGGAGCGGATACGGGCCACATGCGTGAGCCTGCACCGGCCTGCCCGGCGCGGGCCTGGAGATATGGGGTTGCTTATGCCAGAGGCGAGCCGATGCAACGCCCAAGCATACGGAATAGGACGGGGCTTCCCCACCCCCCGAACCCCTTTAACGGTCCGGTTTTTCAGTTACGGCGTTGATGAGGGCAAAGCAAGCGCGGAAGGCTTGGCCGAAGGTCGGGATGCCCGCGCCGCGATGTCGCTGACAACTGCTGACCGAATCAGAATTCGGCGTCACGAAATTGCTGCATGCCAAGCGGCCCCGCAGCGATGCTCCACGAACTCAGGTCCAATAGAGGACCTTGTCGAAGTCGCTGAACCAGGCGACGAGCAGGAGCGCCATGGCGAGCGGAGCGAGGAAAAGGGAAATTTGCGATCCGACCCGCAGGAAGCCGGTCCAGAAAATCCCGAGCAGAACGCCGAACAGCAGGATGATCCAACCGCCATCGTCAGGCCCGCGGGCAGCCGCAAACATGAGCCCGGCCAGGAACGCGGCGATCCCGAGCACCACCGGCACGGCCGGCAGATCCGCCTGCAGCGACCCCATGGGCCAGCCGTTCCGGCGCGCGAACATGCGGTAGGTCGAAAGCGAGAGCCCGAAACCCAGTGCCGCGACTGCCAGCAGAAAACGCTCGTCGATCATACGCTCACCCAGACCGTTGGCCGGCCCCAATTTTGCCAGCCCGGACGTTAGCGCCGGAACCTTGAGCCTGTCCAGACGTCCGTCATTTTGGGAACTTGGCCTGCCGCCACGCGAGCCGTTGTATGATTGGCCGCACCCTGGGGGATCGCCGGCGAACAGCCGTTCAGTTCCAACGCCTCAGCGAGTCCTTGCGCCACGCCTCGTTCCGGGCCCGCTTTCGCTTCTCGACCGCGCTGAGAACAAGCAGGATCAGAACCCACACAAAAAGCGTGAGAAAGACCAGGACTTCCATTGAAGTATCAATCATGGGCCGCAGTCCACTCAAAGGGTTTGATCTCGGCGGCCGGCCCCCAGCGCCGCACGGAGAAAGACTTTCTATTTATTTTTGTAACACCGCTCCGAAGCCCGGGCACTTGTCAGTTCGAAACGTGATCAACGGCCCGTTACAATACGGCGCCCACGAACGGACTGAACTTGTGCCGCACCCGCCGGTGCGCACGGTCTTCCAGTTTTAACGGTTCATCGAAATGCTTAGCGGTCGATCTCGCCGAAGACGATGTCGAGCGATCCCAGAATGGCCGAAACGTCGGCCAGCATATGGCCGCGGTTGAGGTGGTCCATGGCCGCCAGGTGCGGAAAACCAGGCGCGCGGATCTTGCAGCGGTAAGGCTTATTGGACCCGTCCGCCACGAGATAGACGCCGAACTCACCCTTTGGCGCCTCGACGGCGGCATAAACCTCCCCCGCCGGCACGTGGAAGCCTTCGGTATAGAGTTTGAAGTGGTGGATCAGCGCCTCCATCGAGCGCTTCATCTCACCGCGCCGTGGCGGCGCGACCTTCGCGTTGGCCGTCATCACCGGACCCTCGCCGGAGGGTGATCGTAGAAGCTCACAGCACTGCTTCATGATCTTCACGCTCTCGCGCATCTCGGCCATGCGGCAGAGATAGCGGTCGTAGCAATCCCCGTTCTTGCCGATGGGAATGTCGAAATCCATCTCGGCATAGCATTCATACGGCTGCGCCTTCCTGAGATCCCAGGCAGCCCCCGAACCGCGCACCATCACGCCTGAGAAACCGAAGTCGAACGCCTCTTGCAGCGGCACCACGCCGATGTCGACATTGCGCTGCTTGAAAATGCGGTTGTCGGTCAGCAGCCCGTCGATGTCGTCCAGAACTTTGAGGAACGGATCGCACCAGTTGTAGATGTCGTCGATCAACTCCGGCGGCAGGTCCTGATGCACGCCCCCGATGCGGAAATACTTCGCGTGCATCCGGGAGCCCGAGGCGCGCTCATAGAACACCATGAGCTTTTCGCGCTCTTCGAAGCCCCACAGCGGCGGCGTCAGCGCGCCCACGTCCATCGCCTGCGTGGTGACGTTGAGGAGGTGCGACAGGTGCCGGCCGATCTCTGAATAAAGAACGCGGATCAGCTGCGCGCGCCGCGGAACCTCGATCCCGAGCAGCTTCTCGGCCGCAAGGCAGAACGCGTGCTCCTGGTTCATCGGAGCCACGTAGTCCAGACGGTCGAAATAGCCGATCGCCTGCGTGTAGGTCTTCGCCTCGATCAGCTTCTCCGTGCCGCGATGCAGGAGGCCGACGTGCGGGTCGACCCGTTCCACGACCTCCCCGTCGAGTTCGAGCACGAGGCGCAGCACGCCATGCGCCGCCGGGTGCTGCGGCCCGAAGTTGATGTTGAACTGGCGGATTTCTGTCTCGGCCATCGTTTCACTCTTTATCCTGCGATCCCGATACCATCGCCAGAAATTCCGCTTCCGTCAGCTTAAGGGTCGGATTGGCGAAATCGTATGCGGCGGGTTTTCTGTCAATGAAGATTTCCGTCGTGAAGGATAGACCCGTCAGGTCATCGACAGTCCCCGCACTGACGCCGAAGTAGTTGGCCGACGGCGCACTGAAGAAGAGATGGGATCCGCAGACCCGGCAAAACGAACGCTCCCCCCAATCCGACGACTTGTATGTGGCGACGTTCTCGCCGCCGTCCACCTTCGCCACGCCCTCGGCCTTGATGGACAATCCGGGCCCGCCGCCCCAGCGCGCTGACACATCCGGCAATGACAGGCGTCGATCTCCGGTTCGGCCGGCTTGAAACTGAAGCGAACACCGCCGCAGAGACATCGGCCCGTGCGTTCAGACTGTTTGCTCATGCCTGACTGCCTCCGCGTCTCCG
>Ga0209254_10006574_pt1 | contig 10724 bp, 4 predicted proteins | sample FrelakmetDIP11DI_FD_187148 | JGI IMG/M metagenome (GOLD analysis project Ga0209254, IMG submission 187148) | Freshwater lake sediment microbial communities from the University of Notre Dame, USA, for methane emissions studies - DIP11 DI (SPAdes)... | ecosystem: Environmental > Aquatic >... | reverse complement strand
CTAGAGCTATGCTTACTTTACCTGATATTTTATTCCTTGACGAACCAACTGCAAATTTGGACCCACAAGCCTCGGTAGCGTTTAGAGAGCTAATTCTGGAATTATCCAGAAAACACGGCATGACCATCTTTCTAAACACTCATCGCCTCGATGAGGCTCAAAGGGTATGCGATAAAATAGCAGTTATTGACAATGGCAAACTTCTCAAGACAGGCAAGATTGAAGAATTGAGGACAAGTCAGACCTGTCCAACCATTCGAATAAATTCAAACAACATAACTCAAAAAATGTTCACCGATTCACTCAAAACATTAATCAAAAAAATCAATATTAATGGTAATGACACAACTATTGAACTGCTGCATTTCGAAGACATACCTAAGTTAGTAAGAGGTCTTGTAGCACTAGGTGCAAATATTTACGAGATGAGACAAGAAGAACGCAGTCTTGAAGACATATACATGGAGTTAGTAGGGGAAAATCATGGCAAGTGAGTTATTCAAAAAAAATGGCGACATAGATCTCATATTGGAAGTACAAGGGACTCAAACCTTCGTTTCAGGGAAACTTTTAAGCCATATAATTGAACAACCCTACGACCAGTCAAAAAGTGGATCTCAACTTTTCTCATTCTCTTTGGTAAAAAAGAACAAGACGGTAGACAAGCCTTCGAATGTATTCACATCCAATGTCATTGGTCCAAACACAAAAAACTCAGAGGACTCGGATCGAGATCTGACTCCGAAGATCAAGGTTAACAAACCAAAAAGGGTCAAACATGGTAGAAGCATTTAAGAGAATAAAACCAAATATTATTCATGATATTCAACTTGTCGCTTGGAAGGAGCGTATCATGTTTCTTTCCAACAAGGAAGTGTCGCTTGGTGTCTTCCTCCTGCCAATCATCTACGGCATTCTTTTCCCATTTTCGTTTTCGACACTTAAGAATCTCATTCCAACCCTTGCACCATCAGTACTGATACTTTCGATTTCATTTGTTGCCGCAATAATCTCCGGGATTGACACAGCCTATGCTTTTGCCTGGGAGCGTGAAACCTTGACAATACAAACTTTGCTAACAACAAGGCTGTCAGATGCTGCTCTCGTTCTTGGAAAGGCATTGTTTGGTCTCACCTCTTCAATTATCGCTTATCTTACAATGCTTGTTCTTTACTTATCAACTGACTATTTCTTAGTTTCAGGCGATCCCATTTTGACAATTGTTCTAAAACCAGAAATGCTCTATGGCTTACTGATTGTGCCACTTATGTTCACACTCTTTTCAGTCTCAACTGGCATGGTCATTTCAACAAAGATCAAGAGTACACGCACCGGCGCTGGTCTTGCAGCTCTTCCAGCTCTTCCAATTGTCGCACTAATGGGCTGGTTTATCTTTGGTAATCCACTTGGTCTGTCATTTTTCCTCAATCTGATCGTCATTTCACTCATCTTATTTGGAATATCACTCATGTGCCTGCTACTTTCAATTGGACTTTTTAAACGCGAGGCTATGGCTCTTCGACAATAGGTTGAAGGTGGGTAAACTCTATTGGTATCCAACCGTGAATTTCATTAACTTGGTTGTTCCTCAGCTGGTTTTGATGGTTAAGGCCCAAGACGATTTTGTAGCACCATCGCGTTTTGGTTGGATTACCGTGATTTTTACAGTCTGTGTTTTTCCAGCATACAAGTAGAAATTAGAAGGGGTAAATGAAATTTCTTTTGAACTTGATAAATCTAATTTCATCACTCCATCCAAGCATTTGCTATTTATGTTAAGCTCAAAGGTTGCCGATTTGTTATCTTTAACTTGAAATGAGCTTGGGTCTTTTGTCCAACTAGTTGAAAATTCACAACATTGCTCTGGATATTTGACTCTAAATACAATTGTTAAAGTCTTCCCACAACTTGATATAACTTTGAATACCCAGGTCGAGTAATTTTGATTTCCTGTTTTCTTTGTTTGTAATTGTTACTTTAATATTAGCGAGACCATATTTTGGCATATCAAATTGTTTTTTTTGAGAATGTGATGTTCCGGTCAGTTGATACTTTCATTGTTACTTCGTAAGCATAGTAGCTTGCAATATTGAGGGTAAAAGAGGCCGTTTTTTGATTATCAACAGAATGTTTTGAAAGGTGGTACCATCAATCTCCATGTTCCACCAAGTGTTAAAACTACATTGACTTGCATAAGGTACTGACTCAGCGTATTGAATCTGTTGTGCTTTGGCATTATAAAACCAGATAAAAGTAGGATAACGACTAATATTAGTATAAACACTTGATATCTTCTCATTTCATCCTCCTTGTATTGTTATTTAAGTTACGCAGTTTTGGATGAAAAGTCTTGATTAATACTTTATCGTGTTTTTCATAGATACTACTTACATTAAGGATGAGGTAAAAAATGGTCGAATTGCCAATTAATATTGGTAAGTTTACTCTTTCAAACAGGATAATCATCCCGGCTATCGTGAGGATGCTTGCTAATGAGCAGGGATATGTAACCGACAGGCTTTTAGCTAGCTATAATCTCCATGCAGGGTCAGGAGCTTCTTTTTTAATCGTTGAGGCTAGTTTCATCCAACCAAACGGTAGAATCTTACAAGGAGAGCTTTCAATTGATGATGACTCTTGTGTTCAAGGTCTTAGTGAGTTGGCAAAAACAATAAAACACAATGGTATTCCAACGATCGTCCAGCTTGTCCATGCTGGACGCATGGGTTGTGGACAAGATCTAATAGCTCCTTCACCAATTCCATTTGAAGATAGAATTATACCTAGACCTATGACTATCGAGGAGATACTAAAGCTAAAACTTGACTTCAAAAAAGCTATTGAACGCTCAATGGATTCCGGATTCGATGGCGTTGAAATTCATTGTGCGCATGGTTACATTCTCTCACAATTTCTCTCTCCTCTTTCAAATACTAGGGTAGACATCTATGGTGGTTCACTTGATAATCGTGCGAGGTTGTTGTATGAAATCGTCTCTGATGCAAGAAAAAGAATTGGTTCAGGTAAAATTCTCTCGGTTCGTTTAGGTGCTGTCGATCTTTTGCCTGGAGGTTTAAAACTTTATGAAGCAAAAGTCGTCGCTGGAAAGCTAAAAAATCTTGGTGTGGATTTAATAAACGTTTCTGCAGGTATCGTTCCTACCAGACTTGGAGGTTCCAGGCCAAGAGTCTCCAGAGCATTCTCTCCTCTTGGTAAAAGCATACGCGATGCTGTTGGTTCTGTTGTAGCTGTTGCGGGAAGAATAACAACCTTGCAAGATGTAGAGATTATTTTAAGCAAAAAACAAGCCGACCTTGTAGCAGTGTGTCGTTCTGTTTTATCAGACACACTTTGGCCTAAGAAAATCCTTGCCCAAAACATAAGTTTGGAGGAAACTACTAGAATCCAGCCAATTATTCCTTGCGCTGGTTGTATCCCATGCATCCACTTCACCAAGGGTTGCCCTATCAAAAACTTGTAATCAAAAGCAGTTAATATGCAATTGCGTCTGGTGAATTGACAATAACAGCAAGATTAACAAAAAGACCCCAGTAACTTGGGGTCTTTTTGTTAATTCCGTTTTTCAACACATAAGAAGCTTGGATTATGGAAGTTTGTTGTAGGTAATTGTCACCTTGTTAGTATCAACAACAACTATGCAGCCAAGTTTCTGCGCTACATCAACTACTGGTAGGAAAACAATGTTATTCTTGAGTTCTGGTGCTGAAGCGAGCTTTTTTGCATTACCATCGAGAGTGCAGTCAAGTGACTTAACTGTGCCGTTTAGTGTATGACCGTTTATTTTGATCTCGAAATTGTTATTGCCAAAATTGAAAGCAAAGTCTCCACCAATAAAGTCAACCTTAAATACATCGGCCGGAACCATTATTGGTGCAGTGTTGTACGGAGCACCAGGAAGATCTTTGGCTGTGCCATTTACCATAGCCTTAATTTGTCCAACATTAATTTCTACGGTCGTAGACATGATATTAGTGATTTCTACCTGTGTCCTGCTCTCATTGCCAGCACCATCGACTGCCAAGATTGTAAAAATGGTCTTGGAAGGAGCTGGGGCAAGTTTGAGATCCTTTGCTTCCCAAATATCATGCACTACGGTAGCATCCATAAGCTTTCCACCAGCAGAGTCCATGATTGTGATTTTAGAATCTGGATCAACGCGTCCTTTGAGTGTGATCATCTCTTTGTTGATGATATCACCAATTTTGTCAACCATGATAGCCGGTGGTTCTGTGTCTTGTGTTATCCAGACGATCTTTGATGTCTGATTACCAGAACCGTTAGTGGCAATGACCGTTATAGCATTTTTGCCTGGAGAGAGCTTGACCATGCCTTTGAAAAAACCGTCAGCTTGGGTTGTTGCTGTCTTACCGTTGATGGTGACTATGGAACCTTGGCTGGTTGTACCGGTAACCTGAATTTCTGACTTGTTAGTGATTGAGCTTACTGGATCAACAATTAGCATCGGTGGTGTTCTGTCAACACCAACCACAATTCTTGTCCATCCATCTTTGTAGTTATCCTGTGAGGCTTCAATTTTAAGGAAACCGGTGGCATTTGGTACTACATCGATTTCAACTTCACCCTTATTGTTGGTTATTTTTGTTGCGTCAACGCCTAGTCCTGAAACTTTAACTTTTGCGCCAGAAATTGGAGCTAGAGTGCCGATTTCTTTTACTGAAATATAGATTTTACCTGTAGCCTTAGGGGTTAGTGTTTCAATTGTGTAAGCCTCGATCTTAAGACCCTTACCAACATCAAGCTTCTGGACTAGCACGCCATACCATTCTGGATCATTGAAGATGATTTTGTACTTTGGTGTCATATCGCCAGCAAGGAAGTACTTGTTTTTGGAAAGGTAATACATCCTAGCTGTTGCTTCACCAAGACCTGTTGGCATAAATTCAATTGTTGTTTCCATTACATTCGAGTCATTAGCAGATGGTGAAGTTTTCCCATAGATTGAGTGCTCATGTTGATTACCCACCATAACAACCTCGCCACCCGGATGCATGGCGATGTCACGATCGTCGGCTGGTCTGACTTCACAAATCATATGATTTTCAACATTGTAAATAAGGTCATAGTTATTCTGATTGAGGAAAGATTTGCCAACTTCTTCTCTATCGGTTGATGAGGCATCTATGAGTTTAATCCTCGGGGAACTGATTGCGGCAATGTGGCTGGGCCAAGCTTCCCAGTCTAGATAGAAAGTTTGGTCATTTGAGACTGTAAAGCGGAATCTCCTATAGGTTTCGCGAGGATCTGTAGTGAATCTAGGTGGATAACCGGCTACATCAGCTTCGTTGCGATTGTTGACATAGGTGTTATCGCCAACTAAACCGCCAACAAAACAGGCATCTTCAGCAAATATGTAGAACTCAGTCTGAGCATTTACATCAAGACCAAGGGCATCATGATAGTCAAGATTGCCATTTGCGTCTATGTCGGCAAACAAAGCTCCGCCAAACCAGGGATAGTTATAGATATTGCCAAGACCCCAACCACGTGCAAGCGGTTCCATTGCACCAAAGAGAAATTCTAGATTTGGAGGCAGTTTCTTGTTGATAGCCCAGCCTTTAATCGTTGGGTCACGTGGATTGACGTACTGAGTCTCCCACTCATTGTTATCGTGCCACCAGTAACAAGTGGTGTTGTATTCGATGTAACCTGATTCAACTCTTTCTTTGCATTTTTGATATGAGAGATCGGTGTTTAATACGAAACCACCCAGCTTGTATATCTCTTTGTTGCCTGGGTCGAGTGCGAACTCCATACCATCTTTTTTCTCTGAAGCATCCCAGTCGAATCCAATGCGTGGATAAATTTTAGAAGCGCAGGGGTTAATTTCGCACGGGTTAAACTCAAGATCGAACGAAACCGGTCTGGTCACAAATGGTGTGAATCTAGCAGTATTTTTGACGCCTCCACCACAAACAGAGACACCCTTTGTAACACCTTTTACAAGGCGACCTTCGGCATCAGTTACAGTTGCTCGAATCTTGTAAATACGATTATCAGCTGCAGTCATCACAAAGTCTGGATCACCAGGTGAGGTGTAGAAAGATTGAGTCTTATCTTCAACATTAACGATCTCATAAGAGACTTTTGGTGAATCGATCGGTATGACAATCTTGCCTCTATGTTTCCTGTCTGGGGTATAGATATAGACAATGAATTGGTGGTTTTTGATCCACTCTTCTTCATCTGGCTCGCCTGTCTCGCCTTTCCAAGTGGTAACGTCGTTAGCGCAGAAGCCACGGAATATATATTTTCCTAACGCAGCTTGGCTAAAATCGGTTTTGATTGGTCTAAATGGAATTGAAATTGTATCCTTGCAATCGTTAATGCTTATTGTTCTGACAGAGAAGAGCTCTTCATTGTTCTCGCGTTCGAGATCCCTGTTATGAAGGTTGGTTCGAACAAAATAGTACTGGGGAAGGGTTGCCCTCTGACCATAATAATATTTGTCATCTGGGTATGGATCTTTGAATAGGAAGTTCCAAACATGCTCTTCCTTCACTTTGTCTTCGCCCTTAAGCGGATCGAGGATTCCTTTTGTTAAATCGACTGGGTTACCCTCGGCATTTTTAATATCGAAGGTAAGAGGTGTATCGGATGATATTAACTCTGGAGTTATACCAGCGGTAAGAACCTTTGGTGATGCCATCGTTACAACAAGGTCATCAACCGGCTCAACCGGGATGGCAACCTGACCAGCAACGTAGACTTCGTGAGAATATCTCATCCTATTGGTTGTTGGGCTGTCAGCATCATAGGTGTCTTGAAGTGGGGATGGATCCCAGAATGGGCTGAATGACCTGTCGCTGTTATCATCGCCATATTTGTATGCAGTCACATAAACTGGAAGTATCTCGTTGTCTGAAATAATGTGATCTGGCGGGTCACCAATACCTTCTTCACCACCAAAATCAAGTCCTGAGGTTGGCGTGTTGACCTCAAACATGTATGTGCCATTGTTGCGCTGGAAAGTTCTAGCATCGATAATTCCTGAAGACCATGTATTGGTGGCCGTATTGTACTCACCCATGATCTCTGTTTCCCAGTCTTTGAACTTGACGATTCCGTCACCATTAACATCTACAACCTGGTCATCCCAAGTCAGATCGTATTGGGAACCAGTGCCATCTGATCTGCCATAGTAGAAGCGAGTCGAGCCTGGTGGGTTAGTAACCCAAGCATCACCTGAGCCGAATGTTAGGTCTTGGTTGAGGTGCTTAACACCACGGTCCTGCCACAAATAGACAACTGCATCGTTGCACTCTTGTGAAGACGAATTTGGTGCCTCAGTTTGGAACGGTAATTTTTCAGTTACATGAATCTCAACTTTAGTGTCCACACCAAGAGGCATCTTGTCTATTGTTTCATCTTCGGAAATGGTAAAGGACATCCCAAGAGCATGCACGTCAACACCGTCAGTGGGCGGTGCTGTGCAACAGTCTTGGTACATTTTAAATGTGCCATCAGCAAGTGTCACATAAATAAGCAATTTACCGGGTTGCCATGGAATGATCTCATCAATAACCATCACGTTATCAGTATTCTCGACCATGCCCGGACCTGTAATAGTACCTTGACCTATTGAAGCAAAGTTGAGTCTTCGATTTTTTGTCATCAATGGGTTTGGATCCCTATATTGGTCGTTTTCGTTGGGAATGCCTCTATAGGCTGTATATGGTTCGATACCTGCCTCACCATTGAAATCTTGGTCTACATAAATCATCTCGAACTCTTGCCAGTTGGTGTTGTCTATCACTATTCTGCCTGACCAGTCATAAGAGATTGGAACCTGTTTTAAACCATTGTACTCATATTGGGTAACATAGGTGCCAAGATTCCTGTTGATGATCTTTGGTCGTGCAAATGGACCTGTAACTTCCATCTTCACAACGCGACGATCAACATCCCAGTCTGGACTAAATGAAAGGTGACGACCTTCTCCATCTTTCATGATAAAGAAGAAACCATAATCAGTAAGTGGGAAGAACTCCGTACCAAGCTTTCCAAACTGCTCATATTGGAGACCTTCTTTGTTCTTTTTGGACCAAATAGCCGGATAAGCGTTCCAACCAAATGGACCGCCACGACCGCCCCAAATCTGACCTGCATGTCGACCTGCATGCGTTTGACCACCTGGGTAGGTGCGGAATTCTGATGCAACATATTTTAGTATTGGATCATAGGGCGCTTGAATTTGTGGTGTTGGGTAGTTTAGCGGTGATAATGGACCAAGGTAACCACCGGATGAAGAACCATTGGTGTAATGTACTTTTGAGAACTCAAGGGCACGATCAACAATGGTAAATTCGGCAAAGTTTACATAAGGATCTGGTGGATAAACCTTGAGATCCTTAATGCCACAATAGTCAATGCCCGCGTGGAAAGATCCTTCAATCATCTTGTCATAAACAAAGAAGGGTCCGCCATTTGTTAGTTTTGGATGGGCAATAGACGAGTTGTAGTCGAATATCACTCTATTGGAATAGACTCTAATCTCAAGATGGGTTGACCCATCCCTTGGTTTAACGGCAACAAGGCACTCGCCTCCAAGATCAGAGTCTGTTAGTTGACCATAGCCAGACACGTAGGTTGGCACACCATACTGAACGATGTAACCAAATGTACCATCAAAAATGCCAAGGTAATCTGAACGAAGTGGGTAGCCGATAACACCTGAAACATCACCGATTCTTCTCAAGCCAATTGTGTTGCACACATCACATATGGCATCTCCAGAAGAGCAGTCTGTGTCCTCAAGCTGTACTCTATTATCAACAAATACTGGCGTTTTTTTGATGCGTGTTGTGTTTGGAATTGGGAATGTGCCGGTGTATGGTTCACCAAGAAGGTAATCATTCTCATCGAGAGCCCATTGAATTTGGGGATGGCGAGGATCTGGGTTTACATTGTAAGATGGTTCGTACCAGTACCAATAGTAGTAAGTTCCATCATTGTGATATTGGATAATATACTTTTCATAAACATTCGTTATGAAGGATACACTTCCACCTATTGTGCCTGTTTGAATCTCGGTATCACCTGGAACGGCAACAGCCATCCATGCAATCCCGCCTCCAGTGCAGTTATAGTTGACGATATTAGCGTTGAACTGACCCCTACGCTGTGGATCTGTGTTGAAATCATAGGGGATAGAGAATGGTATTCCTGCAGGGTCGTTCACATCGTCTGGGTTGTCTTTGTCTGTGAGTTTGAGGGTTAAGTTGGGGAAGCGCTGATCAATTGTTGTAATGCAAAGTCTGTCTGAGTCAATACTCAATTCCTCTGGTTCCACAGTATTGTAGAAGATGTTCATGCAGTCATAGTTGTTCTCGAGTTCAGCTGGTAAAGGTGGATATGGAATCTGACCATCTGGATAGAATCCCTGATCTTGACGCCATGGAACAAACTGTCCCGGGACCGAGTCAACAAATCTTTGTCCAAGTGTTGGGAAGTTTGGTGTGTATCCTTGCCAATCCCAGAAGAAGTCGCCGTAGTAACCATCAGGTGGAGCTGGAATCTTGCCACCTGATTCTCTCAAAACGTAGGTTGTTGCATAAGCATACTGGTCACCTGGTCTGTCTGGCCTTCCATCAGGTGGGCATGACCCTCTGTATGGTGTGAAGTGGAAGCGAACCTCAGGGCGTTGTGGATTGCACTCAAAGAGGACATTGTTTAGGTTACGAGAATCCCCGTTGATCTTGTAATAGCCAATGCCTTGGAAGAGGACATAGCACTTCTCGTCAGGTATCCAAGTCTGGCCATCCTTATCCCAATGACCTGCCTCAGGTGGTGGATCCATTGTGATAACAACTTCTGTTGTTTGCTCAACTTTAAATGGCTTGGAAAGAGTCATCATGGCACCAGCATTTGCCGATGGAATTACTTCCATGTCCATAAAGCGTCTGTCGCCATTGTTTCCATAGGTAATGCCTTGGACTGGGTAGGAGAATTCCCAGTAGTCATAAATTGAGCATTGAGAGCCACACATGTAGAACTTGCCATTGTAGTCAACATTGGTTAGACGAATAAAGCCTTCTGATACAGAGCCTGTGCCATTAGGAAGCGATGGCGCATCACCCCAGAGTGCTGGTGCTGGACTAACAGGATTCCAATTCGAGCCTTGAAGGTCAAATCTTGCACCTGCATCGTAGATGAACTCGCCAACATCGTATTTGTAGTTGAGCGGAATAAAGCTTTTAGAGTCCTTGGGATCAAGGTGTTTCCAATCTAGATAGACTGGCTCATAGATAGAGAAATTGTTCATCTGCATAAAGAATTGGTAGGCTACTGGGTAGTACTGATCAAAGTACTTGTCATAGAAACCAGATAGGTCGTTACCAGTCGTTATTATTGGTTTGTTGAAGTTATCAGTCCAAGGTGATATGCCAATATTAAGGTTAACGTCGGCATCGCCTTTGGAAACGGTTGAGCCTTCATAGTACTTGATTATTGTCTGGGAGCCTGTCGAGTCGGTTCTGACAACCTGAACGTCTGACAACCTGATGTCACCGGCTGAAATTTCAAAAGCACCGAGTCCACCTAATGGATCAAGAGCAGCGTCAAGCATAAAGTCGGTGTCGCGGTATAGAGCCTCGCCACAACCGAAATAGTTGACCTGACCGTAGCCACCACCACGTCCATTTGGAAGAGCAGAGTTGGTGTCAAAGAAACGGACAGGAGCGCCA
>Ga0209254_10006573_pt1 | contig 10724 bp, 4 predicted proteins | sample FrelakmetDIP11DI_FD_187148 | JGI IMG/M metagenome (GOLD analysis project Ga0209254, IMG submission 187148) | Freshwater lake sediment microbial communities from the University of Notre Dame, USA, for methane emissions studies - DIP11 DI (SPAdes)... | ecosystem: Environmental > Aquatic >... | reverse complement strand
GAACCATGACGGCCGCAGCATATCGCTCTTGCAGGCGCATCGCCTCAGCATTCGTCGTCTCGGCGTGCCTCGCGAGCGCCGCAGCGGCTGAACCTCAGCCCTGCCTGACTGCCTCGCAGTTCGGGCCGCAGGACGAAGTCGGTAACCTCAACCACGTGACGCCGGCCAAGACGCTGGCCGCCGCGAAGCTGGTGACGCAGGGCAAGGCCTATCGTCTCGGCATCGAGACGAACAAGGACACGCCGGCCTTCCCGCCGCGCTGGTTCAGGCTCACGATCGTCCAGCCGGGCCAGACCGGCGGAGCCACGCTCGGGCCGACCAAGAGCAGCTACAACGACGACATCGTCACCGGCTGGAACGGCATCGGTTCGCAGCTCGATGGCTTCGGCCATGTCGGCATCGACAACCTCTACTTCAACTGCAACCGCTCTGGCGACTTCGCCATGGCCGACGGATTGACGAAGCTCGGTATCGAGAACGTGCCCGCCGTCGCAACGCGTGGGATCGTGCTCGACATGGCCGGTTACTTCGGCACCGCCATCGTCGAGGAAGGCACGCCGTTCAACCGCGCTGAAATCGAGGGCGCCATGAAGCGCCAGGGCATCGCGTCGATCGACAAGGGTGACGTCGTGCTGTTCCACACCGGCTGGCTAGCGCTGCTCGGCAAGGACAACGTCCGCTTCGGCTCCGTGGGTCCGGGCCTGGGGCTCGAGGGCGCGAGGTATCTCGCTTCGCTTGGAGTAGCCATGGTCGGCGCCGACAACCCGAGTGTCGAAGTGATTCCCTTCGAAAAAGGCGCGGGTGTGTTCGAGGTTCACCAGATTCTGCTAGCGCTCAATGGCATTCATATCCTGGAGAACATGAATACCGCAGAGCTGGTGAAAGACCAGGCCTGGGAGTTTTTGTTTACGCTCGGTCCGGCACGCGTCACCGGCGCCGTGCAGGCCATCGTCAATCCAATCGCGATCCGGTAGCGGAGCACGAGGTTCATGAGTACGGCCGCGCAGCTCGGTTACCTGGGCCGCGAGGTCAGCGACCTCGGCGCGTGGCGCGGGATTCAAGACCGGAGCCATGGGCATGGGCCACGTGCTGCTCGATGTGCGCGACTGCGCCACCACCGAGCGGTCCTACCGGGACGTACTCGGCTTTCGGGTGAGTGACTACATCGACGCTGAGTTCAAGGGGACGCCGCCGCATGAGGTGTTCCTGCACGTGAGCCCGCATCATCACTCGCTGGCATGCGCCTCGCTCGGGGGGCCCAAGCGGTTGCACCACGTGATGCTCGAGGCGAGTGGGGATATCGGCCGGTGATTCCCGCTCAGGGCGGGCCATAACGCGCGACAGTCCGTGAGCCCCTGCGACCGAGTATGCGGCGTCGCTCAGTCCCGCCTGCCGCTTCACGCGCCGCAGGAAGCTCCTGCCGGCGCGCACGGCTGTGTGCCGGGGGTCCTAGCGACGTAAACGCACGACTTTCTGCGACTCGCTGTTCCGATCTGCAGGTCCGGCGACAGCCGATCGATCGTTGCTGTTTGATGCGTAACGCGCAGGTTCGCAGGTCCCTGCAGTGGTCGCTCCGCGCGCGGCAGGACCCTGAGTGCTACTGCGCAGGATACTCTCGAACTCGTGGACGGGAACCGGCGCCCCCAGCAGGAAGCCTTGCGCCACGTCGCAGCCCTCCCGTCGAAGAAATGCCAGTTGTACTCCGGTTTCGACGCCCTCGGCGACCACCGTCATTCCGAGCGTGTGTCCGAGCACGATCACCGATCGCACGATCGCCTCGCTCTCGGCGTCGTGACCAAGGTCCATCACGAACGACCGGTCAATCTTCAACGCGTCGATCGGGAACTTCTTCAGGTAGGCAAGGGACGAATAGCCCGTTCCGAAATCGTCGATCGCAATCGTGAAACCGAGCTGCTTCAGGCCGAGCAGATTCCTGCGGATGCTCGCCACGTCGGCCATCAGCACGTTCTCGGTGAGCTCGATCTCGACCAATCGAGGAGGAATTCGTGCTCGTTCGACTAGCTCCGCGAGCTCGAGGACCATGCTGCTGCGCGAAAGGCCGCTGCCGGAAAGATTCACCGCGACCGGCACCAGTGGTGCACCAGCGCGGTACATGCGCTGCAGCTCATCCACCACGCGCCGGAACACCACTCGATCCAGCTCGAGAATGAGCCCGGTGTCCTCCGCCAGGCCGATGAAAGTGGCCGGGGGAACGGCGCCCCGCACCGGATGATTCCAGCGAGCCAGGGCCTCGGCACCAATCAACGCTCCATCCTGTATCCGCACCTTGGGCTGGAAATAGACATCGAGTTCGTGCGAGGCCACGCACTTGCGCAGATCCATCTCCAGGGACAAGCGGTGATCCGCATCGGCATTCAGGCTCACCGAGTACTCGCGCCAGCAGTGTCGGCCGTCCGCCTTCGCCTTGTACATCGCAGCGTCGGCGTTCTTCAGAAGACTGTCCGCATCTTCGCCATGGACCGGGTATCGCGCGATTCCTACGCTCGGAGTGATGACCAGGTCACGACCATCCACTGACAGCGGTGCCTCGAGCGACTCGACCAGCATTGCCGCGACTGATGACACCTCTGAGGCGCCCGGGGTGGTCCGCACCGTCAGAACGAACTCGTCCCCGCCGATGCGCGCGAGGCTCCACTCGTTCCCGGCGTCTCCCAGATGGCGGCCGATGCAGCGCTTCAGACGCAGCGCAACTTCACGCAGGAGCGCATCGCCGATCGCATGGCCTAGAGTGTCATTGATGCGCTTGAACTGATCTAGATCGATGTAGTAGAGGTCCAGTTGCCTGCCACGGCTGCGCGCCTCGTCCACACCCAGTTCCAGCCCGGCTACCAGGGACTCGCGGTTGTGCAGGCCCGTAAGCGGATCGTAGAACGCCAGGTGATGGATGCGCGCCTCGGCGGTCTTCCGCTCGGTGATGTCCCGCAGTATCGCCAACGCAGAGCCCCGTTCGTGAGGGACGCAGCGACACTCGAAGTGCTGCGGATCTCCCAGTGCACTCGGCAATGTGAACTCGAATACCCCGGCGATTCCCTGGCTGCACGCAGCGTGCACACAAGCGGCCGCATGCGTCCTCGCAGCCTCCGGCAGAAGCTGAGCCCATGGCTGCCCCACTATGGCGGTAGCCGGTCGTCCCAGCACAGGCCGCGCGCCAGTCAGGCTGTGCAGGACGGTACCTCTCGAGCTCAGCAGCAGGATCGAGTCCGGGATTGCACTCAGGAAGGCGGCGTTCTTCTGCTCGCTCCAGCGCAGAGCCTCTACGTTCCGGGCACCCCGCAGTACATAGCGCAAGCGGTGTCCGAGAAGCGACCAGTTGATGGGCTTGGTAATGAAGTCCGTCGCGCCGAGGTCAAAGGCGCTGTTGATCGAGTGCGCGTCGTCCTTGCCCGTGACCATGATGATCGGCAAGGACGCTCCGTCGGGAAAGCGGCGAATGCGCCGGCACACCTCGAATCCCGATATCCCCTTCATCGACACGTCCAGCAGCAGCAGGTCCGGCAAGCCGCGGGCCAGGCGACTCAACGCGGCTTCGCCGCACTCTGCCGTCTCCACGCGAAAACCGGTTGCCGGAAGCGTTGCCTCGGCGATCGCGAGGACACTGCGATCGTCATCGACAACCAGGACCGTGTCAGGCTCGTCACTCATGACGCCAACCGTTGTGCTTCGTCCGCGAGCAGGCCTAGGATCTCGCGATGCCTCTGTCGGGCTTCCGCCGCGAGCCGGGTCGCAGTCGCCTCGTCGGAGCGCGTCGCTGCCGTTTCCAGTTCGCGGCAGAGCCGCTCGAGGTCGCGCGCACCGATGTTGCCGTTGTAGGACTTCCAGGCGTGGGCAGCCTTTTCAAGCTCCGCGAACTCACCTGCCGACGCGTGGCGCTCGATATCCGCCAGTAACTCTGCCGATCCGCGAACGTAGAGATCGATGACTCGGGTCACCGCGTCCGGGTTCGGTGAGAGCGCACGGAGATCATCGAGCGTGGAGCGATCGAGCCTTACGGCTGGCGTGTCCTCCACGCGGGGACCGGTAGATCGAGGGAGGTGACGCTCAAGCTCGCGCGCGAGCACGATCACGGATATCGGTTTCGTGATGACGCCCGACATGCCGGCCGCGAAGCAGCTCTCCCGCGCTTGGGCGGTTGCGTCGGCGGTCAGGGCGATGATCGGCGTCCGGGCGGCCGACTGCCGGATTCGTCGGGTGGCTTCGAACCCGTCGAGGCGCGGCATCTGGCAATCCATGAGGATCAGGTCGAAGTGCGCGTGGCGAGCGGACTCAACCGCTTCGATTCCATCCTGCGCGCGTACCACCGTCAGGCCCATCGATTCCAGCATTCCGGAGGCCACGACCGCGTTGATGTCGTGATCCTCTGCCACCAGCACGCGCCCTTCGAATCGGGGCAGCACGGGATATCGGCCGGTTCCCTCCAACGCCGGCGCCCGCTCGCTGCCTTCGCTCCGCGTGCAGACGGCCTCGATCAGCTCCCGGGCCCGCGCCGGCTTGACGAGTTCCACCACGGGCAAGCGGGCCAGGCCCGTCTGCGAAGCTGCGCTCGTGTGGTCCTTGAAGCTCGCCAGGTGGACGATGGTGCCGCGGCCCGGCACAGGCCGACTCTCGCTGAGTCGCTGCGCGTAGGACAAGAGCAGGGCCGGATCTGCCTCGTCTATGATGAGTCCATCGACGTGAGCGAGACGTGACTCGACCGCATCGCGCCCGCAGGAGGCGACTTCGGCGCCCCAGCAACTCAGGTGCCGCTGCAAGACCCCGCTGAGCGGCAGGCAGTCCGAGACGACGAGCCAGCGCGCACCCTGCAGCGGCCGAGGCTTCGCTTCCGAGGTTGCCGGCTCATCAACCCTCGCCAGCAGCAGCCGAAAGCTGAACTCCGTACCCGCACCCACGGTGCTCTGCACGGAGAGCCGACCTCCCATGAGCTCGACGAGCTCCTTGGCTATCGACAGTCCAAGCCCTGTCCCGCCGAACCTTCGTGCGGTGGAGGCGTCCTCCTGGCAGAACGGCTCGAAGATGCCGTCGATGCTCTCCGGTCGAATGCCGATGCCGGTGTCCCGCACCGAGAATTTTGCGCCGACATGGTTGTCCTGACCCGCCTCCAGCGCCAGCGTCACCATGATATGACCACGATCGGTGAACTTGATCGCATTGCTGAGCAGGTTGGTGAGCGTCTGTCGAAGGCGCAACGCGTCCACCTTCACGCGCAGTGACTCCTCTGGAGGAACGTCCACGATGAGCTCGAGCTTCTTGTCGATGGCCCTTCCACCAAAAGTGTCTGCGGTGGACTCGACCAGCGCGATCAGATCGGCGTCGGTGAGATCGAGGGTCATCTTGCCCGCCTCTGCCTTCGAAAGGTCGAGGATGTCGTCGACGATACCCACCAGCGATTCCGCGGCGCGCTGCACAGCCTCGGCGCATCGCCGCTGCGCCGGATCCACCGATCCCCTCAAGAGCAGCTCGGACATTCCGAGTACACCGTTCATCGGCGTTCGCAGCTCATGACTCATGCGTGCGACGAAGTCGCTCTTGGCGCGCGCCAGAACCTGGAGCTCGGCGTTGCGCGCCTGGATCTCCGCGGTGCGCTCGGCGACCGTTGTTTCGAGTTGACGTTGATAGATGGCCGCGCGACGCATGCGTCGCTGTTGACCTGCGGCGACGAGCACGACAAGAAGGAGCCCGAGCGCCGCGTAGGCGGCCTTCGCCCATGGGCTCGCCCAAGGTGCCGGCTCCACGGAGACGCCGATGCGCAGATCCTCCGTAGTCCAGACACCGTCGGCGCTCGCGGCGCGAGCGCGAAATGTATACGTGCCGGCATCGAGGTTGGTGTAGCTGACTCGCCGCACGGACCCTGCGTCGACCCAGTCCGCATCGAAGCCTTCCAGCATGTACTGGTAACGGTTGCGCGCCGGGTCGACGTAGTCCAGTGCGGCAAACTCGAAGGTGACTACGTTGTCGTCGTGGGCGAGCGCTACGCTGCCGAGCTGCCAGTAAGTGGCGTCGAGTTTCGCCGGTCGATTCATCTTCTCGAAGGCGGTCAGGACCACGGCCGGCGCGACGTTCGGCTGCGGGAGTCTCGCGGGATCAAATACATTGAAACCGTTGTTGCCGCCGAAGAAGAGCAGGCCGTTCGTGCTTCGGTGGTGCGCTCCGAAGTTGAACTCCTCGCCCTGGAGGCCTTGATTGACGTGGGATACGTCGATCCGGTTCCGAGCGACGTCGAATCGCGTCAGACCGAAGTTGGTGCTCAGCCAGAGGGCGCCGGTAGAATCCGCCTGGATTCCGTACACCACGTTGCTGGGCAGTCCGTCGCTCGAGTCATAGGCGGTGAATTCGATCGACTCTGGCTGCAGGGAACTTCCGGTGACCTGGACGAGGCCACCGCCAGCCGTGCCGATCCAGATCTCCCCCTCTGCATCCGCGTGGAGCGCATAGATCGTGTTGTCACTGATCGATCTGGAATCCTTCTCGACGCTTCGGAACGAGTGCACCTCGCGCGTTCGGGGGTTCAACAGGTCGAGACCTCCACCGGCCGTCCCGACCCACATCATTCCATGACCGTCTTCCACGATGGCCGATATCCGGCTGTCGCTTAGCGAGTTCGCGACGGAGGGATCGTGCACATATCGCTCGAAGCGATCGCTGAGTTCGTCATACTTGGCCAGGCCACCACCGTAGGTACCGACCCAAAGCCCACCCCGCCGATCCTCATAAAGGCTCATGATCCCGTCTGCGGGCAGCGAACCAGCCCGGTCGGGTGCGTGCCGATGCGTTTTTCGCCGTCCATCGCTGTCGATGACGGTCAGGCCGGCATCCATCGTGCCGACCCATAGCCTTCCCGACGAGTCCCTCAGCAGAGACATGATCCGATTGTCGGGTAGCGCCGGACCTCTGGCGTCGCTGGTTTCGTATACGCGGGCAGCGGATCCGCGTTCGATGTCGATCTCGACGAGGCCCCTTCCCGCTGTGCCAATCCACGCCTTCCCGTGTCCGTCATCGGCGAAGCTTGTCACTGCAATGTCGCGCAGCTCATCGGGACGCCAGTGGCCAAGCCGCCAGCTGCGAGGGTTCCAGCGACTGACGCCGCCCGCGCGCGTTCCAACCCACATCACGCCACTGCGATCCTGGTACAGCGACATCACGTAGCTGTCGCGCAGCGATGTGGCATCAGCGGCATCATGCTGGTACCGCGTGAATCCACCGTTAGCTCGATCGAGAAGATTCAGGCCGCCGGCGGTCGCTACCCAGAGCCGGCCCTCGTCATCCTCGAGGACGGCGCGAACGTGGTTGTCGGACAGGGATTCCGACGACTCCGGTCGATGCGCGAACGCGCGGACCATGTGTTCTTTCGAGTCATAGCGCAGCAGCCCGCGGTCGATGGTACCGATCCAGACGATACCGTCCTTGTCGATCGTAAGGGAGCGCACGCGCGGCTGCGGCGTCTCCCCGGGAAGGAGGACTGCCCGCGCGACCAGTGGGGCCTTGTCGACGTCAACGACGGCGATGCCCCGTTCGGTGCCGATCCAGACCCGGTGGTGCGCGTCCTCGGCCAGCGCGAAGACAGCGTCCGATGGCAAGTGGGCGCCCAGGGCGGCGGACAACCGCTCGGTCTTGCGGGACTTGCGATCCAGCACGGATACGCCGTGGGCCTGCGTTCCCGCCCACACGCGGCCCCGCGAATCGATGAGCATGGTGCGAATCGCGTCCGATGCGATCGTGTCGGGATTCGCAGGATCGTTACGGAAGCGCTCGAACCGGTCGGTCGAGCGGTCCCATCGGGCCAGTCCGCCGCCGATTGTCGCCAGCCAGACCCCGCCATCGGAGTCCTCGTCGAGCGCCCATACGAAGTCACTTGCCAGGCGCTCCGGGTCGTCCTGATCGCGCAGGTAACGCGCGATCTGATAGCCGTCGAAGCGATTGACGCCGCTCTCCGTCGCAAACCACATGAATCCCTGGGAGTCCTGCAGGACCGCCATGACGGTGCTCTGCGACAGTCCCTCGGTGTTCGTCAAGTGCTCGAAGCGAATGGGTCGCGCAGTCGTCGAGGCGACTGCAACCGACATCGACAGATTGACGATCGCCGCGACGGCGACCCTCCGCAGCACGGCTACTCCTGAACGACCCAATGGCTGCCGACGACAGGTGTGCCTGTGAAGCCTGACGTGAGAGCCATGCGGTTGCCGGCGACTTTCACGTCACTCCAGGGCGAGCCTGAACTCCAGAGGTACCCGTTGCTCCACAGGAAGCCATTGCTCCACGTGTAGCCATTGCTCCATGTGTAGCCGTTGCTCCACAGCGAACCATTGCTCCACGTGTAGCCGTTGCTCCACGTGTAGCCGTTGCTCCAGGTATACCCGTTGCTCCAGGTATAGCCGTCGCCCGCCAAGGCTCCGTAGTTGATGCCGTTGCGAACGTCCATCAGGTAATAGGTGCCCGCCTCGTCGCGGTTCGCCGGGCCGCCGAAGTGCCGCACGCCGGCCAGGTCGTCACGCACGGACAACCCGCGGTTCGCGCAGCCGGTCACGGTGCTGTACACCGATGAACCCGCATCGACCAGACCCGCGCCCTGCTGGAAGACGCTGTACGCCAGGCTGCCGTTCGCAGTCACGGCCGGTCGCGCACCAGCCATCAGTCGGCACTTGATCGTATCTGGAGACAGTGTGGGATTGACCTGCAGCATCAGCGCCACCAGACCGCTCACGGTCGCTGCGGCCTGCGAGGTACCCGACATGGTGAAGTACTCGGCCTCCGGATGGACGAACTTCGGGTATGACTTCGCAAGTTTCGCGTGCGGCGGCATCCAGGCAAGCATGTGCCCCCCGGGCGCAACGACCTCCGGCTTGACGAAACCCTCGAACGTCGGACCGGTCGACGAAAAGGTGGCCAACCGATCGTCCTTCGGATTGGACGGCGTGTAGTTGTCGGTCATCGCGCCTACGGTGATGACGTACGGAACGTTGCCCGGCGTACCGATGCTCATTCCGTAGGGACCCATGTTGCCGGCAGCGGCCACCACCACGATGCCGTCACGCCAGGCGGCCATGACCGCCTGGTTGAGCGGATCCTCCCAGTAAAAGGACTGCGGGACGCCGCTGAACGACAGGTTCAGCACCCTGATCCGGTACTTCTGGCGGTTGCCAAGGACCCACTGAATGGCGCTGATGACGTCCGAGTAGCGTCCCGCGCCGGTCTCGTCAAAGGCACGGACAGCAACCAGGTTCACGCCCGGAGCGACGCCCTGCCGCTTTCCTTTCGGAGTGAGATGACTGCTGGCCAGCACGCTGGCGATATGCGTCCCGTGGCCGTTCAGGTCATCAATGTCCGACCGATACTGATCGTTCAACGCCGCACCGGCGTAGCTCTTGTCGGTACGTGCACGCAGCACGTCGTATTGCGCAAGGATGCGCTCCTTCTGGGCTGGCGTGTACTGAGTGGCGGATTTCTTCCACAGGCCGGTATCGATCACGGCAACCGTCACGCCCGTACCGTCGACGCCGCCCGCATGCATCGCACTGGCTCCCGTCAGCAGAGCGTAGTGTGTTTCCACGACGTCGCCGCTGATTCTCACCGGGGCATCCGCGAAGACGCGAACCTTGTCCAAGCGGCTGACCGCCGTTCGCTGCGTCGAGTCAAGCCGGGCGCTCACGCCGTTGATGATTCCGAGGTCGCCGGTAATCGTGCCACCCGCACCGAGCACTGCTTCTTGCGCAGCTTCCGGCGACGACGCCTGCACGATGTAGTCCTGGGGCGCGCCAACCGAGTTCCGGGGCGAGTCGATTTGTTGCGACACGAGGGGCGGCGGCTCGACGGTGCGCTCTTGCAAGGCGCCGGTACGGACCTGCTCGGCAGGCGACCCTGATTCGCTCAACACCCAGATCACGAGGCCGAGACCAGCCCATGCCAACGCGTTGACGATGATGGTGGGATTTCGGTCGTTCATGTCGCAGTCCTACCCGAGGGTTTGCACTGAGTAGACAACAATCTAGCTGCAACCCGACGGAGCCTGTCGGAGAGAGTTCGTGATGAGAATCACAGTCGGCTGCGCCGCGCATCACTTATGTCAGCGGGCGTCGGGCACCAACGGGACGCCCGCGGCGTTATGTTGACGGCGGCAGATCCCGCATTTCGCACATCACCCGATGAAGCCGGCCCTGCGCACTGCCTTGCAGCGCATCGACAATCATGCCTTCCGAATCGCATGCGGCGGCACTGCGCAGCAGCCTCTCGAAGCTGCTGATGTAGTTCTCGCAATGCTGCTTGCGGATCGGCGTTCCGTAGAACAACTGCCAGGCATCCCGCGGCTCAGTCACTTTGTAGCGCATCATGATCATGCGCCGGCTGAACACCGATGATTCGCCGGAACTCAGACGCGTGAACATCGCATCGATTTCCTCGTCCGAAACGACGCCGTCGCCGACCGAACCCTGGCTCGACAGAAACAGCATTCCCGCGACCACTTCGAGCTGGTTCGCCACCAACTTCGCGATGTCGATGAACGTGTCCTGACGCGCGTGCAGTTCGTTGGCCGCGATGGCGCGCGTCTGGATCTCCGCGTGCTCCGCGGTACGCTGCATGATCTCGAACTGACGCTGGATTGCGCGGTTGTTCGCGGCGAGTTCGCGCTGCTGCAGGAAGAGACCGAGGACCAGCCAGAGAAACGCCAGCGGCGCAAACGCGCCGTCGAGGAAGTCACCGAGGTCCCCAAGCGG
>Ga0209254_10006572_pt1 | contig 10725 bp, 7 predicted proteins | sample FrelakmetDIP11DI_FD_187148 | JGI IMG/M metagenome (GOLD analysis project Ga0209254, IMG submission 187148) | Freshwater lake sediment microbial communities from the University of Notre Dame, USA, for methane emissions studies - DIP11 DI (SPAdes)... | ecosystem: Environmental > Aquatic >... | reverse complement strand
CTGTTAACCCTTCTTTTGTGGAGTAGTTTTTCCAGACCCTCTTCGTTTTCTGGATCCGGCTGATCCCGCCGCTCGTAGCCATCCAGACGAAATCGGGCTCAACCAGAATGGAGTTGACGAAATTTCCAGAGAGGCCATCTCGTGTTGATAAGAATTGTTTCCATCCATCCGTTTTCTTGTCGAGTAGGGAAAGCCCTTTCTCGGAACCGACCCAGAGAGACTCTCCGTCCACTGCGATCGCATTGACCTTTTTGGCCCGGCCGTCGTTGGTGTTAAACGTCTTCCACTGAGGGTTTCTTGCAGTAGAGTAGTAGGATATCCCTCCGCCTCCAAATCCATAAAAGTAGGTTCCGAACCAGAGGCGGTCCATATCCGGGGTGATCACGGACACGTGATTGTAGGCGAGGTGGTTCTTCCACCGGATGCTCTCTCCATCGTCCACTTTGACAACAGGCTCACCCTTCGTCGTGTAATGTTTATAAATCTTTTTTGTTTTGTCGTAGAGGGTTGCCCCACCCTCATAGGTCCCAAACCAGACCGCTTCTCCCTGAACGGCAATCGCAAGCACCATATCGCTTGATAGCCCTTCTTTCTGCGTTATCTGTTGAAAGGAAAGGGGCCTCTTGAATGGACCGGCCATACAGGGCTCCCAAAAGATTAGTGACAAAAAACAAAGAGTTAAGAGGGAGAACAGTAAAAATCGCTTCATCTTCTGGCCTTTCTCTATTAAGATTGTTAAATTATGTCGAATCATTCTGAAATTTTCAATGTTTGTTGTATAAATCTTCAAATAAATCCAGGAGGGAAAAGAAAAAAATTTAGATGACCCGCCTTGACAATCGACCTTGAGATGATTAACTTCCATTCAACCTGAAGCTCACTGGGTACAAGAATATCCTTTATCAGATAGGTAGTATGCTGGTAACTATTTAATATCTCAGGACATTTTAAGGAGGTGGTGCTTCAAATCAAATCTGTAAAAAAATCCCATTCAATACCTATTACACCTATTTTCAGAATTTTCTAAGAAAGAAAGGAGAAGTAAGAGATGAAAATCAGGCCATTGCAGGACAGAGTGATTGTCAAAAGACTTGAAGAAGAAGAGAAGACAAAGGGTGGAATCATCATCCCCGATTCCGCAAAGGAGAAGCCTCAGGAAGGAAAAGTGATCGCAGTTGGAAAAGGCAAGGTCACAGAGGATGGGAAGGTCATCCCCCTCGATGTGAAGGCAGGCGACAGGATCCTCTTCGGCAAATACTCAGGGACCGAGGTGAAGATCGAAGGGGAAGAGCATCTCATTATGAGAGAAGAAGATATCTTAGGAATCATCGAAGGAAAATAATCGTGAAACTCAATTTTAAGAAAGAAATGGAGGGTAGTGACAATGGCAAAGGAACTGAGATTTGGTCAGGAAGCCCGTAATTCAATATTACGGGGAGTCAATATCTTAGCGGATGCGGTCAAGGTGACGTTGGGGCCAAAGGGCAGGAATGTCATTTTAGAGAAGTCCTTTGGATCTCCGATCGTAACAAAAGACGGTGTCACGGTAGCAAAAGAGATTGATCTCGAAGATAAATTTGAAAACATGGGAGCACAGATGGTGAAGGAGGTCGCCAGCAAGACCTCGGACACGGCAGGAGACGGAACGACGACCGCCACGGTTCTGGCCCAGGCCATCTATCGTGAAGGGTCGAAGGTGGTCGCAGCGGGCGCCAATCCCATGGATGTGAAACGCGGGATCGATCTGGCTGTCGAGGAAGTTATTAAAGAGTTGAAGAAATTGAGCAAACCGACGAAGGATCAGAAAGAGATTTCTCAAGTCGGGAAGATCTCTGCCAATAATGATGAAACCATTGGGAACATCATTGCCGAGGCGATGAACAAAGTGGGCAAAGAAGGTGTGATCACAGTAGAGGAAGCGAAGGGAATGGAGACAACGCTCGATGTGGTAGAGGGGATGCAATTCGATCGAGGATATCTCTCTCCTTACTTTGTCACCGATCCTGAGAAGATGGAAGCGGTCCTTGAGAACGTCTACATCCTTCTCAATGAGAAGAAGATCTCCAATATGAAAGATATGCTTCCCATCCTGGAACAGATTGCCAAAATGGGAAAACCCCTTTTAATCCTTGCTGAGGATGTGGAAGGAGAGGCCCTGGCCACGCTCGTGGTCAACAAACTTCGTGGAACTCTCAAATGCTGTGCCGTGAAAGCCCCTGGTTTCGGCGACCGGAGAAAGTCAATGTTAGAAGACATTGCCACCCTCACCGGAGGAAAGGTCATTTCCGAGGACTTAGGTATCAAACTGGAAAATATTAAACTGAACGATCTGGGGCAGGCCAAGCGGATTGTCATCGACAAAGACAATACAACGATCGTCGATGGAGTTGGCGATAAAAAAGATATCGAGGCCAGAGTGAAGCAGATTCGCGCTCAGATCGAAGAGACAACCTCCGATTATGATCGGGAGAAACTCCAGGAGCGATTAGCCAAGATCATCGGAGGGGTGGCAGTGATCAATGTTGGAGCCGCCACAGAGACAGAAATGAAGGAGAAGAAGGCCCGCGTCGAAGACGCCCTCAATGCAACCCGTGCCGCCGTAGAGGAAGGGATCGTGCCTGGAGGCGGCATCGCATACCTTCGCTGCCTTCCCGCGCTGGATAAAATGAAATTAGAAGGAGATAGGAAGATCGGGGTCGATCTTGTGAAAAGAGCCTTAGAAGAGCCTATCCGCCAGATCGCAAATAATGCGGGGCAGGAAGGATCTGTGGTCACAGAGAAAGTGAAGAATGAAAAGGGATCTTTTGGATTCGATGCTGCACAGGATGAGTATACGGATTTGATCAAGGCAGGGATCATCGATCCTACCAAAGTGGTCAGGTTGGCCCTTCAAAATGCGGCTTCCGTCGCATCGTTAATGATCACCACAGAAGCCATTGTGGCCGACAAGCCAGAGAAAAAAGCCCCTTATCCCCAGATGCCTCCGGGTGGTGGAATGGGTGGTATGGGCGGAATGGGTGATATGTACTAAAAATCAAGAAATAAATCGGGTTAAAAAACGGCTTGGAAAACCTTCCAAGCCGTTTTTTTTATTCCCATAGCCTCTCTCTTTGAAAATCTCATGAACTTTTTTAAAGTTCTGTTGTCTATCTAAATACTCCGGGTTTTTGGGTTATGGTTACGAAGCCCGTTTCGGTTAAGTGGAAGGGTTATGGCCAATGATCTAAAGCCAAATGACCTTACCCAACAACAAAACCGGCATCCTTGCCCTTACCTTCACCCTTGAACTTTTATTCTCTATCTAATAGTGGACAAACCAAAACAGGAACAAATAGACCGAAATCATTGGAACTATTGAATTCCATTAATGGAAAATAAATTTCTGCTTGCATTTGCATTCAAAGGGATTTAATATTCTGCTTGAAGTGGAAGAGAGAGATTTACCCATCGATTTCCGACATCTCGATACATTCTGTCGAGTTGCCAGCTTAAAGAGTTTTTCGAAGGCGGCGGAAGACCTCTTCCTTACCCAGCCCACGGTAAGCGGTCACATCCTCACTTTGGAAAAATCCCTGTCGATCCGTCTCTTCGACCGAACCGGAAGAGAGGTCCGTTTAACAAAGGCAGGAGAAATCTTCTACCAATATGCCCTTAAAATCCTCGCCTCCCGCAAAGAATTGATCAATGCCCTGAGTGAATTTTCTCAGGGAATCAGAGGAGAACTCTCTCTGGGGGCAAGCACCATCCCTGGAGAATATCTCCTGCCCAAATTGATGGGGGATTTTAAAAAAGAACACCCCCATTTTGCCATCTCTCTCAGGATCGCCGACACCCGGGAGATCGTTCAATATGTGCTGGAAGGAATCGTTGAATATGGCTTAACCGGTGCAAAACTGAATTACAGTTCCCTTCATTATGAAAAATACACAGAGGATGAAATCATCGTCGTAAGCCCCCCGGATCACTCCCTTAGTCGAAAGAAAAGGGTGGAGATGGAAGATCTGCTGAGAGAACCCTGGATCATCCGGGAGGAGGGTTCGGGAACTCAGATGGCAGTCGAAAAAATGCTGAGGAAGAGAGGGAAGAGCCTGAAACAATTTCATGTGGGGATGGAAATGGGAAGCACCTCTTCGTTAAAGGAGGGGGTGAAGGCAGGATTGGGCCTGGCCTTCATTTCAAAGAGAGCCGCAGAAGAAGAATTGAACCGGAGACTTCTTTTAAGAATTGATTTGGAGGGAATGGATCCTATCCTTCGACAGATTTATATCGTTTCACATCGCGGGAGGACGCTTTCTCCCATTGGAATGGCATTTCTCCGGTTTCTCAGAAAGAGCAAAAGCAAGTAGGATATTGAGATGAGCTGGCTAATCACCCTGGGGATCTCCCTGTTGTTCCATTTCGCTTTCGTCCTGTTGCTCAGCCTCAATCCCTGGCCCACCCTTATTAAAGTCCGACCCACTACCTATACGGTGACTCTCATGCCTGTTTCCATACCTGAGCCTGAAATTCCTCCACCCACTGCCCCACCTGTTCCTAAGGAAGAGAAGATCAAACCCATTGAAAAGATTAAACCCATTGAAAAGATAAAACCTATTGAAAAACTCAGAAAGGATGACATTGTTGAAAAGGTAAAAAAGAAAGAAAGAGATAAAGAGTCTCTTAATCGCCTTCAAGAAGCCATCGAGGAAATTCGGAAAAAGGCTGCACTCGATGAGATACAGAAGCGAGTTTCTAAACGGGAGGTGACGCCAACTCCACCCCTCTCTTCCCCGATGATCTCTCCGGTCCCTCCTCCCCCCATCTCTTCATCCCTCCGGGAGTCGAAACTGAACGAATATTATGGCCTGATATGGGCAAAGATTAAACAGTCGTGGACCATTCCTGATAACCTTCTTAGAGAAAGGGTTGACTTAGAGACCATTATTATCATAATAATAGAAAGGGACGGCAAGGTTCAAAAATCATGGTTTGAAAAAAAATCAGGCAATGCGCTCTATGACCAGATGGCCATGCGTGCTATCATCAAAGCAGACCCCCTGCCTCCCATTCCAAAAGAATTGAACCAGGAGAGCCTGGAGATCGGAATCCGCTTCTTCCCGGATTGAAAGATGATTAAATATTTTATCTACGTCCTTATTCTATTTTCCTTCTCTATCCCATCGGTCGAGGCAAGGGTCTATCTCGATATCAATGCTCCTACGTTCGTCCAGATTCCCATCATTCTTCCGAAGTGGAAATCGGTTGATAAAACGCCCCCGGCCCTCACGGCCAAGCTCTATGAGGTCCTGGTCAATGACCTCACCCTCTCCGGGTTCTTCAAGGTGATCGATCATTCGCTTCTCCCTTTCTATCTCAAAGAGAAGGAAGGCATCCCCAGCATGCTCTCCATACAGGAATGGGCCTCTTCAGGCGGAGAGATCCTCCTCGCAGGAGAGGCGACCCTCGATGGGGATGGCCTCAATCTCAGGTTGAAATTTCATCTCGTCGACCTGGTGGAGCAGAAACACCTGACGGGAAAACAATTTGACGGCCAACTCCAGAACTTTCGAAATATGGTCCACCGGATCGCCGACGAGACCATCCTCCATCTCACCGGAGAGAAGGGAATCCACAATACGAAAATTGCCTATGTGATCCGACAGGGAGAAGGTCGAGAGATCTCTGTTGCCGATTTCGACGGCGCCAATATGAGACCCATCACCCAAAATCAATCGATCAACATCTCACCGGTCTGGACGCCTGATGGCCAGAAGATCGCTTTTACCTCCTACCTCAAGCGGAATCCGGACCTCTACCTGATTGATTTAATTGGGAAAAACCTCCAGCGGTTTTCCTCCCATCCCGGCCTGAACGTTTCTCCTTCCTGGTCGCCTGATGGAAAACAGATCGCCCTGATGATGGGAATGGAGGGAAAATCGGATATCTATCTCCTCGATGCCAATGGTGGGAATCCCAAGAGGCTCACTGGAGGGCATGGAAATGAATCCACGCCGAGATGGTCTCCCGACGGCCAGCGGATTGTTTTCTCCTCAGACCGTTCAGGCTCGCCCCAAATCTACATCATGTCTTGGGATGGCTCAAATGTCCGCCGTCTGACTTATGAGGGAAACTATAATACTAGCCCTTCCTGGTCTCCCAAAGGGGACCGGATCGCTTTCTGTGGAAGGGCAGGAGGCCAATTCCATATCTTTACAATCGGAACCGATGGGGCCGGGCTTAAAAAACTGACCCCCAATGGCAGTAACAATGAAGGCCCCTGTTGGTCGCCGGATGGCCGTTACATTGCCTTCAGTTCGACCCGGGCAGGGGGATCGAGGATTTTCATCATGAACGCCAATGGGTTCAATCAGAGACTACTCACCACATCGAAAGGAGGTGAATCGAGTCCGGCCTGGTCCAAGCGCTTTGAATAAACCTTGTTAGAAAATCGAGTCGTTACAATTTGAAACCGAGCGATCCATTATTTCTAACGGGGTAAGCAGGAAATTTTAAAAACCATACATAGAGGAGGTTTACCATGATGAGAAAAAGCTATATCGTTTCAGTCATTTTCGTTCTCTGCATCGGCCTCATCCTGATGGGTTGCCCCAAGAAAACAGTGATGAAGGATGAACCCTCGGCCAAAGCAGAAGTGGCAAAAATGGAAGCGGAACGGATCGCCAAAGAGAAGGAAAGGGAGGCCAAGGAAAAGGAAGCAAAGGAGAAGGAAGCGGCGAGGTTAAAAGAAGAGCAGGCAAAAAGGGAATTGGAAAGAAGCCTTCTGGCCAAGAGGACGCCCGGCATCGAGGGAGAGGTCTTTGAAAGCAGTCTGCTCAAACCCATTTTCTTCGATTATGACAAATACGATATCCGGCCCGTCGATGTGGACATCTTGAAAGGGAACTCCACCTTCTTAAAAAAATTTCCTAATATGAAGATACAGATCGAAGGTCACTGCGATGAAAGAGGAACCAATGAGTATAACCTCGCCCTCGGAGAGAGACGGGCCAATAGCACGAAAAAATATCTCACCTCCCTCGGGGTCGCAGCGGATCGGGTCTCGACGATCAGTTACGGTGAAGAGAAGCCCCTGGATCCCGCTCACAGTGAAGAATCGTGGGCCAAGAACCGGAGAGCCAATTTTGTAATCACTGCTAAATAGGGATATCCTGAACGGGAGAGCCGATATGAAAAAGGGTGACTGTAAGAAATGGGGAATCATCCTTGGGGTGGTTTTATGCCTTTACGGATGTGCTACCTCACGCGATGTTCAGATTCTTGACAAAGATATTCAGAGGCTCGATTCACAACTGAGTCAGATTCAAAAAGAGAAGGACTCGACCAAAAAAGAGATGGAAGCGATCCGAACGGAATTGGCCGCCTTTAAAAAGGAGACCGAGACGAATTATTCATCCCTGCAGGCAGAAAATCAAAAGACCAGGGCCGACCTTTTTCTTCGCCTCGAAACTCTTCAATCTGAGATGCAGACCCTCTCTACGGGCGTGGAGGAGTATAAAGAGTTTCTTAAAACACCTTCCAGGGAGATTTCGCGGATCAAAGAGGATGCCGAAGTCCGGTTAAGAATATTGGAGGAAAGAGGGAAAACCTTTGATGAAAAAAACCGATCCATTGAAGAGAGAAACCGATCCTATGATGAACGGTTGAAGGGAATGGAGGATCGTCTCAAAGGCCTGGACGCAAAATTGACTTCGAAGCAGACGGACATGGAGAAATCGATCCCGGCCAAAGAACCTCCGGTTGAACCGAAGGGGCCCTCCACGACAGCAGGAAATCTCTATAAGGATGCTTACGAAGCTTTCCAGAAGGGAGACCTGGACGGAGGCCGTAGAAAATTTGAGGCCTTTCTCAAACAGTATCCCAACATGGAACTCTCCGATAACGCCCAGTTCTGGATCGGAGAAACCTATTTTCTTAAAAAAGATTTTGAGAAGGCAATTCTTGAATACGAAAAGGTGATCGTCAAATATCCCGAGGGAGATAAGGTTTCCTCAGCCCTGCTCAAACAGGGTCTTGCCTTCCTGGAGCTGGGGGATAAGACGCATGCCAGAAACCTCCTCAAGCGGGTCACCGACCGATTCCCTCAAACAGAACAGGCGGAAATAGCGAAGAAAAAATTAGAAGCAATCAAACAAACCCCGTCAGAAATTCCAGCGAGGCATTAACCCCCACCGGAATTATTCTAAAACCTAACCCCGCTGCTCCTTCCAGAGCGGAGGCCCTCCCTCCGGGGCAGAAGCCCCTCTGGGGCGGAGCCTGGGCCGGCGGCCAAAGAGGGGTAAAGAAAGAGAGAACTTTTATAAAGAGAGGGGAGTGAAAAGGCAGAAACGACCCACTCGATTACGCGAAGAACCACAAAAGAAAAGGCCCATTCCCCAATTGCGAGGAATGGGCCTTATTCATTTACCCCGTTAGAAATAATGCCCCGCTCGAATTTCTAACGGGGTTAACTTCAAAAAAGTTTCTTTCTTCAGGCAAACCTTTATTTAGAGGCTTCTCCCAAACCTTCTGCCGTCGCTTCCTCTCCTGCATATCCTTCCACCCATATGTCTCGCTGCTTGTATTTAGGAAGTCCGGTTCCAGCAGGGATCAGGCGACCCATGATGACATTCTCCTTCAATCCTTTCAAATGGTCGATCTTCCCCGCCACAGCGGCCTGGGTCAGAACCTTCGTGGTCTCCTGGAAGGAGGCCGCAGAAATAAAACTGTCCGTAATGAGGGAGGCTTTGGTAATACCCAGGAAGAGAGGCTCTGCAACCGCCGGTTTGCCACCCTCTCTGAGCGCCCGTTCATTCTCCTCCTCAAAGGAGAACTTTTCCACCTGATCGTCCACCAGGAAATGCGTATCACCTACCTCTTTGACTCTCACCCTCTTGAGCATCTGGCGGACGATCACCTCAATATGTTTGTCGTTAATTTTCACGCCCTGGAGTTTATAAACTTCCTGGATTTCGTCCACCAAGTATCGGGCCAAGGCTTTATCGCCCAACACTCTCAGAATGTCATGGGGATTGGCTGGGCCATCCATCAACGCCTCTCCGGCTTTCACCATATCCCCTTCATGGACGCTCACATGCTTCCCCCTCGGCATCATATATTCCTTGGTTTCACCCACCTCCGGCCGGATGATCACCTTTCTCTTCCCTTTCAGGTCCTTGCCAAACTCAACGGCCCCGTCGATGTCGCTGATCAAGGCGAACTCTTTCGGTTTTCGAGCCTCGAAAAGCTCGGCGACCCGGGGAAGTCCTCCCGTGATGTCCTTTGTCTTCGTGGTCTCCCTTGGGATTTTGACGATCACATCGCCTGCCTCCACCATACCCCCTTCTGAAACAAAGATATTCGCTCCAACGGGAAGGAGATACCGGGCCTGGGAGGTCAGTCCCGGAAGGTTCACCGTCTTGCCCTTATCATCCTTGATCGAAATCCTTGGCCGCAGATCCGGGTCTTTCGATTCGGCGATCACCTTTCTCGAAAGGCCGGTAAACTCATCCACCTGCTCTTGCATGGTCACCCCTTCGATGATATCCCCGAACTTCACTTGGCCAGTCACCTCGGTGAGGACAGGAATGGAGTAGGGATCCCATTCCGCCAGCATCTCCCCTTCCTTCACCTTCTGTCCATCTTTCACCCTCAATTTGGCTCCGTAGATGACGGAGTAACGGCGGCGTTCCCTTCCGTTATCATCCAGGATGGCGATCTCACCATTTCGGTTCATCACGATCAGATGTCCTTCACGGTTCTTCACCGTTTTGAGGCTGATAAACTTAATCTTTCCCTCAATCCGGCTCTCCAGTGTCGTCTGTTCGGCTCGACGGCTTGCTGTCCCACCGATGTGGAAGGTCCTCATCGTCAACTGTGTTCCGGGCTCGCCAATCGACTGGGCCGCGATGATCCCGATCGCCTCTCCCATATTGACCAGTCTTCCCCGAGCTAAATCTCTTCCATAGCAGAGGGCGCAAACCCCCCGTCTCGATTTACAGGTGAGCACGGAACGGATCTTTACTTTATCAGTCCCCGAATCCTCAATGCGCTCCGCAAGGGCCTCGTCAATTTCTTCGTTGCCCTTGACGATCACTTCATCGGTAAAGGGGTCCCGGATATCCTCCAGAGCCACCCGGCCCAGAATACGTTCCCTCATCGATTCGATGATCTCTCCCCCCTCCATGAGCGACTCAACTTCAATACCGTCCAGCGTGCCGCAGTCATTTTCCCTGATCACTACTTCCTGTGCCGCATCGACCAGCCGCCGGGTCAGGTATCCTGCATTGGCCGTCTTCAAAGCGGTATCGGCCAGACCCTTTCGGGCGCCGTGTGTGGAGATGAAGTACTGGAGGACCGTGAGGCCCTCGCGAAAGTTTGCCGTGATAGGGGTCTCGATGATCTCTCCGGAGGGTTTCGCCATCAGCCCTCGCATCCCGGCTAACTGCCTAACCTGCTGGGCGCTTCCCCTGGCTCCGGAGTCCGCCATCATATAGATGGGATTGAAACTATCGATCATCCTCTTTTCCCCCGCTTGCCCCTCAATGGTCTCGCTGCCGAGTTCTTTCAGCATCACATCAGCGATATTCTCCGTCACCTGAGCCCAGATGTCGATGACCTTGTTATATCGCTCACCGTCGGTAATCAGTCCTTCCGTATACTGATCCTGGACTCTTTCAATCTCTTCCTGGGCTTGTTGCAGAAGGTCCTTTTTATTGGAAGGGATGAGCATATCATCCAGGGAGATGG
>Ga0209254_10006571_pt1 | contig 10726 bp, 10 predicted proteins | sample FrelakmetDIP11DI_FD_187148 | JGI IMG/M metagenome (GOLD analysis project Ga0209254, IMG submission 187148) | Freshwater lake sediment microbial communities from the University of Notre Dame, USA, for methane emissions studies - DIP11 DI (SPAdes)... | ecosystem: Environmental > Aquatic >... | reverse complement strand
AAGAGATGACCATACGGCGTCTGCATCATGGCGCCAACGACGACGATCCAGACGATGGTGATGGGGATGAAAACCTTCCAGCCCAGACGCATGATCTGGTCGTAGCGATAGCGCGGGAAGGTGGCGCGGAACCAGAGGAACAGGAACAGCACGAAGCCGGTCTTTGCCAGCCACCAGACGATGCCGTCGGGCAGAAAGGTCACCGGTGAAAGCCAGCCGCCAAGGAACATCAGCGTGGTCAGCGCGGCGACCAGGATCATGTTGGCGTATTCGGCGAGGAAGAACACGGCGAACGCCATGCCGGAATATTCCACATGGAAACCGGCGACGATTTCGGATTCACCTTCGGCGACGTCGAACGGCGCGCGGTTGGTTTCGGCCACGCCCGCGATCAGGTACACCATGAACAGCGGGAACAGCGGCCAGATGTACCACTGGTGCAACCCGCCTGCCTGGCCTTGCACGATGTCGGTGAGGTTGAGCGACTGCGCTGCCATCAGCACGCCGACCAGCGCGAAGCCCATGGCGATTTCATACGAAACGATCTGTGCCGCCGAACGCATCGCGCCGAGGAAGGCGTATTTCGAGTTGGACGCCCAGCCCGCGATGATGACGCCATACACCCCCATGGAGGTGATCGCCATCACGTACAGCAGACCGGCATTGATGTTTGCCAGCACCAGCGTGTCGGTAAACGGTATCACCGCCCACGCTGCCAAGGCGGGCGCGATCACCAGGATGGGACCCAGGATGAACAGCCCCTTGTTGGCGCCCGAAGGAATGATGATTTCCTTCATCAGAAGTTTTACCGCGTCGGCGATCGGCTGCAGCAGCCCCTGGAATCCGACGCGATTCGGGCCGATGCGCACCTGCATCCAGCCGATGATCTTTCTTTCCGCATAGGTGAGATAGGCGACGCCGAGCATCAGCGGCACCACCAGCACCACGATCTTGACCAGTGTCCAGGCGACGGTTTGAATGGCGGTCCAGTCCATGCCCACGCTCTCCATTAGCCCGGCCTCCATCAGACCGGCTCCGCCGTGATCGGTCCGAACATCGGGCCCAGGCCTGCCGTCAGCGGATGGCCACTCGGCACACGTATGCAGTTGTCGGGCAACAGGTCATCACGCTGCACTTTAAGTGTCAGCGCACTTGCGGACTGCCGAACCGTCACCAGTCCGTTTTTTTCCAGCCCGAGTTTCGCGATCAGCCGGCTGTGCATGCGTGCCACTGGCAGCGCGGCATCCTGCGTCACCTGCAGCGAGGGCGAGCGGCGCACCACGGCATCCGTTTGATAGATCGGCACTTCGGCCACCCGTTCCAAACCGACGATCGCCTTGGGTGGTTCCACCGTCACCTTGCCAATTTCGTTATTGAGGAATGCCTGTACCGAACCCGTAGGTGTTTCGCCCAGTGCGTCCCGCAATACTTCCCTGGAGTCGTTGTAATCGAAGCCGGCCAGTCCCAGCAGATTGCCCAGCACGCGCAGTACCTTCCAGGCAGGCCGCGTTTCGCCGAGCGGCTTGACCACGGCGTTGAAACTTTGAACGCGGCCCTCGGTATTGATGAAGGTGCCCGAGGTTTCGGTCCACGGCGCGATCGGCAGCAACACGTCGGCATAATCGAGCGATTTCCCCTTGTAGGGCGACATCACCACCACGAATTCGGCTGCATTGATGCTGGCCATCGCACTTACGGGGTCGTGGGTATCGAGTTCGGCTTCGACCCCAAGCAGCAGATAGGCGCGCAAAGGATTGGCCAGCATCTGCTGGGCGTTCATCCCCTTGACGGCATGCTGGCCCAGGGGCCCACGCCCCGGGATGGCACCGACCGCCACCGCCCCAACGCTGTTGGCCGCCTCGCCCAGCACGCCGAAACTTGCATTGGCAAGTCGCGCCACTTCCTGTGCCAGGGCATGAATCTGCGAATAGGTGGGATGGTGCTGCGCCATGTTGCCGAGAAAGACCGCGCGGGTTTCTCCGCCCGAAATGCTTTCGGCCATTCTGCGCGACGTATCGTCGACGAAGCCGTGTACCGCCACATCCGGTACTGGCTGGTTTTTCAATTCGGCCAGCGCGCGGCAGACACCCGCCAGGGTCACGGCCAGTTCCGAGGGTGCCACGATGCGCTTGGCATGCACCTTGCCGAGGAACTCATCTTCCGCTGCATTGATGAGATTGAGCTGGCCATACCAGCGCACCGACTCGCGTATGCGATGTGCCATCAGCGGATGGTCCTTGCGCAGGTTGGATCCGACCACCAGCATGCGGTTGAGGCGCGACATGTAGGTCACCGGCATGCCGAGCCAGAAACCGCCATGTGCCTTGTCGTCGAGCGAAAAATCCGACTGCCGCAGGCGATGGTCGACGTTGCCGCTGCCCAGACCGCGCATCAGCTTTTGCAGCAGGAAAAGCTCCTCTGCCGGGCGATACGGGGTCGACAACGCACCGATCTGTTCAGCCGGGATGGACTTCAGCTTGTCCGCAACAAAATCGAGCGCTGCTTGCCAGGTAATCTCGACCCACTGTCCGCCCTGCTTGATCATCGGCTGCGTCAGGCGCTCGGCCGTGTTGAGCCCTTCGTAGGAAAAACGGTCGCGATCGGCCAGCCAGCATTCGTTGACGTCTTCATTCTCGCGGGGCAAAACCCGCATGACCTTGTTGTCCATGACATGCACGGTCAGGTTCGAGCCGAGGCTGTCATGCGGGCTGATCGAAAAGCGGCGCGACAATTCCCACGTGCGGGCACGGTAGCGGAAGGGCTTGCTGGTGAGCGCGCCCACCGGGCACAGGTCGATGACATTGCCCGACAACTCGGACGCCACCTGCGATTCCAGAAACGGCATCACTTCGGTGTGCTCGCCGCGGCCAACCATGCCGAGCTCCATCACGCCGGCGATCTCCTGGCCGAAGCGCACGCAGCGGCTGCAGTGGATGCAACGCGTCATGTCGGTAGCAATCAGCGGGCCGAGATCCTTTTCGCGAACCACGCGCTTCACCTCCTGATAGCGCGATGCGGATCCCCCATAGCCGACCGCCAGGTCCTGCAGGGTGCATTCGCCGCCCTGGTCGCAGATCGGGCAATCGAGTGGATGGTTGATCAGCAGAAACTCCATCACGCTTTTCTGCGCATTGATCGCGTATTCCGACCGCGTGTGCACCTTCATGCCGTCGGTCACCGGGGTGGCGCAGGCTGGCAGCGGTTTCGGCGCCTTTTCCACTTGCACCAGGCACATGCGACAGTTGGCGGCGATGGAGAGCTTCTTGTGATAACAGAAATGCGGGATCGTGATGCCGGCCCGATTCGCCGCATCCATGATGGTTTCACCGCTTTCGACCTGAAGCGCGCGTCCGTCAATTTCGATATTGAGCGTAGCCATTGCTTACACCATGCAGCGCTTGTGTTCGACGTGATACACGAATTCATCGCCGAAATGTTTGAGGAAGCTTTGTACCGGCATCGCCGCCGCGTCGCCCAGCGCGCAGATGGTGTGGCCGCCGATGTGGCCCGCTACGCTGTTGAGCAGGTCCAGGTCATCCGGCCTGCCCTGGCCGTGCTCGATGCGGTGAATTACGCGATACATCCAGCCGGTTCCTTCGCGGCACGGCGTGCACTGGCCGCATGATTCCTCGAAGTAGAAATAGGAAAGCCGCTCCAGCGCACGCACCATGCAGACGGTTTCATCCATCACGATCACCGCACCCGAACCCAGCATGGAGCCGGCCTTGGCGATGGAGTCGAAATCCAGGGTGCAGTCCATCATGATGTCGGCCGGCAGCACCGGCGCCGACGAGCCACCGGGAATGACGGCCTTCAGCTTGTGGCCATTGCGCACCCCGCCTGCCATGTCCAGCAGTTCGGAAAACGGCGTGCCGAGCGACACTTCGAAATTGCCAGGCCTGTTGACGTGGCCCGATACCGAAAACAGCTTGGAGCCGCCGTTGTTGGGCTTGCCGAGTTCCAGGAATGCCTGGCCGCCGTGCTGCATGATCCACGGCACCGAGGCCAGGGTCTCGGTATTGTTGATGGTGGTCGGCTTGCCATACAGACCGAAGCTGGCCGGAAAAGGTGGCTTGAAGCGCGGCTGACCTTTTTTGCCCTCGATCGATTCCAGCAGCGCGGTTTCCTCGCCGCAAATGTAGGCGCCATAGCCATGGTGCGCATGCAGCTGGAAGCTGAAGTCGGTTCCGAACAGCTTGTCGCCGAGATAGCCCGCCTCGCGCGCTTCTTTCAACGCGCGCTCGAAGATGTCATAGATTTCGAAGATTTCGCCGTGAATGTAGTTGTAGCCCACCCGCGCGCCCAGCACGTAGGCGGCGATCGCCATGCCCTCAATCAGCTGGTGAGGGTTGTAGCGCAGGATGTCGCGGTCCTTGAAGGTACCCGGCTCGCCTTCGTCGCTGTTGCAGACGATGTATTTGTCGCCCGGAAATGCGCGCGGCATGAAGCTCCACTTCAGCCCGGTGGGAAAGCCCGCGCCACCCCGTCCGCGCAGTGCGCTGGTCTTGAGTTCTGCAATGATGTCGTCGCCCGGCATCTGCTCGGTGACAACCCGGCGCAGCGCCTGGTAGCCACCGTTGGCGACATAGGTCGCGAGCGACGCCGGATCGGCTAATTCCTGCGTCCAGGAACAGACTTTGACGGTAGGTTTGAGCAAACTCATTTCAAGTGGCCGTCACTTCAGCTTATCGAGCAACTCATCCACCTTTTCAGGGGTGAGGTGCGTGTGCATGACATGGTTGTTGTGCAGGCACATCGGCGCATCGCCGCATGCCCCCATGCACTCGCCTTCCTTCAGGGTATAGCGGCCGTCTTCGGTGGTCTGGCCAAAACCGATGCCGAGTTTTTCTTTCAGGTGCTCGCCGAGTTCGCTAGCGCCCATCAGCATGCATGGCAGATTGGTGCACAACGTGATCTTGTGTCGTCCTACGGGCTGGGTGTCGTACATGTTGTAGAAGGTGGCCACTTCGTACGCGGCGATTGCCGGCATGTCGAGATAGTCAGCGACGTATTCAATGATTTCCGGCTTCAGCCATCCACGTTCATTCTGGGCAATGCGCAGCGCGCCCATCACCGCCGACTGCTTCTGGTCAGCAGGATATTTGGCGACTTCCGCATCGATCAGTGCGAGGGATTCAGTACTCAGCGGAAGGCTGTTCGAATCAGGATGGGCCATCAGCGGTCGATCTCCCCGAAAACAATATCCTGCGTGCCAATGATGGCCACGACGTCAGCGATCATGTGGCCGCGGCTCATCTCGTCGAGCGCAGCCAGATGCGCGAAGCCCGGCGCACGAATTTTCAGACGATAGGGCTTGTTGGCACCGTCCGACACAAGGTAAATGCCGAACTCGCCCTTGGGATGTTCCACTGCAGCGTAGGCTTCGCCCGCCGGCACATGCATGCCCTCGGTGAAAAGCTTGAAGTGGTGAATCAGTTCTTCCATGTTCTGCTTCATGTCGATTCGCGAAGGTGGCGCAACCTTGTGGTTCTCGACGATGACCGGACCGGAATTTTTGCGCAGCCAGTCGACGCATTGCTTGATGATGCGGTTGGACTGACGAAACTCCTCGATGCGAACCAGGTAGCGGTCGTAGGAATCACCGTTGGTGCCGACCGGAATGTCGAAATCCATGCGATCGTAGACTTCGTAAGGCTGCTTCTTGCGCAGGTCCCACTCGACGCCAGAGCCGCGCAGCATCGGTCCGGTGAAGCCAAGCGCCTTGGCGCGTTCGGGAGATACCACGCCAATGCCGACAGTACGCTGCTTCCAGATGCGGTTGTCGGTCAGCAGGGTTTCGTATTCGTCGACATAGGTCGGGAAGCGCCGGGTGAAGTCATCGATGAAATCGAGCAGCGAACCCTGGCGGTTGGCGTTCATATCCTTCAGGGTCGCGGCGTTGCGGGTGTGCTGCGCCTGATATTGCGGCATGCTGTCTGGCAGATCGCGGTAGACGCCGCCCGGACGATAGTAGGCCGCATGCAGCCGCGCACCGGAGACCGCCTCGTAGCAGTCCATCAGGTCTTCGCGTTCGCGGAAGGCGTACAGAAACACCGTCATCGCGCCGACATCGAGCGCGTGCGCGCCCAACCACAGCAGATGGTTCAGGATACGGGTGATTTCGTCGAACATCACGCGGATGTATTGCGCCCGCTCAGGAACCTGTATCCCCAGCAGCTTTTCGATCGCCATCACATAGGCATGCTCGTTGACCATCATCGACACGTAGTCGAGACGATCCATGTACGGCACCGACTGGAGAAAGGTCTTGTGCTCGGCCAGCTTCTCGGTGGCGCGATGCAGCAGGCCGATATGCGGATCGGCACGCTGGATCACCTCGCCGTCGAGTTCCAGCACCAGGCGCAGCACGCCGTGCGCAGCCGGGTGCTGCGGACCAAAATTCATCGTGTAATTGCGGATTTCAGCCATCAGCGCCCTTCCCCGTAGCTTTCCTCGCGCACGATGCGCGGCGTGATCTCGCGCGGCTCGATCGACACCGGCTGATAGATCACGCGCTGCTGGGTCGGGTCGTAACGCATCTCGACATTGCCGGACAAGGGGAAATCCTTGCGGAACGGATGACCGATGAATCCATAGTCGGTGAGGATGCGACGTAAATCGGGATGGCCCTCGAAGACGATGCCGAACAGGTCAAAAGCCTCGCGTTCGAACCAGTTGGCAGATGGCCAGATATCGACCATCGATGACACCACCGGCAAGTCGTCTTCAGGACAGAAGACCCGCACCCGCACCCGCTGGTTGTTCGACACCGACAGCAGATGCACCACCACCGCAAAGCGTGGACCTTCCCAGGCACCAGCGCCATAGCCGAAGTAATCCATGCCGCAGAGATCGATCAGTTGCTCGAAACGAGCATCGGGATGATCGCGCAAGGTGAGCATGGCAGAGGCATACGCCTGCGGCCTGACGACGAGTGTCAACTCGCCCAGGCGCTCGACTGCCTCGACGAGCGCATCGCCAAGGGCGTTTTTCAGGCTGACGGAGAGTGACTCCAGCGATGCAGGCATGAATGACAAATTAACGGGCAATGGTGTTGGTACGACGGATCTTGTTCTGCAGCTGAATGATCCCGAACAACAACGCTTCTGCGGTGGGTGGGCAGCCCGGGACATAGATATCCACCGGCACGATGCGGTCACAACCCCGAACGACCGAATAGGAATAATGGTAATAGCCGCCGCCGTTGGCGCACGATCCCATGGAAATCACCCAGCGCGGCTCGGCCATCTGGTCGTAGACCTTGCGCAGCGCCGGCGCCATCTTGTTGCACAGCGTGCCGGCCACGATCATCACATCGGACTGGCGCGGACTTGGCCGGAACACGATGCCGAAGCGATCGAGGTCGTAGCGCGACGCACCCGCCTGCATCATTTCCACCGCGCAGCACGCCAGACCAAAGGTCATCGGCCACATCGAGCCGGTGCGCATGTAGTTGATGAGCTGGTCAGCCTTGGTGGTAACAAAACCCTGTTCGAGGACGCCTTCGATGCTCATGCAGCCTCCTTCGCCCAACGACTCACTTGCGCCCGCTCTGCAAGGACCTGCGACAGACCTGCCGCCAGTGCGTCGCGGACAAACCTCCTCGCCGGGTCGATCCCCGCTGACGCGGGGGCCCTCGCCCAACGGCTCAAAGACCTTACTCCCATTCCAATGCCCCCTTCATCCATTCGTAGATGAAGCCGACCACCAGAATGCCGAGGAAGACCATCATGGCCACAAAGCCGGCCAGGCCGATTTCCTCAAGCACGATGGCCCATGGGAAAAGAAAGGCAATTTCGAGATCAAACAGGATGAACAGGATGGCGACCAGGTAATAGCGCACGTCAAATTTCATGCGTGCGTCTTCAAAGGCCTCGAAGCCACATTCGTAGGGGGAGAGTTTTTCGCTATCCGGGCGGTGTGGTGCCAGCAGACCACCGGCAATGATCGGACCGACCCCGATAGCCAGGCCGACTAGAATAAACAACAGGATAGGGAGGTAGTTCTCCAGCACCGGTTCCTCCGAATTTGCCCATGTCGGGCAGTTGAATAATTATGAACCGAGTGTATTAGTGCGGAGCATCGGCTGTCAAGCCGAAAACTGGTATTTTTGTCTTGATAATCAAAAGCTTATTCAATAGTGAATGCTAATGAATGAATCAGGAATTTTGATGGTGCCGACGGCGAGACTCGAACTCGCACGACCTAGGTCACTACCCCCTCAAGATAGCGTGTCTACCAATTCCACCACGTCGGCCAAGGAGCTGGGCTCCCTGTATGTACAGCAATTTACTGCGGGATATCGACCGCCTTCGAGCCGTTGCCCGGGACTGGCGCCGGCGTGGACGCGGGTACATCAGGTTGCGTCACGGGCACGGCAGTCCGGTCCAGCACGCTGGTCGGCCTGTGTTGCTGCACACCAAAATAGGCAAGGATCAGGCTGGTGGCAAAAAACAGGGTTGCCAGGATGGCGGTGCTGCGGCTCAGAAAATTGGCCGAACCAGTCGAGCCGAACAGGCTTCCTGCCGACCCGCCCCCGAATGCGGCACCCATGTCGGCACCTTTCCCATGTTGCAGCAAAACCAGCGCAATCACGGAAATGGCAACCGCAATGTGAACAAACCAGATTAATGTTTCCATATTTTTACTCTTACTTGGCCGCAGCCCGGCAAATCGCCACAAACTCGTCGGCTACCAGAGAAGAACCGCCAATCAGGCCACCGTCGATATCCGGCTGAACCATCAATTCTGCCGCATTCGAAGCTTTTACGCTACCCCCATACTGGATCACCAGTTGGTTCGCCACACCCGAATCCAGCACGGCAATCTTGCCCCTGATGAAGGCATGCACTGCCTGCGCCTGTTCCGGCGAGGCGGTCTTGCCCGTTCCGATCGCCCATACAGGTTCATACGCGATCACGGCCTTTGCCAGCGAGCCCACGCCCGCTGCGTTGATTACCGCATCAAGTTGACGTGCAACGACCGCTTTGGTCACGCCCGCCTCGCGTTCGTCCAGGGATTCGCCGACACACAAAATGGGAATCAAGCCTGCTGCCTGAGCAACCATGTACTTGCTCGCCACCAGCGCGTCGGACTCGCCATACAGGCTGCGTCGCTCCGAGTGTCCGACGATGACATATTTGCAGCCAAACTCGAGCAGCATCGCGGCAGACACTTCGCCGGTGAATGCGCCCTTGCTTTGTTCGGACAAGTTTTGCGCACCCCAGGCGATCGACGACCCGGCGAGCAAAGCCTGTGCTTGCGCCAGATAGGGAAAAGGCACGCACACAACGGCCTCGATACCGGACAAGGCAGGCTTGATTGCAGCCAGCAGCGCGGCGTTTTCAGCCAGGCTGCCGTGCATTTTCCAGTTACCTGCTACGAGCTTCTTGCGCATGGGAATCTGCCAAACAAAAGTTCGCGATGGTAAGCGTAACGGGCGTGGCGGTCAACCGCCACGCCCGTTACACATGTCGCGTGATCAGCCGAAACGCCCGGTAATATAGTCTTCGGTCTGCTTCTTGCCCGGCCGCATGAAGATGGTGCCGGTTTCGTTGAATTCGATGAGTTCTCCCAGGTACATGAAAGCAGTGAAGTCGGAGATCCGCGCGGCCTGCTGCATGTTGTGGGTGACGATGGCGATGGTGTATTCGCTTTTCAGTTCGTTGATGAGTTCTTCGATCTTGGCGGTGGAAAGCGGATCCAGCGCCGAGGTCGGCTCGTCCAGCAGCACGATTTCAGGCTTGACCGCGACCGCCCGCGCAATGCACAGACGCTGTTGCTGGCCGCCGGAGAGCGACAGGCCGTTCTGCTGCAACTTGTCCTTCACCTCGCCCCACAGCGCCGCCTTGTTGAGCGCCCATTCCACACGGTCATCCATTGCGCTTTTCGACATGCCCTCATACAGGCGCACGCCAAAGGCGATGTTTTCATAGATTGTCATCGGAAAGGGCGTTGGCTTCTGGAACACCATGCCGATCTTGGCACGCACCAGGTTGACGTCCTGTTTCTTGTCGAGCAGGTTCTTGCCGTGGAACAGGATCTGGCCTTCGGCGCGTTGTCCCGGATACAAGTCGTACATGCGGTTGAAGGTGCGCAACAGGGTCGACTTGCCGCAACCGGACGGACCGATGAAGGCCGTCACCTTTTTACTGGCAATATTCATGTTGACATTGATGAGAGCTTTGTCATCGCCGTAGTAGAAATCGAGATTGCGGATTTGCAGGGCGGCGCTGTCGTTCTCTGGCATGGCTTGGTCGGGCATCAGAAAGTTCCGGGAAATTAACGTTTGTCTTTGTTGCGGAATAGGACGCGCACGCCGATGTTCACCGCCAGCACCAGCAGGGCAATCAGCAAGGCCCCGCCCCAGGCCAGATTGACCCAGTTGTCATACGGGCTCAGCGCGAACTGGTAAATCACCACCGGCAGGTTACCCATCGGCTCCGACATATTGGTGCTAAAGAACTGGTTGTTCAGTGCGGTAAACAGCAAGGGAGCGGTTTCGCCGGTGATGCGCGCCATCGCCAGCAACACCCCCGTCACCACGCCCGACTTGACCGCGCGCAGCGTGACCTTGAGCGACACCTGCCAGCGCGGCGCACCGACCGCGAACGCCGCTTCGCGCAAACTGGTCGGCACCAGTTTCAGCATGTTTTCGGTGGTGCGCACCACCACCGGAATGGCGATCAGCGCCAGCGCCAGCGAACCCGCCCAGCCTGAAAAGCCG
>Ga0209254_10006570_pt1 | contig 10726 bp, 10 predicted proteins | sample FrelakmetDIP11DI_FD_187148 | JGI IMG/M metagenome (GOLD analysis project Ga0209254, IMG submission 187148) | Freshwater lake sediment microbial communities from the University of Notre Dame, USA, for methane emissions studies - DIP11 DI (SPAdes)... | ecosystem: Environmental > Aquatic >... | reverse complement strand
TGCAACTTTATCTCAATGGTACGAACTTCCAATTAAAAGTTTGGGAAGCATTAATCAGAATCCCTACCGGAAATGTTGTTTCATACGAATCTGTCGCGAAATTTTCCGGTCGACCGGACGCAATACGTGCAGTCAGTGGGGCGATCGCACACAATCCAATTTCAATATTGATTCCATGTCATAGAGTGATTAGAAAAATGGGTGGATTTGGCGGTTATCGATGGGGACTGGCAAGAAAACAAGCCTTAATTTGTTGGGAGAATACGAGGATTTCGGATTGAAATTCAGTTGGAAAATTTGGATTGCACTATTCACAATTTATATAGTTTGGGGATCTACATATTTAGCTATTACCTTTGCCATAGAAACGATCCCTCCATTTTTGATGGCAGCATTTCGGTTTTTGCTCGCAGGTTCAATCCTTTTCCTTTGGCGTCGAGTAATCAGTAAAGACCCTGGACCAATCTATTTTGAATGGAAATATGCAGCAGTTATTGGCCTTTTCTTACTTCTTGGTGGGAATGGAGGAGTGGTTTGGGCTGAGACGAGGGTGACTTCAGGGGTTGCAGCGCTGATCATTGCAACAACGCCTTTATGGATGGTTATTTTCGATTTAGTGAGGAAACAGAATAGGAAAATACCATCCATTAAGACAGTGTTTGGCTTAGTGATTGGATTCATAGGAATCTTTATATTAATTGGTCCACAGCAGATTCTTGGAAATCAGATCCAAATGGATCCGGCCGGGGTCAGCGCATTATTATTGGCTGCTATATTTTGGTCGATTGGCTCTTTGTATAGTAGAAAGGCGAAACTTCCACCCTCTCCTCTTTTAGGGACAGGTATGGAAATGCTCATCGGTGGTCTGGGTTTACTCGTTTTAGGAACGATCAGCGGTGAATGGGCGCGTCTCCAAATTACCCAAATTTCAGTAAAATCAATAGCAGGCTTAGTTTATTTAATTTTATTTGGGGCAATAATCGGTTTTTCAGCTTATACCTGGTTATTAAGAAATGCACCGACACCACTCGTTTCGACTTATGCATTTGTAAATCCGCTGATAGCAATACTATTAGGTCATTTCCTTGCCAATGAGTCATTAACGCCGAGGATTTTAATTGCTGCACTGGTTATTGTATCCTCAATCTTTTTAATAAATACTTCCCGGGTCGAACCAAATTTTCTAAAGAACCAAGCTAATAGTTAATCGAAATTACCTGCATTTAAGATTGAGGATTCAATAGAATGTATTGATGGAACACCGCCTGCCGATTGGGCTGCGCGAATAGCCCGAAGAATTGCCTGGCTGAAAGCTTCAGCGCCAAATGCTCCAATCGTATTTACATCAATATGTCGATTCCCAGTCGAAAGTGCAAATATCGTATCGCCATCGAACATAGTATGGGCTGGACGTACAGTCCGGGCAAGTCCATCATGAGCCATCTGGGCTACTTTATTAGCTTCTTCTTTAGTTAATGAAGCATTCGTAGCCACAATCCCAATCACTGTATTTTCCTTCGAAGCGAAATTAAGGATGGTTTTACCGATCATCGATTTCATGGTCTCTAGTGTATTTGCGAAAAAAACACCAGAACCAATCTGAAATGGTCCTGTTTTATGAGAACGAGCTCCAGCAATTATTTCTCCATTTTGGGGATCAATGATATCTCCAAATGCATTAACAGCCACGATTGCGCCAACGATGACACCTCCACCCAAATCGATACTCGAACTTCCTATCCCTCCTTTCATCGCCCCGTTCATTCCAAGTATTTTTCCTACTGTAGCTCCAGTCCCAGCTCCAAAATTTCCTTCAGTGGGATATTGACGACTGGCATTACGACAAGCCTGGTAACCCATCTCTGCATCTGGACGTATATTAGCCTCTCCTATTCCGAGATCGAATAGGATTGCAGCCGGAACGATCGGAACTTTGGCAAATTTTGCATCAAAACCGATTCCTCGTTCCTCAAGATAATGAACCACACCAGTTGCTGCATCTAATCCATAAGCTGATCCACCTGCTAAGAGAATAGCGTGAATCCGCGATACTAGCTTCATTGGATGGAGGAGATCCGTTTCGCGTGTACCTGGTGCTCCACCTCGTTGATCAATCCCACCAATGGCACCTTTTTCACATAAAACTACAGTACAACCTGTTAGCGCTTGTTCATTTTGAGCCTGGCCGACGCGAATACCAGGAACATCGGTAATGGAATTTGACCATTTCATTTTTTTTCCTTTACAATAATGGTGTAATGAATTGACCCATCTTAAAAATTTAATAAATTGTTTTATAAGACCATTGAAAACGTATACTAACATAAAAAATAGCACTCATCAGATTGACAAGTGGCTTCTTTTAGATATAATATTTGTCCTCGAGGCCCATTAGCTCAATTGGCAGAGCAACTGACTCTTAATCAGTTGGTTACAGGTTCAAGTCCTGTATGGGTCATATCCCGTGTAAAGGCAAACCTATGAACATGCGAGAACGAATCTTAGCCGTTGTCCGAGGACAGCCTCTAGATAAAATTCCATTCATCCTTTATGAAGATATCTTTCCCACTGAAGACTTGATCGAAATCCTAGGGGTAAACAACTTTGGATTAATGAGGTGGTCCGAGGTTCATCGAGTCATTCATCCTAATTGTCGTTTTGACACCGAGGAATTCCGGATCGATCATAACCGCTGGCAAAGAACGATACTTTTTACACCGGTTGGAAATATCTATGAAGAACGGGTTTTTGAACCAGTCCTAAATAGCAGCTCCGTGCGAAAACATTACCTCGAAACAAAAAAAGATTACGAGGTTCTTTGGTATTATCTTAAAGATTCTAACTTACTTCCTGATTATGATCGATATCATCGCGATCAGGCAGAATTAGGAGATTTTGGTTTACCTCTCGTTGCAGTCGAAAGAACACCTTATCAGCAGTTATGGATCATCTGGACTGGACTGGATAACCTGTCTTACCACTGGAGTGATTTTCCAGATCATGTTGAGCAAACGATTGAACTCCTGACTGCCAGAGAAACCAAGCTGTTTGATATTGCCTACCATTCACCTGCACCTTTTATCGATTTTCCCGATAATATTACTGCACCAGCCATAGGACCTGTCAGGTTTCAAAAATACTGTGTTCCCCTCTATGATGAATTAGCAGGAATGTTAAGAGATCAGAACAGACTTGTATTCGTACATATGGATGGGGATCTCAAACCTCTATGGAAACAGATCACCGAATCGCATATTGGTGGGCTGGATTCTTTCTCTCCCAGCCCGGATAATGACACTTCAGTTGAGGAAGCTGTTGCCCTGTGGCCTGAAAAAAGGTTATTTTTAAATTTCCCCTCTTCTATCCATTTACAATCTGTTAATGAGATTCGTGAAGTGGCTGATTCAATTCTCAAGGCAGCCGGGCATACGGGAAGATTACAAATCCAAATATCTGAAAATGTGCCACCATCCACCTGGAAAACAAACCTTCCCCAGATTATCCAGGCGATCGATGATTTTGGTGCACCTTAAAACTAATTTCCATAGGAAAGCAATGGAAAATTCTGCCGCGTTAATTGCCCTTGAATCCCGCCTTGCGATAATGTATTCGCACGACCACACGTGTTGGCAATTTCGGCACATTTTTCCAAAGATAGACCTTTCAACCATGCAGTTAAAAAACCGGCATCAAAGCTATCCCCAGCCCCGATTGTATCCACCACATGGGTGACGATCTCCACTGGTGTAGTAAATCTTTGATCTTGTGTGGCAGTTATGGATCCTTTTTCGCCATGTTTTATGCTCATTACTTGGATCATTGATAAATAGTAATCTATTGCTTCATTTATATTGTTCTTGTCCGCAATAGCCATTGCTTCCTGTTCGTTTGGGAAAAATAAATCAACGAATGGAAGTACCTGGTGAAGATCACCTTTCCAAATTCCTTCTGGATCCCAATTTGTGTCGAGAGAGATTGTTAATCCAAATTGTCTCGCTTTGGTTAATATTTTTGGAAGGTGAGATCTCAAATTATTTTGTAAATAATAACTGCAATAATGGAGATGTTTTCCCGATTGTAAAAATTCATCGGTGATATCTTGTTCGAATACCTGGTTAAGACTCCCTCCATAGGTCAAAATTGATCGATCACCAGAGGGTTTACATAAAGCCACACCAAAACCAGTTTTTAGACCAGGATCCATACTCATATATCGGATATCAACTCCTGACTCATCCAAACGACGAAGGATCAACTTTCCAAAATCATCCTTTCCAACACGGCCGATGATTCCCACTCGCATTCCAAGCTTGGCAGCCTGGCAAGCAAAGATACAAGCAGATCCACCCATTTCAACGAAATAATCAGGAATCCATTGTTCAACTTGCCCGAATTTTGGAAGGATATCACCTAGATCTAAAACGAGATCAATACAAGTATCGGCAATTGTCAGAATATCAAATTTAGGAGACGACATGGGGTTACTTGTTAAATTTTGTTTTTCCGACGATTATGATGTAAGAGTTGGTTGATCCAATTTCTTTTCCCATGAGTATCTTTGGGGAAGTTTAAGTCTTCGCCTTTTATCACCATCTCTTGATCGTGGTTGTTATTTACCACAGGACGGACGAGAATGCCCTCTTCGTGTAATTCAAGCTGGACGCGACCTTTAATTTTAAATTGTTCGAGAAATTCTCGTGGGATTTGTAATCTCCCTGCTGAATCAAGAAGCGCAACTTCTTCGAAAATCTCTTCATGAGCTCGATGACTTTCCGAATCTAGAGTCGATTTCTCGGCGGATTGTGTCTGCCTGACTGTTTCACTAGAAGTTTTTCCATCTCTTATCGCAACAACCCGACCGGTATATCGAGCGATACCTGTATCATGACTGACAATCAGGGTTGTGACTCCCATGTGTTGATTTAAATCCTGAAATACCTTAAATATACCTGCCGCAGTTTTTGTATCTACTTCGCCTGTTGGCTCATCAGCAAGTAGCAGCGTAGGTTTATTTGCCAAAGCAACCGCAATGGCAACTCGTTGTTGTTCTCCACCTGACATTTCTACTAATCGATGGTGTTGTCGTTCTGATAAACCCACGACCTCCAATAATTCTTCCGCTCTTTTACGTTCTTTTCGATAACTCTGACCAGATATCGTTAACGGTAAACGAACATTCTCAAGGGCAGAAAGGTATGGGATAAGGTTTCGAGCACCTTGCTGCCAAACAAAACCTACTTTATTCCTGCGATATCGAATTAATTCAGTATCTGAAAGCTTCAGAAGATCGACACCATCGACCCATACTCTGCCTGCTGATGGGCGGTCTAAACCTCCCAGAATATTCATCAAGGTAGATTTGCCACTGCCACTAGCACCGACAATTCCCATTAATTCCCCGCGGGAGACCAAAAGATCCAACCCCTGGAGTGCAACAACTTCCAGAGTGGCTACTTTATAAATTTTTACCAGGTTTTCACAAATTATGAAGGGTTCTGTATTTGACATTCTGTTTTTTTCTCTTTAGGATTATTTTACTACGATATAAGTATCGAATTTCTATTTCATACCATCGATATTTTGTTTATAATAACCGAAATTAATCCTTTGAGGAGTAACAATGGAATTCAGAACCTTGGGTTGGACAGGTTTACAAATATCGGAAATCGGTCTTGGGACATGGGCGATGGGAGGAGGAGAATGGGCATTTAGCTGGGGTCCGCAAGAGGATACACTTTCAATCAACACGATCGAACGATCTATGGAATTAGGGATTAATTGGGTAGATACCGCTGCGGTATATGGTCTTGGACATTCCGAGGTGGTAGTAGGCCGCTTTCTAAAACAAGTGACGAAAAAACCTCTAATCGCCACCAAATACAGTCGAAGGTGGGATTCTAATGGTAATCCATATAGCGATCTATCACCTGTAAGTATCCGCTTCGAAGTTGAAAGTAGTCTCCAGAGGTTAGATGTAGAGGTCATTGATCTATATCAAATGCATTGGCCAAGACCAGATCAGGATCTGGAGTCAGCCTGGTATACCATGTCTGAATTGGTTAAGGAAGGGAAGGTGCGTTATGCAGGGGTGTGTAATTTTTCTTCGGAGCAATTAAAACGGATAATTCCAATTCATCCTGTAGCTTCCCTCCAACCTCCTTATAGTATGCTCCGCAGGGGGATTGAAGCAGATGAATTGAAATATTGCGCAGCGAACAATATTGGAGTGATTGCGTATAGCCCAATGCAAAAGGGGATATTAACAGATAAATATTCCCGAATTTTTGTCGATAATCTGACACAAGATGATCATAGAAGGAGAGATCCCGATTTCCAGGAACCTCGATTGAGTCAACACTTAAACTTGATTACAGAGCTCCAAAAAATTTCTACCGAGAATGAACGCAGCTTAGCTGAACTAGCCATCGCCTGGGTCTTACGTCGAAAGGAAGTAACTTCAGCGATCGTGGGTGCTCGAAAACCATCTCAAATTGAACAAACCTCCAAAGCAAGTGGTTGGATTCTAACTCCAGAAATTGTTGATCAAATTGATCGATTACTTATCGATTTTTAATAGGAAACACGATGGTTCCTTCTACTAAGCAAAATGCTATCCGAAAGGTTAAAGAAATACAGGCTTTTCGACCCCTTTTTCTTGATACTGAAACGACTGGTTTAGCGATGGAATCTGAAATTGTTGAGTTTGCGCTTATTGACTATGAAGGAACCACTCTATTTAATAGCTTGGTTAAGCCTAAACGGCCAATCCCTGCGGATGCAACGATAATCCATCATATTACAAATGAGATGGTGGCAGACTCTCCATCATGGCCGGATATTTGGCCAGAAATCGAGAGTTTACTTCGTAACAAATATATTGGCACTTATAATGCCGATTTTGATTTACGTATGATTCGTCAGACTCACCTTTTAAATGGTATGAATTGGGTAGAATTTCCAGGACGGTCATTCTGCGTCATGAAACTATATGCTGATTTTTTCCCTTATACTAAAGGTAAATATCAAAGGCTTGAAGATGCTGGGAAACAATGTGGGATTAAAATTCCAAACAGCCACAGAGCTCTCGACGATTCTCAGCTCGCAAGGGAAATATTTTCGTTTATGGCGCGTTCTAACTGATAAGAGAACCTCGAGACAAAAACAAGAATTTCGTTATCTATGGTTTGATTTCAACAATTGTTCCGTCTTCTGCCCATTCGAATAACCATTCGGCTGCTTTTATGTCAAGAATAATACAACCATAAGAAGCAGGTTTTCCCAAGATTTCTGCCCAAAGACGCCGGCCATTTGAAAGCGTGGGCAGTCCATGGATTCCATTCATGAATCCAGGCCATGCTTCGTAAATCCCGAGGAAATTTGGCATATGGAGATCCCACACAGAAGCATAAGCATTCGATACATGAGTTTGAACCTGGAAAATCCCGGGTTGAGTTGGTGAACGGTCAATTCCAGTGCTGATAATTTCTTTTCGAACCACTATTCCGTTCTCAAATGCCCATAAACGCTGTTTTCCGATTTCAATCACAATTCGCTTATTACGGATGATCGGCAGCGGTACCAAATCATCTTTTGATGGTAGGATGATTTCTTGGCCAGCAATTAATCCATCAGGATTCATTACTGGATTTGCCTCGGAAATTCTCCAGAAAGGAATGCCTACTCTCCAGCTGATCTTAAGTAAAGTATCTCCAGGTTGTACGATGTAGGTGGTCGGCAGATGTTGAAGTTCTATGACGGGATTCTTGCCTTCTAAGAAACTCAATGATACTATTGGTTCATAGTTGTCTTGGAAAGTAAAACCAGATCCAAGGTTTCTCTTTTCTTTCGCAAGGTAAATTCCAATTCGTTCTGTATCCAATCCGATTTTCCTGGTATCCGGAAAATTCGTTATTGTGATCCATTCAGCGAAAGTAACGTCAGACACATCGCGAATAAAATCTTCATTTGTTAGCGGATCGTGAAAAATAACAGCATGTGGGGTATCTAGTAAATGTTGAGCTTCATCAACAACTCCAGATAAATCCATGACTTCAGGCATCGTTGGTTTAATTATTAACTTTAGTTTTCCGGTTGAAAAGACTTGAATTGGTTGATTTGACAGAATTTCCATCGATTCAGGGATGTTAATTTCATATCCATATTTCCCTGGTTCTGAAATCACATTCCCATTCTTAATGCTTAGGCTAGCTTCAACGGCAGGTTTACTAAATTCACTCGATAATTTTTCGAGTCCTGCTCTTGCGATGGATGGATCGAATGAAACTGTAGCCGGAATGTTTAATGGGTAAAAATTACTCAATGTGATTTGTTGTAGACGTTTCCAGAATGAACCTTTACGACCGACATCATAAGCAGCTTTTGCAGTTTCAACTGGATTTAGCAAAAGGCCTAAATCCTGAGGTGGTATACCTTTTTCCATTAACCCATCTGAAACCTCTATATTTCGATTTAAATTCCAATTTTTATGAAGGATTAAGGTTGCTTCAGTAATCGTTTTTCCACCCAAATACTGACCTCCGGAATAAATTCCATCCAGAATCTTTTCGGATGAATCCACAGAAATCAAAATAACCCATCCAGAAATAATGAACAGACTCAAGAAAATCGCCAATACTATAAAGAAGGCACAAATAAGGAAAAATTTCTGGAACCTATGCTTCTTTTTAAGAGGTGATATCGAAGATTTATTGACTGGGGTTGCGTGGACAGGTTTCTTATTCGATGAGAATTCATTTGAAACAGAATACATAGTTGTATTTTACCGCAAGGGTAGCTAGTACCTGTGCGGTATAATCATCGAAATTTATATCTATGGAAGTGTGGAATGCTTGACCGCAGAATCCGAGTATTGGTTGCAAAACCAGGTTTAGATGGCCATGATCGGGGTGCAATAGTAGTTGCCAGGGCTTTACGAGATGCTGGAATGGAAGTTATTTATACTGGATTAAGGCAAACTCCTGAAATGGTAGCTGAAAGTGCACTTCAGGAAGATGTTGATGCAGTTGGATTATCGATTCTTTCCGGAGCTCATATGGTTTTGGTGCCTCGGATTATTGATTTAATAAAGTCTAATGGTCAGGATAATGTGAAAATATTCCTCGGTGGAATAATTCCAGACGAAGACATCCAAATTTTATTGGAAAAAGGCATTGTTGGAGTGTATGGTCCTGGAACTCAAACTGATAAAATCGTCCGAGACATCCGTAATTCGGTCTTAGGTACTGAACCAGACAAGTAACCCCCTTTTCCCTAAAGGTAAATAAATGTCATTGGCAAATGATGTTATTTCAGGTAATCGATTAGCTCTTGCCCGTTTGTTAACCCAGATTGAGAATGGTACGGCTATTGGAAGAGAAGCGCTCAGTGAGATTTTTAAATATTCTGGTCAAGCGCATCTTATAGGGATAACAGGTTCACCTGGGACAGGAAAATCTACTCTCGTTAATGGATTAACAAAGTATTTCAGAAATCCACCTGAAGGAGAGAAGAAAAAAAAGGTAGCAATTGTTGCAGTCGATCCTTCCAGTCCTTTCACAGGTGGAGCAATTCTCGGAGATCGAGTGCGGATGAGAGAACTTACTGGAGACCCAGGAGTATTTATCCGCTCCATGGCTACTCGCGGTTCACTCGGAGGATTGGCTATATCAACTTCAGGAATTGTGCAGGCTTTAGATGCCGCAGGTTTTGATATTGTCATCATTGAAACTGTTGGGGCAGGCCAGGCAGAAGTTGATATAGCCCGATTGGCTCATACAACATTAGTCATCGAAGCGCCAGGATTAGGAGATGATATCCAGGCAATTAAAGCAGGAATATTAGAAATAGCCGATGTAATCGTGATTAATAAGGCTGATCGACCAGGCTTTGAATTAACGGAACGGGCATTGCGAGGCATGTTGCTATTGGCCCATCCGACTCCTCATATATTCTCCCATTTTCACTCGATTGAGCCAATTGTTCCTTTGGAAGATTCGTCCAGAATCGATAATACCTGGATTCCCCCTATTCATAAAACGATCGCTACAGAAGAAAAAGGTGTTCAAGAATTAGCTGAAATTATCCTCAGACACCGGAATCATCTGCTTTCAACAGGTGAGTGGAAAAGCCGTGAGAAAGAACGTCTCCAATCGGATTTACTTCTCTTAATACAAAATGAACTCATAAAAACCTGGCAAAGTAACCTGCCGATGAATATTTATGATTCAATCCTGCCTCAAATTTATGAAAGAAAAATCTCACCCTGGCAAGCTGTTCAGATATTATTAAATGTATCTAAATAATATTGAATCAATCGAGAAAAGAGATTATGCCTGAGTTGCCAGAGGTCGAGACTATCTGTAATGGGCTTCGAAATGGGAATGAAAAGCATCTGTCAGTCCTTGATAAGCAGATAAAACAGGTAATCGTAAATTGGGATAAAAGTATTGCAGCCCCTTCAGTGGAAATATTTAGATCAAGCATTGTCGGGCAGAAGATCGTATCGATAAACAGGCGGGGAAAATTCATTCTTATCCAACTTACTTCGGATGTATTGGTTATCCACCTTAGGATGAGTGGTGATCTTTATCCACGTTCAATGTTGGAAGAACCAAATCTGCATGACCGGTTGATTTTATTTTTAGACGAAACGGACCAATTAGTTTTTAACGATCCCCGAAAATTTGGCCGAGTTTGGCTTGTGAATTCAGTTCAGGAAGTCATAGGG
>Ga0209254_10006569_pt1 | contig 10728 bp, 15 predicted proteins | sample FrelakmetDIP11DI_FD_187148 | JGI IMG/M metagenome (GOLD analysis project Ga0209254, IMG submission 187148) | Freshwater lake sediment microbial communities from the University of Notre Dame, USA, for methane emissions studies - DIP11 DI (SPAdes)... | ecosystem: Environmental > Aquatic >... | reverse complement strand
CGCCTGCTTCACCGCATCGCGGATGAACTCCGGTGTCACCAGATCGCTTTCACCAAACCACAGCGGAATTAAACCGTCACGGTTGTTGCCCTGACGACTGATCAGCCCGATGCCGCTCGGCAACAGGTCGACGATTTCAGGACGGACCGGATCGATCAAGCCAGGCATAGAGTCGCGGCCAATAAGAGAAACAAAACGGGGTCAGAGTGCCTTATGTCGAAGGGGCTCTGACGCGCCTTCACCAATCACCTGCGCGGTCGCGTCAGATAGGTCATCAGCATGAGCGTCTCAGCCGGATCCATCCGCCCCACGGGCGAGCTGGAATAATTCGACGACAGCACACGGCCTGTCTGCGTAATGACGAACTCGCTCGGCTGGATATGGTTACGCCGTTCCTCCCACCACGCGCCGATGGAATTCGCGTCGTCGCGGCTCATGCCGTACGCCACCGGAAATCCAAGCGACTTCGCTACCTCGAGGGTCTGCTCCTCGGTATCGACGGTACCCGCCAGAATGCTCACTCCCATCGCGTCGAACGCTGCACGGCGCTCTTCATAGCCAGCCAATAGCCGGCGACAGAACGGTCACCAGTGGCCGCGATAGAACAACAGAATTGCGTAAGGTGTTGCAATATCGTTCGGCACCGTCCGCACACCGCCGCCGGCCAGCTTCAACGGAAGCGTGGGAAACGTTTCGCCGAGATTCAGCTTATCTGCCATCGTCATTCTCCAAAAAACTGCGACACGAACCGAGACAGGCGGAGCGCCTTATGCAAAAGGCACTCTGACCCCGTTTTTACTGCAGGACCTTCTGCGCAAACGCCAGGACGCCGTCGGCATCGACGCGCGTCGAATAGCCTTCAAGAAAAACTTTCCCGACAATCTGCTGCTGCGCATTCAGTACGAACACACCCGGATAAGGAATGCCGTAACTCGAATCGCCAGGCTCGTATTCGGCATTGAGTATTCCGAGATTGGTAACCGACGTCGCATCGACGTCCGACAGCAGCGGATAGGTGATTGAAAACTTGTCGATAAATTTGCGCTGCGTTTCGGGCGAGTCGTACGTCAGTGCGACGACACCGATGCCGGCTTGCTGGAAACGCTCGAGGTGACTTTGCAACTGCACGAGCTGCTTGATGCAGAAGGGTCACCAATCGACGGAGCGATTGACGAACAGGACCGTCCCTTTTGTGCCCGTCATCTCGCCGAGCTGGGTAACCTCACGGCCATCGAATCGCGCGTGCAGAGACGGCATTCGGTCCCCGACGGCGACACCCGGATCGTAAGCATCGGCATCCTGTGCCACGAACATGTCCGCCGTCACGCGTTCCACCACCACGTTCATCAGAGGACCACGCAACGCATAAATACCCGCCGCCGCGATAACGACGACCACCAAAGCGATTTGCAGTTTTTTCATCCCCCTCGCACTCCCACCACACAAGTGCTGCGACTCTAATCCAGCGCACCGATCCGTTACCATACCGAATCCCCCCCAATCGCGATCGATCCAACGATGACCGGATTCGGCACCGACTACTTCGACGACCGCCGGATGTTCCGCGCACTCGCTAAAGAGTTCGCCTACCAACATCTGGCGCACGCGATCGACGAAAGCGGACCCACCGGCGAATCCCTGACGATCGATCTCGCCCGGTTGGGCCCGCAGCGACCGCGCCGACTGCTCGTCGTGATCTCGGGCATTCACGGCGTCGAAGGTCCGGCGGGCAGCGCGCTGCAGCGACAGTTGATGGCCTGCGACCTGCCGACATATCAGATGCCCGACGATGCCGGCGTGCTGCTGATCCACGCGGCGAACCCGTTCGGCTACGCGTGGGGGCGGCGCTGGAATGAAGACAACGTCGATGTGAATCGCAACTTCGTCGATTTTGCGGCGCCGCTGCCCCAACGCCAGGACTACGCCGCGCTCGACGCCTGGCTCAATCCGGTCGACCTCGGCGACACCCGCGCATTTCAGCGCCGCGGCGCTGAACTCGTTGCGCAGCGTGGCTTGAAATGGCTGCACCGCACGCTGATCGAAGGCCAGCATGAATTTCCGCGCGGGCTGTACTTCGCCGGCCGCGCACCGGTCGTATCGAACCAGTTGCTGCAGAAGGTATTCGCCGACGCGGTGCAAGGCGTCGAGCACGCGCTCGTCGTGGATCTGCACACCGGCATGGGCGGTTTCGGCGACTGCCTGTATCTGCCCGGCCACGAACCCGGCAGCGCGCACTTTGACTGGCTCGCGGCGCACTTCAATCGCGCGCGAATGGTACTGCCGACCACTGACGACTCGTCGCCGGCCGCACCGGTCGCCGGCAAACTGTCTTCGTGGTTGATCGACCGCTACCCACAGCTCGTCTACCTGACCATCGAGTTCGGCACCGTGCCCGACGAAAGGATGCTGCGTTCCGAGCGCGCCGAAAACTGGCTATTCCATCACGGCGATCGAACCACGCCTGAAGCCGCCGCCATCCTGCGGGAGATTCGCGAAACGTCCGCACCTGCGGATCCCCGTTGGCAACGTCGCGTGCTCGTGCAGGGCGCTGCGGTGCTTGCGGATGCGTGTCGCGCTGTGTTCGGATCGACATCTCGCTAACGGTATCAACCGAGCACGACAATCGGAGCAACCAAACCATGGAACTATCGCAACACGGGCGCCCGGTTGCCGACGTAATCACGGAACTCGCCGACAAGCGCCGCGGCGATGTCCGTTGGGAGGACGGCCGCGCGTTCGGCATGATCTACAACGGTGGGCCGACGGTGCATGCGGTAGCCGAACAAGCAGCCCGCCTGTATCTGCACGAGAACGCATTGAATACCTCGGCATTCCCGTCACTTGGCGCGATCCAAGCCGACGTTGTCGGCTGGACCAGTTCGCTGTTGCACGGGCCGGCGACCGCCGCTGGATTCCTGACCAGCGGCGGCACCGAATCGATCCTGTGCGCGGTACTCGCCGCACGTGAGCGCGGCCGCGCCGAACGTGGCATCACCGCACCCGAAATGGTGCTTCCGGAGAGTGCGCATGCGGCATTTCACAAGGCTGCACATCTGTTCGGCATCAAAGTGCACAAGACGCCCGTGCGTGCCGATTGGACCGCCGACGTCGCCGCAATGGCGCGCGCCATCAACACCAATACCGTGCTGCTGGTCGGCTCCGCGCCGCAGTATCCGCAGGGCGTCGTGGATCCGATTCCGGACATCGCCGCGCTTGCTGCATCGGCCGGTGCGAACTGTCATGTCGATGCGTGTATGGGCGGCTTCGTGCTGCCGTTCGCCGAGATGCTCGGCCGCCAGGTGCCGCCGTGGGACTTTCGTGTCGACGGCGTGCATTCGATTTCCGCGGACGTACACAAACTCGGCTACGCACCAAAAGGCGTGTCGGTGATTCTGCATCGCACGAAGGAGCTGCGACGCTATCAGACCTTCGTGTTCGACGGTTGGCTCGGTGGCTTTTATGCGTCGCCGAATCTGCAAGGCACCCGTTCCGGATTGCCGATGGCGGCAGCCTGGGCGGTGATGCAGCACCTCGGCATTGACGGCTACGTGGCATTGACGCGCGCTGCGCTCGACAACGCCGATCAGATCCGCGCCGGCATCGCGTCGATCGACGGGGTGCGGGTACTCGGCCACGGACAGTTTCATCTGATCGCGATGGCGGGCGACCCCGCGGCGAGTCCGCCGGTGGACGTATTCGCCGTGGGCGATGCGCTGCGTGCCAAAGGCTGGTTTCACGATCGGCAGACGCCGCCCGATTCACTGCACTCGTCGGTGAGCAACAGCAACACCGGCGTGATCGAGCAATACCTCGTGGATCTACGCGCCTGTGTGGAACAGGTCAGGGGGATCCGCGGCGCGGATCGCTCCACGAACTACGCGACGTTGGAGTGAACTGCAAACACGCCGGCGATCAAAGCGGGTCGAGTCGGACGGCAACGGCGGTTTCATTGTCCGGTCCGATGAATCTGACCCAGCGATCCGCCAGATCGTACTTTTCGCGCAGCAGCCGGTCGACATCCGAATGCGGACCCGGTACCGCATGCGCACGATAACGCAGCGTCCGTCCACCGCGTTGCAGTTCAACGATGGGATCACCATCGAATCGGGCCAGCCATTCGTCGCCGCCGCTATGCAGCCAAGATGAGACCCCGTCATCGACGATCCACAAGCGCGTTTCCTGCCGGGAACCATCGCCGCGCTCGGTACGCAGCGTGACCACTTCACGGCCGATCTCGATGAACGCGAGATGCGCGAGCACGACGGCGATCGCTGCGCCGCACAGTGCGGCAAACGTGATCAGCAGACGTTTCATTCATCCATTGCCTACGGTGCATGGCACGTAGGTCAGCACCACGTTGCCGTTGTTGAAGACCCTTGAACCCGTAAGCCTCATCGCCACGTTTCGCGCGACGCCTTCGAACAGGGTTCGGCCGCTCCCAAGCACGACGGGCACCACGACGATCATGTATTCGTCGATCAAGCCATGCTGCGTCAACTGCGCGACGATGCTGCCGCTGCCCAGAATGGTGAGATCGCCGCCCGCCTCGTTCTTCAACTTACGCACTTCGCCCGCGAGATCGCCGTCGATCAGCTTCGTGTTTTTCCACGAGGCTTCGCGCAACGTTCGCGAAAACACCACTTTCGACAGCGCGTTCATACGTTCGGCCACGACCGGCATCGTTTCGGCGGCCAATGGCGACGACCAGAAACCCGCCATCATCTGGTACGTGATCCTGCCGAACAGCAGTGTGTCGCCGCCGCTCGCATTGCCGGATACGAACGTATTCCACTCCGGGTCCCGGTCGTCTTTGTGTGCAAAATTCATCTCGCCATTGGCATCGGCGAAAAATCCATCGAGCGATACCTGATCAAAAACACTCAGTTTGCGCATGCGCTACTGCCTCCTGCTAACGGTTCTGGCCGAAGTACAAGGTGTGGCCTTGGTCGTCGTGGATGGCGAACTCTTTTGTTCCCCATGCGGTTTCATGCACGTCGTTTACCAGACGCACGCCACGTGTCTTCAACACTTCTGCGGCAGCCACTGCATCGTCGGTTTCCAGATAGAGGTGAAAGTGTTCGCCCGCGTCGACGAAGTCGATCGACGGGTCTTTCTCATCGACCAGTTTCAAATGAATCAGCTGACTTCCGGCCCGAATCCCTGCATAAAAATCCTGGTACTGGAACTCGAGCGTCAGCCCCAGCGTTGCCGTGTAAAAACGTATCGACTCGGCGAGGTTCGTCGTGCGCAGCTGTGGAATCGCCTGCGATATCTGCATGTTCCCTCCGTGTTGCGTCGATGTGTGCCGATTGCCGTTGATAGACACCCGCAGCGCGGTTCACGCATCCGCCGTCTAGCGACGAACCATCCGAGGTCGCGCGCAGAAAACCTCAGCGATCTGCACGGCATTGAGCGCCGCACCTTTGCGCAGGTTGTCGCCACTGACGAACAGCACCAGCCCGTGCGCAACGGTCGGGTCCGGACGGACGCGCCCCACCAGAACCGGATCGCGCCCCGCGGCTGCCAACGGATTGGGCACGTCGGTGACCTCCACGCCCGGTGCACCGCGCAGGATCTCGAGCGCGGTCGCCGGCGAAATGTCGCGTTCGAATCCGGCGTTGATCGACAGCGAGTGTCCTGTGTACACGGGAACGCGCACGCACGTGCCGGATACCGGCAGGTCTGGAATCTCGAGAATCTTGCGGCTCTCGTCGCGCAGCTTGATCTCCTCGTCGGTGTAACCGTCTTCGACGATCCGATAGTTGTACGGCACGACGTTGAACGCGATCGGCACAGGCCATTTGGTCAGTGGCGGAAAATCGATGGCGGCACCGTCGCGCACGAGTTTCGCCGACTCGGCGCCCGCGCTGTGCACCTGGCGCTCCAACTCGTGCACACCTTCCACACCGCCACCCGATACCGCTTGATAGGTGCTCACGACGAGCGATCGCAATCCGGCGCAATCATGCAGCGGTTTCAGCACCGGCATCGCCGCCATCGTCGTGCAGTTCGGATTCGCGATGATGCCCTTCGGCATCGCATCGAGCGCCGACGGATTCACTTCGGCGACTACCAGCGGAACGTCGGAATCCATGCGCCATGCGGATGAATTGTCGATGACCACCGCACCGGCTGCCGCAACCACCGGCGCCAGCACCCGCGACGTGTCCGCTCCGGCCGAGAAAAACACGACATCGAGTCCGTGGTAATCCGCCGTCGATGCATCCTCCACAACGATGTCGGCGCCGTTCCAATGCACGCGCTTGCCCGCCGAGCGGGACGACGCAAACAGACGCAGCGAACGAACCGGAAAATTGCGCTCAATCAGCGATGCACGCATGAACTCGCCGACCAGTCCGGTGGCGCCGATGATCCCCACATGCACTCCTTCGGGGTAAGCGCTCGACCGGGTGTTCATTTGATTGACCATTGATTGACCATTGATGTGCCCGCGTTGTACCGGCTTCAGACGTTCAGCCGTTTTACATAAGTGACCCGTGCGGAATCTTCCACTACGTCATAGCCCAACGCCACATAGAACAAAGCCGCGTCCGGATTGTCGGTGAACAGCCGCAGTTCGTTGAACGAGCCGCGCGCGCGATCTCGCGCAGCGTCAATGTACTATCCGGGAGCATAGATCTCAGACATTGAGGCGCGCCATGGTTCGAGCTGCTTGTCATTGCACCGCCGTCCGATTCGAAATCGCAGCAGCGCCCACGTGGGTGCTCGACTGCAACTGCACGATCTGTCGCCGCTACGGCGCGCTCTGGACCTATCCCGACGCCACCACGGTGACGATGGTCCGCGGCGCAGGCCACACCGACACGTACATATGGGGAGACCGCGAGCTCGCGTTCCATCGTTGCAGCGAATGCGGCTGCGTCACACATATGGCCGCGCTCGACACAGACCCGCCGAGCATCTTCGGAATCAACGCGCGATTGATCCTGGGCCTCGACCCCGAAAGCGTGAAGGTGCGCCAGAAGGACAACGGCCATACGGGCATTTTCTGGACACGCTCCTCGCAGCCGCCCGAACCGAGCCATCCGGCGCAATTGAAGACGGCACCGCCCGACCCCGACGATTGGCGTTGATGCGCCATCAATCCAACCGCGCAGAACGAGGCGGGCCGCGCGCGTAAGCTTGGCGCTTGTGCCCATGACGAGGAGCCACCCGTGACGAGCCTACCCCGCAGACCCAACACCGCACTACTCGTTGTGGACATGCAGAACAGCGTGGTCGCCAACGCCCATCGCCGCGACGACGTGATTGCCAACATCGACGCACTGATACGCCGGGCACGTGTCGACGGTGTCGCGGTGATCTGGATACAGCACTCCGGCGACAACCTCGTGATGAACAGCACCGGATGGCAATACGTACCCGAACTCCAACGCCAGGATTCCGAGACGCTGGTGCACAAACGGTATGGCGACTCCTTCGAGGACACCGTGCTCGAAGCCGAACTCGCCCGGCTCGATGTCGGCCGGCTGATCGTCACCGGCGCGCAAACCGATGCCTGCATCCGGGCAACCATTCACGGTGCATTCACGCGCGGCTACGACACCGTGCTGGTCGGCGATGCGCACACCACTGAGGATCTGTCGGGATACGGCCTGCCGCCGCCGGACAAGGTGATCGCTCACACCAACATGTATTGGAGCTGGCAGAGCGCGCCGGGACGCAGGGCAGGCGTCGTGAAAGCCAAGGACGTTGCGTTCTGAACACGTTTGTATTGACGGGCCGTCGCCGATTACAGCGCCGGTGTTGATCGCACGGACGGTTCAGAACCAATAGTCAGCGACACACCGCCCATCGCGTGGCAGGTCGTCGAAGGTCTCCAGCCCGTCGAAATGGTCAATCGGAATGTGTGCCACGGGCTCCGGTTCCGTCAGTCGAAGATTGACCGCGATGCGACGCTTTCCGTCTTCGCTGGTTTTAAGCGCTCGCCAGAACGCGACGCAGCCACACGCCGGACAGAAATGAAACTCCGTCGTCTTGCCCCGGATATACGAACGGGTCGGACCCGAGACATGGATGGCCTCGCCTTCAAAGTCGTAGACCCACAGCACGCCATAACGGCGGCATAGCGTGCAGTTGCACGCGGTGGCGGCCTCGGGCATCCCGTCGAAGCGCCATTGCACGGCGCCGCAGTGACAGGAACCTTGAATCATTGCAGCCTCCTCTTTGATTCGGTCAGGCACACGGGCAAAAGACAAGTCGGCATTTCAAGCACCAGGCAACCTGTACACCGACACATGCTTGAGACTCTCTGCAGTAAACGGTGAACGATCCCAATCGGACCATCGTTCATCGAGCGTCAGCCCAGCAAGTTGCGCCATCAGATCCAGTTCGGACGGCCAGACGTAACGATAGGGTGTATCGAACGTCACGACTCGGCTTCCGTCGATGAAGTAGTGATGCGACGTACCGGTCTGCGTTGCGATGTCCAACACATCGAGCCCGATGTGGCTCGAGCTCACGTCGAACGGAATGGCAATCGCTCCAGGGGGAAAGCGCCTCAGGTCCGGAATCCACAACTCGACGACCACGCAGCCGCCACGAACAAGATGCCGAGCGGCATTGCGCAAACACTCGACCTGCTCTTGCTGCGTAGTGAGATTCGAAATGACGTTGAAGACGAGATAGACGAGCGAAAACTTCCGCGGCATCGTCACGGTCGCAAAGTCGCCCGTCACGGTGGAAATCGATTCCGAGCCGGGCTTGGACCGAAGTTCTCGAATCATGTCGGCTGAGATATCTATCCCTTGAACTTCGATCCCTCGCCGGCTGAGCGGCAACGCGACTCGTCCTGTGCCGATTCCGAACTCCAGCGCGGCACCATCGCCCGCAACTTCGGCCAGGAAGCGCACAGCCGGCTCGAGAACCGCCGGGGAAAACATGTCGGTCGACGAAGCGTCGTACGCTTCTGCTATCGATCCGGTAAAGATGTTCTTTGGCATAGCAGGGCTCCCTCGACTCGGTTCGAACACTCTGTCTCGCGAACCATACGTCCATATGTCTCGTCCACTGTGTCCGCGGATCTGAGCTCCAGGCCAATAAGGTGTACTTCACCGATTCATTGCCCTAGCGGATTTCCAAGCCGAGCTTGTCTTTCAGGTGCGCGAGCGTCACACGCTCGAATTCCACGGGATACGCTGCACCGAGTTCTTGTGCAAGCATGCGAGCTCGTGGAAAAAATTGCTCAGCGATGACTTGGGTCCGTCCAAAGATGGACGACCATGTCGCCTCCAGCGACGGCAGGCCATGCAACGTCACGATCTGGTGTTGTGTGAGGTTGCGCTTCAGAGCGAGAACGCCCCTTTGAGGTTGCGGGCCGTTTTCGAGCACCATGATCCGGATCAACATATCGCGCAGCAGATTTGTCCCGGTTTGGGCGACGATGAGATCGTCCCGCCCATTGACGACCACTGAAAGACCGAGGACACGGATGAACTCATTGATGATGTCCAGCAGCGCTTCGGAGGATAAATTCCGGCGGCGTTCGGCAGCGGCGGGAAGCGTTGCCTGAACATCCAGGCGGTCGAACAGGGCTTTGAGCGGGTCTCGCGCAAAATGGACCAGCTCAGCTCGGCTCACGATCGTGAGGTCAAACCGGAGCCAATCCATCGTGATCGAGTTGATTGTCCTGCCATTGGTAAGCACGTTCGAAAAGAGAATGGGACATACCTTTTCCACGTCGATGGCGAGTCCGGTAACGACGGTCGGGATGTCCTCGGCGCGGGATACGACGACGTAAACATCCACATCGCTGTAGTCATCGGCCTCGCCTCGGCCAAAACTTCCGCCTAGAAACGCGCTGCCTATTCGTTCCACGCCACTGAGCATCTTCGTGATTTCTGCAATCAGATCAGCCTGATTCATACGACCCCCTGTTGCTTTTCGCCCGATGACTGTGACACCTAACAGCCAGAGTCAGCCGCGCCAGACAGGCGGAATATTTGCGTATGCAAATTTGATGACTGGCTGGGGCTGCATGCAGTGGTTTGGCGGCACGTGCACAACGCTCCTGGCGACGTGACCCGCCGCTGTGTTTCGCGACATTAGGCGGAACCTTGGCGCGTCACGCCAGGTACGTTGACAAAGTAGATCGGGCGACCGTCGGGATCCCTCAGCAAAGCGCTGATCCCGTCGCCGTCGCCCGTCGAGGGTTGCTTCTCAAAGCGAAGGCCCTTGCCCGTCAGATCCTTGGCGATCGCCTCCACATCGCCCTGCCAGAAAATGAGCTGCGTCTCTGGCGGATCAAGAACGCCTTGGTAAAGGCAGATGCGGCAGTCGGCTTTCTGGAGAGTGACGACACGCCCTTCGGCCGCCTGGCCCATGACTACGAAGCCGAGCTTCTCGTAGAAGTCGCGAGTGCGATCGATATCCTTCACATCGAGGCTCACTTCGAACCAACCAAACTCCATTGCTTGTTCCTCCATAGAAGGTGCCGAAGGTCTTGATCGTGATGCCTAACGTCGCGAATCAGCCGCCCAACAAAGTGGCGGCAAATTTGCGCAAGCAAATTGGATGACGCTTTCGTCGGTCGGCTGCAGTCGCTGGTTATACGGCGCCTCGCTCATCCGGAACAGCCTGATGCGATGGAAGGGCTGCATGAACTACTGCGCCTTGAAACGCCGTTTCATGTCTGTGTACGCAGTTTCGATGAGCGTCATCAAGGCTATTGCGTCAACGTCACATTCAGGCCAGAGCTTCACGTGGCGC
>Ga0209254_10006567_pt1 | contig 10730 bp, 6 predicted proteins | sample FrelakmetDIP11DI_FD_187148 | JGI IMG/M metagenome (GOLD analysis project Ga0209254, IMG submission 187148) | Freshwater lake sediment microbial communities from the University of Notre Dame, USA, for methane emissions studies - DIP11 DI (SPAdes)... | ecosystem: Environmental > Aquatic >... | reverse complement strand
GCCGCCGCACGCAGGGAGAGCCGCGGCGCCCATTCCGTCAACGACTACGCCGACACGCCCGAGTTGCCCAACGGGCGCAACGATGCGGTGTGGATGAAGCACACCCTCTGGTATAGCCAGGCCAATCGCCTCGACTACAAGCCGGTGCAGCTGAAGCCGCTGACGGCCGAGTCGATTCCGCCCAAGGTTCGTACCTTCTGAGCAAGCAGTCCATGACCAAGCGCACCTTTCAGATCTACCGCTACGACCCCGACACCGATGTCAAGCCGCGCATGCAGACGCTCGAGGTCGAGCTCGACGGCTCCGAGCGCATGTTGCTCGATGCGCTGATGAAGTTGAAGGCGGTCGACCCCTCGCTGTCGTTCCGCCGCTCGTGCCGCGAAGGCGTCTGTGGCTCCGACGCGATGAACATCAATGGCAAGAACGGCCTGGCCTGCCTGACCAACATGCGCACGCTGCCCGGTACCGTGGTCTTGAAGCCGCTGCCCGGCCTGCCCGTGGTCCGCGACCTGATCGTCGACATGACGCAATTCTTCAAGCAGTACAACTCGATCAAGCCCTACCTCGTCAATGACACCCTGCCGCCCGACAAGGAGCGCCTGCAGTCGCCCGAAGAGCGCGATGAGCTGAACGGCCTGTACGAATGCATCCTGTGCGCGAGTTGCTCCACGAGTTGCCCGAGCTTCTGGTGGAACCCCGACAAGTTCGTCGGCCCGGCCGGCCTGTTGCAGGCTTACCGCTTCATTGCCGACAGCCGCGACCAGGACACCGCAGCTCGCCTGGACAACCTCGAAGACCCCTACCGCCTGTTCCGTTGCCACACGATCATGAACTGCGTGGATGTCTGCCCGAAGGGTCTGAACCCGACCAAGGCGATCGGCAAGATCAAGGAAATGATGGTCCGCCGGGCTGTCTGACCGGTCAGCGCCATGGTCGACGCCGAAGCACTCAACCGATTGAAGTGGCGCAGCCGTCGCGGCTTGCTGGAGAACGACCTCTTTGTCGAGCGCTTCTTTCACCGCCACGCGGCGACCTTGACCGAGCGCAATGCGACGGGCCTTCAGGCCTTGCTGGAATTGGCCGATCCCGATCTACTCGACTTGTTTCTGGCTCGCCAGGAGCCGCAGGATGCGCTCGATTGCGAGGCAGTGCACGAAGTGCTCAAGCTGATACGTACCGGTTCGATGACTGAAAGGCAATGACCATGATGACCCCCTCCGACGTCAGAGCGACGTTGTCGTTTTCCGACGGCAGCCCGAGCATGGACCTGCCGATCTACAAAGGCTCGGTCGGCCCCGACGTGATCGACATCCGCAAGCTCTACGCGCAGACGGGCAAGTTCACCTACGACCCGGGCTTCTTGTCGACGGCGGCGTGCAACTCGACGATCACCTACATCGACGGCGACAAGGGTGAGTTGCTGTACCGCGGCTACCCGATCGAGCAGTTGGCCCAGAACTGCGACTTCCTCGAGGTCTGCTACCTGCTGCTCAATGGCGAGTTGCCCAATACCGAGCAGAGGGCCGCGTTCGTCAAGATGGTCACCAACCACACCATGGTTAGCGAGCAGATGCAGTTCTTCCTGCGTGGATTCCGCCGCGACGCGCACCCGATGGCCGTGCTGACCGGGTTGGTCGGCGGCATGTCGGCCTTCTATCACGACAGCACCGACATCAATAACCCCAAGCACCGCGAGATCGCTGCCATCCGCCTGATCGCCAAGATGCCCACGATGGTGGCGATGGCCTACAAGTACGCGCTGGGTCAGCCCTATGTCTACCCGAAGAACTCGCTGTCCTACAGCGAGAACTTCACGCGCATGATGTTCGCCACACCGTGCGAGGAGTACGAGCCCAACGACGTCGTCGTGCGCGCGCTGGACCGCATCTTCATCCTCCACGCCGACCACGAGCAGAACGCCTCGACCTCGACGGTGCGCCTGTGCGGCAGCTCGGGCACCAACCCGTTTGCGGCCATCGCCGCCGGCGTGGCCTGCCTGTGGGGCCCGGCGCACGGCGGCGCCAACGAGGCCGCACTGAACATGCTCGAGGAAATCCAGCGCAACGGCGGTGTCGAGCGCATCGGTGACTTCATCAAGCAGGTCAAGGACAAGAACAGCAGCGTCAAGCTGATGGGCTTCGGTCACCGGGTCTACAAGAACTACGACCCGCGAGCCAAGCTGATGCGCGAGACTTGCCACGAGGTGCTCAACTCGCTCGGCCTGCACGACGACCCCCTGTTCAAGCTGGCGATGGCGCTGGAGAAGATCGCGCTCGAGGACGAATACTTCGTCGCCCGCAAGCTCTACCCCAACGTCGATTTCTATTCCGGCATCGTGCAGCGTGCCATCGGCATCCCGGTGTCGCTGTTCACTGCCATCTTCGCCCTGGCACGCACGGTCGGCTGGATCGCGCAACTCAACGAGATGATCAGCGACGCGGAGTACAAGATCGGGCGCCCGCGCCAGTTGTTCGTCGGCGCCACCGCGCGCATGGTCAAGCCCGTCGGTGAACGCTAGGCCGCTGTCGGGTACACTAGCCGGGTAGAACTACACAAGACCGTCGTTTCTCGAGGTCTCTTCTGATCCCCGTCGCTGCCACTGGCCGATGGGCGCCCGGTTTGAATTCCCCAGGTGATTTTCTTGCGTGTCTCTGCACTGCGTCGGCATGTGCTGCGCATTTTTTTCACTTGTATAGGAATTTTCATGAGCACCCAAACAACCCAAACCGGCACCGTCAAATGGTTTGACGAAGGCAAGGGCTTCGGCTTCATTGCCCAAGACGGCGGCGGCAAGGACCTGTTCGCGCATTTCAGCGAAATCCAGGGCGGCGGTTTCAAGACCCTGGCTGAAGCCCAGCGCGTCGAGTTCGAAGTCAAGGAAGGCCAGAAGGGCCCCCAGGCCGCCAACATCCGCCCGATCACGGCTTGATGTCAACGTGCAGGCACCCTCAGGGTGCCTGCAACAAGAACCGCGGCCCAAGCTGCGGTTTTTTTCTTCTTGAGAGATTGCTGCCGAGAAGGACCCCTACATGGCCAAAGAAGAACTCATTGAAGTCAACGGCGTCGTGGAAGAAGTGCTGCCCGACTCGCGTTTTCGCGTCAAGCTCGAAAACGGCCACAAGCTCGTCGCCTACACCGGCGGCAAGATGCGCAAGCACCACATCCGAATCCTGGCCGGCGACCGCGTGTCGCTCGAGCTTTCGCCCTACGACCTGAGCAAGGGTCGCATCACCTTCCGTCACCTCGACCGCGGCGGCCCGCCCCCGCAGCGTCGTTTCTGACCAGAAGCGCCTGCCAACGCCGCGCGCCGGCGTGGTTTCCTGCACCTCGACATGACCTCCGGCACACGTTTGTCCGGTTGACGCACGCGTGCCGTGCGGGCACTGTGCGCCAGCCACGACACAGCCGCACACGAGGCCCCCGCTTGGACACCGATACCGTCGAATCCGCGCCGCCACAGGCCGCCCGGGCATTGCGCCGTTTCGAAGACTTGCCCGGCCCGCGCGGCCTGCCCATCGTCGGCAATGCACTGCAGATCGACACCCGGCGCTTTCACCTCCAGCTCGAGCAATGGGCCCGCGAGTTCGGCCCGTTCTACCGGCTGGCGATCGGCAAGCGCCGCATGCTGGTGATCAGCGACCACGAGGCGGTCGCCGCTGTGCTGCGCGACCGGCCTGACGGTCTGCGCCGGACCACGCGGCTGGAACTCGTCTGGACCGAGATGGGCCTGCTGCCCGGCGTCTTCGGTGCCAACGGCGACACCTGGCGGCGCCAGCGCCGCATGGTCATGGCCGGTTTTGACCCGGCCCACGTCAAGCGCTACTTCCCGGCGCTGGCGAAAGTTTCGCAACGCCTGGCTGCGCGCTGGCAGCGAGCGGCAGCGCAAGGCAGCGTGATCGATCTGCAGGCCGACCTGATGCGCTTCACGGTCGACACCATCGCCGGCCTGGCGTTCGGCGCCGAAGTCAACACCCTGGAGAGCGACGGCGACGTGATCCAGCGCCATCTCGACAAGATCTTCCCGGCCGTCTTCCAACGCATCCTGTCGCCCTTCGCCTTCTGGCACCACTGGCGCACACCGGCCAACCGCGCACTCGAGCGCAGCGTGGCCGAGGTCATGGCGGCGGTGAACGGCTTCGTGGCGCAGGCGCGTGTGCGCATGGCCGGCAACCCGGCCCTGCACCAGCACCCCGACAACCTGCTCGAGGCCATGATTGCCGCCGCTGACCAACCCGGCAGCGGCATCGACGACGCCCAGGTGGCCGGCAACGTACTCACCATGTTGCTGGCCGGCGAAGACACCACCGCCAACACCCTGGCCTGGATGATCCACCTGCTGTGGCGCCACCCCGATGCGCTGGCACGCGCCACCGAGGAGGTGCGGCGCGTGGTGCCCGATGCCGCGCACCCAACGCAAGAGCAGATGGCCCAGCTCGACTTCGTGGAAGCCTGCGCGCACGAAACCATGCGCCTGAAGCCAGTGGCGCCACAGATTGCCTTGCAGACGTTGCGCGAGATGGCCATCGGCGACGTGCAAGTGCCGGCGCGCCGCGACGTCATCTGCGTGATGCGCCACGACAGTGTCAGCGACGCCCACCTGCCGCGCGCCGCCGCGTTCGAGCCCGAGCGCTGGCTGGCCAGCGGCAGCGCCAGCCAGCAGGCCAGCAGCGCCAAGCGCCTGTCGATGCCCTTCGGCGCCGGCCCGCGCATCTGCCCCGGCCGCTACCTCGCCTTGCTCGAAATGAAGATGGCCATCACCACCTTGCTCGGCCGCTTCGACATTCAGAGCGTGGATACTGCCGACGGCAGCGAGCCCGAAGAGCGCCAGGCCTTTACGATGATGCCGGTGGGTTTGCGCATGCGCTTGCACGAGCGCGCGTGAGCCGCCCCGCAGGCTTGCCCTGTTGACGCGCACGCGGCTTGCTGACAAGGTGCGCGGTGGTGGGCGTGCCTGAGCCCCACCGAGGGAGATCGAGCCAACCATGCCGGGACCGCAGACCAAGAAGACCCCGCCTGCGCCGGCCACACGCCGCGCTGCGCCTGCACTGCTGACGGCCGCGCAGATTGCCGCCCTGGCCAGTGCTGGCCAGCAGGAGCAGGCCATCGAGGCGGCCACCGCCGCGCTGGCCGCCGAGGGTCTGAGCGACGAGCAGCAAGTCGCGCTGCTCGAACTGCGTGTCGAAAGCCGCATTGCCGTCGGCGCGCTGGACCTCGCCAGCGCCGATGCGCGGGAGATGCGCGCGCTGGCCGGGCGCAGCCCGGCGCTGCAGGCGCGGGCGCACAGCTGCGAGGCGCAAGTGCTCGGGCGCCGGGGCGCCGCAAACGCCGCCGTCGTCGCGGCCACCGCTGCCCTGAAGGCCGCCCGCCAGAGTCGCCAGCCCGCGCTCGAAGGCCTGGCCCTGCTGCGTCTGGCCGATGCGCACTACCGCACCTTCGTCGGGCACGAGCAGGCGCTCGAAAACGCCTTGAGCGCGGCGGCGATCTTCGAGCGGCTGGGCGACAGGGTCCAGCAAGGCCGCGCCATCTGTGTGCAAGGCTTTGCATATTCGCGTCAGAGCCGGGTGGCGGAGGCCGAGCAGGCGGCCACCGAGGCGCTGGCGATCGCCCAGGCCAGCGGCGACCTGGTGGGCCAGGGCAGCGCACTCAATCTGCTGACCTACCACGCGGCCGACCTGGCTGTGGCGATGAACCGCATGAACGAGGCGCTGGCGATCTACACGGCGGCCGGCCATGTTCTTGGCCAGGGCGCCATCATCAACAACCTGGGCAACGCCTACATGGCCCTGGGCTTGTACAGGCGTGCACGGCGCATGTACCGGCAGGTGATCGACATGGCACGCCGTACCGGCGCCACCAGGTACACCACCACCTGGAATCTGCTCCAACTGGAGGCAGACACAGGCCACCTGGGTGAGGCGCAGGCCTACCTCGATGACTACGTGGCGCAAGTCAGCGCCTTGGGTCTGTCTGCGGCCCGACCTTACGTGACCTTCACCGAGGGCCAACTCGCGCTGCGACGGGGGCTGGCAGCGCAGGCCTTGCCCAAGTTCGTGCGCGCGATGCGCAAACTCGATGCCGGCAACACCGAGGGACGAATGCTTTTCCTGACCGAGACAGGGCGCGCCCATCTCGAAGCCGGCGATGCGGCGGCGGCCCTGGCAGCGACACGGCGTGCCTGCGATCTGCACCGCGCCGCCGGCTTCCCGTCCGTCAGCGCCATCGAGAGTACCGACATGTGGTGGCGCCACAGCCAGACGCTGCGCGCCTGCGGCCACGAGGCCGAGGCGGACGACGCGCTGGCGCAGGCCTGGCGCTTCGTGCTCGCCAGCGTCGCCAGCCTGAGCGACGAGGGCCTGCGCCGCAACGTCCTCAACAAGCCCGCCGCCACGCGCGAGATCGTCACCGCATGGCTGGCGCACGCCCGCCAGCGCAAGCTGCCGCGCGAGCAGCGCGAGGCCCACCTGATCGGCGCGGCCAACCTGGGCGAGCCTTTCGAGCGGCTGGTGGACACGGGGCTGCGCCTGAACGAGATCAAGCGCGCCGACGAGCTGCACGAGTTCCTGATCGACGAGGCGACTGAACTGTCGGGCGCCGAGCGAGTGCTGCTGGTGCTGGAATCGCCCGAGGGCGTGCAGCTCGTCGGCTCACTCGTTCCGCGCGGCGAGAGCGAAGCCGCGCTGTTGCAGGCCATTGCCCCGTGGCTCGAAGAGGCCCGCGTCACGCGCGCGGTCAAGCTGCGCCACGGCCCGGAGGGTGCCGAGCCGATCGACCAGCGCAATTGCCTCGTCGCGCCGTTGATCGCGCAGCGCGAGCTGCTGGGCTACCTGTACTGCGACATCGAAGGCGCCTTCGGCCGCTTCCACGACAGCGACCGCGACCTGCTGGCGATGCTGGCTTCCCAGGCCGCCGTTGCGCTGGCCAACGTGCGCACGCAGGAGGGCCTGGAGCGCACCGTGGCCGAGCGCACGGCGCAGCTCGAGCAGCGGGCCGGCGAGCTGGCGCTGATCAACAGCATTCAGCAGGGCCTGGCGGCCAAGCTCGACTTCCAGGCCATCGTCGATCTGGTCGGTGACAAGCTGCGCGAGGTATTCGGCAGCGAAGACCTGAGCATTCGCTGGTGGGACGACCAGGCCGATATTTGGTGGACCCTGTACGTCGTGGAGCACGGCGCGCACCTGGACAAGGGCGCGCCGCGGCCGGTCCCGCGCGACGAGCCGGCATGGCGAATCCTGCACAACGGGCGCGGAGAGTATTTCGGCACGCGCGAGGAGCAGACGGCCGCCGGGATGAAGGGCGCCGTGCCGGGCACCGATTGGTGCCTGTCGATCATCGGCGTGCCGATCCGCGGCAGCCGGCGGGTGCTCGGAATGATCGTGGTGGAGAACCACGAGCGTGAGCACGCCTACGGCGAGGCCGACCTGCGCGTGCTCACGACCATCGGCGCGACGATGGGCGCGGCGCTCGAGAACGCCCGCCTGTTCGACGAGACCCAGCGCCTGCTCAAGGAAACCGAAGCCCGCAACGCCGAGCTGGCGGTGATCAACAGCATCCAGCAGGCGGTGGGCGCGGCGCTCGATTTCCAGGGCATCGTCGATGCGGTGGGCGACAAGCTGCGCGAGGTCTTTGCCACCGGTGACATGAGCATCCGCTGGTACGACGAGTCAGCCCATACGCTGACGCAGCTCTACAGCTATGAACATGGCGTGCGGCTGAGGCTCCCGCCACGGCGCGTCGCGCCGGGCGACGTGGTCGACCGGTTCCTGACGGAGCGGCGCGTGTGGCTGCTGAACTCGCGCGCTGCGATGGAGGCGAAGGGCGTGCGGACGATCCCGGGGACCGACCCCGAGCTGAGCGCCTTGTTCGTGCCGATGCTGGTCGGCGATCGCATGCTCGGTGCCATTGCGCTGGGCAACCACGAGCGCGAGAACGCCTTCACCCAGGACGACGTTCGCCTGGTCTCGACCATCGCGTCGAGCATGGGCGTGGCGCTTCTCAACGCCAAGAGCTTCGAGGCGGAACGCCAGCGCGCGGCCGAGCTGGCGGTGATCAACGGCATCCAGCGCTCGATGAGCGAGCGGCTGGACTTCCAGGGCATCGTCGATGTGGTGGGCGACCGGCTGCGCGAGGTCTTCGCCAGCGACGACCTGGCGATCCACCTCAAGGGCAGCGAGCCGGGCCAGGTGGTGATGGTGTACGCCTACGAGCACGGCGTGCGCCTGCCCAACCGGCCGTACCGGCCGAACCCCGACAAGCCGCAGTGGAAGGCGCTGTTCGCGGGCGAGCAATTCGTCGTCAACGATGCGGCCGACATCGCGCGCTGGCAACTCGTGGCCGTGTCGGGCACCGACGCGGCGTTGTCCGGAGCACAGGTGCCCATCGTCGGGCCGCAGGGCTACCTCGGTCACATCGTGATCGAAAACCATGAGCGAGAGAACGCCTTCGGAGCGGCCGAGCTGGGGCTGCTGCAGACACTGGCGGCAAGCCTGGCCGTGGCGCTGGAGAACGCCCGCCTGTTCGACGAGACGCAGCGCCTGTTCAAGCAGAGCGAGCAGCGCGCTGCCGAGCTGGCCATCGTCAACAGCGTGCAGGCGGCGCTGGCCTCCAAGCTCGACGTGAAGGCGATCCACCAGCTGGTGGGCGACAAAGTACGCGACGTGTTCGACGCACAGTCCGTGCTGATCGGCCTGTTCGACCACGAGAAGCAGGTCGAGGTCTTCACGTACAACTTCGAGAAGGGCCAACATTTCGATGCGCCGCCGCGCGCGCTCAACCAGACGCGGCGGCACCTCATCGAGACACGCCAGACTGTCTTCAACAACCGCATCACGCCAGAGGGCATCGCGCGCACCGGGGCGCAGGCGATCGGCGACTCGCAGATGCCCAAGTCGGTGATCTTCGTGCCGATGGTCGTGGGCGACGAGGTCAAGGGCTACGTCAGCATCCAGAACGTCGACCGCTACGACGCCTTCACCGACGCCGACGTGCGTCTGCTCGAAACACTGACCGGCAGCCTGGCCGTCGCCTTCGAGAACGCGCGGCTCTTCGACGAGACGCAGCGGCTGCTAAAGGAAACCGAGCAGCGCAACGCCGAATTGGCGGTGATCGCCAGCGTGCAGCAAGGCATGGCTGCGGAGTTGAATCTCCAGGCCATCGTCGATCTGGTGGGCGACAAGCTGCGCGAGGTGTTCAACACCGGCGATATCGGCATCTGGTGGTGGGATGCCGACAAGCGCCTGGGCCACGGCTACTACGTCTTCGAGCACGGCGTGCGCCATCACCACGAGCCCCTCTACATCGCGCCGGGCTTGGCGTACGACCGCGTGCTCGTCAACCGCGAGGTGCTGCTGTTCAACACCCAAGCCGAGTCGTCGGCGGCGGGTGTCGAACCTTTGCCGGGCACCGACAAGAGTCATTCCGCACTGATGGTGCCCATCGTCGGAGGCGACCGTGTGCTCGGCCAGATCGTGCTGGAGGACTACGAGCGCGAGTACGCCTTCGACGAGGCCGCCGTGCGGCTGCTGACGACCGTCACCGCGTCGATGGGCACGGCGCTGGAGAACGCCCGCCTGTTCGACGAGACGCAGCGCCTGCTGAAGGAAACCGAGGCGCGCAACGCCGAGCTGGCGGTCATCAACAGCGTGCAGCAGGGCATGGCCGGGTCGCTGGATTACCAGGCCATCGTCGAGCTGGTGGGCGAGAAGCTGCGCGCGGTGTTCGGCGGCAGCGACCTGGGCATCCACTGCTGGGACGAGGCGAGCCAGGAGGTCGTCAGCCTCTACGCTGTCGAGCACGGCGTGCGCTTGCCCATCACCCGTCACAAGGCCGTGCCGGGGACTTTCCGGCACGATACGGTGCTGCGGCCGCGCCTCTTCGTCTTCGGCTCGGTCGAGGAACAGGCGCGCGAGGGCGTGCCCGTGCAGGACGGCACCGACCGTGCGCGCTCGATCCTCGGCGCGCCGATGCTGGCGGGCGATCGGCTGCTGGGCTATGTGGTGGTCGAGAACCACGAGCGCGACCACGCCTTTGGTGACGCCGAGGTGCGCTTGCTGGGCACCGTGGCCTCGTCGACGGCATTGGCGCTGGAAAACGCGCGCCTGTTCGACGAAACCCAGCGCAACGCGCGCGAATCGGCAGCGCTGTCGGACGTCGGCCGTGACCTCTCGTCCACGCTCGACCTGGCCACGGTGATGGACCGCATCGCCGCGCACGCCAAGGCGCTGCTGGTGGCGCAGACCAGCGCCATCTTCCTGCCTGAGCCCGACGGCCGGCGCTTCCGCGCCATCGTTGCGCTGGGCGACATTGCCAACGAACTCAAGGCCACCGTCATCGAGCCGGGGCGCGGCATCATCGGCAGCCTGCTGCAAAGCGGCCAGCCCGAATTCATCAACGACACCGCGGCCGATGCGCGCGCGGTGCAGCTCGCCGGCACCACGCAACGCCCCGACGAGCGCCTGATGGTGGTGCCGCTCAAGTCGGGCGGGCAGGTGCAGGGCGCGATGGCGGTGTGGCGCACCGGCGACAGCCCGTTCGAGGCGCACGAGCTGGCGTTCCTGTCGGGCCTGTCGCAGCAGGCCGTGATCGCGCTGAACAATGCGCGGCTGTTCGACCAGACCCAGGCCGCGCTGCAACGGCAGACCGCCAGCGCCGACATCCTGCGCGTCATCAGCCAGTCGCCCAACGATGTGACGCCGGTGTACGAGGTCATCGTCAGCACGGCACGGCGGCTGCTG
>Ga0209254_10006566_pt1 | contig 10731 bp, 5 predicted proteins | sample FrelakmetDIP11DI_FD_187148 | JGI IMG/M metagenome (GOLD analysis project Ga0209254, IMG submission 187148) | Freshwater lake sediment microbial communities from the University of Notre Dame, USA, for methane emissions studies - DIP11 DI (SPAdes)... | ecosystem: Environmental > Aquatic >... | reverse complement strand
CGGCTCGCACGCGAGCCCCGCTAACTCCTCCGGGGAAAGCGGCGAGCGGAAGTCGGGCAGCCCGGCCCGTAGGAGGAGTGGCCGCCGCTGCCAGAGCTCTCCCAGGAAGCGCTCGGGTGTGAGCCCGTCAGCAAATCGGAGCTGGCGGATCATTCCCGGCCGGCAAGTCCGGATGCGAGTCCGGATACTGCAAAGTTGTTTCCAAAGCGCAACAAAGACGCCGGGCCGGATCGGGGCGCGGACTCAGCATTATTGGCACGTTGCGCCCATCTGACAGCCCCGACCGCCCGGTGGCGTTGCAAATATGTGTCGAGTTGCAAAAAAAGTTGCACTTTTGTCGCCATTGTGGGCTAGAATGAGGTCGTCCGAATGTTCCGTCATCCAGCGTCGCTCGTTGAAGAAGGTCCAACCGTCCCATCGGGTGGATGCGGTTGGAGTCGGGTGGAGAGTCCGTCGCGACTGTTGCCTTTTCCTGACAAACCCCTACCTCGTCGAGTCGGCACCGGTAGAACCCCCTCAACCACACAATAGGTAAGAAAGATGCGCAAAGACAAGACTAGCTTCCGCGTCGCCGCCCTCGCCGCCCCGCTGGTGATGGCCATGACTCTCGTGACACCCTTCGGAGCCCAGGCCGAGGACGAGCTCTCCTGGAAGGCTGCCCCCACGACCACCGCCTGGGTCAACCCCTACGGCGAATGCTGGCAGGGCGTCGAGGGCGAAGTGCTGGATCCCTGCAAAGCCGCGCTCCGCTCCCCGCTGGTCCTGCGCCTCCTGTTCGAGCTGGACCGCTACCGCCTCGAGAACATCCGCAATCCCGAGGAGCTTCAGAAGCTCGACGACCTGATCGCCGACTTCCAGAAGACCGAGGGTGAAGAGGTGGTGACCATCGTCGGTCATACGGACAAGCTCGGGAGCTGGGAGCACAACGTCGTGCTGAGCGAGAACCGCGCCAGCACCATCAAGAACTACATGATCGACAAGGGCTACCCGGCGTCCGCCATCCGCGAGGTCCAGGGCAAGTCCTGGGAGGGCGGGGATGACGTGGCCGCCGACGGCTCCATCATCGATCTGGGCCCCCTGGAGAACAACCCCCTGCGCCGCCGCGTGGTCGTGACCGAGGTCAATCCCAACGTTTTGTAAGGCTTCACGCCCCCTGGAAGGGCCAACGACTCCCGTAAGCCTCATCCCCCCCAACCGGGGCTTATAGGACGGCCGGTCTCCGGAGATCCCGGGGGCCGGCCTTTTTGTTGGCGGACGCACGCCCGTCGGAAGCCCCCTCAGCCGTCACGTTGGCTTCCAGGCCCGAGGAAGCCGGATGGTCCGAGGAGCCCCCGTCCTAAGGCCCCCGGGTCCAGACACCAAGCGGGACTCCCATTGGGCACCCAGGGCGGCTCGCAGGAACCAGGGACCCCTTGAGACGCGCCGGATTCCGGGGCCAGTTCTCCGGATCTACTTGCGTCGGATGGTGCAGCCCGGGGCTCTCGATGGCGAGCTAGGACAGCGTCCCGTTGCCACCGGGGGCAAGGCAAACCACCACGGAATTGGGCCGATCGCCTCGAGTGAACGTATCCGCCAGGCGCGCGACGGACAGGAGATGCCCGCGCCATGACTGGAGCCCCTTGGCCCGATCCGGTCCGCCCGCCGGGGTGGGCCCGGATCCTCCCCTTTAGGATCTCGGAGACGCCACCCGCCGGCAGCAGCGGGCTCGCCCCTGAGGGAGGTCCCGGGGTTGGACATCGGTCACCGACGGGCTCACCCCCGGCGCTCCGTCAGCACGGAGCTGATCTCATCGAGCAGCTCGGACTCCTGGTAGGGCTTGCCGAGGAATCGGTCGACGCCCAGGGAAAGGGCATGATCCCGATGTTTGTCCCCGGTCCGGGAGGTGATCATGATAATCGGCAGGTCCTTGAGACGGTCCGAGCGTCGCACATGACGGGTCAGCTCGTACCCATCCATCCGTGGCATCTCGATGTCCAGAAGCATCACATCCGGGCGCCGCTCATCGAGCAGGGTCAGGGCCTCCACGCCGTCCTTGGCCGTTAGAACCTCCATGTTCTGGCGCCGCAGCAGGCGCGCCGTGACCCGGCGAACCGTAAGGGAGTCGTCCACCACCATGACACAGACCGGGGCGTCCGCCGGGGCGTGTTGGGAAACGGTGGGCAGATAGTCCTGAATGGCACCGGAGCGCAGCAGGGCCAGGGCGTCCAGGATTAGGGCCACGCGCCCGTCCGGAAGTATGGTCCCGCCGGAGAGCCAGCGCACGCCGGTCAACTGGGGTCCCAGGGGCTTGACCAGGATCCGATTGCTCTCGATCAGGCTGTCCACCTGGAAGGCCACCCGCAGATCCCCCACTCGCGTCAACAGCAAGGGGACCCAACGTCGCTCTCCGAGCTGGGGCGCCTGGCGGGGATCCAGCACGGCGCCGAGATAGGCGACCCGGTAGTCGTGATCCCGATACCGGAAGTCCCCCCCCTTGCCCCGATAGATGGCGGCCAGCTCGTCCCGGCCGATACGCGCCGCCCCCTCGATGGTGGAGTGTGGAACGGCGTAGATGTTGTCTCCGACATTGACCAGGAAGGCCTCGATAATGGCGAGGGTCAGGGGCAGTCGGATGGTGAAGCTGGTGCCGCGACCGGCCACGGAATCGATCGCGATGGTGCCGTTGGCGGCCTTGACCTCCGAGTTGACCACGTCCATGCCCACCCCGCGGCCCGAAATCTGGGTGACCCGGCCCTGGGTGGAGAAACCGGGCTCGAAGACGAACTGCATCAGGGCCTCGTCCGCGAGCTCTACCTGAGGCGCCAGGAGCCCCCGGGCAATCGCCTGGCGGCGGATCGCGGCCACGTCCATGCCGCGCCCGTCGTCGCTCAGGTTGATGACAACGTCATTGCCCTCGCGGCCCAGGGCCAGGGTGATCACGCCGACCGGAGGCTTGTCCGCCCCGGCGCGTCCCTCGGGTCCCTCCAACCCATGGTCCACGGCGTTGCGCAGCAGATGCTCCAGGGGCGCCACCAGACGGTCGAGAATGGAGCGATCCAGCTCCACCTCGGGACCTATGACCTCCAACCGGGCGGACTTGCCCAGGCTGTCCGCTGTCTGGCGCACCAGGCGGTGCAGCCGCGGGACCACCTGGACGAAGGGCACCATGCGGGTGCGCAGCAGCCCATCCTGCAGGTCCTCGGCGAGCCGAGCCTGCTGGGTCAGTAGGTCGGCGGATTCCCGCTGGTAGCCACCCAGGAGCTCCCGCAGGCTGACCAGATCGTTGACCGTCTCCGCCAGGGCACGGGAGAGCTGCTGGAGGGTCGAGAAGCGGTCGAGCTCCAGGGGATCGAAAAGTGACCCGTCCTCGGTGGTGAGCCCGTCGCGCTCGAAGCGATGAAGGATCTGGGCCTCGGTCTCGATCTCCAGAAGCCGCAGCTGCTCGCGCAGCCGGGTCACCGTCTGGTCGAGCTCGGCGAGCCCAAAGCCCATGAGACCATTGCGTTGGGAGAGACGGGCGCGATACAGGCCAATCTCCCCCGCGTCGTCCACCAGCCGGTTGAGCAGGTCCCCCCGGACGCGGATCTGCGAGGAGGCCGCCGCGGCGCCTTGCTCCCGCCCCCCCACCGGGACACCCTGAGGGCTGGGCACCGCTGCCTCGACCACCGGCTTGGCCTCGGCGGCCGGCCGCAGAATGGCCAGGTCCGGCATCGCGACTGAGGCCCCGGCAGCCTCCGGCGGACGGCTCAGGGCCTCGACCAGGGTGCGTGCACGGGGGATCGGCGCCCCCCGCTCCAGGGCATCGACCTGGATCGAGAGGGCATCCGCCGCCTTCTGTGCCAGCTCCAGGGTGCTGTCATCCACCCCGGCGTTAGCACCACCCACCACGGTCAGGCGAGTTTCCAGGGCATGGCTGAGGTCGCCGATGGCCGTAATGCCGGTAAGCCGAGCGCTGCCCTTCAAGGTGTGTAGACTGCGCTTGAGACCGTCCAGAATCCCCAGCTCTTGGGGGGCGAACTGCCATTCTCGGATCTGGGTATCGATACCGTCGAGCAGATCCCGGGCGTCCTCCAGGAAAAGGTTCTTGAGATCCGAATCCGCCGGCTGAGCCTCGAATTCATCCCCGAGCTCGCCTTGCGAGCCGGCGGCCAGGGGCAGCGGCCGTGTCTCCTGCCCAGCTGGCTCGCCGCGCGGAGCTATCTCGCGCTCCTCATCGGGGCCTGGCGCGGACGCGGGCGGCTGGATCGGCGTCGCGTCCGCCTCCGCCAGCAAGGGCACGGGCAGTGAAATCTCGGCCTCGAGACTCGGCTCTGGCTCGAGCTTGGGCGCCGACTCGGGCGGCAGCTCCGGCTCCGGCCTCGGCTGGGCCCCATCAACGGACGGCGGCTCGGGGTACTGGACCGAGTCGGAGGGAAGTGTCGTCTGCTCCCCGGTCTGCGAGAGCTCGGACCTGGACTCCACGCCGTGGAGGGGCTGTTGCGGGACGCACTCCTCTGCTGGGCCCGAGACCGCGGGCCCGACTGGAGGTGCCATAGCATCCGGTTGGGCGAGTAGCCTCGCCAACGCGAGGAGCTCCGCGGCCCCCTCCCCCGGCCCGGGAAGCTCCGCAATCCGGACCGAGATTCCCTCCATCGCCCGGGAGAGCAGATCCAGCAGCCCGCCAGCGATGGGGCTGGCATCTTCCCGATGTGCCCGCAGACGAAGCTCCAGGGGCTTGGCCACGTCGGCGATGGAGTCGATCCCCGCCATGCGCGCGCTGCCCGCGAGGGTATGCAGGGCGCGCACCGCGGTTTCGTCCGGCACGCGCTCGCCCTTGGCCGCCTGCTGGAGGAAGTGCCGCAGGGCATCGAGGTGCTCGGCGGTCTCCGCCTGGAAGATCCCCAGGAGCTCCTCGTCCGCAACGAACTGACTCTCATGATCCGCCAATTCGATCCCATCGTCGCAGGGGCCATCTTCGGGGACACTGGCGGGCCCGCTGACGGGCGAGCCAGCCTCAAAGCCGGTGGCTTCGGCGACCGCAGTGCCGGCCGTCATATCCGAGCCTTCCACGGGTAGCGGTGCGGTACCCCGCTCCGCCGGGGCTGCCTCCCCTTCCTCGGCCGGCTGCACCTGGGCATCCGGGGTGCGGGGCCCGCTGGGCCAAGGAATGACCTTCGCCCCCGCCTGCACCTCGGGGATTGCGAGCCTGTGCTGGTCGGGGGCCTCACCCCCTACGCCGGCGACCAACCGCCCGGCCCGCTCCACCAGGTGCGCGACCGAGACCGGCCGGCCCTCCGCCTCGGCCGTGACCAGTTCGGGCAGGAGTTGCACCGCGTCCGCAACCATAGCCATCAGGTCGGACCCGGCTTCGAGGGACCCTTCGATGACCCGGTTGAGCAACCCCTCGGTCGCTTGAGCAAGCTGACCCACCCGTTCCGCACCCACCAGCCGGCCGCTGCCCTTGAGGGTATGGAAGCTCCGTCTCAAGGTCGCGAGGGCCTCTTGGTCTCCCGGCTCGGCACGCCAACGGGAGAGTTGCTCCGCAGCCGATGCGGTCTCCTCCCGCGCCTCCTCCAGGAAGATCTCCAGGAACTCCTCGGCGATGCCGGTCCCCTGGTCCGCGGAGATCCCGTCTCCCTGGGCCACCTGGGGCTTCGCCCCCAATGCGCCAGCCGTTTCCGTCGAGGCATCGGACGCGGGTGCCAACCGCGGCCCGTCGACCGGAAGGGCATCCAGGGCGGCAAGGGACTCACCCCCGCGGGCGATGAGGTCGTCCCCGGGAGACCAGCCGTCCGCCATACGCTCGATGTGAAGCTCGAGCGCCGCGATGGCGTCCGCCAAGAGTACGAGCTCCTCCTCCCGGGGCCACTGCTCCGCGCGCACATAGCGCCGGCGGATGAGGGCGGCAATGTCCTCGGCGAGGTTACCGGCGGCGTCGTCGCCGAGGACCTGAAGGGCACCGGATACGTTAGCGAGCTGGTCCGGCACGCGGCCAAAGGCCTCCGGGCGCCGTCCGTAGTCGTAGCAGGCGAGGATGGCCTCCTTCACCCGCGCCAGCTCCCCGTGGGATTCCTGCAGGGTGGCGGAACGCAGCTCGGCGGCGAAGAGCCCAGAGCCGGCGCCGGTGCCCTCGGGGGGCCGGCGGTGGTCCGCATAGGCCTGCAGGACTGCCTCGATGCCCAACAGCTCCGCGGCCAAGGGCTCCAGACGCACGGCGTCCTCCCCCGCATCGGACATGGCCAGGTCGCCGAATGCGTCCGCCAGATCCCGAAGCCGCGCGGGCAACCGCCCCGTGTTCGCCACATCCAGGGTGCGCGCGAGATCCCGCAGGCTCACCCGGATCTCGTCCAAGGGGGTCCGGTCCGAGCGCTCACTGCGCACGAAGAGATCCAGTCGCTCCTTGACGGTCCCAAGCTCCCGGAGCACCGTGTTGGCGAGCCCCGCCAGCGCCTCGCTGACCCCCTCGGGCAGATCCCCGAGTGCCGCGGTTTGCCCATAACGGCCCTGCAGCTCCACGACGATCGGTGTCCGCACCTCCCCATGGGCCAGGGCATTCAGCAACTCGTCGACCAGCTCATGGGCCTGGATCTCTGGCCATTCCGGTGGGGTCCGGGTGAGGGGCTTGAAGACCCGGTCCACACGACCGATCAAGGGTTGCGCCCCGGACCCGCCCGACACCTGTCCCTCCTCGAGGGCCTCCGCGTAGGCCTCGGCGAGACGGAACAGGTCGGCGAGGACACCGTCCTCGAAGTAGCGGTGGAGCTGATGGAACAGGCGCCGGAGGTTCTGCAGTCCATCGACGCTGGTGGCGGGGCGATACCAATCCAGCAGGTGGCGATGAAAATGGGGGCGCACCTTGCGGATGACCCCGCCGAGGGCCTCCAGGGCCTCGGATGTCAGCTCAGAGTCGGCGTCCTCGGCGAGGACCGAGCCGGGCACCAGGAGCTCCGCCTGGGTCAAGGGTTGGGCCCCGCGGGACTCCCGCAGGTCGTTGATGGTGGGCCACAGGGTCAAGGGGGGCAGGTCGGCACCCGCCTCCAGTCGATCCAGGTGGTTGGGCAGCTGGATCAAGGCCAGCATCAGGGCCTCGGCGGCCCCCTCGAGGTTGACAACTCGCCCCTCCCCCAGGGCCTGCGCCAGGCGCTGCATCTCCTCTGCCAGGCGCGCCGGCAGGGTGAGCTGCAGGGCCATGAGGACGCCGCGCACCTCCAGAAGGGCGTCGGCCGCCTCCTTCATGCGGGCGGGCTCGCCGCTCGGCCCATGGGCCTCCACCAGGTCGCGGACCCGGCGCAGGGTCGCGGCGATCTCGCCCTTGACCCACTTCAGACCGCCGACAACCTTCTCTGTCATTGAACCCTTGCCCGTGGGGATCGCAACCGGTACCCGGGAGCGGGGCGCGCGTCAGGGGAGCCGGAAACCGGCGACCGAGTGCTGCAGCTCGGTGGCGAGATGGACCAGCTCCTCGACCGAGGCCGCGGCCCTTTTTGTCCCGTCTGCTGTCTCCTCCGTGATCCCCCGAATCGCCTGCACGGTCCCATTGATCTCGGCCGCTTGCCGGGACTGACGCTGGGCCGAATCGGCGATCCGCTTGGTGATCTCCGCAATGTACGCGGACACGTTCTCGATCTCCCTCAGCGCATCGCCGGCATTCTCCGCCAGGTTTGCCCCCTCCACCACACCGGCCGTGCTCGCCTCCATGGAGCTGACCGCCTCATTGGTATCCGCCTGGATGGTACGCACCAGGACCTCGATCTGCTTGGTGGCGTTGCGGGAGCGCTCGGCGAGGCGTTGCACCTCGTCGGCCACCACCGCGAAGCCGCGACCCGCCTCCCCTGCCATGGCCGCCTGCATGGCGGCGTTGAGCGCCAGGATATTGGTCTGGTCGGCGATATCGTCGATCAGCTCCACGATCTCCCCGATCTCCTGGGAGGACTCACCCAGACGCTTGATACGCTTGGAGGTCTCCTGGATCTGCTCCCGGATGCCGTCCATGCCCTGGATGGTGTCGCGCACCGTCTGGGCGCCGCGCCCCGCCACCTCCACCGAGCGGGAGGCCACCTCGGCGGACTCGCCGGCGTTCTTCGCCACCTCGTCGATCTGCTGGGTGAGGGACTGGATGGCCCCGGAAGTCTGGTTGATCTGGTCGGACTGGACCGAGCTCGCCTGGGCCAGGCGCAAGGCGATGGAGCGGCTCTCCTGGGAAGATCGGCTGACCTTCTCGGCCGTCCGGTTGATGGTCGTCACGAGTCCCCGCAGGGCCTCCACCGCATAGTTGACTGAATCGGCGATAGCCCCCGTTTTGTCCTCGGTGACGGTGGCCTCCACGGTCAGGTCACCGTCGGCCAGGTTACCCATCTCGTCCAGGAGCTGCAGAATCGCGTGCTCATCCCGCTCGGTTTGTGCACGGGACGCGGCCTCCTGACGCCGTGCGTCCACCAGGATGCGGATACCGAGGCCCAGCACGGTAAGCAGCGCCAGGGCACTGAACAGAGGCAGGGCCCAGGGGCCGATGCCGATGGGGCCCAATCGCAGCTCACGGGGGGCCTGTCGATAGGCCTCCACGAGGAGATCCAGGGCAAGGTCCAGCTTGGCGCCGGCGGCCTCCATGGCCGGCAGGGCGTCCATGGCCGGCAGGGCGGCAGGCACCAGCGTGGCCATCCGTTCGGTCCCCGAGCGCATGGTGCTAAAGAGACGCCCAGTCTCGTCCAGCGCACCGCGAGCCACGGGCTGCCCCCCCTCGCTCGACTCTTGGGTCAGGCGCTGGAGGCCCGCCGCGAATTCGTCGGCGACCTTGGTCCCCGTAGCGACCGCCGTCCCCGCCTCGCCGCCCCCCAAGAGCAGGCGGCTCATGGCGAACTTCATCGCCTCCACCCGGGCGAGCTGACGGCCGGCCTCCAAGACCTGGGCCGCGGGGGCCCCCTCCTTAGCGACCAGATCCGCTGCCCGGCTCATGGCGAGACCCAGCTCGGGCAGGCGGGTTCCGGTGATCTTGACAAGGTCATGCAGACCCAGGATGTCCCCCTCGGCGGCGAGGATCCGGTCGGTCTCCTCCCGATAGCCTCGCCAAGCCAAGTCCACCGCCTCCAGCTCGGGCGTCACCGGGGGCGGGGCGGCCGCGAGCCCCTGCTGAGGCGAGCTCTCCTTGAGCGCCTCCATCCCTGCTTGGAACCGATCGCGCTCCTGACGCAGGCGCCCGAAGGCCTCGGCGTCGCCCCGCACCGACTCACCGGCTGAGCGGGCCATCTGCTGGGCCAGCGTCTTCTGGGCCGCCGCGGCCAGGGAGAGGCGCGCGTTGCGATCGTCCAGGTTCCTGGTCTGGACATAAGAGACAAGGGCCAAGAGCGCAAAGGCCACCGCCAGGAGCGAGAGCAGAATCGCTAGGCCCCGAGTCCCGCTCTCTCCGGGCCTGCCCGCCGTTGTCTTGGTTTGCTTCGCCATGTCGCACCGACCCCCGGTCTCGTTGATTGGTCCCGCCCTTGGGGCGCCGCGGCCCCAATCGCCGTGATGGGCGCGGCCCAGCCGTCACCTCAAGAGGTGTTCCGTCTTCATGGTCCCCGTCCAAGCGCCGTCACATCTCCGCCACCTGGACCAGGGGATCCGCCAACAGCCGGTCCAGGGCCAGCACCGGCACCGCCTCGCCGTCGAGGGGGAAGGCTCCCTCCACAAAGGGCTTCAGCACGCCGAGCCCGGCCGGCGGCTCCTCCAGGCGTGAGGCGATCTCGCAGTGGCGGATCCCGATCGCCCCGTTGACCAAGAGTCCGCAGGGGATGTCCTCCTGGCGCACCACGAGGATGCGATCCGCGGGGCGGGGCAGGGCCTTCCCTCCGTAAACCAGAACGGACAGGTCGAAGATGGGCAGCAGGGTGCCCCGATTGTTCGCCACGCCGATCACCCAAGACCGAGTGCCCGGGATGGGGGTGATCTCCGCTGGGGGCTCCAGCACCTCGATGATCTGGGCCAGGGGGGCAAGCAGCAGGGATCGCTGAAGGCGAAACAAGACACCCGCCCAGGTCGGCACGATTGGCGCGTCGCCCGGAGGACGGGTTTCCAGAGCGCGAAGCTTCCCGTCGAGATCGCCGATCAGCCGGTAGAGATCCCTACCCGGCAGGGACTCAACCGGTGCGCCGGACGGGGTCCTCGGGTCCATCGCCTAGGCCCTCAGACGTCCGCGGATACGCGCGAGGAGCTCGGTGGTGTCGACAGGCTTCACCAAGTAGTCCACCGCCCCCTGGCGCAGCCCCCAGGTACGATCCGTCTGCTGATCCTTGGTGGTCACCATGATGACGGGGATATCGGCCGTCGCCTCATCCCGATGCAGCATGCGGGTCGCCTGGAAGCCGTTGAGTACCGGCATGATGACGTCCATGAGGATGAGGTCGGGACGCAGGCGCCGCGCCATCTCGACCCCCTGTTCCCCATTGGAGGCGGTCTCGACCCGGAAACCCGCCTTCACCAGGGCGTTGACGAAGATTCGGGTCTCCGTGGGTGAATCGTCCACCACGAGGACCGTGGCGCCGGTCCCGGATGGCGCCTCCGCTGGAGTGTCCGCCGTGTCGGTTCTCTGGAAGAAGCGTTTCATGATGTCGTCTGCGGGCCTGGCGTTCGGAACCCTTTTTTGGTGGATGGCGCCCCGGAAGGCCTGAGCTGGGGACCGGACCGGCGGCGGCACTCAGGCCCGTTGTCTCGACTCCGAATGCAAGTGCCGCCTGACTGCGTCCAGCAGCTCCTCGCCGGTAAAGGGCTTGGACAGGTAGAGCTCGGCACCCACCAGAC
>Ga0209254_10006565_pt1 | contig 10732 bp, 6 predicted proteins | sample FrelakmetDIP11DI_FD_187148 | JGI IMG/M metagenome (GOLD analysis project Ga0209254, IMG submission 187148) | Freshwater lake sediment microbial communities from the University of Notre Dame, USA, for methane emissions studies - DIP11 DI (SPAdes)... | ecosystem: Environmental > Aquatic >... | reverse complement strand
GCCATCGACACCGTCGGTGCCGGCGCCGGCGAACGCGTGCTGGTGCTCGACGAGGGCACCGGCGCCCGCCAGATCGTCGGCTCCAGGGATGCGCCCGTCCGCTCGGTCGTCGTCGGCATCGTCGACGAAGTGACGGCCTCGTAGCCGAAGACCGCGATCCAGAGTCGCCTGCCCGTTGGCAGCTTCGGCGGGAGGCCTCCTCGGCAGTGACGGGATTCCCGGCAGCCTACCTTGCGGATACCGGATCCACGAAGGCGATCAAATCTCCCATGTTGCGGATGTAGGCCTGCGTCGAGATGCCGGGGAGGCTGGATGACGGGCGGAACGGCGACGTGTCGCTCTCGTCGCCGGCGTTCGTGGCGCGGAAGTCGCCGGGGGCGATCGTCGGGGATCCGGGCCCGCGGTATGGATGGCTGGTCGACCCCAGTTCGCCGATCCAGCGGCCCTGGGCGTCGAGCGAGGCGATGGTGCGCGCGGCGCGGTCGCGTGGGGAAAGTGGCGCGCCTCTCGCCGATCCGAACTCGCGCGGCGGGCGCACCTCGAAGAAGCGGGGCAGCGGGGAGGGGCTCGCGCCCGGCAGGAGCGGCGATCCCGTGGTCACCGCTGTCGGCGGCATCGCCTTCGCGTCGGCGTACTGCTGTCGGAGTTGTGCCACGTCGATCTGCCGCGTCGAGCCGTAGTGTCCGATGGTGTTCTTCGGATCGCCGTCGACGTAGTACTCGCCGTTGACGACATTGGAGCCGCGGCGGTGGAGGAAGAGCGGGCGGTTGGTGCCGGGCTCGACGAAGGTCGGGTGCGTGCGGCCCGCCGTCGCGAGATCTGAGGGCAGGCGGACCGAGTCGAGCCAGTCGAGCGCGTCGGGGATCGGCGCGAGGAATCGCGCGTCGCCCGTCAGGCGGTAGAACTCGAGCAACTGCAAGATGCAGGACGCTGTCGTGTGGGTGGCGAGCGCCTTCGGCTCGTAGCCCCGTGCGCCGGCGGGCTGGAGGTCCGTCGTGTACTGCAACGCCCAGCCGGCCTGCGGGGGCGGCAAGCGCATCGCCACAAACGCCATCATGGCGCGGCGGATGGGCTCGAGGAACCGCGTTTCGCCCAGCGCCTGGTAGCAGAGGATCAGGAACTCGACGTTCCCCGCCGTCACCTCGTCGTTGAACGTGAGATACGAGGTGTAGTCCGGGCGGCCGGCCTTCGTGAACGCGTAGGCGGGGGGCGGGAAGCGCTGCGGCCACGCGCCGGACGGGTGCTGGCTGTCGAGCACGAAGCGAATCGCCCGGTTGAGCGCGGCCTTGATGGCGGGGTCGCGCTTCTCGAGGTAGAGGCGCAGCAGGAAGGAGGCCGAGGACGTGGTGCCCCCGTCGTCAAACGTCGCGTTGCCCCAGAAATGCTGGAACTCCTCCAGCCGCCAGGCGTTTCTCCCGATGGTGTCGTACCACTCGCGGAGTGACGCCCCGCCGGCCCAGTCGGCCACGTAACTCCAGCCGCCGGAGGGGTGCTGTGCGTAGATCAGGGCGCCGGCCACCCGCATGGCCGCCCGGTGGTAGAAGTCGTCTCCGGTCGCGTGGTATGCGTCGAGGAACAGGTGCCCCATTGACGGCGTGCCCGGCGGCTGGATCCAGATCATCGTCTCGCGCGCCTCCAGTTCGCCCCAGCGGCGTGAGAGATCGGGAAGATAGCTCCAGACGAAGCCGCCCTTGTGGGCGACGGTGTCGATCATGAACGTCGTCGCGCGCTTCATCGCGTCGAGCGCGGCCGCGCGCGTGGGCGAGGCAGGCGCCGGCTGCGCGACCCCCACGGCTGGCAGGGGTGACACAGGCTGGGCGAACGCGCTGGTGTTCTGAGACAGCAGGAGTAGTGCCGCCAGCGCGATCCATGGGACGACAGGCTCACTCTGAGACCGACGTGTCACATGCTCTCCCCGAATCCCGAATCCCGAATCCCGAATCCCAAATCCAGAGTTTTCACGTCCCCGGCTGCACGTATGGCACCTTCTCGAACATCCGCCGCTCATCGCCGCGCGGATCGTTGACGACTTTCGCCGCCGCGTCGAACACCATGGTCGGCCGCCCGGCGAGGCTGAACGCGGGCCAATGCGGGATGGCCTTCGTGTTCGGGTTGCCCGTGCGCGCGAAGGCGAGCAGGGCCTCGCTCATCTGGTCGGCCACGCGCTGCGCCACCGGGCCGTTGCCGGTCATCTGCGCAAGGAGCGCGACGTTGTCGAAGACCATCGGGATGTCGAGGCCGTGCGGCGCCTTGAGCCGGCCGCCCTGCACGGGCGTGCACCAGTCGAACTGGTACACCCACGTGTGCAAAGCGGCGGCAGCCTGGACCGCGCGGCGATCCGCTTCGATCACCTGCCCGCGCCACGACCGCGAGGCCGTGGTCGACGCGAAGAAGATGTCGGCGGGCGAGTAGTGCGGGTAGATGCGGCGGTACTCGGCGATGACCTTGGCGCGGTCGAGATCACCCATGAACGGTGAGTTGGCCTCGAGCTTCGCCGGCAGCGTGTCCCAGGTGAGGTCCCAGACCGTCGGGTCGCCGCCCATGAGGCCGCGCGTCTCGTCGTGCGTGTTGCCGAGCACCATCGGGACGTCGGCGGAGAGCGGCGGCGCGTCGGGATCGAACGGGTCTCGCGGCAGCGAGCGGCCGTTCTTGACCGGGCCGAAGTAGCTGCCTCGGGCGCGCGCGGCGAGCAACTGATCCATCGACAAGGCCTTCGGATCCCGAAGCCGAGCGGGCGTCAGGCTGAGCGCGGCGAGCACGTCGCCCGCGTGTGTGTTGCCGGTGACCGGGCGCGTGGCCGTGATCTGCTGGCCGCTCATCGTCCAGACACGATGGAAGAGGCCGTGCGCGGCGGGCATGGCCATCAGCGTGGCGCACTTCGCGCCGCCGCCGGACTGGCCGAAAATCGTGACGTTCTTCGGGTCGCCGCCGAACTCGGCGATGTTGTCGCGCACCCACTGTAGCGCGAGGACCAGATCGAGCATGCCCGCGTTCCCGGAGTCGGCGAAGTCCGCGCCGCCCAGTTCCGCCAGATAGCAGTAGCCGAAGACGTTGAGGCGGTGGTTCACCGTGACCACGACCACGTCGCCCCGGCGGCAGAGGCGCACGCCGTCGTAGCCGCTGGTATTGCTGGTCATGCTCGAGTACGCGCCCGGGTGGAACCACACGAGCACGGGCCGCCTGCCGCCCTGGCCGACGGTCGGCGTCCACAGGTTGAGGTGCAGGCAGTCCTCGCTGATGACTTTCGCCTCGTCTCGCGGAAAGAAGCCGCCGCCACTGCTGCGCGGCTGCGGTGCGGTCGGGCCGAACTCGAGGGTGTCGAGGACGCCGGTCCACGGCGAGGGCGGCACGGGCGGCTGGAAGCGCCGCACCGACGTGTCGCTGCCATACCGGATGCCTTTGAAGACGCTGATGCCCTGATCCACATAGCCGCGGATGCGGCCGTGGGTGGTGGCGGCGATCGGGGAGCGGGTGGTCGGCGACGGGCCCTGGGCCAGGGCTGGCATGCCACCGAACAGACGCGCGGCGGTCAGGGCTCCGGCCCCGATGCCAAGCTGTCGCAACCACGCCCGCCGGCTCACGTTCTGTGGACGCATGTGCTCCCCTCCCGCGCGTGCCCGCCGGAAGTCGTCCCCACGTTCGACCTACTTCAGGAAGTCCTCGCGGACCGGCGTCCCGCCATCGCGGCCCAGGACGTGTGCTGCCAGGAAGCGTGTCCATCCGTCATCAGAACACTCCTTTGACGACATTATTGCGCAGTGTGATTTCCGGCAGCGCGCCGCGCATCTCCACCGCGACAAATGCGCCTTGCAGGGAGGTCCCTGCCGGCAGGGTCAGCGTGACGTCGGCGGTCTTCGGCCGCAGATCGACGGGCGCCTTGATGGCCGGCACCTGCGCGCTCGCCAGGGTCCTGCCCGCCGCATCGCGGATGACCACCGCCGAAGCGGGCGCATCGACGGCGCCCACGCTGTGAACTCGCACGCGGACCGCGCGGCCGCTCACCTTCACGTCTCCCGCTGACAGCCCCAGATCGGGCCGCGACCAGTACGGCACCCCCTTCGATACGAGCCGCATCTCGATCGTAGTCGTCGCGCGCGGCGCGAAGGTGACATCCACGCTGGCGGTCCGCTCGAACGCGACGTTCCGGGCCGGGCCGCCGTTCACGCTCATCGACCACGTGCCGGGCTCGACGTCCCATCCAGTCATGGCGGCCGTCACCGGCGCCGTTTCGATGTTGTACGCCTGGATCTGCAGGTGGTCCGGCGTGGACCGCGGCACGAGGATCGCCACCCGCCCCTCGGCCGCGGAATCGGGAAAGCGCCAGCTCACGGCGTGGCCGGGATAGATGAAGTTCCGGACGATGGCGATGCCGCCGAGGCGGGCGCGCTGGATTTCGGCGTTCGGGACGTTGACGCGATCGATCCAGAGGCTGCCGTGGGTGTTGATGTACTCGCGCAGCCGTGCGGCCGCGGCCTGATCCGCATAGAGGGTTTCGAGGTGCGCCGTGTCGCCGGTCACCTGCCACGCGAGGTGCCGGCTGGTGGCGTCGCCTCCAATGGCGGCGAGCATCGGATACTGCCGCCCCCACGTCTCGCGCACACCCATCTGATCGAGCGCGTTCGCGGCGAGCTGCCCCAGGCCTCGCGGGCCGGCGTCGAGGAACGGCTGCAGGTACTTCCGATCACCGGTCCAGCGGTACGCGGCCCAGAGCACCGTCAGCGCGCGATCCCCTCCCGCGCCGGTGGTGGTGCCCGGCAGGTCCTTGTCGGTCGCGAACTCGATAATCGAACTGACCGACGCCGCGCCGTTCGCGCCGACGTGCCGGTGCGCGAGCAGGCCGTCGGCAATCTCCAGCAGCCACTTCTTCACGCGGGGCGAACCGTTGAATTCGACCAGCGCCATCGCGGGGTGCAGGATGAGGTAAGACGACGGTTTCGCCCATCCCCACACGCCTTCGGTCGAGATCGTGGTGCCGCTGAAGTAGGACGACCGGATGTGCCGATGGCCGGCCGGATTGATGGCCGTGATCGTCTCGGTGGCGCCGGCCGTCTCCATCGCCCGTTCGAGATGTAACGGGCTGCCGTAGTCGAGCAGCATCGCCTGCCCGAGCACCTGGATGCCCTCTTCGTAGCTGTGCAGTTCATCTGCCTGAATCGTCGACAGGCCGTTGGTGAACATGCCCTGCGCGTAATACGCATCCAGGTGACGCCGGAGCGACTCCAGGATCCTGTCCGGCGTGGCACCCATCAGGGCCGTGCCCGGCCACCAGTTGGTCAGGTCGCCGTCGTCCGACAGCCCGCCGCCCAGTTCGCCGTTCTCGATCTGCCGGTTGTCGATGTACCAGTTCACGAAATGGGACACCTGCGCGAGCAGATCGATCTGCCGGAAGGCCCACGCGGGCACGCCATCGGGCACGGCGGGCAGCGCGACGGGCGGGCGTGGCTGCTCGCGGTTGTAGTCGTACCAGTACTGGCGGCCGAGCACGTGATCGGGGTCCACGCGCAGCAGATCGGTAAGATCCGTTTCGAACTGGTTGAAGAGGTTGAGGCGGCGCGTACGCGGCGATTCCTCGACCAGGTGCGCGTAGACGGCCCGCACCTGGGTGAAGCGGTCGTGCACGTGCTCGGCCAGCGCGTCCTTGCGTGCCTTGAAGATCAGGCGGATTTCGGCGCCTTCGAGCGCAGCCGGTCCGAATCCGGCGCCCGCGCCGGCCAGCGTGAGATACAGCCCGCGGTCGTTCGGCAGGATCCGATCGCGGGTGTCGAGCCAGATCGTGCGCGCTTCGCCCGGCTTGATCGACACGCTCACGTCCAGCATGGCGCGCAGCGGCCAGATCGGGTCCTTCACCTGGATGTTCAACGGAAAGTAGGCGCCGTGCGTCGGCTTCACGCTGAGCGCGGGGAGTTCGATCGCGATGCCGTCGAGGCCCGCGCCGGCGTTGACCCACGAATAGACCGTCTGCGTGCGGCGTTCCCCGATGTCGACATCGCGGAAGTCCGACGGAATGACGATGTGGACGATCGGCAGCCCGGCGCGGCCGGGACCCGCCGCATCCGCCGCTTCTGCGCCCGCGTCGGTGCGAGGCGCCCGCGGCGCGCCTGCCGGCACGGCCACCATGATCGCGCGCTCGTCGGCGGCGAACCGGCCGTTGATGAACCGCACGGCCGACTGCACGCTGGGCTGGTCGGGATCCGCGCTCGACATGAGGCGATACGTCAGCCGTCCCACGCCCTCGGGCTCCTTGCCGGGCGTTACGTAGTACGCGCCGAGTTCGCCAATCGGCGTCTCCTGCTCGACGTTGGTGAACGTCAGCGTACGCCCGCGCACAGGCTGCGGCAGCCGGTGGAAGGTGCGCTCCTGGCCTTTCGGGCGCTCGAACGCCGGGGCGGCGGAGGTATCCAGCGTAAACGGCCCGTACGCCGCGCCCGACACCTCGATCTGGTTCCAGGTCTCGTCGGGCATCTGGAACCGCACGGCCTTTCCGGACAGGGAGTAGCAGTCCCAGTCCGGCAGCTGGAAGTAGTCGTTGCGGCCGGGCAGCCGCGAGCGGTTGTACACACCGGGCCAGGTTGTTTCGCGGATGCCGTCGTTGCCCTTCCACCACCAGCGCTTGATGTCGAACACGTCGTGAATCTCGACCTTGCGGATGCTCGTCGCCGCGGCGTCCAGAGGCGACGGCACGTCCCCGGGCCGGTTCCACCCGTAGCGGTACCACCACTCGTCGCGCCACTGGGGCGCGTCGAGCGTGCGCTCGAGGGCCGGTATCGAGGCCGGCGCGTCTCCCTTCGCCAGCGACGCGACGTTCGCGTCCGACAGCATGCGGTCGTAGATCCGCAACTCATCGATGTCGCCGCCCCGGACGAAGTTGTACGCGCTCTGCACCTGATAGGGGCTGACGATGCGCTGGTGCGGACCGAACTGATCGAGCGCCGCATAGAGGATCGCCTCGCCGTCCTGTTTCGCGACCATCCGCCCGTTCACGTAGAAGCGGATGCCGCGCGTCTCGTCCCACGCGAGCGCGAGGTGCACCCACTGGTCGGGCGCTGGGAAGGCCGGCAGCGCATGTTTCACGCGCATGCGGGCGAGGCTCGCGTCGGTGACGAAGGCATCGAACCCGGATTCGCCGTTGTAGTCGATGCGCAGCCACACCATGTCCCAGCTCGAATGGTCCGCGTAGCCGACGCGAAAGATCGGGAACGGCGTCGGGCCGACCGCCTCGCGTGATCGCCAGAAGAACGACACCGTGCCGCGCTCGGCGAAGATGTTGCCCGGGGCCCAGTACGACAGCAGTTGCGTGTGGGCGCACTGCAGGCCAGGCCCCTTCGCGCCGTCCTGGATGACCTGGACGCCGCTCGCGTAATTGGGCTGTGGATCGCCGCCGGCTGCGACGTCGGCGGCAAGGCCGCGATCGCCGGACAGGTAGAACAGGAGTCCCGGGTCCTTTGGGGACTGCCCCCCGGCCGAGTCGGTCATCACGCCCGCCGCGCACAGCACGGCCAGCAGCGCGCGCGCCATCATCGTCTTCATCACCCGACCTCCGGCCTTCCAGCCTGCGTGCTATTCTGCGGGCATGACGACCCGCAGAGTGCTTGCTGCCATCCTCGTGACCGGCGCTGTCGCCACCGGCAGCGCGGCCACCACGGCCGCGCCCCAGTCAGCGCCCGGACCCAACCCCGGATCGCGCATCGAGCGCGACGCGGACGTCGCCGTGAAACAGCCTGGACCGCACGCGGGCGGCGGCGCGACGACGGCCTATCCGTTCTTCGCCGACCTCAAGGACCTCCGCATGGTCTTCCGCAAGCGCGCGCTGCACCCCGGATCGGGCATCGGCTCGCACGCGCAGGAAGACGACGAGATCTACTACGTCCTCAGCGGCACCGGGGAGTACTCGCTGGACGGCAAGACCACCACCGTCACCGCCGGCATGGCCATGCTGACGCGCCGCGGCAGCACGCACAGCCTCAAGCAGACCGGCACAGACGACCTGGTCCTGCTGATCACCTACGTCAACAAGTGACCCGGCACCATCAGCCTTGCCGCCGGCAGCGCTTCGGGCGAGATGCGGATCAGCCGGATGCGCCCCTTGAACCACGACACGAGGTTCTGGCGCACGCCGATCGAGATCTTGCCGGCCTTCAGCGGCGCGAAGGCCACGTCTCCCGACAACTCGCGCACCCCGTCCACGTAACTGGTCATCGTCTTGCCGTCGTACGTCAGCGCGCCGGCGTGCCACGAACCGCTTGGGTGCGTCTTCGCGCGGTCGAGCAGCGTCAGGCCGGGCGCCTCCATCCGCAAGTAGGTGTCGAACGCCCACGCGCGATCGGGCAGCATCCGCGTTTCCATCATCAACCGGTGATCCGACCCGCTCTCGGAGATGTGGATGAAGCGCTGCTCCTCGGGGCCGTCCGGCGCGGGCTCGAACACCACTTCGACGGTGAACTGCGCGAGGCCCTCGACGGGGTTGACGTCGAGCAGCAGACCGTCGGTCGCGCCGTTGAAGTCGACGGCGGGCCCGGCCGGGGTGGTCACCACCGTGGGCGCGCCGATGAGCGTGACTGCGTGACCGCCGATGGCCTTGAGGTTGTCGATAGCCCAGACCTGTTGGCCGGCCAGGCGGGCATCCGCGCCGGGGGCCGCGAGCAGGACGATGGCCAGCATGCCGGCGGCGAACACGGCTGACAACCCAGGCCGTCGGGACGCATCAGCAATCGAGGCTTGTCTGGATGGGCGCATCGGATATCATGACCCTGGGAAGTGGACAGACCACTTGCCAGGCGATTCTACTCCTGTTTCGTTCCGCGCAAGGCGTTGGAAATGAACATCCATGACAACTTGGGCCCGTGGGCCCTACACGCGACGACTTTCGGAGGCCCGACGCTACCATGCCATTCCAGACACACCAGTACCTGTTCACGCTGACGCTCACCGTCGCCGCCGCGGGTTGGCCGATTCCCGCTGCCGCCGCGCCCCAGGCTGCCGCGGTGGCCGTCAGCCCGGCCGACAACGCGACCGGCGTGCCGATCAACGGCGCACTGGCGTGGCCTGGGGTCGACGACGCGCGCTATGACGTCTACTTCGGCACGACCAACCCGCCGCCGTTCCAGGCGCGGGTCGGCCGGCCTTCGTTCGTCCTCGAGACGCTCAGTGCGAAGACGACCTACCACTGGCGCGTCGACATGGTGACGGCAGGCGGCGTGAAGCCCGGGCAGGCCCGGCGATTCACGACGGCCGCTGCCGCCGGCATCGATGCGGCGTACGCGTGGCCGATCCGCATTTCCGCCTCCGTCCGCGCGCGATATCCGAAGGGCGGCGACCTCGGAAACTGGAACTACACCGAGGGCATGATCGCCGACGCGATGTTCCGGATCGCGACGAAGACAGGGCGGGAAGACGACTTCACGTTCATCAAGGAGTACCTGGACCGTTACGTCGCCGCAGACGGTTCGCTCGATCCGAAGGCGTACCCGCTCGAGTTGTACAGCCTCGATCGCATCCGCCCCGCCCCGGCGCTCCTGCAAATGTACGAACGGACCGGGGACGAGCGGTACATGACTGCCGCGAAGTACGTGGCCACGCAACTCGACAAGCAGCCGCGCACGAGCGAGGGCGGCTACTGGCACCGCTCGACGTATCCCAACCAGATGTGGCTCGACGGGATCTACATGGCCGACGTCTACGCGGTGCAGTTCGCGACGAAGACGAACCAGCCGAAATACTACGACGAGGCCGTCAAGCAGATCACCCTCATCGCGAAGCACACGCGCGACCCGAAGACGGGGCTCTTCTACCACGGCTGGGAGGAGACGCGCACGCGGCCGTGGGCCAACAAGGAGACCGGAGCATCGCCCGAGTTCTGGGGGCGCGCGATCGGCTGGTACGTCATGGCGATGGCCGACATCATGGACGGCCTGCCCCCGGATCACCCGGGGCACAAGGCCGTGCTGCCGATCTTCCAGGGGCTGTGCAGCAGCCTTCTCAAGTACCAGGACCGCGACACGGGCTTGTGGTGGCTGATCATCGACAAGCCGGGAGCGCCGGACAACTACGTCGAGACGTCGGGCACGCTGATGTTCGCCTACGGCCTGGCCCGAGGCGCGCAGCGGGGCTGGCTGCCGCCGGGATTCCTCCAGCACGCGCTGCGGGCGACGCGCGGCGTGCTCAACCACGAGGTGGATCTGCTGCCCGGCAACCGGATGGACATCCGCGGCACGGTGCAGGTGGGCAGCCTCGGCGGCGACGGGGGCTTCTACGACTACTACGTGAAGGTGCCGGTGGTCACCAACGACCAGAAGTCCGTGGGCGCATTCATGTTCCTCAGCATGGCGCTCAGCGAGATTGCGAACCCGGCCGGTTCCGCGACGGCCCGCGGCCGGTAGCCTCATCTCGGCGTGCCGCGTCACCTCGGCGTGCCGCCCACGAACGGCTTGCCGTCCAGCGTGACGTTCCGGCTGTCGCGCACCGCGATCGCCGGGCCCGTGGTGGCCGTGATCGCGATGTTCCGCAGCGTGATTGCGTCCGCATCCACGGCCGCGAGCCCGCGCGTCGCAGTGATGCGCAGGTCCTCGAGCACGATGCCCCGGATCGCCATCTCGGGCAGGCCTTCGAGCATCACCGCGCGGCCGGCGCCGCGGACGAGGATCCTCGAGAGCGTGATGTCCCGGAACTGCGGCGTGCCATCGTTCACGGGCATCGCCGGGCGTGGCGTCGCCGACCCCTCCGGCGCCTCGGTGGG
>Ga0209254_10006564_pt1 | contig 10733 bp, 7 predicted proteins | sample FrelakmetDIP11DI_FD_187148 | JGI IMG/M metagenome (GOLD analysis project Ga0209254, IMG submission 187148) | Freshwater lake sediment microbial communities from the University of Notre Dame, USA, for methane emissions studies - DIP11 DI (SPAdes)... | ecosystem: Environmental > Aquatic >... | reverse complement strand
CCCCCACTTTTAACGCCCAGCCTGGGGGTCACGCCTGGAAATCGGCCGCCCGCCAGCACCGCCGGGGGGAAGACCCAGTTTGGGCCTGGGGGTTAGAGGTTGAAGTCGCCGGCCGCTTCAGGCTGGTAGAGGATCTCGAGGACCTTTATCTTCCTCACCCCGGCCGGGACCGGCCACTCAATGAGGTCGCCCTCCTTGAATCCGATCATCCCGGTACCGATGGGGGCCAGGATCGAGATCCTGCCTTCGTCGATGTCGGCATCCTGCGGGAAGACCAGGGACAACACCATCTCCTCGCCCGTCTCGGCATCCTCGATGCGCACCTTGGAGTTCATGGTTATAACATTGGCGGGGATGTCCCTGGAATCGACGATATCCGCCTGGCGGAGCTCCTCCTCCAGGTCGTTCAGGTATGAGTGGTCGCCTCCGGTCGCCCTCTTCTCCGCGATAAGGACATTCAGGCGGTCCAGGTCGAATTGCGTGATAAAGACGCCTCTCTTCTCCATCCCTGCCTCCTCATACGAAACCGCGCCATCTTTCAGAGTTATTAAAGGGATAAAACGCGGCGTGTTTAGCTATATATATTATACACCACACCGGAAAGCGAGGGATCAGGGACTGACCCCATCCTAGACTCTTTAGAGCGGGAATTCGTCCTGGAAGAGGAGGCGTCCCTGGCGCAGCGGCTCATCTCCCCCGTTCACCAGTATGGTCTGCTGCCTCTCCGGCCCCACCGAGATCAGCTTGATGGGGACACCCGCCCTGGAGGAGATGAAGTCCAGGTAGTCCCGTGCCTGCAGCGGCAGGTCCTCCAGACGCCTCGCCCCGGAGATGTCCGTCTTCCAGCCGGGCAGCTCCTCGTAGACCGCTTCGCAGGCCGCGAATTCGCTGCACACCTGCGGGAACTCCTGCAGAGTCTTCTCGCCGAGGCGGTAGGCCACGCACACCTTGAGGGTGTCAAACTCGGAGAGCACGTCGAGCTTGGTGATTGCCAGGGCGGTGAGAGTGTTGAGGCGCACTGCGTAACCCAGGATGACCAGGTCGAACCAGCCGCAACGCCGGCGGCGCCCGGTGGTGGTCCCGAACTCCCCGCCTACCTCCTGCATGGTATTGCCGACATCGTTATCCTGCTCGGTGAGGAAGGGCCCGTGTCCCACCCGGGTGACGTAAGCCTTGGTCACCCCCACGACTTCATCGATGTCCTTCGGCCCCACGCCAGCCCCCGTGCACACGGCCCCGGCGACGGTGTTGGACGAGGTGACGAAGGGGTAGGTGCCGTGATCGATGTCCAGCATCAGCCCCTGGGCGCCCTCGAAGAGCACGCTCTGCCCGTCACGAAGGGCTTTCTTTACCAGCAGCTGGGTGTCTGTCAGACAGGGCCGCAGCCGTTTCGCGTACCCCTGGTACTCTTCGGCGATCTCCCCGGCATCAAGGGGGTCAGCGTCGTAAACGCCGGTGATGATACGGTTCCTTTCCTCCGCGGCCAGGCGCACTTTTTCCCGGAAAGCGTCCAGGTCCAACATGTCCTGCATGCGGATACCGGTGCGAGCCGACTTGTCGGCATAGGCCGGGCCGATGCCCCGCCGCGTGGTCCCTATGCTGCCGGCGCCGCGGCCCTCCTCCGCCAGGCCGTCCAGCGCCTCGTGGTAGGGCAAGATGATGTGGGCGTTGTAGGAGATGCGCAGCCGATCAGTGTCGATGTCAATATCGCGCAGGTTGTCCATCTCTTCGATGAGCACCCCGGGGTTGATGATCACGCCGTTGCCGATCACGGGAACGATATGGGGATAGAGTATGCCCGAGGGGATGAGGTGGAGCTTCAGGGTCTGCCCGTCACAGACGATGGTATGGCCGGCGTTATTGCCGCCCTGGAAACGCACCACCATCTGCATCTCGTCCGAGAGCAGGTCGATTACCTTGCCTTTTCCCTCGTCACCCCACTGGGTGCCCACTACCGCGATCCCGGGCATGGCTTAACTCTTTTCCTTCCTTCGATTAATGCCTCCGCCCCACACGAAGAAATATTATAGCACTTGTTAACTATAAGTCCTACGTCTGTATCTTCATCCGAGCGTACAAGTGCCAGGCCATGACATCAGGAAATGTCATGGCTCTGGGACACCGCCGCAGGCTCTCGGATGGGCGTGCTAAGTGCGTAGCTTCTTTTTGTCGAGGCGTTGGGCATTCCAGGCAAGGATCGACGGGAGTATCAACAGGGAGGAGAGCAGGGCGAAGATGAGGGAGAGGGCGGTTATCACGCCGAACCTCTGCATGTAGTCGACCTTGGAGAAGGCGAGGATAAGGAAGGCGCCGGCCGTGGTTATCGCCGCCGAGATCAGGGCCTTGCCCACGTTGCCCACCGTGCGTCGGATGGCCTCGTCTACCTCTACCCCGCCGTCGCGCCATTCCTCCATGAAACGGTGGGTGATGTGGATGCCGAAATCGATGCCCGCCCCGATGACCAGGGAGGAGACCATCACGGTCATGAAATCCAGCGGCCAGCCCAGGAGGGCAAGCGCCCCTAACTCCATGGCCACGCTGATGAAGACGACGCTTGCGGCGGCCAAGCCGAAGAAGAACGAGCGGAAGACCAGGATGACGATGAGGGCACAGAGTATCAGGGCCACTGCGGTGGTCTTGATCTGAGTGGGCACTATGGTGCCCAGCATCTCGTGGATCAGAAGCGGTAACCCGCTGCTGCTCATGGTGATGTCGGTATCGGCTGCAACGGTCTCCGCCGTCGCCTCCTCGATGGTCTCGTTCAGGACCTTCATGTCCTGCTGGGAGCCGCGATTTACCCTGATACTGACCAGGGCGGTCTCGAGGTCGGGGGTGATGAGCTGGTTCTCTGTCGCCGACTCGCTCGCGCCGCTGGACCGCTGCAACTCGTAGAGTACCGCCATGACCTCTGCCTTGCTGGCGGGGATCGACCCGTGAAAGTTCTTCACCACGTCGGCGATGCTGTAGATCTTTTCCCGCTGCAGGAGCTCCTCACCATCCTCCCCAATATGATCGGCGGAGGCCAGTGCCTCCTCGTATGCGAGCATGGCCTCTAGGCTGGCGGGCTCGAGGACGTCCCCCCGCATCAGGCTATAGACCATCTCCTGCCCCCCGAAGTAATCGTTTATCCGTTGGTTGGCCACGAGGAACGGCAGGTCCTGCGGCAGCATCTTAAAGACGTCCGCTTCCGTCCCGAGGCTGAACCCCAACACGATGCTTCCGGCCAGAATGACCAGCGAGACGAAGGCCACCACACCGCGGTGGTGCTCGGTGAGGACGGCGACGCGGGCCAGCAGGCTGTCGACAGGCGACCACCTGTTCTTCTCCATCCTCTTTCGCTGGCGTTCCATCCACTTCTCCTGCGCTTTCTCTCTGCGGTCCCGCAGAACGATCACCGCGGGCAACAGGGTCACCGCCAGCACGAAACTCACCATCACCCCCACCACGCAGAGCACACCGAACTGCAGAACGATGGGCATGTTGGAGATGGCGAAGGAAGCGAAGCCGAAGGCGGTGGTCGCCGCCGTGAGGAACACGGCCACGCCCACAGTGATAACCGATCTGAGAGCAGAAGCAGAGGGGTCATTTCCCTTGCCACGCTCCTCGTAGTAACGCGAGAGCACATGGATGGCGTAGGCGATGTCTATGCCCAGGAGAAGGGGCATGATGGCGGCGTTAGTGTAGGAGAAGGGGAAGCCGATCCATCCCGAGAGCCCCATGACCCAGACGATGGTCAAGAGGATCACCAGCAGAGTGAAGATCACGTCCGTTATACGGCGGAAAGTCAGGTAGAGGACTAAAAGGATAAACAGGAAGACCAGGACGAAGAGGAGCTTGGTATCCGCGAGGGTGCTCTCGCTCGACTCCTTCTGCATCGAGGCGTTCCCGGCCACGTAGACCTCGACGCCGGGCACCTCCTGGAAATACTCCCTGGTCGTATCGGTGAACCCGCCCACCATATCGATCTGCTCGCCGCCGGTAAGCCCTGGTTTCATCGTCGTCTTGATGAGGATGGCACGGCCGTCCGCGGAGATGTTCTGTGGCTCCGCCGTCGCCCCCAACTCCTCCATCTGTTCCTGCTGCGCCTGCAGGTTGAGCTCCACCTGCCTAACAAGCTCGCCGTCTGTTAGGGAGTCGACCATGCTCAACAACGGTTCCGCGACTGCCTGCGAAGCAGTGGGAACAACGCCGGATGGATCGCTCTGGGGTGAAGCCTCCCCGGCGGACCCGTTCATATAGACCATGCTGTCCAGGGGCGTGTTTACCTCGACTATGAAGCGGTCCCAGATGCCTGGATCGCCTTCGATGAAGGCGCGGTACCCGGCCACCTTGCGCAGGATAGTCCCGTCGAGCACGTCGGCCGCCTCCACCAGGACGCGCTCCTCGTCGATGCCGCCGAACTTCTCCTCCGCTTCGTTCATGGTCTGCACGACTTCGCTCGAATCCGATAGCATGATATTGAGACCGTAGTCCTGGTGGATACGGAATACGCCGGCGGTGAAGAACGCGGTTATGGCCGCGATGATAGCGATAACCACCAGGGGCCGTTTGACACTGCTGTTGCCGAACCATGCGAAGATCTTCTCGACCATGTCTCGCCGCCCGCTATTTCGTCCCGCAATACATGCCGTCCGACGGGGCGGGCGCGGCATCAGAACAAGCTTTCATTACGCAATATATTTTACTATTCAATATTTGCATTGTGCAAACATTATTATGCGACACGGCCCCCCTTGTCAAGGAACGCGATCAAGCGGAAACCGCAAGGTTTCTTCTACAGCCCCAGCCCGACCAGGGGCAGGGCGTCCTCCAGGCTCAATACCACTTTCACGGTCAGCTCGAACCCCTCGAGGTCGTAATAGTCGGTGTAGCGTTCCGGTCACTGCTACCCGGCCGATTTCCGGGCGTGACCCCCAGGCCGGCGGTTAGCCCGCGTGCAGGATGGAGCGGGCGACGACGATGCCCGAGGCCGAGGCCTGCACCAGCCCGCGGGTGATGCCCGCCCCGTCGCCGATGGCATAGAGGCCCTTTATCTCCGACTGCAGGTCCGCCCCCAGGCTGGGACGCGAGGAATAGAACTTCACCTCCACGCCGTAGAGCAGAGTGTCGCGTGCATAGAGTCCCGGGGTCAAGTGGTCCAGCGCCTCCAGCATCTCCAGGATGTCGCTTATATAGCGGTAGGGCAGGACGAAGCTGAGGTCGCCCGGGGTGGCGTCGCAGAGCGAGGGCACTACCGAGGAACGCGCGATGCGCCGCGGGGTGGAGCGGTGCCCGGCCAGCAGGTCGCCCAACCGCTGGACGAGTATGCCCTCCCCCAGGAGATTGGCCAGGCGAGCGATGTACTTGCCGTAGGCGATGGGCTCCTTGAAGGGCTCGGTGAAGGTGGTGCTCACCAGGAGGGCGAAATTGGAGTTCTCGGTGCGGTGTTCCGCGTAGGAATGGCCGTTGACGGTGAGCACGTCGCCGTAGCGCTCCACGCACACCTGGCCGTAGGGGTTCATGCAGAAGACGCGCACGCGGTCCTCGAAACGGCGGGTGAAGTAGTGCAGCTTGGGCTCGTAGAGGTCATCGGTGATGGGATCGAGCACCGGCGCCGGCACTTCCACCCTGAGGCCGATGTCCACCTGGTTGTTCTGGACGCTCACCCCCAGCCTCCCCATCTCATCAGCCAGCCAGTCGGCCCCCTCCCGGCCGGGGGCGGCCACCACGCTGCCCGCGCGGAACTCCTCCCCGTCCGAGGTCTTCACCCCCAGCACGCGCCCTCCATCGGTGAGGATGGACTCGACGTCGGCGTTGGTCTTCACATCGACCTTGCCGGAGAGGAAGTCCCTCATCCTGACCAACAGTTCGCGGCAGCGCTCCGTGCCCAGATGACGGAAGGGACAGGGGGTGAGGACGAGGTTGGACAAGACCGCCCTCTTCCTCCACTCCGCGACCTTATTGCTATCATCACCGAATATCTGCTTCGCTGCCCCGAATTCCAGGTAGAGCTGGTCGACGCGGTCGATGAGGTCGCGCAGCATGCGCGTGCCCACGTATTCGCCCAGCCACCCCCCGACGTCGGGCGCGAGGGAGAGCTTGCCGTCGCTGTACGCTCCCGCACCTCCCCAGCCGCTGGTGATGGCGCAGGTCTCGCAGCGCATGCACTTGCCGACCCGCGCGGGACAGTCGCGCTTCTCGATGTCCGGGCCCTTCTCCAGCATGAGCACCTTGAGACCGTCCCTCTTCACCAGCTCCAGGGCGGTGAAGATACCGGCCGGCCCGGCCCCGATAATTATAACGTCGTAGTTGTTATCCATAAGCACCTCCGATTGTAACATCGGAGCCATGGGGACCATCCCTTAAACATTCGTCATTCATATTGTGGGATACTATCGCTACGTACACGTGCCAGGCCTGACCATTCGGAAATGGACGGGCGGCTGGCACCGTTGTGCTATGGACTGATCTGTCGAAACGAGCCACTCAATCGAGGTTGCCACGTCGCTTCGCTCCTCGCAATACGGTTTCCGCTCCACGGAAACCGTACTTTCGCGATGCATACTCTCGAGCGTGGTGTATTATTCGATATATAGAAAAAGGGGGGGAGATATGCCGGAAGTAACACTCAGCGTACAACCAGTGGGGGTCAAATTCTACTCGGGGGATCATAACGCTCCGGCGGGGATACCGACTTTCGAGGGCATCAGCTACTGCGACGCGGTGCGGCGCGTTACCGCGGGTGAAGAGCTGGTGGTGCGCGCGGAGTCCATCACCTCCTGCCGGTGGAGCCCGGTGGTGCTGGGTCTGAAGCAGGCGGAGAGCGGTTTCGAGAAAAGGCAGGAACCCCGGCTGGAGGGGACGAACGCCGTCCTGCTCGCACCCCTGTCCGGGTTCGAGGCCAGGGGGCTGGAACCGGACGTGGTCATCCTCCGCGACGAGCCCGAGACCCTGCGTTTCCTGTCGAGGATGGTGGGAGAGAACCGCTGCGTCCGCGAGTACGCCGGCGAACTCGACAAGAGCGCCCTGGGATACCTGTGGGAAGACCGCTCCGATTTAAAAGTCAAGCTGACCCTGGGCGTGAACCGCCTCCTGGCCATCCTGCAGAAGCAGGAGTGGTTCAGGAAGCTCATCGCCGCCATCTTCCGCAGCGAGATCATCTCGGGCTTCTTCGACCGCATCATCAGCCGCACCATGGCCGACATGTCGATATGCCGCAACTCCTCCGTCATCCCCCGGAAAACGGGGATGGCGAACATCTCGTTCTTCTGCAGTGGGGGCATCGCCTGGGGCATGAACCGCCACCAGCACATGACCTCGGGGTGGCCCTATCCCGTCTTCAAGGAGCTGCGCGAGAAGGTCACCCTGAAGTGGTAGGGGGTCAGGTCTCGAATATCGAGTTTCCAACCATTAAATGGTAATCTATTTATACCTACTGCGACACCATCCAGCGCTTCACTTTCAGGCAGACAACTCGCATCGAAAAGAATAGGCGGTCTCCCGCCTTATTAGCGGGATCGTAAGGAATGCTGGAATGCCATATATTGCCTGAGGACTCGATATTCGAGACCTGATCCCTTAATCAGTCCTCCGCGTAGGTCGATGCGCCCAGGCGGGCGAAGGTGAACTTCCCGTCCGCATCCACATCCACCTCGATGAGGTCACCCTCGGAGAACTCGCCTTCGAGCAGCCTGCGGGCCAGGTTGTCCTGGACCTCGCGCTGGATGACGCGCTTGAGAGGCCGCGCGCCGTAGTTGGGATCGAAGCCCTCGGCGGCGAGTGTCTCCCTGGCCCTCTCGGTGAGGCGGATATCCAGCTTGCGGTCGGCCAGTCGCACGCGCAGGTGCTCGATCTGGATGCCGACGATCTGCTCTATTTCCTCCATACCCAGGGGGTTGAAAACGATGATCTCATCCAGGCGGTTGAGGAACTCCGGCCGGAAGTGCGCTTTGAGGGTTTCCATGACCATGCTCCTGACCTCTTCCCGGTCCATGTCCGCCGTGTCATGGTAGAGGTGGCTCCCGATATTCGAAGTCATAATGATCACCGTGTTCTTGAAATCGACGGTGCGCCCGTGGCCGTCGGTGAGCCTGCCGTCGTCCAGGATCTGCAGCAACAGGTTGAAGACGTCGCCGTGGGCCTTCTCTATCTCGTCCAGGAGGATGACGCTGTAGGGGTGCCGGTGCACCGCCTCGGTGAGCTGCCCGCCCTCCTCGTAACCGATATAGCCGGGCGGCGCCCCGATGAGACGGGAGACGGTATGCCGCTCCATGTACTCGCTCATGTCCAGGCGCACCATGGCCCTCTCGTCGTCGAAGAGGAACTCGGCCAGGGCGCGGGCCAGCTCGGTCTTGCCCACCCCGGTGGGGCCCAGGAAGAGGAACGAGCCGATGGGGCGGTTGGGGTCCTGCAGCCCCGCGCGGGCCCGCCGGATGGCGTTGGATACTTTTTCCAGGGACTCCTCCTGCCCCACCACGCGCTGGCGCAGGCGGTCCTCCATGCGGATGAGTTTCTCCACTTCGCCTTCCAGTAGCTTGGAGACGGGGATATGGGTCCAGGTGGAGACGACCTCGGCGATGTCCTCGTCGTCCACTTCCTCCTTGAGCATCTTGCGCTCCTTCTGCAGCTCCTGCAGGCGCTGGTTTGCCTCCTCCAGCCCGGCCTGCAGTTCGGTGGTCTCGCCGTAACGCAGGCGGGCCGCCTTCTCCAGGTCGCCCTCGCGCTCCGCCTTCTGCTCCTCGATCTTCACCTGCTCCAGGTGCTCCTTGAGCTCGCGGATGCGGCCGATGCTCTCCTTCTCCGCCTGCCAGTGGCCCTTCATCTCGGTGGATCTCTCCACCAGGTCCGCCAGCTCCGCTTCCAGTTTCTCCAGCCTCTCCTGCGATGCCTTGTCCTTCTCTTTCTTCAGCGCCTGTTTCTCTATCTCCAGCTGCTTGATGCGCCGTTCCACCTCGTCGATCTCGGTAGGCATGGAGTCTATCTCGATACGCAGCCGCGAGGCGGCCTCGTCTACGAGGTCGATGGCTTTGTCGGGCAGAAAACGGTCGGAGATGTAGCGGTCGGAGAGCACCGCCGCGGCCACCAGGGCTGAGTCCTGGATGCGCACGCCGTGATGCACCTCGTAGCGCTCTTTGAGTCCCCGCAGGATGGCGATGGTGTCCTCCACGTCGGGCTCGCCCACCAGTATGGGCTGGAAGCGCCTCTCCAGGGCGGCGTCCTTCTCGATGTGCTTGCGGTACTCGTCCAGGGTGGTGGCGCCGATGGCATGCAGCTCCCCACGTGCCAGGGCTGGCTTGAGCATGTTGGAAGCGTCCATCGCCCCCTCGGCCGCCCCCGCCCCCACCAGGGTGTGCATCTCGTCGATGAAGAGGATTATCTCGCCCTCCGATTCGATGATCTCCTTGAGCACCGCCTTGAGGCGGTCCTCGAACTCGCCGCGGTACTTAGAGCCGGCCACCAGGGCGCCGATGTCCAGGGCCACCACTTTTTTATCGCGCAGTCCCTCGGGTATGTCGCCCTCAACGATGCGCTGGGCCAGCCCCTCCACGATGGCCGTCTTGCCCGTTCCCGGCTCGCCGATGAGCACCGGGTTGTTCTTAGTGCGGCGGGACAGCACCTGCATGACGCGGCGTATCTCGGCGTCGCGCCCGATGACCGGGTCGAGCTTGCCGCGGCGCGCCAGGTCGGTGAGGTCGCGCCCAAAGCGCTCCAGGGACTGGTAGCGCCCCTCCGCCTCGGGATCGGTTACCCTCTGGGTCCCCCGCACCTCACTCAAAGCCTTGAGCACGCGCTCGTGGTTGATGCCGTGGGCGCGCAGGACCTCCGCCGCCGCCCCTCGCTTCTCCTCGGCCATGGCCAGGAAGATATGCTCGGTGGAGATGTATTCGTCTTTCATGGCATCGGCCTCTGCCATGGCGGTCTCGAAGAGACCCGCCAGGCGCGACGACACCTGGACCTGGCCAACGGCGCCGGTGACCTTGGGGACGTTCTCCAGCGCGGCCTCGACCTCGGATGCCATGGTCGCGGCGTCGGCGCCCAGTTTAGAAAGGAGCGACGGCACCGTGCCCCCCTCCTGGCGCAGCAGGGCGAGCAAAAGGTGCTCCACCTCCACGAACTGGTGGTGGTGCTCACCCGCGATCCCCTGTGCGTCGGCGATGGCCTCCTGGGCCTTCACCGTGAACTTATCGAACCTCACCACTTCCTATCACCCACGCTTCTTCCTCAGCACCAAAGCGCCGCGCGACACCGGCACGATATCGTTGCGGAAGCTCTCCCTTACCTGGCGCACCCGCTCCTCCACGTCCCGGCGCATCCCCTCCAGCTCCTCCTCCAGGGACTCCATGCGGGTGCGCATGCCCTCCATGCGCAAGCGCATATCCATGATCATCTTCACGCCGGCGAGGTTGATGCCCATGTCCCGGGTAAGCTCCTGGATCAGCCTGCACTGCGCGACGTCCGCCTCGGAAAAGCGCCTGCGGTTGTGCACCCTTGCGGGGTTGATCAGCCCCTTGCGTTCGTAGATGCGCAGGGTCTGGGGGTGCACTTCCGCCAGGCTCGCGGCCACGCTGATAACGTAGACGGGCTCCTCATTGGCTCTGTTTACATCCATCATCCATCACCTACTCCTCCAGAAAAGCCCGGGGGTCCTCCTTCTCCAGCTCCTGCAGCTTCTTCAACAGGTCCTTCTCCTTGGCCGTCATCTTCTTGGGGACGACTACGCGCGTCGTCACGATCATGTCGCCGTGGCCCTTGCC
>Ga0209254_10006563_pt1 | contig 10733 bp, 9 predicted proteins | sample FrelakmetDIP11DI_FD_187148 | JGI IMG/M metagenome (GOLD analysis project Ga0209254, IMG submission 187148) | Freshwater lake sediment microbial communities from the University of Notre Dame, USA, for methane emissions studies - DIP11 DI (SPAdes)... | ecosystem: Environmental > Aquatic >... | reverse complement strand
GACGCAGGTGAAGCGCGCGCCGTGCGCCTCGGCGACAAACGGCGGAAACGGGCTTGACCAGCGCGTCATCCAGTTCATGGGGACGCCGTCGAGCATGTGGGCCTGGGCCTGCTCGAAGAGCTCATGCGAGCGCGGGTGCTCGCTGGCGAAGCGCGCTTCCTCGGCGGCGAAGAGCGTGCCGAGACGGGCGCGGTCGAGGGTGTCAGCCACGGGAACCTCCGGAAGGATCGCGATCATGGTCAGCCTGACGATACGGCATCGCGAGCCGGGGACGAAGCGCAGGCGTGCCCGCCGCGGTTTCTCCCCGGTCGGCAGAGTGACATACTCTGCTGTGGCGCACGTGCGCCGGCCGAGCCACTTCGAGCGGGAGCGCATCATGGCCAAGCAGTTCTTCGGGGGCTTCTTCGCCACGCTGGCCTTCGTGGCCGTCATCCTGGCCGCGCTGTTCGGCATCTTCACTCTGGTCAGTTACATCGCCGGGCCGGTCGGCGGCTGAGCGCAGCGATCGCTGCGCCGGTGGCCGCTGCCGCCGGCGCGTCTCTCAAGGAAGGCTCTGGATTGGCACGCTTCATCGAACGGAGCAGATACGATTGGTGGTCGACCACGTGGAAGCTCGCGATCTTCGTGGCGATCATCATCTTCGCACTCGTCGTCATCTACCCGTGGCGTGGGTTCCTGCCCACTTTCCTTCTCATTCTGGCGGGGCTGTGGATGTACGTGAGCCTCGTATCGCGCAAGTCCGGGTACCGCTGTGGCAATTGCGGGCGCGCCTTCCAGGTGCCCACGACGGTCAACTTCTTCACCGCGTCGTCGGTCGGCAAGAACCCCGACGGCACCTACTACAGCTACAAGACGCTCACCTGCCCTCAGTGCGGCAAGAGCAGCAAGGCGCGCGTCCTCAAGCGCGTCGACGCGCAGGACGCCAAGGGCAGCGGCAGGCTGCTCAAGTAGCCTGCGGCCGTACCGCTAGAGGCCGAGAAGCCCGCTGAGCTTGGCCAGGGCGGCGCGAGCCGCGGTCTGGTCGATAGCGTAGAAACTCCACTTGCCGCGTCTGGTCTCGCGGACCAGGCCGGCCTCGCGCAGCACCTTGAGGTGGTACGAGACCTTGGACTGCGCCAGGCCGTAGAGGCCCTGCAGCTCGCAGACGCAGACGCCCTGCGGCCCGCCCTCGGCGCCCCCGGGGGCCGCCGGCCCGCGACAACACGCGGCGGCCGTCATCTGCACCAGCATGCGCAGACGAATGGGGTCGGAGAGCGCCTTGGCCGCGGTCGCCATGCGGGCCGCCTCGGCGGCGTCGAGCCCGGCGGTGGCCGGGAGCGGCGAGACGCCGGCGGGCAGCGGGCAGCACGATGCCTGCGGCTGCTGCCCGGAGGCCGGCGTGTCGTGGGGCGTGCGCGCAGGCATGGCCTTCTCCTCTCGATGACGCTCGTCACCCCTACGGTACGCGACTCGGGAGATCATTTCAAGAAATCTTGATGTGGCGGTGACGGCGTTCAGGCGTCGCCGGCGAGCCTCCGGAGGTAGCGCTCCACGACGACCGGGATGTCCGCAGGAGCGGCTTCGACCACCTCGAGCCTCGGCAGACTGTCGATGAAGTCACGACGGTAGTTCTTCTGCGTGAGGCGATGGTCGAGCACGACGACCACGCCCGTGTCGGTCTCGGTGCGGATCAGGCGGCCGAAGCCCTGGCGGAACTTGAGCACCGCCTCCGGCAGATAGAACTTGTCGAACCAGCGCTCGCCCGATTCCTCGCAGGCCCGCCGGCGGGCGTGGAAGAGGGGATCCTGGCGGGGGAACGGCAACTTGGCTATCACGAGGCAGGTGAGCGTGTCGCCGGGGAAATCCTGGCCCGTCCACAGCGTGTCGACGCCCATCAGGATCGTCTCGGGATGGGTGCGGAACTCGTCGGCAAGGGCGGCCGCGCTGCCGTGCAGACCCTGGGCCAGCACGAGGACGCCGTCGTCCTCCACGTGCGCGCCCACCTCCGCGGCCACCAGGTTCATGTCTCGCTTGTTGGTGAAGAGCGCCAGGGTACGGCCGCCGGTGACTTGTGCGAGGCGCTTGAGGCGCTCGCCCTGGCGCTGGGCGAGCGCGTCCGGCTGCCAGGCGCCCTCGGGGTCGTGCTCGAGCACGAGCACCGCCTGGCGGCTGAAGTCGAAGGGCGAGGGGAAGATGCGCTCGACCACGTCGACGTCCACGTCCAGGCCGGTCATGTCGCGAAAGTAGGCAAAGGAGCCCGCCACGGTCAGGGTGGCGCTCGTGAGGATGGCGCTGCGCAGGCGGTCCCAGAGCGCCTCACGCACCTGACGGGCCGGTGTAAGGGGTGTACGCGTGAGCGTCCAGCGCGCGGACCGCGGACCGCGAGCGCCCGCGCCGGCGCGTCCGGCGGCCTCGATCTCGCCCCAGACGACGGCCTCCGCGTCGTTGCTCTCGGGCAGTTCGCCGAGCAGCACGGCGCTGTTCGTCGCCTCCTCGGCGAGCGCCACCACGGCGGCGTGATCGCGGTGCTCCTCGGGGAGCGCCTCGGCAGCCGGCGCGACCCCGGCGGCCAGCGCCGCGAGGCCCTCGGCGAGCAGGCCGGTGGCGACCGCGAACGGATCCCAGGCAGGGTGTTCGCGAAGGCCCGGCGTGATCCACACCGAGAGGTTGTACTCCGCGCCTGCCGCGCTGCGACGGCCGCCGGCACGCGTGCCGGGATCGTCGGATGCGTCACGGGCGGCGACGCCGAGCGCGGCGAGCGTGTCACCGACCGCTTCAACCAGGTCGGGGAGCAGTTCCGCGGCACGCTCGCAGGCGTCGGCCGCGGCCACCAGGGCGCGCGCTTCGCCGGGCTCGGCGTTCCGCGCCGCCGCGCGCAGCCTCGCAGGCAGCGGCCGCTGCCGGCGCCGGCCGCGCAGGTCGGCAAGCAGCACGTCGATGGCGAGCGCGTCGATCTCCTGGCTGAACGCCTCGGTGGCCTCGTGGTAGAGCAGATGCGCCTCGTCGATCACGACGTCTTCGAACGGCGGGAGCGTCTCCGGGCCCGTGAGGAGCAAGGCGTGGTTGACACACACGAGATGCGCGGCCTCGGCGCGGCTGTGCGCCAGGCGCCAATGGCAGCCGCGCCGCGAGGGGCAGTGCCGGCCGAGGCAGGTGGCCCGCGAGGAACGCAGACCGCGGGCCAGCTCGGCCAGGGCCTCCAGCTCGCGGGAGGCGCGGTACGGCAGCGCCGACAGGTCGACCTCGCCGCGTCGCGCGCGGCCGACGAGGTAGGCGAGCGCCAGCGAGCGCTCGCGATCCGGTAGCATCTCGCTCTCGGCGGCCACGGCCTCGTCGAGCCGCCGCCGGCAGATGTAGTTCTCGCGGCCCATGAGCAGGGCCCAGCGCCAGCCCGGCGGCAGCGCCTCGGCGACGATGGGCAGCTCGTGCGCGGCCAGCTGCCGCTGCAGGGCCTTGGTCTTCGTGCTGACCACGACCCGGCGGCCGGCGGCGGCGCTGGCGAAGGCCGCCGGCAGAAGGTACGCGAGGCTCTTGCCCATGCCGGTGCCGGCCTCGAAAAGGCCGACTCCGCCGCGCCCGAAGACGTCGGCGGCGGCGGCCGCGAGCTGCGCCTGGCCCGGCCGGTGGCGAAAGCCGGGGAGGCGTGCGGCCAAACCTGCCTCGGCGGAGCCTGGCCCGCCCTCACCGGCGCCCTCCGGGCCGTCGCTCGCCCCCACCCCCAGCTCGGTGCGCCAGCTCTCGGCGTCGACGGGCAGCACGGTGAGGGGCCCGCCACCGCCCCGCGGCTCGTCACCGACCACCGGCGGCAGCGCCTCTTCCGGCGCCGCCACGAAGCGATCGAGCAGCTCGAGCGGCGCCCAGCGGACGGCCGTCAGCAGGGCACGCTCCTCGGTGCCGAGCCCGGCGGCTCGAGCGGCAAGGCGCTTGAGCACGTCGGCCGCGGTCTCGGCGTCGGGCAGGGCGCGGTGCGCCTGCCGCTCGATGCCGAGCTCGGCGGCCATGATGGCCAGCGCGTGCCGGTCCAGCTCGGGGTACAGCAGCAGGGCCGCCTCGAGCGTGTCGAACCACTCGTTGGCGAGTGGCGGCAGGCCCGCCCTGCGGGCGCCGGCCGCCAGGTGATCGCGATCGAAGGCGACGTTGTGACCGACGAGCACCGCCTCGCCGGCGAAGTCGCGCAAGGCCGCGAGAGCCTCGGGAAAGGCAGGGGCGCCGCGCACGTCCGCGTCGGTGATGCCCACCAGACGCGTGATGAAGAGTGGGATGGGTACGCCGGGGTCGACGAGCGTGACGAAACGCTCGCGGACCTCGAGGTCCGCGCCGAGGCGCACGGCGCCGATGTCGATGACGCGGTCGCGCTCCGGGTCGAGACCGGTGGTCTCGGTGTCGAGGACGACGAGCTGGGGTGGGGCGGCCGCGGGCATGGCGACAGGATAGCAGGCCCATGGCTTGGCCCAGGGGCTTCAGGTCGCGGTAAGACCCACGATCGCCGCGGCCGACATCGCGGCGACGAGACCGAGAAGCTCGGCCTGGCCCTCGCCGGCGGCGCGGCCAAGGGTGACGGTGAGCGCGAGGTGGCTCGTGCCGCAGGGAGCCGTGGAGACGATCACGTGGGCCGTGTCGGTCTGCGTGGTGCCGCCGACCTGGGCGCTCCGCGGCGCGCCCGTGGCGCCGGCGCTGGAGCCGTCGCAGGCGGCGACGCAGGACATGGCGTCCAGCGCCTCCGTCGCCAGGTCGGCCGCCGCCTGAAGGACACCATGCGCAGAGGCCTGGCTCAGCAGGGCGGCGTGCCCGTCGGCGATCCTCTGGACGGCGTGCCTGAGGGCGAGTACGTCCTTGTCGCTGCGCTTGAGCTGCGCGAACATCTTGGCGTTGTGCATGGCGACGGCTGCCTGCCCGGCGAGGGCGTTGGCGAGGCGCATCTCCTGGCGGCTGAAACGCCGCTCCCGCTGGTGATCGAGCACCTCGAGCAGGCCGATGGCCTGGCCCTGGTGGATCATCGGCAGGATCAGCAGGCACTTGTCGCCGTCGCGGCGCATGATCGCGACCTCCGCGGCGTCGGCGTGGGGATCGCTCACATTCACGGTGATGCTCTCGTGGTCCTCGATCGCCCTGCGGGCCATGGGGAACTGGCTGAGCGTGTAGGTCATGGTATCGACGGTGCGATTGCCGAGGTCGTCGTACTCGGCCTGTACCGAGACGGTACGGGTCGCCGGCTCGAACTCGGAGATCACGCACATGTGGGCGTCGAGCAGGGTGGTCATCTGTTTGGCGACCTCGCAAAGGAGCTCGGGGACCTCGAGCCGGCTGGAGACGACGATGGCGGTCTCGACCAGCGTCTCGAGCTCGCGCTCGCGGGCGAGGCGGGCGGCCAGATGGTTGCTCCCGCCGATGAGGTGGGTGAGCTCGTCGATGTCCTCCTGCTTGATGCGCCGGTGTCCGCCGGCGGTGCGCGTGCAGGGCAGGAAGCCCGAGGCCGTCCAGCGGCGGATGGTGTGCGGCGACACGCCGAGACGTCGCGCCGCATACTGAACGCTCAAATACATGGACAAACCGTAGCGGGGAACATGACCAAGGTCAACAGGCTGCGAAGTTCCACGCCCTGGAGGCGCGAAGTTCCGGTGGGCGCATCAGGGGAAGAAGTGCCTGCTCAGCAGGCACATTCAAGGGCTAGGGAGACAGAGGGAGCGCGAGGTTTTCTGCCCGCTCTCGTGGCGCTCCCCGGAGGTCCTCAGGGGGGCCGCCGGCGGGGATCGCCACGGCGGCGGTGGCCGCCGCGATGAAGTCGAGCAGCTCCACCTGGCCTTCCCCGGGCGGCTGCTCGAGCGTGACGGCGAGCGTGAGGTCGGTGCGTCCCGACGGGTCGCGCGAGACGACCAGGCTGGCGTTGGAGCCGCGCTCGGCAGGCGCGGACTCGCGGCGGGCGGCGAGCTGTGCGGCGCCGAAGGCGCCGGCGCTCTCGCCGCCCGCGCTGACCACACAGGAGATGGCGCCGAAGGCTTCGCAGACGGCGCCGGCCACGGCGGCGAGGACGCCCGAGCCCTGACTGGCGGCGCTCACCCCCGGGAGGCGCGCCGTGAGATCGGTGAGCGTGCGCCGCAGGCCGGCCACGTCTTCGTCGCTGCGCCGCCGTGCGGCGAACGACTTGGCGTTCTTGATGGCCACGGCGGCCTGCCCGGCGATGGCGCCCGCCAGGCGGAGCTCCTGGCGTGAGTACTGGCGCGAGCGCTTCTGGTCGACGACCTCGACGATGCCGATGGTGTCGCCTTGCACGATGAGCGGCACCATGAGGAGGCTGCGATCGCCCTCGCGGCGCAGCTCTGCGACCTCGGCCGCATCGGCATCGGGGTCGTCGACGTTGACGATCGCCACGGTCTGGTCGTGCAGCACGCTGCGGGTGAGGGGGAAGGCCGTCAGCTTGTAGGGACTCGCGTCCGGGAGGCGCCGCCCCGCGTGGTCGTACTCGGCCAGCGTGACGAGCCCCTGGGCCTTGTCGTCGTACACCGAGATGGCGCAGAAGTGGCAGTCGAGCAGGCTGGTCATGCGCATCGCGATCTCCAGAAGGAGCTCGGTGAGGTCGGTCTTCCCGGCGAGCGCGATGGAGGTGCTGATGAGCACGTCGACCTCGCGCTCGCGGGCCTGCTGGGCAGCCAGGTGGTTACTGTTGCCGATGGCCCGGGAGAGGTCGTCGATGTCGCGCTCGTCGATGCGGCGGTGGCCGCCGGCGGTGCGCGTGCAGGGGAGGAAGCCGGTCGCCGTCCAGCGGCGGATCGTGACCGGCGACACACCGAGCCGCCGCGCGGCCTGCTGGACGCTGAGAAGCATGCGAGGAACCTAGCGGCGTCACCACGTCACGTCAACTACGAGTAACTTCGGCTGCACACAGACATCAACTTTGCGCAGCACTATGCCCTGTAAAGAGGCCTGTTCCTCTGTGATACTCGATGAGATCGTACAGCCGGATGCACGGACTCTTCGTGGCGAGTGCCGGGGACCGGGAGCGCGAGGCGGAGGGGCGGGAACATGCGGGTCCTTCAACTGGGTGTGGGCGCGGTCGGCGAGGTCAACGCGCGGGTCGTCGCACGGGAGCCGGCGGTCGAGGCGGTAGTCCTGGCGGACATCGACGAGAGCCGGCTGCGCGAGGTGGCCGCCAAGCTCCCGCCGGGTAAGGCCGAGACGCTCGTGCTGGACGCCTCCGACCACGCGGCCCTGGTGAAGGCCGCGAAGAGCGTCGACTTCGTGCTCAACGCCCTGGCCACGGCGTGGGACATCCCGGTCATGGAGGCCAGCCTGGCGGCCGGGCGGCACTATCTCGACATGGGCACCGGCGGGCCCCGCGAGATCACCGGCACCGCCGACCTCGACGAGCAGCTCGCTCTCGACGCCGAGTTCAAGAAGCGCGACCTGGCCGGCCTTGTGTCCTTCGGCGTCGACCCGGGCGTCAGCGACCTGTTCGCCCGCGCCCTGCACGACGAGTTCGATACCGTGGAGTCGCTCACGGTGCTGGACGGTGACAACGCCACCGTGGACGGGTACGAGCTGGCCTGCTCGTTCTCCGTCGAGACGATGATCGAAGAGTGCCTGCTGCCGCCGTGCGTCTTTCGTGACGGCAGGGAGGAGCGTAACGAGGCGCTCTCGGTGTTCAGGGAGTTCGACTTCCCGGCGCCGGTCGGAAGGCTCAGGCTGTGCAACGTCGACCACGAAGAGGCTCAGCTCATGCCGCTGTACCTGAGGGGCAAGGGGCTCAGGAACGCCGCCTTCTTCATCGGCCTGGACGAGCGCTTCGTCGAGGCGCTCCGCGTCTTCAGGATCCTCGGCCTCAACCAGCGCGAGCCGGTCGACTTCGAGGGCGCCTTGATCTCACCGATCCGGTTCGTCGCGGCGCGCTTTCCGCGACCGGTCGACCTCGCCGGCAAGCTGCACGGCGCCGTCTGCGTCGGCACGCTCTGCGAAGGCACGATCGGCGGTGAGCAGGTGCGCCGCTTCCGCTATCAGACCACCTCGCACGACGAGTCGTGGGAGAAGTGGGGCGTGCAGGGTACCGCCTTCCAGACGGGCGCCTCCGCGGCCTGCGCCGTCACGCAGTTTGCGCGCGGCGAGATCGCCCGGCGCGGGGTCTTCCCGGCCGAGGTGCTCGACCCCGCGGCCTACATGGCCGAGATGGAGAAGGTCGGACTGGCGGTCGGGGTGGTGGACCTGCCGGCTGACTGAGCGCCTGCGACTCCTATAGCATGAGGGCGTGTCGTCCCGCCTGAAACGCTCCCTGCAGGAGCTCCGCTCCTTTCCCTCTCAATTCTGGGTGCTGACCGGCGGCATCTTCATCTACGTGGCGGCCGCCGCGCTCGCCTTCCCCTTCGAGGGCATCTACCTGCACAAGGAGCTGGGCGTGTCCATGTCGATGATCGGCGTGGTCTTCGGCCTCGTGCCGGTCGCCGTGATGCCTATGCAGTTCTGGGGAGGGCAGCTCACCGACCGCCTGGGTCGCCGCTGGGTGATCATGCTCTCGGTGAGCATGGGCGTGGTGTGGTTCGCCGGCTTCGCGTTCGTCACCGAGGTCTGGCAGGTCGCCCTGCTGGTCGCTATCGAGAGCTCGCTGGGGTGGCCGCTGTTCCAGACGGCGAGCAACGCCATGATCGCGGATCTGCTGCCGCCCGAGAAACGGCAGGAAGCGTTCAGCGTCAGTCGCGTGGCCATGAACCTGGGCGTCGTCGTGGGGCCCGCCGCAGCCGGGCTCGCTCTCGGCTTCGGGGTGAGCTTCCGCGAGCTGTTCCTCGCCGCCGCCGCGGGCTGCGCCCTGATGGTGGCGATCATGTTCTTCACGATCCGTGAGAGCCGCCCGGCAAGCGCCAGCGCGCCGGACAAGCACCGTGATGCACAGGGCCGCAGCGGCTATCGGATCGTCTTCCACGACCGCGTGTTCATCGTGTTCTGCCTCGTCGCGGTGCTGCCCGTGTTCTGCATCGGCAACTTCGGGTCCATCTACTCCGTGTACATCACCGAGTATCTCGGCGTGCCCTACGGGGAGTGGGGGATGCTGCTGGCCCTCAATGCCTTCATCGTCGCCACAGTGCAGTACCCGCTGGTGCGCGCCACGCGCTTCAAGAACCGCATGGTCCTGCTGGCCATCGCCAGCGCGGCCTTGGCGCTGGGCATCGGTGGCTCGGCCTTCGCCGGCTCGCTGTGGTCGCTGATCATCCTCATCGTCGTGATGAGCCTCGGCGAGACGCTGCTCTCACCGGTGGCCTCGGCCGAGGTGTCCGACCTCGCCCCCGAGGCCGTGCGCGGACGCTACATGGGCGTGTGGACGATCGCCTGGAGCGGCGGCGCCGCCCTGGGGCCGGCCTTCGGTGGCTGGGCGATGGACGTCTTCGGCGCACGCCAGGCCTTCGCCATCCTGCTGGTCGAGGGCCTCGTGGGAGCCGTCCTGTTCCTGGCGCTGGCGCCGGGCTGGAAACGGCGCCGCGAGAAGACTCGGGCGGCGGCGCGCCCGCGTCCCGAGGCCGCCTGAGCGGCGGCGGGGCAGACTCCTCTCTCGCCTTGCCGCCGCTCGCGACGATCCAGCCTGGCGCGGCCTACAGGTCCAGCGCGCTCTGCAGGTCGCGGGCGTGCTCCTCCTCGATGATGAGGATGTCCTCGAGCGCCCGGCGCAGGCCGTATTCCTGCAGCATCTCCGCCTGCCCGATGCGCTCCCTGTAGCGCGCGATGGCGTCAAGCTCACCGGCGAGGTCCTGCTCCAGCATGATCTTCGAGTCCGGTGAGATGTGGATGTCGGCGACGTCGACGTCGGGCACGCCACCGAGGAAGTCGATCTGGTCGCTCAGCGTGATCGCGTGCTGGTGCTCCTCGTTGGAGTGCACCGTGAGCTCGGCGGAGATGGAGTCGTACTGGGGCCCGGTGATGACGGAGGCGTGCTGCACGTACTGGATGAGGGCTGAGTACTCCTTGGCGAGATCGCGATTGAGCTCGTCGATGAGCTGCGCCTTAGTGAGCTTGGCGGTGGTCTTCGAGGCGGCCTTCTTGGCGACTGGTTTCACCACGTTGATCTCCTTTCGACGGGTGATACATGCGCGGCCGCGGCGGGGCGCGCCGACGCTTTCGACAAGAGTACTCCCGGAGACGCCTCTCTGCACCGCTTCTCATCCCGGCGCGGAGTCCGAGGCGCGCGGCGACGCGTGCCATTCGTTGGAATGGACAACGCCGTCGGCCTTGATGGCGTCGCGCTGCGAGCCGGTGATCGCGGCCGCGCGCCGGACGGCCTTCACCAGCGCCTGGTCTTCCGTGGCGAGGTCGTTGTTGAGCTCGTCGTGCCGACGCCGCACCGTCAGTCGGCCGGTGCCAGCTCCGGCGCAAACGAGGTGTAGTCCTCGTCGTCCTGCGCGTAGGCGCCGGCGGGCCGCAGCCGGTCGAACGCCAGGTACAGCACCGGCACCAGGATCAGCGTGAGGAACGTCGAGGTGAAGAGGCCGCCGATCACGACCACGGCGAGCGGGGTCGAGAGGAAGCCGCCCTCGCCGCCGATGCCGAGCGCCATCGGGGTGAGTGCGAGGATGGTGGCGATCGCCGTCATGAGGATCGGCCGCAAGCGCCGCCGGCCGCCTTCGATGACGGCGGTGCGGGCGTCCATGCCCTTGCGCCGGAACTGCTCCACGAGGTCGAGCAGCACGATGGCGTTGGTCACCACGATGCCGATCAGCATGAGCAGGCCGACGAGGCTCGGCATGCCGAGGCTCGTCCCCGTGATGACGAGCGCCAAGACG
>Ga0209254_10006562_pt1 | contig 10733 bp, 8 predicted proteins | sample FrelakmetDIP11DI_FD_187148 | JGI IMG/M metagenome (GOLD analysis project Ga0209254, IMG submission 187148) | Freshwater lake sediment microbial communities from the University of Notre Dame, USA, for methane emissions studies - DIP11 DI (SPAdes)... | ecosystem: Environmental > Aquatic >... | reverse complement strand
CCGCTCGAAAGATGCAGTAACCTCATCAAACATTTTGAGAGTGGCAAGGGTAATTCCTTTGATAAAACAAGCAAATTCATTGTCTGGATGGATTTTAAGCACCTCATCAAAATACAGAATAGCCTCTTCGTATTTTTTTAAGGCGGCACAGGCAACTCCTTTGTTGTTCAAAGCATCGGCATTATCCGGATTGATCTTAAGGAAGTGATCATAACAGAGAATAGCCTCATCGTACCTGGCAAGGTTGGCAAGATTTACTCCTTTATTGTACAAAGCTTCAGCATTATCTGGATTAATCCTGAGGATTTCATCAAAACAAGCGACAGACTCTGCATATTTTTCCCCATCTGCGAGAGCACCGCCTTTGTTCATCAATATGAGTATATGATCTGGATTGATCGCAAGGGCTTTATCAAAATACTGAATAGCCACTTCATACTTTTTTTTGGCAGTATAAGCAACTCCCTGGTTGTTCAAACCATCGGCTTTGTGGGGATAAATCCTGAGGGCTTGATCGTGACGGAGAATAGCCTCATCGTACCTGGCAAGATTGACAAGATTTACTCCTTTATTGTTCAAAGCATCAGCATTGTCTGGATTAATTTTGAGGACTTTATCAAAACAGAGAATTGCTTCTTCGTACATTTCCCGGCCGGCAAGTGCAACCCCTTTGTTATACAAAGCATCGGCGTTTTCCGGATTGATCCTGAGGATGTTATCAAAACATATGATAGCATTATCATACTTTTTTAAAGCGGTATAATCTACGCCTTTGTTGTTTAAAGCATCAGTATTGTCTGGATTAATTTTGAGGACTTTATCAAAACAGAGAATTGCATCTTCGTACATTTCCCGGCCGGCAAGTGCAACCCCTTTGTTATATAAAGCATCGGCGTTTTCCGGATTGATCCTGAGGACTTCATCAAAACATGTGATAGCTTCATCATACATTTTTAATGCGGAATAATCTACGCCTTTTTTACCCAAAGTGAGTGCATTTTGTGGGTTGACCCTGAGAGTGTAATTGTCCCTAAAAGTTTCTTCATTCTTTTCTTGGGCAGCACAAGCAACTCCTTTTTTATCCAAAGCATCAGCGTTTTCTGGTTTGATCGTAATGGCTTCATCAAAACATGCGATAGCTTCATCATTCTTTTTTAATTTAACAAGAGCCCGTCCTTTGTTTACTAAAACGAGTACATGGTTTGGGTTGATTTTGAGGAATTGATTGTAGCAGAAAATCGCCTCTTCATACTTTTCCAAAGCAGCATATGCCACTCCTTTGTTGAATAAAGCATCAGCGTTATAGGGATGGATCTTGAGGACTTCATCAAAACATGCGATAGCTTCATCATTCTTTGTTAATTTGGCAAGAGCACGTCCTTTGTTCACTAAAACGAGTACATGGTTTGGATTAATTTTGAGGAATTGATTGTAGCAGAGAATTGCTTCTTCATACTTTTCCAAAGCAGCATACGCCACTCCTTTGTTGTTCAAAGCGTCAGTATTATAAGGATTGATCCTGAGGACCTGATCGTAACAGGCAATAGCTTCTTGGTACCTTTTTAGATCATCAAGAGCAACTCCTTTGCTGTTCAAAACGTCCGTGCTGTCTGGACTGATCTTGAGGACTTGATCGTAACAGGCAATCGCTTCCCCATATTTTTTTAGTTTGGCAAAGGCATGCCCTTTGTTGTGTAAAGCATGTTTGTAGTTTGGATTTATGGAAAGAGCTTTATCAAAATTGACGATTGCATCTTCATAATTTTTCAGGGCAGCATACGCTACTCCTTTGTTGTTCAAAGCGTCAGCATTACGGGGATTGATCTTGAGGACTCGATCGTACCATGCAATAGCCTCTGCAAACCTGTCAAGATTGGCAAGAGTTGATCCTTTGTTGTACAAAACATCAGCGTTATCCGGATTGATCTTGAGGACTTTATCAAAATACTGAATAGCTTCGTCATATTTTTTGAGTTTGGCAAGGGCACCTCCCTTGTTAATCAAAACGAGTTCATGGTTTGGATTCATCGCGAGGACTTTATCAAAATACTGAATAGCTTCGTCATACTTTTTCAGGGCAGTAAAAGCAACGCCCATGTTGTTCAATGCGTCTGCATTATAGGGATTGATCTCAAGAGACTGCTCGTAATAGAATAGTGCCTCTTCATACTCGTGCAGAGCTGCAAGAGCAACCCCTTTATTATACAAGGCATCCGCGTTATTCGGACTGAACCTGAGGATTTCATTAAAACATGCAAGAGCTTCAACAAAGTTATGCAGATTGGCAAAAGCGACGCCTTTGTTAAATAAGTCCTGAGTAAACATTACAAGGAATTCTCCCTCTTGTTTTCCGATCTTGTTAAAAATATACGTTTATTACAAAATAATTCTGCTGATATATATATGGCGAGGTACGGGAGAGGAACGAGAATATTACCCAGTGGAGCCTCGAAATCTCTGCCAACCCGCTCATAAAAAGAGTGTTTTATCACCTTCTCTATAATATAATCCGGTATGGCCAGACCATGACAAAGATCCATGGGTATTACCAAACATCCGTATCCGGTAGTATCCTGATTATTGAAGATGATGGTATTGGAACATCGGCTCTGTAGAAACAGACATGAGCCTATAACGTTCACACCGGAACCATGAAAATCGTCCTCTCCTCGAAAGACCCCCGTCTCAGGGCCTCTCCGAGGGACGGCGGGCAGGGGTTTTTTTGAATTTTTTGTCACCGATCCGCCGCTGGGGCGCTCCGTAGGGGGCAGTGGCAGTCATCGTATCTGAGGGAGATAGTTGCAACAATCCCCGTATCATATCTGCATAAAACGATTTTCATGGGAAATGCACAATCACAAGTTAACCGCTCACGGGGTGTCACCCCCGCCGCTGTGGTCCACCCTCAAATACGATAAAACCCAAACAGGTAATACGTTATTATCGCGCAAAGCGCAGGGGCGGTATGGGGGGACAGGTATTGTCCCCTCCTCATTTATCAGTGCTTTGTAGTTCAGATCATAGCAAAAGGAATTCTACGGAGAGTGTATAGCTGAAAATGAGAAAGTGGGAATATTCAAGCGAAAATTTTTATAAAAAGGATTGGGTCTCTTTATTGCACGGGAGATCGTCTCATTGACAGATCTTTCCATCTATGAACCCGGTACACCGGGCAAAGGTGCACGGTTCGAAATAACCGTCACAGGTTTATATTAAAAGCTAAAGCGTACTTCGTGCGTGATGGGCTTGCGGCAGGGACACTCAAGAGACATAAGGGTACAAAATGGACAGCAAACGAAAGGATAGATTTGGCAGAGGGGAAATGGCACTTTTTTGGTGTATACCCTACAATCACTTCGCAATGTAAATATTTCAGAATGGATATACTCTATGATAGTGACCGTTGATATTTTTCAAAATCGACATCAGACAACCAGCCGAAGGCGGTCTGATGCACCACGATGCGATAATCCGGCGGGGGATTAATCAATGATGCGCAACCTCAACAGATGGCTGATCATCGCAATAATCGTAATCCTCGCTAGTGGCATGGTTCTGACCTTGTGGACAGTTCAACGGGAAGAAAATCTCCTGCGGGGGGAACTCCTTACAAAAACCCGTCTTGTGCAAGGGAGCATCGATACCGGGCTCGTGAAGGCGCTGACCGGTACTGAAGCTGATCTGGTATCACCGGATTACCAGGCCTTAAAAGAACAGATGAGACAGGTCCAGTCCGCTGACCCCCTGATCCGGTTCATCTATATCCTCGGCCAGCGGCCGGACGGTACCGTCTTCTTCCTTATCGACGCGGAACCTCCTGAATCCGAAGATTACTCACCCCCCGGACAGGTGTATCCGGAAGCATCACCTGTCCTGTTGCATGCTTTTTCTTCCGGCATGGAGACAACCGAGGGACCGGTGACCGATCGCTGGGGCACGTGGGTGAGTGGACTCGCCCCGATCAGAGATTCCCAGACCGGGGAGGTTATTGCAGTAGTGGGTACGGACACCGATGCCCGGGACTGGACCATACAGATAATCATTGCCAGTGCGCCGGCAGTCATAGCGATGCTCCTGCTCGTGTTACTCCTGCTGATATTTTTCTATGTGCAGCAGCGAAATGATCGGGAGCGGGAGATCCTTACTGCATCGGAAGCTGCCATAAAGGAGAGCGAAAGCCGGTACCGCACCGTCTTTGAAAGCACCGGCACCGCAATGCTCATCGTGGAAGAGGATACTACCATCGCTTTTGCCAATAAAGAGTTTTTCAGGCTGACCGGCTATTCGCAGGATGATATCGACAGCAGGAAGTCATGGACAGAATTCGTGTTCAAAGGAGATCTCGAAAAAATGATCGCCCAGCACCGGATCCGCCGGCACATGCCGGAAGATGCTTTACGGCAATACGAGTTCCGTCTCATCACAAAATCCGGTGAGCTGCGCAACATCCTGCTGACGGTCGATATGTTTCCCGGCACAAAGAGGAGTATTGCGTCGCTTAACGATATCACCAGCCGGAAACAGATGGAAAATGCACTCCAGGAAAGCGAGGAAAGTTTCCGGATGCTCTTTGAAGAAAGTCCGGTCCCGATATTACTTTCAGAAATCCCCTCGGGTTCGATTGCCTTTGCAAACAAAAGGTTCCTCAGGTATATCGATATGTCCTTAGACCAGGTCATCGGAAAACGGGGTAGCGATCTGGGAGTGCTGTATGACCCGGATGATCAGGATCGCCTGACCGCTGCAGTCATGGCAAACGGCAGCGTTGATGACATGGAAGTCAGATTCGTCAACCGTAAAGGCATCACGGGAATCAATCTTGTCTCCATGCGGATTGTGACCCTCAAGAATAAACCGTATTCTCTCACCGTAATGCAGGACATCACCGAACTCAAGGTGCTTGAAGCACAGATGGTTTACAACAACGCTGAGTTAAACAAATACGCAGATACTCTCAGGCAAACCAATGACAAGCTCAACCTGCTGAACACGATCACACGGCATGACATCCTCAACCAGCTGACCGTGGTTCTCGGGTATCTCGAAATAATGAAGATGAAATTTCCGGAACCCTCCTTGCAGGAATATGTTGACAAGGAGATCCATGCTGCTCAGAATATCCAGACCCAGATCCTGTTCACGAAAGATTACCAGGACATCGGGGCCCAGTCCCCGCAATGGTTTGATCTCAAAAAGATCATTCTGACCAATGCTGCACGACTTACGCTTTCGACGGTGAGGCTTGTCGTGCACATTGATCACCTTGAGCTCTATGGCGATCCCTTACTTGAGAAGGTCTTTTACACCCTCATTGAGAACACACTTCGTCATGGAAAAACCGTTACGACCATCGAATTCTCTTATCGTACGCTACAGGAGGATCTTGTGGTGATCTATGAAGACAATGGAGAGGGCGTGCCTGCTGAACATAAAGAGGCGATATTCCTGCGCAAGTTTTTCAAGCATACCGGTTTCGGGTTGTTCCTTTCACGGACTATCCTTGGCATTACCGGAATGACGATCCGGGAGACCGGTGAGCCGGGAAAAGGTGCCCGGTTTGAGATTCTGGTGCCGGCGGGAGCATTCCGTTTCACCCATGCTGAATAAAAAAAGGGTAACGTGTTATATGTCAGGGATTAATCGGGGAACGACAAGGGGGATCAGGAAAAGGGATTATCAGTTTTTTTAGATATTCATTTTTGTTTTCCCCGGGCTTTTAAAACATATAACCGGACCTTTCACCGGCTCAAGGATATCCAGGATCTCCTCAAAATATTCAGCACAATAATCCAAAAATTCTTCAGGGGTAATTTCTTCTGGAATTATTTTTCCCCCGTCGTGCAGGGTTAATTCATCATGGAGGAGAAAATAGAGATGATCTACCCATTCTCTTTCATAATTCTCAAACTCCAGGGTCATTTCATTTTCCTTTAACAGAAGGGAATATTCACGATGTAATGCCATCATGATGTAAAATTTTGCAGCTATTCCCCATCCGCTCAGGTATTTTTTATCAAGCTGGACAACATTTCCAAAGGATATCAGGGCGTCACGAAAATTTCCACGGTAAAATAATGTTTGTCCCTTCCGGTACCAGGCTTTAATATAATGAGTATCCAGAAACAGTGCTTTGTCAAAGCAATCTATTGCCTCGTCAAATCGTTGAAGATATCTTAATGCGTTTCCTTTATTATACCAGTGAGAGGGATTCCCGGCATTGAAATTGTCTTCAATTATGTGCAGATATTCAGCATAGTGTTCTTTTTCAATACACCGTATCATTTTTAACGAGGTTTCACCATGGGTGGATTCATCTTCCTTCATTTTTGAAATACAGGTATTACAAATCGGTTTTCCTTTTGTTATTTCAAAGGATCCGATGGTTTTACCGGGGTAAATAAAGGACCTTGAGAGAATTGTTTTTAACGATCCACATTTTTCGCATCGTGACATTATTCATCCATCCGGAAATTCCCTGTACAGATTACGTGAATTCTTTCCATTGAAAATACTGTTATGCTTATCAAAATACCTTTTCATGCTGCACGTGAGCCCTCCTGCAAAAAAATAATGAGAACGTAATACGGTAACCTTCACTACTACATTTAATCTCGACAATGAGGTACCGGGAGAGATGAAACGGTGGTGCGTTACTTGTAAAGGGGTAACCAGATTTCTCCTCAAACCTGCTCCTTTTTTTATCTGGATATCCCAATCTTCCTGCATGACAGTTGAATCCAAAGCCGTGAAATCTGTTGCCGGGCTCATGGCGCTCTCGGCACGGACTGCCCCAAAAGCGGTCGGGCTGGACTCGATAAAAGTTGAAGTACTGACCGGCAAGGATCAGGACAAACTCGCAAACCAGATGATCAAAAGGGGAAAAGAGTTGAAGATAGATTTTTTCCGGATCAATGGCGAACAGGTAAAGGTAAGCGATGCTACGCTCTTAATCGGGGTTGAAGGCCAGAAGGTGCCGGGTGCAAACTGCGGCGGCTGCGGGTATGCAACCTGTGCCGGGATGGCAAAAGCAGTAAAGGCAGGCAAGAACAAGAAAGCACTCTACCCGGGTCCCAACTGCGTGCTGAAGATCTCTGATCTTGGTATAGCCGTCGGATCAGCGGTCAAGACCGCCAGCATCCACAACGTGGATAACCGGATCATGTTCAGTGCTGGTGTTGTTGCCCTGCAGCAGGGTATGCTCAAAGGGTGCAGTGTTGCGTATGGCATCCCGCTGAAGGCATCCGGCAAGAACATCTTCTGGGACATGAAGTTTTTAGAGCACTGACCACTATTTTTTTAGCAGGTGTTTACGAGAGCAGGCAGGATACTGCAACAGGGTGCCTCTGACCCTTTGCACCCGTTTCTCTCTACAACACGTCCAGGGGCTGGACCAGGGACGGTTTGCCAGTACCTCCACCGTTGTGTTTATTCTCATGGAGCGGCAATCACTGCTTTATGCTGCCAACCGGTCGCACATTCATGGAACAGACCCGGTATGAACACCTGACCGCATCTGACCAGACACAGGGACTTCCTGCTCCCCCGCTGGAAAAAGCCACACCGCAGGATGCCCGCACCATCCCGCTTCCCAAACCCGCGGACATAATGGTACCACCCCTGGACTTCCGTACTGCTTTTGAGCGGCGCCGTTCTGTCCGTCACTATGCCCGTGATCCCCTCACCATTGAAGAACTTGCCTACCTGTGCTGGTGTACCCAGGGGATTGTGGACGTGAAGGCACCGTTCTACACGCTCCGCAACGTCCCTTCTGCCGGTGGGCGACATGCTTTAGAGACCTATCTGCTCATCAACCGGGTCAAAGGCCTGCAACCCGGGCTGTACCGCTACCTCGCTTTTTCCCACCGTCTTACCGCCATTGACACAACCAGCGGGATTGCCGATACCGTAATGTCTGCATGCCTCGGACAGGCCTTCGTGCGATCATCAGCGGTCTCATTCATCTGGTCAGCCGTGATCTACCGGATGGCATGGAGGTACAGCGAACGGGCGTACCGGCTCGTGCACCTCGATGCCGGGCATGCCTGCCAGAACCTCTACCTTGCCGCAGAGCAGATCGGCTGTGGCACGTGTGCGATCGGGGCATTTGATGACCAGCAGCTGGCAGATGTACTCGGAATTGACGGCGAGGAAGAGTTTGTACTGTACTGTGCAACCGTAGGGAGGAAAAGCGAATGAGTCATGGTTGCAGGGTTGAGGCAACGCCAGGCACGATGATTGAGAGGATTTTTTCCACAAGCGCTTCACGTTATTCTCCCTCAACAGCCCGTAACAATCGCACCGTAAGGTCAGTCGCCTGCCCCTGCTGATCTTCAGCAGAGATCGTTGCAACGCCATCTCCCGGTTGCGGGCCATAATTGCCAAACCGGGCATGGTTGCCACCTTCGATCACCTGCCTGATAGTTCCTGGCGGGAGCAAAACGAGCGTCGAATTTAAGGTGTCCATGGTAAGAACCCCATCGTTCGACCCGTAGGTTGAAAGGCCCTTCAGGTCTGTTGTTGACAGGTCATCGCTCCCGGCAGGGTATGATGCCCAGAAAAACAATCCCTGCACCTTATCGGGATGGTTCCTGGCATACGAAGCTGCCATCGATCCCCCCAGGGAGTGCCCTCCGATAACCCAGTACCGGATATCCGGAAATGCAGCGATCACCTCTTCTGCCTTATTTACGCCAAAGACTGGCAGAGATAACGGCATCCTGACAACAGAGACCAGATAACCGCGGCTGGCAATCTGACGCGCGATCGGGGCATACGAACGATAATCGACATGCCCGCCGGGGTAGATGATGAGAGCGGTCACGGGTTGATTCGCGATCGGGGTAAATACTACGAAATCACCGTTATCCTGAACAGTGACATCTCCACCCGATTCCATCGCTGCCAGAGCCTGGTCGGTAGGACCCAGAGGGGTCATCCCCCAGGAGATAAAACCGATGACGCCGACGAGTAACGCGCCCGCCAGCACCAGCACAACGATCTTCAGGACTTTCTTCATTACTCCTCCAAGGTGATCTGCCCAGTGACCGCCAGAAACGATTGATGATCATGCGTTTCTCTGGGCATATATGAGGGCGGAGCAGGTGTTTCAGTTCAGGAGAACGATCCCGACATTCAGTGCAGTGGCGATGCAGACCCAGGCAAGATAGGGAACGAGAAGCACGGCAGCAGGTTTTGACAGCCTGCTGAAAGTGATGATGGTCGCAACGATGAGGGCTAGCAATACGAGGATACATGCGAGACTGGCCAGGGGTGAATGCAGCCCGAAGAAGAGGATGGACCACAGGAGGTTTGCCCCCAGCTGGGCGGCAAACAGGATAATGCCGGTCTTTACGGTTTCGTTTTCCCATCCCTGAATAATGACAAGGTACAGGGAGATCCCCATCAGGATGTAGAGAACGGTCCAGACCGGGCCGAACACGTAATTAGGTGGCGTGAACCAGGGTTTGCTGAGCTCCGTGTACCAGCCAGTGACGCCGGAATTCGTGAGGATGCCAACGGCGGCACCTGAAACCAGCGGGACCAGGATACATCCCACCGCCAATGCGGCCGATCGAAGGGTAATCCTGCCCATGTATTTCACTTATACCCGGGAGGAGAAGAGATTATCCCTGCACGTGGTTCGTATGGATGGAAAAAGGAGGAGAAAAAACTGAAGAGGTTATCCTGCACGTCCCGGCTGTGAGGATCATCGCATGATACACGTTGCCGCCACTCCTAGTGCAAGGAGAGCAATAACCATACATCCTGGTGTCTGAGTGGGGGCAGGAGTTGCACCACCCGGTGACACTACCAAAGGCTTGCCGCCCAGATACAGCGTACCTGAACGGGAGCCACCTATACTGCACTCAGCATCGGCCCTGACCTCTCCGCTGCTCCCTTTCAGCCGGGGGAGATTGTAGCGGTACGTGAAGGCCGATTTGTCCGGCTGGCTGGTATAGGATTGGTCGATCAGCACCGTGGTACCCTGCTGAACGGTCACCTGTTTCACATAATGTGTAGCAGGATCGTCTACCCGGTGCGTGATGGCAACGCTGAGATCTCCGGTAGTTTCATCATACGAGACGGCAACACCTGCAGGAGTGTGTGCAAGGGCATACCCGCTCAGGGTTGTGAGCGCAAGGATGCATAGTGCAAGACGCCGCATTCCCACCATTCCAATGCAGGATATCATTGATCGCTGAACGTGTTTTTCCGGCATAAAAATTACTTCGTCCCCCCGGCGCATGTACCGGGAGTTCTATCCTGATCCTGCACGGCATTACAGATAAGGTCTTGCCCGGAACGTGCAGAGCCCGGAACAGCCTCAGTTCCCCCCCCGTATCCGGCATATCCCCTGCGTATGCGAGGAACGATCCAAAAGATCTGTTTACATACCACCTGGATTCCATATCATCCTGTACTATCCCATGGAATATGCAGAAATCCTCCCGGCCCACCCCTTCCTTGTCCGTACGCTCAAGCTTACCCTGCCGTTTGCGCTCGTTGCCACCGAGGTAACTTTCCTGTATTTTTTTCTTGACTATCCCTCCTTTCTTTTAGTAATCGGGCTGATGATCGCCTATGTCCTCCCGCCGGCAGGAAAAGAGACGGTGATTCCTGCCGGGATCTTCCTTGGCATACCCTGGTGGCTGATGGCCCTATCAATCATGATGATCGATATTGAAACCGCACTGTTCATGGGATGGAACTTCGATCTCGCGCTCAAAATTCCC
>Ga0209254_10006561_pt1 | contig 10733 bp, 10 predicted proteins | sample FrelakmetDIP11DI_FD_187148 | JGI IMG/M metagenome (GOLD analysis project Ga0209254, IMG submission 187148) | Freshwater lake sediment microbial communities from the University of Notre Dame, USA, for methane emissions studies - DIP11 DI (SPAdes)... | ecosystem: Environmental > Aquatic >... | reverse complement strand
AGGTCAAGGCCTCTGCCGCGCGCACCGACGAGACCGTGTGGCAGATGCCGCTCGACCGCCGCTACCGCAAGCAGATCGACTCGGCGATCGCCGACCTGAGGAACATGGGCGATGCCCAGCCGGGCTCGATCACCGCGGCGCTGTACCTGGAGGAATTCGTCGACGGCATTGCCTGGACCCACTTCGACATCTGCGGAACGATGAAGCTCGACGCCGACGATGCCTGGCGCCCGAAGGGCGCCACCGGGGTCGGCGCGCGCCTGCTCGCCGACCTGGCGACGAACTTCACGCCGCCGAAGCGTTGACCTTGCGCCGGCGGCGGTTACGATGCCATGCGCTGCGGGCGGGATCGCGTGCAGCGGCGCACTTCGCCCGATGAACAGCCGGCGGCCTTCGGCTCCCCGGTTGGGCGGTCACAACGACGACAGGTGAAGCCTTGAACGACGTCCACGTACTCTTCCTGATCATCGCGGTGGTCATCGTGCTGTTCATCACCGAGAAGGTGCCGGTGGTGATCGTGGCACTGGGAACGGCGCTGGCGCTGTACTTCACCGGCATCCTCGACTTCCGCCAGGCGCTCGGCGGGCTGGGCGACCCGACGACGATCTTCATCGCCTCGCTGTTCGTCGTCAGCGCCGGCCTCGAGGTCACCGGCGTCACGGCCTGGGCAGGCCAGTTCCTGATCGCCAAGGCCGGCGACAGCCGCGTGCGCCAGCTGGTGCTGATCATGCTGGCTTGCTCGGGGCTGACGGCGCTGATCAGCCTGAACGGCGCCGTGGCGGCGCTGCTCCCGGTGGTGGTGGTGATGGCCGTGCGGCTGAGCCAGCCGCCGTCGCAGTTGCTGATGCCGATGGTCTTCGCCTCGCACGCCGGCTCGATCCTTGCACTCACCGGCTCGCCGGTGAACGTGCTGGTCTCGGAAGCCGCGCTGGAGGCCGGCACCCGCAACTTCGGTTTCTTCGAGTTCGCGCTGGTGGGCGTGCCGCTGCTCGCCGGCACGATGGTGATCCTGGTGCTGCTGGGCAAGAAATTGCTGCCGAACTCCAGCGGCGCATCGATGCCGAGCGATCTCTCGCGTCACGCCCGCACGCTGGTCGAGCAGTACCGGCTCGAGGGCAATGCCTTCAGCCTGCGCGTGCGTCCGAGTTCGCCGCTGATCGGCACCGCCACCGAGGCGCTGAGCCTGGATGCCTGGCCGGGGCTGAGCCTGATCGGTGTGAAGGCCGGCGGCCGGCCGGCCGCGCGTCCGTCAATCGAGGAAGGCGACACGCTGCTGCTGCGGGGCGAAACCGCGGCCGCCGCCAGCTTCGCCAACGACATGCACCTGGCCTTCAGCCCGGAAGAAGCCGAGCAGGCGGTGTCCGACACGCTGTTCAACCGCTCCTCCGGCCTGGCCGAGGTCGTGATCCCGCCGCGCTCCGCGTTGGTGGGGCGCGAGGTCTTCCCCGGCATGGTCACCGAAAGCGGCGACCTCTTGATCCTCGCGGTGCAGCGCCGCGGCGAGGACCTCGGTCCGGGCAAGGTCTCCCTCGAGGTCGGCGACTCGATGCTGCTGCAGGGCACCTGGACCGCGCTCGACAAGCATCTGGCCGATCCCGAAGTGCTGGTGGTCGACTCGCCCGACCTCGTGCGGCGGCAGGCGGTGCCGATGGGCGTGGGCGCCAAGGCGGCGATTGCGATCCTCGTCGCGATGGTGCTTGCGCTGGCGCTGAACCTGGTGCCGTCGGCGGTGGCGGGCCTGGTGGCGGCGGTGGCGATGGTGCTGGTCGGTGTGCTGACCGTCGAACAGGCCTACCGCTCGGTGAACTGGACCACGGTGATCCTCGTCGGCGCGATGACGCCGCTGTCGGCGGCAATGACCGAGACCGGCGCCGCGCAGCTGCTGGCCGACCGGCTGGTGGCGACGGTCGGTGATGCCGGACCCTATGCGCTGCTGGCCGGGCTGTTCCTGCTGACCGCGATCCTCGGCCAGCTGATCAGCAATACGGCAACGGCGCTGATCATCATCCCGATTTCGGTGGCTGCGGCGCTGGAACTCGGCGTCTCGCCGCAGCCGGTGCTGATGACCGTGTGCGTGGCCGCCGCCGCCTCCTTCCTGACGCCGGTGGCCACGCCGGTGAACCTGATGATCATGGGCCCGGGCGGCTACAAGTTCGGCGACTACTGGAAGATCGGCATCGTCTGCATGGCGTGGTTCTTCGTGATTGCGGTGTTCTACGTGCCGCTGATCTGGCGCTTCTGAGGCGGCGTCCGGACGTCGCTTGCGCGGACCGCAATGAACCCCGAACCGATCGTCCTGCTTGGCCTGCTCTCGGCCGCGATGCTGCTGTTCGCGCTGCTGTCTAGGGCGGCGCTGATCAGCGGCATGACGGCACTGGCGGCCACGGCGCCGAATCCTGCCCCCGCAACGTGGGTCCGCTGACTCTGCCCTGCACCCGATCACCGCAACAAGGAGTTCCCGTGTCCGTCAAATCCTCCCCAGGGCAAGCGGCCCGCTGGCTGGCGACGGCGTGCGTCGCCTTGGTCGCCGTCATGGCGTTGCTGTCGGGCTGCCAGCGCAAGGCCGAGGCGCCGCCGCCGGAGATCCGGCCCGTCCGCGCGATCGCAATCGAGAAGCTCGCCGCCGGCGGCGTGGTGACGATGACCGGCACGGTGCAGGCGCAGACCGAGATCAACCAGTCCTTTCGCATCGACGGCCGCCTGATCGAGCGAACGGTGGACATCGGCGATACGGTCAAGCCGGGGCAGCTGATCGCGCGCCTGGATCCGCAGAACGAGGAGAGCGGTGTGCAGGCGGCCCGCGCCCAGCTGGCCGCCGCCCGCGCCCAGCTGGTCGAGGCGCGCAGCAACTACGCGCGGATGAGCGATCTGGTGCGCGAGGACGCGGTCTCGCGTGCGCAGTACGACGCGGCCGAGGCACTTCGGACGACGGCCGAGGCGCAGGTCGAAGCAGCGCAGTCGCAGGTCAGCGTGGCGCAGAACCGGCTCAGCTACACGCGCCTGGTGTCCGACGTCGCCGGCGTGGTCACTGCGCGCGGTCCGCAGCCGGGCGAGGTGGTGTCGGCCGGGCGAATGATCGTCCAGGTGGCGCGCGAGGGCGCGCGCGACGCGGTCTTCGACGTGCCGGCGCAGGTCAAGGACAGCGCGCCGAAGAACCCGGAGATCGTCGTTGCGCTGAGCGACGACCCGCGCGTCACGGCGGCGGGGCGGGTGCGTGAGGTCTCGCCGCGCGCCGACCCGGTCACCGGCACCTTCGCGGTCCGCGTGCGGTTGATCGATCCGCCTGCCGCGATGCGCCTGGGCAGCACGGTCAGCGGCCGGATGAAGCTCGATGCCACGCCGGGGATTGAGATCCCCGCCACCGCGCTGGTCCGCGTCGAGGGCAAGACGGCGGTATGGGTGTTCGACCGCCAGTCCGGCACGGTTTCCCTGCGCAACATCGCCGTCGGCAGCGCCGACGCGAGGTCGGCGCAGGTCACCTCGGGCCTGAGCCCGGGTGACGTGGTCGTGACCGCCGGCGTGCAGGCGCTTCGCCCGGGCCAGAAGGTCCGCCTGCTCGAGGGCCGCTCGTGATCGGGCCCAACCTGTCGGAGTGGGCGCTTTCCAAGCGCTCGCTGGTCGTGTTCCTGATGATCCTCGCGGTGGTTGCCGGGACGTTGTCCTTCCTGCGCCTGGGCCGCGGCGAGGACCCGGCCTTCACCGTGCGCACGATGGTGGTGGCCGCCGCCTGGCCGGGCGCGACGGCGGAAGAGACGATGAAGCAGGTCACCGAGCGGCTCGAACGGACGCTGCAGGAGACCGACTTCATCGATCGCGTCCGCAGCTACACCATCGCCGGGCAGACGACGATCTTTCTCGATCTGAAGCAGTCGACGCCTCCCGAGGCGGTGCCGGACGTCTGGTACCAGGTCCGCAAGAACGTCGGCGACATGCGCCACACGCTGCCGATGGGCGTGCTAGGGCCGTTCTTCAACGACGACTTCGGCGACACCTTCGGCATCATCTACGCCTTCACCGCCGAGGGCTTCAGCTTCCGCGAGCTGCGCGACCACGTCGAGGCGGCGCGCTCGCGGCTGCTGCAGGTGCCGGACATATCGAAGATCGAGGTGCTGGGCGCGCAGGACGAGCAGATCTATCTGGAGTTCTCCACTGAGCGGCTGGCCGGGCTGCGGCTGAACCTGGCGTCGATCCTGGCCACGCTGCAGGCACAGAACCTGGTGCGGCCGGCCGGCACCATGCACGGCGGCGAGGAGCGCGTGTTCCTGCGCGTGACCGGCGCCTTCGACTCTGAGCGCGACATCGAGGCGGTCAACCTGGTCGCCGGCGACCGCATCTTCCGCCTCGGCGACATCGCCACCGTGCGGCGCGGCTACGCCGACCCGCCCCAGCCGATGTTCCGCGTCAACGGCCAGCCGGCGATCGGGCTGGCGATCGCCATGCGCGACGCCGGCGACATCCTCGCGCTGGGCGAGAACGTGCGCAGGGAGATGGCCGACATCGTCGCCGGCCTGCCGGTCGGCATCGAACCCACGCTGGTGGCGGACCAGGCGGTCACCGTCGATGTGGCGATCAACGACTTCATGACGTCGCTGTGGCAGGCGATCGTCATCATCCTGGCGGCGAGCTTCGTCAGCCTCGGCGTGCGGCCGGGCGCGGTGGTGGCACTGGCGATCCCCTTCACGCTGGCGATCGTCTTCGCCATCATGGCCGTGGCCGGCATCGACCTGCACCGCATCTCGCTGGGTGCGCTGATCATCGCGCTGACGCTGCTGGTGGACGATGCGATGACCACGGTCGACGCGATGATCCGCCGCCTCGGTGCCGGCGACACCAAGGACCAGGCGGCGACCTTCGCCTATCGCACGCTGGCGGCGCCGATGCTGATCGGCACGCTGGTCACGATCGCGAGCTTCGTGCCGATCGGCTTCGCGAAGAGCTCGGCCGGCGAGTACACCTTCTCGATCTTCTCGGTGGTGGCGATCTCGCTGATCGTCAGCTGGCTGGTGGCGGTGGTCTTCGCGCCGCTGATCGGCAAGGCGCTGCTGAAGCCGCCGAAGGCCGAGGCCGATCCGAAGCCCGGCAAGCTGCTGGCGGCGTACGGCGCGTTGCTGCGGGGCGCGATCCGGATGAAGTGGCTGACGATCGCGCTGACGCTGGGCGCCTTCGTCGTGGCGCTCTTCCTGCTTCGCTTCGTTCCGCAGCAGTTCTTCCCGGCCTCCGACCGGCCCGAACTGACGGTCGACATGACGCTGCGCCAGAATGCGTCGATCTTCGCCACCGAGGCGCAGGCCAAGAGATTCGAAGCGCTGCTCAAGGCCGACCCCGACGTCGACCACTTCAGCACCTACGTCGGCCGCGGCGCGATCCGCTTCATCCTGACGCTGAACGTGCAGCTGGCGAATCCGTTCTTCGCCCAGTTCGTCGTGGTGGCCAAGGACCTCGAGGCGCGCGAGCGGCTGCAGGTCAGGCTGGAGCAGGCGCTCGCCGAGCAGTTCCCCGAGGTCGTCGCGCGGGTCTCGCCGCTCGAGCTGGGGCCGCCGGTGGGCTGGCCGCTGCAGTACCGCGTCAGCGGCCCCGACAAGGACGAGGTCCGGCGGATCGCGCTGGAGCTGGCTCAGGTGGTGGGTTCGGACGCCCGCGCCCGGCACGTCAACTACGACTGGATGGAGCCGGCGCGGCAGCTGCGCATCAACGTCAACCAGGACCAGGCGCGCCAGCTCGGCGTCAGCTCGCAGGCGCTGGCGAGCGAGCTGAACAAGGCGATCAGCGGCACCACGGTGACGCAGGTGCGCGACGACATCTACCTGGTCAACGTGGTGGCCCGCGCCACCGACGCCGAGCGCGCCTCGTTCCAGAGCCTGAGCGCGCTGCAGGTGCCGACGCCGGCCGGGCGCATGGTGCCGCTGAAGCAGTTTGCCACCTTCGAGGAGGAGCAGGAGTTCCCGCTGGTGTGGCGCCGCAACCGCTTGCCGACGCTGACGGTGCGCGCCGACGTCGTGCCCGGTGTGCTGCCCGACACGGTAGTCGGCGCGCTGGCGCCGAAGGTGGCGGAGTTCGCGGCGAAGCTGCCCAAGCCCTACCGGGTCGAGACCGGCGGCCTGTACGAGGAGAGCGCCGTCTCCCAGGCGTCGGTGTTCGCGGTGGTGCCGCTGATGATCGTGCTGATGCTGTTCATCATGATGGTCATGCTGGTCAGCTTCCGGCGCCTGGCGATGGTGGTGGCGATCCTGCCGCTGGGGCTGATCGGCGTCGTGCTGGCGCTGCTGGTGTTCAACCGGCCGCTAGGCTTCGTCGCCATCCTCGGCGTGCTGGCGCTGATCGGCATGATCGCCAAGAACGCGGTGATCCTGATCGTCTCCATCGAGGAGGAGCGCGCCGGCGGCAAGAGTGTGCACGACGCGGTGCTGGCCTCGGCCACCGGGCGGCTGCGGCCGATGATGCTGACCGCGATTTCCACCGTGCTCGGCCTGATTCCGATCGCGCCGACCGTGTTCTGGGGACCGATGGCCTTCGCGATCATGGGCGGGCTTCTCGTGGCCACGCTGCTGACGCTGGTGTTCCTGCCGACCGTGTACGTCGCGGTGTTCGGCAACGGCAAGGGGCCGCCGCCCGAAGCGGCAGGGCAGCCGGCATGACGGCGCCGGCGGCGACCACCCACCAGGTGGAGCTGTTCCTGGGCGAATTGCGCCAGTTGTTCGATTCGCTGGACCCGGCGCCGTTTCGCAGCCGCGACCTCGATCCGAAGGCCGCCGAGTACATCGTCGACAGCGCGCGCGAGGCGCCGTCCGGCGCGCCGCTGGCGCTGGTCGTGCACCTCGGGCGCGAGGCGGATGGCGAGTCCACGGTCGGCCTGCTGCGCGACGCAGTCCACGAGCACTTCGGGCGCTGCGGGCGGGGCAAGCGCCGCGAATTGCGCGACCTGTTCCGTACCGGCCGCATCAGCCTGGCCATCGGCCTGGGCTTCCTGGCCGTCGCCATTGCGCTGGCCCAGTTCCTCGGCGACCTGATCGAGAACGAGGGCTACTCCTGGCTGGTCAGCGAGAGCCTGATCATCGGCGGCTGGGTCGCGCTGTGGCGGCCGATGGAGATCTTCCTGTACGACTGGTGGCCGATCCGCGCCGACGCCCGCCTTTACGACCGGCTCGCGGCGATGCCGGTCAGCGTGCACGGCGCGCCTGGGCCGGCGGAGCCCGGCGAATGACGCACCGGCCGGGCGGCACACGGGCGCTGTCGTCGGAGCGCGCCTTGCGGAGGATCGGCTGATGCAAGGCGGCGCCTCCGCAAGTGCGGCGATCACACGCGCGCTGCTGTACTTCTGCCTCTGGTTCGTCGTCGACCAGAGCGTGAGGCCGGGGAATCTGGTGGTCGGCGCGCTGGCCGCTGCGGCGGCCACCTGGGTCAGCCTGAAGCTGCTGCCGCCGGTCGGCGGCCGCGTCCGCGTCACTGTGCTGCTGACGCTGCTGCCGCGCTTCCTGTGGCAGTCGCTCGCGGCCGGCATCGACGTGGCGCGCCGTGCGTTTTCGCCGCGGCTGCCGCTCGCGCCCGGATTCGTCGACTATCCGGTCGGGTTGCCGCGCGGCTCGGCGCGCAATGTCTTCGGGCTGATCTCGAGCCTGATGCCGGGCTCGGTGCCCACCGACGAGACCGAGGCCAGCGTCGAGTACCACTGCCTCGATGTGCGCCAGCCGGTGGTCGAGCAGCTCGCCGCCGAGGAGCGCATCTATGCCCGGGCGCTGGAAGTCGGGCGGCGCCATGGCTGACTTCCTGCTCTGGATGGCGGGCTTCGTCGTGCTGATGGTGGCGCTGGGCCTGGTGCGCGTGGCGCGCGGCCCGGGCCGTGCGGAGCGAATGATGGCGGCGCAGCTGCTCGGCACCGGCGCCACCGCCGCGCTGCTGCTGTTCGGCGCGGCCACCGGCGAGGCGGCCGTGGTCGACGTGGCATTGACGCTGGCCCTGCTGTCGGCCTTCGCGTCGATCGCCTTCGTCAAGTTCGCGGTACGACAGGATCGGGCGCCCGAAGACGGCGAGGAGGCGGGGTGAGCTTCGTCCTCGATCTGTTCAGCATCGTCGCCGTCAGCGCCGGGGCGGTGTTCTATCTGGCCGGCACCGTCGGGCTGCTGCGCTTCCCGGATGCGTATACACGGCTGCACGCGCTGACCAAGGCCGACACCCTGGGCATGGCGCTGGTGGTGATCGGCCTGATGCCGCAGGTCGACAGCGTGCTCGCCGGCCTGAAACTGGTGCTGGTCTGGCTGCTGGTGATGCTGTCCAGCGCCGCGGTGTCGCAGCTCATCGCCCGCTCGGCGCGGCGCCGGGACGCTCGAACATGAGGGCGGTCGTCAGCCTGGTGGTCGTGCTGCTGCTGCTCTGGCTGGCGGTGTGGACCGTGGTCGCGCGCGACGCCTTCCTGGCGGTGGTCGGTTTCATCGCCTACGGCCTGCTGCTGTCGCTGGTATGGGTGCGGCTGTACGGCATCGACGTCGCGCTGACCGAGGCGGCGATCGGCGGCGGGCTAACCGGCGCGCTGCTGCTCGGAGCGGTGGGACGGCTGCGTGGCACCGAGGCGGCGGCCCGGTCCGAGCGCCCTGGCGCCGGCACGCGCGCCTTCGCCATGGTGTTGTCGCTCGGCGTGACCGTGGTGCTGGTGCTCTGCGTGCTGGCGTTGCCCGAGCCCGCGCCGACCCTGGCGCCGCAGGTGGCGCAGGAGCTGCCCGCCACCGGTGTCGGCAACCCGATCACCGGCGTGCTGCTGGCCTTCCGCGCGCTGGACACGCTGCTCGAGGCGATCGTGCTGGTGATCGCGCTGATCGGCGTCTGGTCGCTGGCGCCGGACCGTTTCTGGGGCGGCCGCCCGGGGCTGCGCCACGACGCGGACCCGGACGGCGTCCTGGCCTACTTCGCGCGTGTCCTGCCGCCGATCGGCATCGTCGTCGGCATCTACCTGCTCTGGGCCGGAGCCGACCATCCCGGCGGCAAGTTCCAGAGCGCGACCATCCTGGCGGCGATGTGGATGCTGGTGCAGATGACTGGTCTCGCCGACACGCCGGCGGTCGCCAGCCGTTGGCTGCGTGCCGGCGTCGTCGTCGGCCCGCTGGTGTTCGTCGCGGTCGGTCTGCTCGGTCTGTGGACCGCCGGCAACTTCCTCGGCTATCCGCCGGACTGGGCCAAGCTGATGATCGTGGCGATCGAAGTGGCGCTGCTGCCGACGCTGGTGCTGGTGCTGGCGCTGCTGATGAACGGCGCACCGGCGCGGAACGTCAAGCGATGACAGTCGAGACGCTGATCGCGCTGGCGGCCTGCGCCCTGGTGGGCATCGGCCTGTATGGACTGATCGTGCAGCCGCATCCGCTGCGCAAGGTGGTGGCCTTCAACGTCTTGGGTTCGGGCGTGTTCGTGATCTTCGGCGCGCTGGCCAGGCGCGGCGCCGCTGCCGGCATGCTTGCCGACCCGGTGCCGCAGGCGCTGCTGATCACGGCCATCGTCGTCGCCTTCGCAGCCACGGCGATGACGGTGGCGCTGCTGCTGCGGCTGATCGAGTCGGCCGGCTCGGCATCGCTGGCCGCCGAGCCGCCGTCAGCCGACGGCGAGGCGCGCTGACAGGCCCCCGGTGAACGAGTCGATGAGCACCGAAGGCGGGCTGCTGCTGGCGGCGGCCGTGCTGCTGCCCTTCGCCGGCATGCTTTTCGGCATGCTGGCCGGCGGCCGCCAGGCGCAGCGGATCGCCTTCATCGTCATGCCGCTCGGGCTGGTGGTCGCTGTCGGCATTGCCGGCACTTGGCTCGACGGAAGCGGGCCGGTCGTCTACCTGCTGGGTGGCTGGGCGCCGCCGTTGGGCATCGCGCTGCGCGCCGACGGCCCGGCGGTGGCGATGCTGCTGGCCGTCGCCGGCGTGGTGACCGGGATCGGCGTGTTCGCACTTGCCGATTTCGGCACGCCGAAAGGCAGCGCCGAGTCGCGCGCGGCCTACAGCTACTGGCTGCTGCTGCTGGCGGTCTGGGGGTCGCTGAACCTGGTGTTCGTCAGCGGTGACCTGTTCACGCTTTATGTGGCGCTCGAGCTCTTGACCTTCGCCGCGGTGCCGCTGGTCTGTCTGGGCGGCAGCGGCGCGACGCTGCGCGCCGCGCTGCGCTACCTGCTGTTCGCGCTGGCGGGATCGCTTCTGTACCTGCTGGGTGCGGTGCTGGTGTTCGGCGCCTACGGCACGCTGGACATTGCGCAGCTCGCGCAACGCGTACAGCCCGAGGCTGCGAGCTGGACCGTGCTGGCGCTGATGACCGCCGGCCTGCTCGCCAAGACCGCACTGTTCCCGCTGCACATCTGGCTGCCGCCGGCGCATGCCGGCGCACCGGCGGCGGCGAGCGCGCTGCTGTCGGGCCTGGTCATCAAGGGCTCGTGGTTCCTCGTCGTGCGGCTGTGGTTCGACGCGATGCCCGGCGTGGTCACGCTGCCGGCGGCCCAGCTGCTCGGCGCGCTCGGCGCTTCTGCAATCATCTTCGGCAACGCCGTTGCGCTGCGGCAGGCGCGGCTGAAGCTGCTGGTGGCCTATTCGACCGTGGCGCAGATCGGCTACCTGTTCCTGATGTTCCCGCTGGCCTTCGATGCCGCGGCCGGTCGCATCGCCGGCGGCCTGGCGCTGTCGGGCGGGATCATGCAGGCAATCTCGCACGCCACAGCGAAATCGGCGATGTTCATGGCGGCGGGGTCGATCTACAGCGCGCTCGGCCACGACCGCG